>ERZ1370068.9450-contig-8228_pt1 | contig 25601 bp, 45 predicted proteins | sample MGYA00561227_ERZ1370068 | MGnify/ENA primary metagenome ERZ1370068 (study PRJEB38410, sample SAMEA6850437) | metagenome | study: Metagenomic assessment of the ecological functions of the soil: analysis of the soil microbiota associated with the...
TCTCGGCGACGAGTGAAGCACCGACGGGGCCGCGTAGAAATGCGCGGCGGTAACAGCATCGGGAATTGTCGGCGGCACAGCCGAGTCCTTTATCGGCGACTAGGGTTAGTCCACGCGGTGTCGGACGCACACGGTTCGACATAAGTGCCGCCGGGCAGGTTGCGATGCTCCCGTCATTTTTCGGAGGAGGAGTCACGCGGGCATGAGGCGAGCGCAGCGCGTACTGGAACGCGGCACGGCGGTCGGGCTGCTGGACCCTGGCGGCCGGCGCACCGAGCGGGTGCAGGAGCGCGGCAACACGGGGCCGGTCGGACCCGACGGTGAGCCCCGGCGCAGACGGCCCGCCCGGAGTCTCCTGGCCCGCCTGGCGAGGATGGGGCGACGGTGCGACCGGACCCAAGGGTGACCAAGGCGATGCGGGTCCGACCGGACCAGTCGGTCCCTGAAGGCCCGGCCGGCGCGGGCCTCGTGCTCAAGGGCACGGTCCCAAGCTCGGTGACCTGCCGGCGACCGGCGCGCCGGGCGATGTGCGTGGCTGACGGCCGACACCGGGCACGTCTGGACGTGGGGACGAGGACACCGGAACGTGGATCGATGCCGGGCAACTGCAAGGACCGCCTGGCCCCGCTGGGCCGCAAGGGCATTCTCGGCCCGCAGGGCGATCCGGGGGCCACGGGGCCACGGGCGCGACTGGACCGAAAGGCGACAAAGGCGATACCGGATCGACCGGCGCGGCAGGGGCGACGGACCGAAAGGCGATCCGGGTGATCCAGGCGCGACGGGTGCGACCGACCCAAGGGTGATCAAGGGCGACACCGGGAACACCGGCGGCACCGGATCGACCGCGCGACTGGTCCGACGGGTCCCGCGGGTCCGGCGCCGGCGGGCACGGGCTACGTCAAGGTGTCGAGCGGCGTGCTGACCACGCCGAGCGCGACGATCCCCGATGCGGACCTCTCGAGCAACGTGCAACAGAAGACCGAGAAGAACGCCGCGTCCGGTTATGCCGGCCTCGACGGATCGAGCAAGCTCACCGGATCGCAGCAGGTTTACGGCACGGCGGCGAACACGGCGTGTCAGGGCAACGATGCCCGGCTCTGTCCGATACGCGCACGCCCGCCGCGCACGCATCGACGCACAAGGGTGGCGGCAGTGATGCGATCAAACTGGACGAACTGGCCGCGCCGACCGATGTGCTCCACGCTGAACGCCAGTTTCACCGCGCATGGGTTGTTGCGGAAGTTGCCGGGAGACGTGGTGGCTTGTTTCTGGATGGTAACGGTAGCTGGAACTCAGTGCCGCCACCGGTAGGGGTCAACGCCCATCGTGCCTCGCACGAGACGGGCGGGAGCGATGCGATTGCGGCGCTCAGTGGCGCGGTGATCACCAGCGGCACGGTCGCCGATGTACTCTCCAGCAACGTCCGCTGAAGAACGCGGCGAACACGTTCACCGCGACGCCACAAGAGATCGCGGTGGCCTCGCCCAAGATCGTACTGACCGACACAGCCAGATCCGCGAATCAGCGAAAGTTTCGGTGCTGGAACACCGGAGGGAACCTCTCTTCATCGAGGCGACCAACGACGCGGAAAGTTCCACATCAGGCATCGTCGCGATGGATCGGAATCGGGTCTTTGTCGCGTTAGCAGGACTAGGGACTACGCCGCTCAACGCGACCCAACTCACCAGCGGCACCGTCGACAGCGCACGGCTCGGCCGCTGCGACGCAAGCCGCGAGGCGACAACAGCACGAAGATCGCGACGACCGCCTTCGTGCAGGGCATCGCCCCCGACCTCGGGCTTCTGGACGCCCATCATCACGGCCGACGGCGGCGCGAGCGGCCAGGTGTATGCGCAGCAGCAGGGGAACTGGATCAAGATCGGCAAGTCGATCATCGTGCAGTTCCAGGTGGTGCTCTCCACCAAAGGGACGCTGGACCTGGCTTCATTCAGATCGGGGCTTCCCGCCGTTCTGGGAGTTCAGTCAGCGGGTCGGGTTCATCGATCTGATGTGGCACGGGCTCGTGACCAGCTACATCGGGCGATCGGCTGCCAGGTCGGCGGCGCGGCTGGGGGCTCGCCCGCCCCCGGCCCTGGACTGCGGCGACCACCGACAGCGCTCACCAATCCACGATGACCACGGCGGCCCTCGGCAAACGGCGTCGGCGTTCATCGGCAGCGGCGCGTCTACTGGCAATCTTCTTCTGAACGAGGGAGTGACTCTCGATGGCGATCATTCAAGCGGGGGAAGCAATTCACCAAGGACGACCTGCGCGAGATGGCGGGCAACCTCGCCCTCGATGATCACCGATCAGCGTGCGGTGGACGGCTTGATCTCTCGAAGCAACTCCAGACCTGACCGACGCGTGGATCTGATCGCGCTCGGGCTCGCGCAGGAGCAGATCGTAACGCTGATCGGCGAAAGGGTTCTGCCGTCGGCGACCTCGCCCGCGATTGCGGGACGCGCGCTCGCCGCATCGACGTGGATTCGGCAACTGATCGGCCGGGCATGTCTGAGCGAGGATCGACGATGCCGACTGTCTCGCCGCAGCTGTTCTCGAAGCACAAGGACGAGTGGCTCAACTTCTACATCGTCCTGAAAGACGCGAAGCAGGCCGCGCAGCTGCAAGCCGATCATCCGAACGGCGTCGCGCTGTCGCCGATCGACGCGGGCATTTTCTACGAGCTGCTTCTTCATCGGCTACGCGACGGCGACGCCGGTGCCGCCGAGCCCGTGGGTGTCGCAGATCATCTGGACGCCGTGGTGGGAGGACGACAAGGGGCACGTCTTCCCGACCGACGAGACAGAGTTTGACATTCACAGCGGCGGGTTCTGGGGCATCGGCGGCGACCACGACCCACTACCGCTGGCTCGGCACGTTTCAAACGGCCGCGGACCCGAACCGACCGGTCGCGCCCGGCACGGGTCCCGAAGAAGGACCGATCGGGCGGCGTCGGTGGATCGAAGGCTTCGAGCTCGCGAGCATGACGGCCGCGCCCGCGAGCGGCAGCCTCGGCGTCTCGCGCGATGCGTCGCGGCATGTCGGCGGCTTGGGCCTCGCGTTTCGTGGCGCGACGTCGGACGTGTTCGCGAAGGCGTTGAATCTCTATGGCACGCCGGCCGGCTTCGCCCACGCTCAGTTGGGAACGCTTCTATCTGCGCCTGCGCCGCGCGCCGACGAGCGCGACGCCGATCATCTGGAAGTGCAACGGCTTCCCGTCGTCGCATGATGGGGCTGCGCTTGGGATCAATCCGGCAGGGCAGCTGGTCCTCTACTCCGGCCATCTCGCCCTCGAGCTACAACCTGATCGCGGCGGTGTTTGACCTCGACGTCTGGCATCCGTCACCAATCCGAACGCCTGGCACAAGATCGACCTGATCCTCAGGTACGGCAGCGGGACCGGCACGGCGTCGGTGGCTGTCGATGGCTACCCGGTGCGAGAGTTGACCGGCAGCGGCACGGGCGGCAGCGCGCACCAAAGTAGCCAGTTCGGGATCAGCAACAACCCTCGCCGAACGATCTGGAGATCGACATCGACGATTGGATGAACAGCGAGAATCCCGGCATGGTCACGGCCGCCGATGGCGGGGTGTTCAACGGCAAGGATGCGGTGAACGGGTCCAAGATCGTGGCGATCCGGCCGAAGGGCTTCTCGAGCAACCACAACGCCGCGGCCTGGCCCGGCGATTTTCGCGTCGTCCTGCAGCAACCGCATCAACAACACCACGCCGATGTCGGCGCTGGCCTCGACGAGCTCGGGCGGCCTGCTGGCCGTGACGACGGACGACGCCGACGTCGTCGATGCCGACAAGGGCGAGCCTCGGGCCAGACGACCGTGCTCGTCGCGCTGATGGGGAACCGCAACGCCTCGCCGCTGCTCGGGAAACTTGGCCTCACCGCGAACGGCGTCACCACGATGGTGGACATCGCCGAACTCGCCTCGCCCTCCAATCAGGCCATGCTCAAGACGGTCGACAGCAGTTTGTCGACGGCGCTCGTCGACTTCACGCCGATCGAGTTACGCCGGACCAAAAGCGCCGACGGCTGAACTGCTTTCACCTACGCCCTCGCGGGCATGGTGGAACTGATCGGACGCTGGGGCAAAGAGGATCTGCCGGGCTGCGGGAACACCGACGAGGAGCAAGCGGCCAACGAGGCGATCACGTTCCCCACGCCGACCGGGCAACACAACGCGCCCTATCCGCACAGCCCGTGGGCGCTCGGCGGCAATGCGCCGCCCATCGCGCCGTTCATCGTCAAACTCGGCACCTACGTCGGCAACAACACCGGCCAGGATCTCAGCTTCCGCGCCCCGGTCAACTGGCTCTGGATTCGGCGCGTGAGTGGCGGCACCGGCAGCTATCAGTGGTGGTCGACCATGCTCGGCAGCCACAGCAATCTGCAGGAAGCCATCAAGCCGCAGATGGCGCAGGGCCTCGAGGATCTCTCCTTCGCCGGCTCGGACACCGAAGGACAGCAGCAGCAGTACCTGCTGCGGCTGGCCGGCAATGACGCGGCGATGAACGCCGTCGGCGCGACCTACCAGTACATCGCGGTCTGCGATCCGGGCATGCGCTACATGCTCAACGCCACGGTGAGCCACAAGACCGAGCGAACCGATGGTCGATTACCGCCTCGTGAGTGCCGGCTTCACGCCGCGCTTCACGATGCTGTTCACCGAAGGGGCCAACGCGACGACCACGCCGCGGCTCTACGGCAAAGGGCCGGGCAGTGTCATCGATGGCGTGACCGGCTTCTCGACGGCGGCGTTCACGAATGCGTACGCGATCGGCACGGGCGTCGTGACGACACTGCCGGCGCTCCACTCGGTCGGCGAGCCGATCGCGCTGAACCTGTGGCGGCCGTCGGATGGGAACGGCGATCCGGCGGAATCCGGGGCCCTGCAGATCGGGACGTGGACCGGCGACGGCAGCGCGACGCGCACGATCGGGCTCGCGCCGAGCGGCTTCCGGCCCGTGTTCGTGATCGTGTTCGCGGACAACGGCAGCGGCTTCTGGCGCGACCCGTCGCACACCAGCACCAACTCGGCGAACAGCGGCGGCGTCGACACGCCGAACGGCATCACCGCCGGCGCGATCGACAGCTTCACCGTCGGCAGCGCGCTGAACAGCAACGGCGTCGATCTACAACTTCCTCGTCTTCCTCGGATCGGCGACGGCCTGCAACAACGGCTGGGGCTGCAATGGCGAGTACTTCAACGTCGAGCCCGTCTCGCCGATCAGATGGCCCGTGGCCGCCGCCACCGAACCCGGAAAATCCAACACTGATCCCTGGCGGCGGCGGGGGTGGCGGCGGCGGCGGCGGCGGCGAACCGAATCCCACGCCGGCCTGCGACCCCGACCTCGACGACGGACGACGCTGCCCGGCGCGCCCATGCATTGCGAGGAGCCGCCCACGCCGAAGTTCTGCGTCGACTTCACGCAGGACGTCGTCAACCAGGCGCTCGCGCGCATCGGCGTCAGTAAGCAGATCGCCGACCTCGGCACCGAGTCGACGATCGAAGCCCTCACCGCCCGGCTCGTCATCAAGGACAGCGTCGAGCAGACGCTGCGCGATTACCCGTGGCCGTTCGCGACGAGCTACATGCGCCTGACCGTCGTGGCCGGCAGCGCGGCTGCGCCGGTCAACCCCGACTGGACGTATGCGTATCGCCGGCCGTGGGACTGCGTCTTCGAGCGACGCCTCGTGCTCGCGCGCGGGCAGGCGACCGACCCGACGCCGCCACCGTTCGCGATCGGCAGTGACAGTGGCGGCGGGCTGATCTACTGCAACGTCGCGAACGCGCAGCTGAGTACACCGGCCGCAAGCAGTGTCCGACCTACGAAGGCGACGTGCTCTTCCGCGAGGCGCTGATCTGTCGCGTGGCCGCGGCGCTGGCGCCGCCGCTCTCGCGCATCGAGGGCAAGGTGCAGACGAGCGTGCAGGCCTACGAGCTCGCGGTCGAGAAGGCGCGCCTGATTCTCACGCCGGGCAAACCGGGCAGCGTGGTGCCCGTGGTCGCGGTCGACACCATCGCGGCGCACATCGCGGCGAACGTAGCCGTCGTCAACCGTGGGCTCGTCCGCATCGGCGCGCGGCAGATCTCGAGCTTCACCGAGCAGGCGCGCGAGGCGGTCGCCGCCAACTCCATCTTCGAGGAGGAGCTCCGATCGTGCCTGCGCGACTTCCCGTGGGCGTTTGCGACCGCCTACGCCTCGCCGCTCGTGCTCGTCGCCGGCACGGTGACCGTCGCGGCCAATGACGACTGGCAGCACGCTACCGCCTGCCGGCCGACTACATCTTCGCGCGGCGCCTGGTGACGGACGCGAAGCGCGCGTACGAGGCGCATCCGCCGATGTTCAAGGTCGCGACCGATGCGACGGGCGGGCTGCTCTTACACCGACCAGGCGAACGCGATCCTCGAGTACACGCGGCGCGCGCCGGGCACGGTCGCGCTCGCCGACCCGCTTCTTCCGCGATGCGCTCGCGTGGCGGTTCGCGGCGATCCTCGCGCCGGCGCTCGCGCACGTCGACCCGCTGATCGTCGAGCAGCGCGGCCGCGGGCCGGAAGACCCGCACGATAAAGCGCAACGCGCCGCCGACCGGGCCGCGCAGATTCGCCAGTCGATCGCCGGCAATGCCTGGGCGCAGTACCGCATCGCGCTGGGGCAGGCGCGGGTGCCGAACGCGAACGAGCAGCAGCCCGACCTGCACTTCCCTGACGCGCCGTGGATCGTGGATCGCACCTGATGGCGAAACGCTGGGCGACGATTCGAGACGGACGAGAGGCGGACGTCCATGTCACGCCGATCAACGACGTGCGTGAGCATGCCGACTCGGGCGACTGCTGGTGTCAGCCGCGCATCACGCGCGTCGACGGCGTCCGCGCCCGCGTGATCGTCCACAACGCCGCAGATGGCCGTGAGCTCGTGGAGCGTCACGGGGTCAACTGATGCCGAGCTCCGTCATTCAACGATCGTTCGCGGCCGGCGAGCTCGCGCCGGTGCTCCACGCGCGGGCCGACCTCGTCAAGCTACACGACCGGCCTGCGGACCTGTCGCAACTTCCTGGTGCGCCGCGAGGGCGGCGTCAGTAATCGGCCGGGCACGCGGTTCGTGGGCGCGACGAAGGACGCGACCACCGCGCACGAGCTCTTTCGCTACATCTCGAAAACGGCGGGCGGGAGTGTGTTGATCGAGGCGGGCACCGGGCTACTTCCGCTTCTATCACAACGGCGGCCTGGTCACGCTCTCGAGCGTCGCCGGCCTACAGCGGCGGCACCGCGTAGCTTCATCGGCGACGTCGTGTCAGACGGCGGCGTCAACTACTACTGCATCGCCCAGCCGCCGGTCGGCACGCGCGACGTCGGACACCGGCTACTGGTCCGCGATGCCCGACGACATCCTCGAGATCCCGACGTCCTACGGCCCGAACGCCGCCGGCAAGCTCACCATCAAGACGAACCAGAGCGGCAACACCATCACGATCACCGACCGCGAAGGCGGCCAGCGGCCGCGCGAATTGATCTACCAGACGCTCACGCATTGGATTTTTCGCGACGTCTCGACGGCCTCGCAAGTGATTCCGCCCGGCAGCGGCAGCGGCACCTTCGGGGGCACCGCCGGCACGTTGACCTATCACTACGTGATCACCTCGATCGATGCGGACGACCGGCGAGGAGAGTCCGGCGTCGACGACGATCGACGTGGCGAGTGTCGCGGACGAAGGGCCGACGGCCGTCGCGCCGATTGTGCTGACGTGGACCGGCCGAGCCGACCGCGGCGAGCTACATGATCTACTGCGACCCGGCCGGCAATGGCATCTTCGGCTACATCGGCAGCACGCCGCTCCTGACCTACAACCACACCACCGAGATCCCCGACTACGCGCTGACGCCGCCCGAGCCGCGCATTCTGTTCGATGCGCCGAACGACTACCCGGAGTGTTCGTGCGTGCATCAGCAGCGCCGCTACTTCGGCAACACCAACCACACGCCCGACGGCGTCTGGGGATCGAAGGTCGGCTATCCGTCGAACTACGCCATCTCGACGCCGCTGCAGGACGATGACGCGGTCACGTTCAAGATCGCCGGCAACAACCAGCACGCCGGTGCGCTGGCTGCTGACGATGAAGGCCGGGCTCGTGCTGATGACCGACGGCGGCGAGTGGACCTGCACCGGCGACCAGGGCGGCGGCATCCGCGCCAACTCGCTGCAGCTGGACGAGAACACCTACACCGGCGTGCATCCGACCACGCCGCCGGCGGCGATCGGCAACGGCTCGTCTACGTGCAGCGCCACGGCAACGTCGTGCGCGAGCTCCAGTTCGACCAACAGGTCGAAGGCCTCGCCGGCAAAGACCTCACGGTCTACGCGACGCACCTGTTCGCCGGGCGCACGATCGTCGACCTCGACTACCAGCAGACGCCCGACTCGATCGTCTGGTGCGTCAACAGCGACGGCCGCCTCGAGGGCCTGACCTACATCCCCGAGCAGGAAGTGTGGGGCTGGCACCGTCACGACACCGCGGCGAGCGGCCGCTTCGAGCATGTGTGCGTGGTGCCCGAGGCCGAGCGCGACGTCGTCTACCTGATCGTCAAGCGCACGATCGACGGCGGCACGGTGCGCTACATCGAGAAGCTCGAGGACCGCATCATCTCGATTTGGAACACCGACGTGTTCTTCGTCGATGCCGGCCTGAGCTATCAGCGGGTCGCCGACGAACCATGTGAGCGGGCTCGATCATCTCGAGGGCGAAGTCGTCGCGGTCGTCGGCGACGGCGCGGTCGTGTCGAACGGTGACCCGGCGGCGACGGCACCGTTGACGGTGAGCGGCGGCGCGATCACGCTGCCGGCGAGCTACAGCGACATCCACGTCGGCCTGGCGATCCGCTATCCCGAGCTCGAGCCGCTCGACCTCGACGTGCAGGGCGAAGCGATCCGCGACAAGTGGAAGCGCACCGGCAGCGTCACGGTCCTGGTGGAGTCGTCGAACCGCGGGTTCCTGATCGGGCCGGACGCCGCGCACCTGACGCGCTACACGCCGGCGGCCTACGAGCCGACCACGGTCGCGGTGACGCAGGGCCTCGAGCAGAACATCGCGAGCAGTTTCACGCAGAGCGGCCGGTTCCTGCTGCGGCATGAAGACCCGCTGCCGCTGACGGTGCTCGCGTTCGTGCCGAGCGTGGAGATGGGAGGCTGAACGATGCCTGCGTCTTACGGCACTCATGATCGGGCTGCGCGATTGCCGGCACCGCATCGTCGGTCGCCGGCAAGATCAAGGCGGGCAACGCGGCGAAGCGCGCCGGCGAGGCGCAGGGCGAGGCCGCGGAGTCGGAAGCCCAACTCGACGACTACAACGCGGAAGTCGCGCGGCTGCAGTCGCAGGATGCCGTCGTGCGCGGCGCGCGGGAGGAGAGCCGCCTGCGGAGCAGCACGCGCGGCCTCATCGGCGCGCAGAAGGCGGGCTACGCCGCGGGCAATGTCGACATCGGGTTCGGGTCGCCGGTCGACGTCATCGGCCGATAGCGCGTTCCTCGGCGAGCTCGATGCGTTGACCGTCCGCACCAACGCGATGCGCGAGTCGTGGGGCTACAAGGTGCAGGCGGAAGACCTGACGCGCCGCGGGCAGATCGCGCGCATGGAAGGCGCGCAGGCGGTCCAGGCCGGCAAGGCGGCGCAGAGCGGCAGCCGCTGGGCGGCGGCCGGCGACATCCTCGGCGGCGCCGCGAGCGTCGCTACGATCGGGCAGCGCTACGGGTTCAAGAAGGCGGCGGCGGCCCGCGGACCTGGCGGTGACGGGCCGATCGGACAACTGGCCAGTCAGCAGGCGCCAGGTAAATGCCGACCGTCAAGACGTACGGCCAACGCCAGGTGATGCTCGCGCCGATTCCCGGCGTGCGGAAGCAGGCGCATCTCACCGCGGAGGCGCTCGGCGCCGGCACCGAGATCGCGAAGTCGCGCGCCAGCGAAGAGATGGGCGCCGTTCGGCGCGACGGCCGCGCGCATCGGGCATCAACGATGCGCCGAGATTCGCGAGCAGGGCCAGAAGTATCAGCAGAGCGTCCAGCGGCTCGAGCTCTCCAACCAGATGTCGCAGTGGAAAAGCCAGCAACTGTTCACGCCCAGGCACCGGCGCCCTCATCAGGAAGGCAAGAACAGTTTTCATCTGCCCGAGGCAGGTCGGCGCGGAGTTCGACCAGTTCACCGGCGGGCTCGAAGCGACGATCACCGACCCGGAGACGCGCCTGTGGTTCGCGAGCCAGAAGCTGCAGGAAGGCGCGCAGATCGACCTGACGCTGCGGCGCCATGTGCTCGGCGAGTCGCAGAATATACGAAGCCGCAGCAAACGCAGGCGCTGAAGGAGAACAAGGCGAACGAAGCGATCGTCAACGCGCTCGACGCGCCGGCGGTGACGCGCGTCGATCAACGAAGGCGTGACTCGCGATTCAGGAACACGCGGGCCGCATGGGGCAGAGCGCCTGACGCCATCAAGGACCAGGTCCGCGACTACCAGAGCGCGGTGCTGACCGGCGTGATCCTGACCGCCTGATCACCAACGACCAAACGACCGCGGCGCAGAAGCGGTTCAAGGACGCGAAGGAGGCCGGCCTGCTGGACGGCAAGGCGCTCGATCATCTCGAGAAGGCGCTCGACACGGCGACCACCGCAAAGACTGGGCCTGGATACCTCGAACGACTTATGGCAGCGCACGGCCCGAAGAGCGACACCGATCCGATCAATCTGGACGCGATGGATGACGCCGCGCGCGAACAGTTCAAGGACGATCCGAAGACGCTACGACGCGACGATGAAATATCTGCGCGAGCGCAAGGCCTCGGTCGATGTGTCGCGGCAGGATCGCCTCGAGCAGCGCGCGGGCACGCTGTGGACCTCCGCGAGCCAGGGCGCGAGCCTCGCCGACATCCAGCGCACGCCGGAGTACCGCGCGCTGCCGCGGCAAGACAACAGGCGGCGATCGCCGACTACGTGCGTCAGCCGCGCCGGAGCACGACGCCAACCGGAAGTATGCCGACGAAGGCCGCGCCTACACCAGCAACAGCGCGCCCAGACGACGCTCGAGCAGCGTCGGCTGGACGCAGTACTGGCAACTGTCCGACCCGCGGACCCTCGACAAGATGTCCGAAAACTGCGCTGCAGATGCTGCGCGGCGACCTCGGGGACGAACACGTCAATCGGCTGCTCAGTGAGAAACGAAAACTCGGCGCGAGCGAGCGACAAGGTGCGCGCCGCCATGATCGATGACGATCTCTTCAAGACCATCGCGCAAAACGCCGGCCTGAAGGCTTACGGCGAAAGCAGCGACGAGCAGAAGGGCGTCCTCGGGCAACTGAAGAACGCAGTGGAGACGGAGATCGATCGCGAGCAGCAGCGCACCGGCAAGCCGCTCACCCGAGATGAGAAACAGCGCCTCATGCAGGGCGTCATCGATCAGAAGGTGATGCTGCACTATTCGCTCTGGCCCGACGAGAGCCGGATCGCGGCCACCGTCACGAACGCAGATGATCGTGCGCGGGCCTACGTCCCGCTCGCCAACATTCCGCCCGTGGCGATGTCGGAGGCCCTGAACTACGCGCGCAGCCTGTCGCCCGAACTGCAGCCGCATGCCGGAGGCCGAGACTGCGGTCGCGCTTCGGCGATCGCATTCAGCACGCGTACGCGTTGCGGCAGATGGGCGCGACGCGCGCCGAGGTCGAAGCGCGCGATGAAGGGCCAGTAGCGTGGCCGACCCACAGAGCTCGTTCTTCCCGCCGAGACCGACACGAAAGCGGCGCCGCCTCGGCGGACCGTCACCGGACGCGACGAGCTACGCGAGCGGTCTCTCGTTCTTTCCGCCGGACCAAAGCCGCCTGAGTGATGACGATGGGCCGCGCCGCGAGCACGGCGCCGGACACCGCCGCGCGCGTCTTCGATCTGCGGCTAAAGACCGGGCCGCCGCCCGACGTCATCGAGCGCAACCTGGACGCGGTCGAGAAACAGGTCGCATCGTCCTCGTTCAATGCGGCGACGTTCCGGCAGCAGAGTCCCGCGCTCGCGTCCTGGCTCGAGCAGCATCCGCTCAACGCCGCCGTCTCGCAAGATGATCTCGTGCCGCTCAGCGGGATGGAGCGCGCGCTCGGCTGGGGGCGACGGCTCGTCGCCGATCCGGCGATCTCGCTCCTGAAAGGTGCGATCAGCCTGCCTGAAGCGGGCGTCGGCTTACTCGACATCGCCACCCTGGGTCGCGTCGGGCGTGGCCTCGAGCACGTCGGGTGCACCGGCCGGAGGAAGCGAAAGAGATCCTGACGCGTACTACTCCAAGGCGCAGGCCGAATCCTTTCAATCGGTCGAGCAAGCCGACGGCGCGATTGACACCGCGGTGGCGGCGCTCAGTCATCCCTCCGTCATCGCGCACTCCGTGATTGAATCCGCGCCGCTGCTGCTCAGCGCGGCCATCGGGGGCGCAGTCGGCCTCACGGGTCGCGCGGCCGTCATCGCCGGCGCCGCCTCAGAAGGCCTCACGCAGGCGGGCTCGGCCGCCGAGCAGTCCCAGACGCGCAAGGTGTCGCCGGTGGCCGGCCAAGAACCCGGCACGTTGACCGTGAAGCAGGCGGCGCTCGCGGCCTCGTCCGGTGTGGTGACCGGCGCGCTGGGCGCGCTCGGAGGCCGGGTCGCGCAGCGGTTAGGGATCGCCGACGTCGAGACGATGCTCGCGGGGCGGCCGTCAATGCGACGGCGCAACGGGGCCTGGCCAAACAGATCGTCTACGGCGCGATCGAGGAAGGCGTCCTCGAGGAGTTGCCGCAGTCGATCTCCGAACAGGTGCATCAGAACCTGGCCGACGGACGCCCGGTGATGGAAGGCGTCAACAACGCGGCCGTGATGGGCGCACTGGCCGGCGCCGTGATGGGCGGCGGCGCCCAGGTGCACGCGAACGTCTTCGAGCAGCTCGGACAGCACGCGCAAGAGTCGAAGACCCTGCAACGATCGCCGGAAGCCGTGCGGGCCTTCATCGAGCAGGCGACGAAGGACGGCCCGCTCAGCCACGTCTACGCGCCGATCGACACGTTCACCGAGTACTGGCAGGGCAAGGGCGTCGATCCGGCCACCATGGCGACCGAGCTCACCGGCGATCCGAACGCGTTTCAAACGGCCACCGCGACCGGCCAGGATCTCGCGATCCCGACGGCGACCTACGCGACGCAGATCGCGAACACCGAGCACAACACGTTTTTCGCGAACGAGCTCCGCCTCGCCCCGAACGAAGAGAACGCGCGCGAGGCCTCGGCGCGCGAAGCCGAGACGATGGCGCAACTGGCGGAACCGGGGGCTGAACCGTCCACGGCGGGCACGGTACGGGCGACGGTGCAAACGCAGCTTCGAGGCGACCGGCTATCCGTCGGCGACAGCCGCGCAATATGCGGCGCTCTACGAGTCGGCGTTCGGGACGCTGGGCGAACGCGCCGAGATGGATCCGCTGGCGCTCTTCCAGCGCTACGGGCTCCAGGTGACCCGTGAGGGGCTCGAGGCAGGGAGACCCGTCACGACCGCCACGGAGGCGCCAGCGGTCGCCCCAACGTCGGCAGAGGGCACGCCGCCGCCCGCGGCCGGTCCCCCTGCGACAGGCGAACGCCGCGAAGGTCCGCGGCAAACGACCGGCCTCGAGCACCTCAGCGACGAGGACCTCGACGCCCTGAGGGACACCGGCGACCCCGCCCAGAAAGAACAGGCCAAAGCGGAACACACGCGACGGCTGCACACCGATCCGTTGACGGGATTCGGCAATCTCGCGGCCTGGAAGAAAGCGAAGGACGCGGCCGACGCTGATCCGGATCTCGCGGTCCTCTCGCTCGACAGCAACAACCTCAAGCTGACGAACGACACGCTCGGCCACAGCAAGGGCGACGAGATGATCCTCCGGCACGGCCGCGCGATCGAGCAGGCCTCGCGCGAGGTGGCCGGCTACGCGCGGGTCTTCCGCTACGGGGGCGATGAGTTTGCCGCCATCGTGCCGAAGGACGTGGCGCAACGGGTGATTAATCGGGCCGAGGAACTGGCCGGCGTCGAACCGATCGGCGAGACCGGCAAGTTCACCGCCCTCAGTGGCGCGCACGGGGCGACGTTCGATGAGGCGGATCTGAAACTCAATCCGCACAAGGTCGCGCGCAAAGCGGCCCTCGAGGCGCAGGCGCGCGCCGCCAAAGAAAGATCGCCAAACTATGCACCGAGCGGACGCGAGCTGATTGACACGGACACCACGGCCATTCAGACTGAGGCATCCCATGCCGGACGACCCGACACCGCCGAACGTCATCCCGCCGACGTTGCAACTCGTGAAGGGGCAGAGCCGCGAGATCGTGATCGAGAACGCGCGGCGGCTGATGAAGGGCCGCGGCCTCCCACTGAAGCAGGCCCTGCACGAGGCGGCGATCTTGGCGGGATACCGGCCGGTGTGGAAGCCGGACGCGTCGTCGAACCCCTCCGCGGACTCCCCGAGCTCAACGAAACCTTCGAGCGCCGTCCACTAGCCGACAATCAGGCCCGTCTCACGCCGGCGGTGCGCCGCGAACTGACGCGCATCGTCGACGAGCTCGAGACCTTCCCGTTCACCAACGACACCTGGAACGATCTCGCGGGCGAGGTCGGGCTGCGCGGCAACGTCGCCGGTGGCCACATGGAGCGCGTCAAGGGCGGCGGGGGCGCCGTTGTCTATCACGACATCCTCGCCTGGTCGCCGGTCAACACGGTCACCGTCAAGGGCGAGAAGAAACCCGCGAAGAAAGCGCGCGGCTCGCGGGCCGATGTCGGCGCCGCGGTCCTGAAGGTGCTCGCGTCCGGCGACATCCACAACAACCTCGCGGAGGGCGCCGTGCGCGTCGCCGAGCATCGCGCGATCGAAGACTGGTCGCTGCTCTCGTCCGACATCACGGTGCTGCCGCACAGGGACGCGGCACCGATCGATATGCCGGACCTGACCGCCGATGCACAGCGTCGGATCGACGAGGAAGCCGCGGCGGCGAGCGACGCCGCCGAGCCCGAGGGCGCGGTCGATACCTCGTTCCGGCCCGAGGAATTCCAGCAGGGGCGCGAAGCCGGCGCCAGGCCGACTCGCCTCGAGACGGGCGAGACGCAGCCGCGGCTACCGGGCGATGTCGGCGACGTGCGCGAGACCGAGGTGGCCACGCCGCAGCTCGAGGCGCCGTTCAGCCTGACGAGTGAGACGGTCCCGCCGGCGGTCAAGCAGACGACGCTCTTTCAGGCGCTCTTCGCCGGCGAGCCGGCACCCGTCGCGACACTGAGCGGCAACGAGCTCGGCGAAGGCCTCGACGACATCAAGGAGCTGCGCGCCGCGGCCAGTCGACTACTACCGTCGCGAACTGCAGCACGGCATCAGGACGGTCGATCGCAGCGGCTTCGGCACCATCACCTTCACCAAGCGGGGACGCGATCACCTCGAATCGTACAGCGCCGATCCAGATGTGTTGCGAGTGGTGCCGGCCATCACGCAGGTGCTACAGCACGGGACCTATGACGGCTCCGAGCCCTCGTACAAGCCGACTGACGACGCCGTCGCGTTCCACAAGTTTTCAGCGGACGTGAAAGTCGGGGATCGCACGCTGCACGTGACCACGAAGGTGCGGGAGGATAGCCGCGGCAACAAGTTCTACGATCTGCAGGTTCCAAACACAAAGGGCCCGGAAGGCCGCAGTAGCAAGTCCACGGCGCCGGAGCCCTCGGAAGGCGGCACGAGCACCACCCTCGAACAAAGTATCGAGGCTGGCGGGGATGCTGTCAATCCCACAGCGAAGGCCCCGGTAGGCCGCAGTGACAAATCCACGGGTCCGGGGCCCTCGGAGGCGGTACACGACCCTCGAACAAAGTATCGAGGGCGACGGCGGCGACGTCAACATCGAGCTCGGCCAGGGCAAGGACGGCCAGGCCCGCGGCGCCATCACCTTCGGCCCGGACCAGCAAACCGCCATCAAGCTGCTCGCGCGTGCCGACCTCTCCACGTTTCTGCACGAGTCCGGGCACTTCTTCGTCGAGGTGATGGCCGACTTGGCCTCGCAGCCCGGCGCCTCAGCGCAGATCCAGACCGACATGCAGACGCTGCTCGCGGCCGCCGGCCACGAGGGCGATCTGGCGTCGTGGCGCGCGATGGACGCCGACGGCCGGCGCGACGTGCACGAGACGCTCGCGCGGTCGTTCGAGGCGTACGTGATGGAGGGCAAGGCGCCGAGCGCCGCGCTGCGACCCGTGTTCGCACGCTTCCGCGCGTGGCTGCTCAGCGTCTACACATCCCTGCGCAGTCTGAACGTCACGCTCACCCCCGAGGTCCGCGCCGTCTTCAATCGCATGCTGGCCAGCGACGCCGCGATCGCCGAGGCGCAGCAGCAGGGGCATCAGCGGCCGCTGTGGTTGACGCCGGAGCTCGCCGGCATGACGCCGGAGCAATTCGAGAAAGTACCGCGATCGGATCGCCGACGCCTCACAGCGCGCGCGCGAGCGGCTCGACCAGGAGCTGCTCGCCGAAGTGCGCCGCGAGCAGACCGCGCAGTGGAAGGCGCAGAAGGCGTCCATCGAAGAGACGGTCACCAGCGAGGTGCATGCGCGAGCCGGTGTATCAGGCGCTCGCCGCGATGCAGACGGGCACGCAGCCCGACGGCACGCCGCTCGTCGAGGGCCGCGAGCCGACGCCGATCAAGCTTGATCGGCAGGCGATCGTCGACCAGTTCGGCGAGGACCGGCTGAAGACGCTGCCGCGACCCTACATCTACACGCGCGAGGACGGCGTGCATCCCGACCTCGTCGCCGAGATGTACGGCTTCTCGAGCGGCGACGAGCTCCTGACCGCGGTCGCCGCGGCGCCGAAGATGACCGACGTCATCGCGCGAGAGACCGACCGCCGCATGCTCGCCGAGCACGGCTCGATGCTGCTCGACGGCACGCTGCCGGACCAGGCGCAGGCCGCCACGGCCAACGACGCGCACGAAGACGTCATCAAAGCCGAGCTCGAGCAGCTCGCCAAGATCCGGAAGAGGCGGACCGCGCGCATCCGCGCCGCGCTCCCGCGGGCCGACCGCGTGCGCATCGTTCGCCCACGAGCGCATCGCCGCCACGCGCGTGAGCGAGGTGCGGCCGCAGGTCTTCTGGGCCGCCGCGCGCCGCGCCGCGACACAGGCCGATCGAGCCTCGCCGCGAGCGGGACATCGACGGCACCATCGTCGCCAAGCAGCGGGAACTTCGTGAATATCAGCGCTCTACCGCGAGGCGATGCAGGTGCAGGCCGACGTCGAGGCGCCGGTGCAGAAGGCGCGCGACCTGAGTCGCGGGCCGGCGCGCCAGCGGCTCGGCCGCGCCGGCGAGCTATCTCGATCAAGTCGACGGCATTCTCGATCGCTGCAGTTCGCGCGCGTCAGTCCGAAGGTCCTCGAGCGCCGCGCGTCGCTGTGTGAAGTGGGCGGACGCGCTGTCTCGAGGGCGAAGGGTGCTGCCGGCGGACTTTCCCCGAGGCGCTGCTCGAGGAAGCGCAGCGCATCAACTACCGTGAGCTCACGGTCGAGCAGTTCGTCGGCGTGACCGACAGCCTCGATCACATCGTCCACCTCGCGCGCGCTGAAGAACAAACTGCTGAAGGCGGCCGACCAGCGCGACTTCACCGCGGTGCGCGACGGCGTCGTGGCGTCGATTGTCGCGAGCACAACGAACGGCAGACCTTGCCGCTGGAATTCCGCGGGAGCGACGCTGACCCGATGGATCTCTGGCTGGTTTGCCAGTCACGCGAAGATCGCGATGCTGGCGCGCGCGCTTGATGGCCACCAGGACGGCGGCGCGATGTGGGAAGCCTTCATCCGGCCGATCGATGCGGCGGCCGACGCGGAGGTCACGCGGCAGAACGAGACGGGCACCGCCTATATGGAGGTCCTCGAGCAGCACTATCCGGGCCGCGAGCTCGCGCGGCTGAACGACAAGCTGTTCATCCCGGCGATCAACGACAGCTCTCTCGAAAGAAGGCCGGCTCGCCATCGCGCTCAACTGGGGCAACCAGACGAAGCCGCGATCGATTGCTCACCGATCCGAAGCGGCGTTTCAACCAGGCGCAGGTCGAAGCCATCCTCGACACGCTCGACGCGCGCGACTGGCGCTTCGTCCAGGACACGCGGGACTTCGATCGACTTCTGGCCGGAGATCGCCGCCAAGCAGCAGCGCGTCACGGGCGTGCGCGCCGGAGAAGGTCGCGGCGATCCCGGTGCGGACGAAGTTCGGACGAACTGAAGGGCGGCTACTATCCGCTCGCCTACGACAGGCAGCTGAACGCGCAGGCGCGCGGCTTTGAACCGGCCACCGACGCGCACGCTGGCGATGGCGGTCGCCTACGTGCGATCGACCGACACGCCGCGGTCACGTCGAGGCGCGCCAGCAGAACGTGCAGCTCTCGGTCCGCCTCGACCTCGGCGTCGCGTTCCAGCACGTCGACCAGGTCATCCACGACCTGACGCATCACGAGATGCTGATCGACACGCACGCGGCTGCTGCGCGATCCGGCAGATCGCCGACGCGCTCTACGAATCGAAGCGATGCTCGCGGAAGGGCGATCTCTTGTACAGCAGTTTTCGAGCGCCGCTGCAGACATCGCGGATCGGCGCAGGCGGCGGCGCCGGCAAGACGAGCGAGTTCGACACGGCTGCCACCGCCCTGCGGCAGGCGGACGCAGATCGCCGGCATGGCGTGGAACCTCTGACCGCGCTGCAGCAGCCGATCGGCCTCTTCAACGGCATGTCGAGGCGTCGGCCCGCAAGTGGGTCGCCGAAGGGGATGAAGCGCTGGCTGCGCGACGCCGCCTCGATGGAGAACACCGCGACGTGGATCGCGGAGGTCTCAGCCGATGATGCGCGAGCGCGTGCAGACCGCCACGCAGGACCTGCACGACGTGCGGCAGGCGCTGCGCCAGCCGGGTGGGTGGTTCGACAACCTGGTGCGCACCGTCAGCGGCGACACGCTCACGCAGCAGACGATCCTCGACGGCTACCTCTGGCACATCGGCCTGGCGCAGCGCGTCGCCGACATTCCGACGTGGCTCGGCGCAATATGAAAAGTCGATGGCCGGCGGCGGAGACCGAAGCGCGTGCGATCGCGCTCGCCGATCAGGCGGTGCTCGACAGCCAGGGCGGTGGGCAGATCAAGTTGACCTCGCGCAGGTGCAGCGCGGCGGTCCGATCGCGCGCTGTTCATGACGTTCTACAGCTACGGCAACACCGTCTACAACGCGACGGCCGAGCGTGTCGAGGCGACGTCGTTCAAGTCCCCGTCGCAGGTCCTCGACGCTGCTCGGCCATCTGACGCTGCTGGGCATTCATGCCGGCGATGCTCACCGAGGCGCTGCGCTGTGCGACCGGCCGCGGCAATTGTCGCGAGTGGCCCGACTATTTCGCACAACGTCGCCGGCCAGCACTCGGCGACGCCATGAACATGATGGTCGGCCTGCGTGAGTTCGGTAGCGCCGCGAAGATCGCCGTCGGCCTCGAGGCAGGATCGCGCGGCTATGAAGGACCCGGCAGCGCTCCGACCGATTCAACTCGGCTATCAGCTCGCGCAGGAAGTCCATCAGGGCAAGGCCGACGAAGGGTTCTTCAAGGCGCTCAACCAGGTCGGCCGGGCTGGCGTTCAGCTACCCCGGCGGCGCAGGTCCAGCGCTCGGTCGACGGGTTCGTCGCGCTCGAGCACGGGAAGACGCACAACCCCGCGGCGCTGCCTGTTCGGGCCGCCGCCGAAGAAAGCGAGTGGACAATGAGCCATCTGCATCTCGTCCTCTTCGTGCTCGCGTTCGTCCTCTTCGTCCTCGCGGCGTGGCCGAGTGCCGCCGCGTCAACCTGATCGCCGCCGGCCTCGCGGCGCTCACGCTCACGCTGATCGTCTGATGAACGGCGTCCTGATCGGCATCGTCAAGTTCATCCACGAAGCCGGCCTGCTCGGCGTCCTGATCCTGGTGCTGCGTCGGCGGCTGGCGGCGCTGGTGGGTCTTCGGCTCGCAGCACGATCGGATCGTCGCGCGCTACGAGCAGGCGCTCGCCGAGCGCACGGCCGAGCGCGATGACTGGAAGCGGCTGGTGCTGCTGCAGACGGAGCCGGATGCAAAGCCGGACTAGCCGTTCGCGGGATGACCGGGATCGAGGGGCGGTTCCCGGTGCTGTTCGTCCAGATGTGACGGCCGCACCCGATCGGTTTCCACGCCGAGGTCCACTCGTCGTCGGCGATTCCGGCTTGGCGCAATAACTCGCGGAGCAACGACACGCGCAATATCATCGCCATGCGGATTCGGAATCCGTTGTTTGCGGCCGTGCCCTGATCATGAAGGGATGTTTTCCCCGTACAGGGGCCCGTCCCAGCCGAGCCGCCGAAACTTGCGCACCAGTTCTTCCCACGAGGTTTGGCGGGAAGAGCCAACGCGTCCCGCTAGAAGATGTTGAGGGTAAGATCGCCGATGCGGGGATGTCGCCGTCGCCATGCTCGATCTTCAGGATGACCCAATTGAACAACGCCTCGCGAAGATCCGCGACGCTTTTTCGAGATCGTCGGCCGATCCCCAGACACCGTCGAACCCCGGCGGCCCGATCTCGGTAAACCAGGTGCCATCCTCGAGCCGCTTCGGCACCACTTGTCGCATGGCTTCCGAGAGATAGGTCTCAGGAGCTGCTCGGGGACATACTTGGTCCGCTGCAACGTTTCGCTATCCAGTAAATCGCGTTGCTGCGTAAACACCGTTCAGACCCGGATGCGCTTCCATCCGATCGACCTTTGTTCGCTGCTCACCAACACGCGATTGGGTTCCGCTAACGCCATGGGGGCTACTCTGTATTGTCCGGGCGCGGTTTGCGGGCACGATCTGAGGGCGAGATGGACACCACTTGCGACGACTTCAGGAAATAGGCCGGGTTACCGTTCGGATCGTACTGGCCTTCAACGATGAGGACATCCGTCACCACCGTTTTGAGACGAATGCACGGTGCCATCGTGGGAGGACGTACTCGTTCCAGTGCTCAGCGCCGGTCTGAAACGGCATCTCGATCGTGTCAACCTCGCGGCCGTCGGGCAACCGTTCCTTGCGACGTCGTTCGACCATGTCGGTTGGCAGTACTCCTCGGCCGTAGATGGTCAGACAAGCCGAGGGCCGCCTCGGAGCATCGGCCGCTCAGCGCAACTGTCAGAACATGCAGGGCCATCCAGCCGCGACGCCGAACTGCGCGCCGCCGACGAAGCGATCGAGGAGTGTCAGCGGTGGCTACGGGACGTCGGTCTGTAATGCGCGACGGACCGTACCGGCGGGCGTGCTCTGATTGACCGTTCCGGCGACCCTGAGTGGTTCCCAGTGATCCCCGACCAGGTCGGTCGAATCGCCAGCCGCAGATGGCCGCGCTGGCTAGGTTGAACGAAAGAGGCGCTGCAGGCGTATGGACCATGCCCGGTGCGACAGAAAGAGAGCCTGAATCATTGACGTAACGGAGAAAAGCACCCAGGCTCGCTGAGCAGCAGCGCCCCGAAGGCGCGAACGAGCCACCAGCGATGGCTCGAGAAGAACACGAACAGAGCACCGATGGCTATCGCCGCAAAGCACCGCAGTAAAGAATAGGTCATGGTTCAGATCCGGATCGCCTATCGGTCTGGCGCGCGCGGAACTTCAACCTAAACTGTTCGTTCGTGGGAGCGATTCGTGGGAGGGTGGCGAAGGCCGCCAATTTCCCAGCAGAACTGCCCACAGATCTCAGGAGGAGGTCGGCTCATAACCCAAAGGTCGCGGGTTCAAATCGCCGCCGCAACCATTTCCCTCAGCAAAATCCCCAGCAACTGACAAACGGCTGATAAATCCGCGGCGTCGCCGTGGATCAGGCCGTCTCGATTTTCGAGGATTTTCCAGCGGTCCGTCCGTCGCTGACGCGTCGTGGAGTCGTTCGTGGGAGCGCCTGGAAGCCGACGGCGTGGAACCGACCGGCCAAGCGCGCGCTGTCTCCGCCTGGCGGGCCGGCAGGACGTGCAGATAGTTCTCTTCGGTCGTCTGCAGCGACGCGTGTCCGAGCTGGTCTTTCACGTCGCCGAGATTCGCCGCCGCGCGCGCGAATGGCGATCGCCGTCGAGTGCCGCAGATTCTTCGGGGAATGTGTCAGGGCCAGCCGTTGCGCTTCAGCGTTTTCGAGAAGCTGCGATCATCAAACCAGCCCCACGCGTCGGCGTCGCTGAACAGCTGCCACGCCCTGACCATCTCGTCGTTCAGGATGATGACGCTGTTGAGACCGCCCTTGGCCGTGCGCACGAACCACAGCCGGCGATCGAGCTTGCACGTCCTCGACGCGGGCGGCGTCTCACTCGGCTGCGCGGCGGCCGGTGGTCGCACGCACCAGAAAGCGCGCGCGTTTTCGAGTCACGCAGTCGGCCGGCGGCTTCCTGGCGGCGCAGGTTACGGGCGACGTCGTTGATCGTCTCGTCGCTGACCGACACCGGGCGCGGCTTCGGCTTCGGCGGCACCTTCACCCGTCGAACGGTGTCGGCGCGCGTGAGCCATCGAGGCGACGGTAGAGCGCCTCGAGCGCGCGACAGCGGTGACGAATCGTGCGCGCGCTGTAGCCTTCACGCCGCCACGCGGCGATCGCGAGCTCGAGCATCTCGCTCGTGATCTGCCAGCGCTTGATCGAGGGCCACCGCTGCAGCCACGCGCGCAGGTGTGAGCGCTCGCTCTTGTAGCCCGGCGTGCCCTTCAGCCGTTTCAGATAGCGCACGATGTCTCGCGCGAGACGAGCCGCGGGCCTCCGGCGCCGTGGCGTGTCGGTGGCGTCGCTGATTTTCCGTTTGCGCCACCGGATCAGCAGGTCGACGGGGCGATCTCTTCGAACCGGAATTCCTTCGGCTTGCCATGGACCGACGACGATGACCGATCGGCCGTAGGCGTCCTCGTAGATCCCCGTGGCGAGTTTCGCGACGCTTCGGCATGACCGTTCACACCTCGCGATCACAGACCAGGCACCGTCCGTGCGCGGTCCATTCGTCGCACTCGTGCGCGGCGCCGAGCGCGACGTCACGCCGCACGGCGAAAATCATCATCGGCGTGATCGCGCTGCGCGGCGGGTGGAGTTTACTCGCCGAAGGCCTCGACCGGAATCATCGCCTCGTGGCACTTCACGATGTTGGCGTGCTGGACGATCGCCGCAGCCTCGTCGCGCGAGAAGCGGCCCGCGAGGGCGAGCGTCGGGACGTACCCCATGCGGGTCGCCGGCCACCAGGCCTGATGTTCCATCGACCAGATGACGTACCGCTCATAGCCGTTTCTTGTAGCACTTTTCCGGAGAGGTCGTAGGTCAGGGCGTGCGGATGCAGGCGTTGAAAGGTCTGGAGATCCTTCGAGGCCTGCGGTTGCGAGATCCGGAACTTCCGCTGCAGATGATCGCGATTGATGAAGCCGTACATGCGGAGCATCTCGGCGATCCACTCCATGCGATGCTGCCTGAACCAGTCGCTCATTCCTGTAGCACCGCGCGCTCATTGCGCGGTCGAGGCGTCCTCCTCGTCTCGTTTGAAATTCAGCAGGGAAAGTTCCGACGGTCAGCCAGCCTCGACGTCGAGCTCTTCGAGTTGCGCAGCCAAACGTTTCCGGCGCTCGAGCGCCACGACCACCCTGACGTCGCGCTCGATGATCTCCAGCAGTTCGGTTCATCGAAGACGATAACTTGAATCAAATTCATGAGCCTGACGCGCAGGCGCGCGTCGTCTGAGCGGAGCTGCTGCCGTATGGTCATCGTCGATGGGTCTCCGGAAGGGAACGTCGTTCTAGTGAGATCGCGCTGATCGCTTCGACGTGCCGGACGCTGATGCGGGCCGGAACGGAATCCGTGAGCGGGCTGGACAGGTGAACGACGCGACGTCGCCCTGGCGTCGCGGCATCGCGCGTTGTCGGTTCCGGCTTTGAGCGCTGCCCGAATCTGTTCGGCCGCGAGCATGCGTGCATGTGCACGCTGAAAGTCGCGGGCGCGGACCCGATCACGACCCTGGCAGTCGTTCATGAACTTGAACCACTCGGCATGCTCTGCCACGGCCGTCTTGAACCGTTTCGGGATCGTTGACGAGAACGCGAGGACGGGAGTCATATGGACAGTCCGATCGTTCGTGGCGGCGCGCGCCAATCTACGCAGGTGACGGAGGGATGCAAGCACCGGCTTTTATTTCTGGCGTCGCTTCTTCGTCGACGGGTTTTTGGTTTGACATTGGTACGCGCCCGCTCGCGATCCTGTTCCTCGAGCGTTGGGCGGCAATCTCGATCGCACGGACCGGCTCAGCGATGACGTCCTCTGATCCGGCGTGTTCTCTCCGCGCCGCGGCGTTCGAGCCGCGCAATCATCGTCGCGACCATCTGTCGATCTTCAGGGGCGAGGCTGAGCAGCCGGCTCACCCATTCCCGCGGCGCTGGGGATTTCGGTTGATATCGGGACCGACAATCCGGCGCCAAGGACCAGTTCCGCCTTGCGTTCTTGGAGTAAGCCGAGCACGCTGCTTCACCGACAACGGCGCGTGATGAAACTGTAGGCCGACCTCGTAGTCCGAAGTCTCCATCACGTTCCAGCGCGGGTTGTCCGGGTCGCCGGTCTTGCCCGTCAAGTAGCCTTCGCTGGTCTCGAGCGCCTTCGCCAGTTTGGTCAGCGTGCGCGGCGACGGATTCTGACTCCTTTTTCGAGCGTTCGCATCGTCGTGCGCGTGATGCCCGTTCTTCGCCAGTGCCCCCGGCTTGAGATTGAGCTGCGTCCGCCGCGCGACTAATCGTTCTGCGAAACCAGGGAGGTCAGCGTCGTCCATCCGCACATTCTTCGATGCCGATCCGGATCGGTCAACGCGAAACGGACGCGTGTGTGCGGCGATGGATACTGGAATAGCCATATCGGTAACGAGGGCTAGTCAGTATTGCATGGGAGCTTGACATTGTGCAATTGACTAACCATAATTCCTAAAGCGATTAACCACTAGCGGTGTTCGATAGAGTGTTGAACGGTTAGTCTTGGAGAATAACCACTCAGATGGACCTCAAGCTTCGTCTCGCCAGATTGCCGGCCTGACCCAGCAGGAACTGGCGAAACGCGCGGGCGTCGATCCCGCGCCGATCTCGCGACTGGAGCAGGGACGGCGAGTCCGCTCGTCCGAGCTACGAAGCAGTGGTGCGAATCGCGCGCGCATTGAATCTCGCGCCCGATCAGTTGTTCCCTGATTGATCAACCGCAGGACGCAGCGTGAGCGGCGCTGACCTCGCTTCGAAGTCGCATCCGGCTGCGCTCTACGCTGCCGCCGATGGCCGAGATTTTCGGCCCGTCGGTGAAAGCGGTTCTATGCGCTGTCCGAGGAAGGCGCGGTCTCGACTGGGCCGAGATCAAACCCAAGATCGGTCGCAAGTCGTGGAGCAAGGCGCGCGTCGCGCAGTAATTCGCCGGCGAAATCCGCGGCCTGACGCCGGTGCGGCGGCGCGCGTGATGACGTTTTGAAAGGCGAGTCCGACAACCGGCCGCACGGTGCTGTGAACACCGTGCGGCCTTCGTTCAATACGACCGCGTGATAGGAAGCAATACGTAACC
>ERZ1370068.9759-contig-8512_pt1 | contig 25597 bp, 29 predicted proteins | sample MGYA00561227_ERZ1370068 | MGnify/ENA primary metagenome ERZ1370068 (study PRJEB38410, sample SAMEA6850437) | metagenome | study: Metagenomic assessment of the ecological functions of the soil: analysis of the soil microbiota associated with the...
CTCGACGCGCTGAACCTCTACCTCGGCATCGAGAAGCTGCGCTTCGGCGACCGCCTGCGGCTCGAGTTCGACGTCGACGAGCGCGGCGGAGTCCGCCCTCGTGCCCTCGCTCCTGCTGCAACCCCTCGTCGAGAACGCGATGAAGTACGCGATCGCGCCTCGCGAGCAGGGCGGTGCGGTCACCGTCATCGCCGGCATCGAGGGCGGCGGGTTCCAGGCTCGCCGTCGTGGACGACGGCCCTGGCCCTGCCGCCGGCCATTGCGAAGCGCCAACGCGCGCGGGGTCGGCTTGCGCAACACGCGCGGAACGGCTCAAGGTCCCGTACGGCGACGCGCACTCGGTCGAGGTGGCGGGCGCATCGCCGGGACTGCGCGTCGAGATGCGGCTGCCGCTGGAGATCTAGGCCGATGGCCGGACCGATTCGCGCGATCATCGTCGACGACGAGCCGCTCGCGCGCCGCGGGCTTCGAGCTGCGGCTGCGCGCCTTCAAGGATTTCGAGATCGTCGCGCAGTGCGCCAACGGCCGCGAGGCCGTCGAGGCCGTGGCCGCGCAGGCGCCCGACCTCATGTTCCTCGACATCGAGATGCCGGGCATCGACGGCTTCGAAGTCCTGCGCCGGGTCCCGCAGACAAGCATGCCGATGGTGGTATTCGTCACCGCCTTCGACCGCTACGCCATCGACGCCTTCGACGCCCACGCGCTCGATTACCTGCTGAAGCCGCTCGTGGACGAGCGCCTCGAGCGGACGCTCGAGCACGTGCGCGAGCATTTCGCCCAGCGCAACCCGTCAAGCACCGTGAACAGCCTCGTCGCGCTGCTCGCGCGCGTCACGGGGCGGGCATGCTCGACGCCGACGAGCTCATCGCGCGCGGGACGGCCGGATGCCGCGCCGATTCCCGGACATCCTCCTGATCCGGCTCGGCCGCGAGACCGTGCGGTTGCCGGTCGCGGCCATCGAATGGGTGGATGCCGCAGGCGACTACATGTGCGTGCACGCGGAGGCGGCGCACCCACGTCGTGCGCGACGATGAAGCAGTTCGAGGAACGGCTCGATCCGGCGGATTTCCAGCGCATCCACCGCTCGACCATCGTGAACGTCCGCCGAATCCGCAAGCTGAAGCCCCACACGAATGGCGAGTACTTCCTGACGCTCGATGGGGGTATGAGCTGAAGCTGAGCCGGAGCTACCGCGACCGGCTCGAGCGCATCCTCGGCAAGGATTGAGGTCAACTCAGGCGGGGCATCGCCTGCAAAAGCCGTGAAGAACATCGGAGCCCGATCGTCGTGAGCGTGGACCTTCCGGTCGCGCCGGCGCGCGCCTGTGCCGCGTTTACGGCCGGGTTTGCCGACTGGTGGCCCGTCGCGACACACTTTGCGCTGTCACGCCAGGCGGCGACGCGCTGCCGCCCGGATGCGACGCCGGGCGGTGCGATCGAGGAACAGGCGCCGAACGGCGAGCGCCATCGGTGGGGTACCCGTCCAGTCTTTCGAGCCTGGCCGTCGCCTGCGCTTTTCCTGGCACCCGGGTCGCGAAGCGGAGTCCGCACAGTGGGGTCGACGTCGAATTCACGCCGCACGGCGACGCAGCCGGGTCACGCTGACCCACGGCGGCTGGGAAGCCCTCGGCGAGGATCAGCGCCTATCCTGCGCCGCGAATACGCCTCCGGCTGGCGAGAACGTCTTTGGTACCGTCTACGCCGAATTCGCGTGGCGCACCCGGCAACGGATCCGCGCCGGCTAGCTGATCTCCTTCAGCCGGTCCGCCGGGACCTGGGGAAACGGCGGAAACTCCTGCGACGTGCCGGCATGGAGCGCGACCGTCTTTTCCGCGCGCCGCGCCCCGTCGTGGACGGCGATCCGGTGCGGCTTTCCCGGTTCATAGCCGTCCCACAGCGAGACGCCGGCGTACGCCCCGTCCTTGCGCAGGATGTAGTACGTCATGTCCATGAAGCGCAGCTTTCGCCTCGTCGCCGCCATGGTTCCGCACGATGCGCTTGAGCGCGTCCATGCCGGCTTCCTGCGGCGACATGCCGCGGCGCATGTTTTCTCACGATCGTGTGCGCGCCCACCACCTTGATGTTTTCTCCCCGCTGCCGGTTGCGCCCGCCGAGCCGACGTCCTGGTCGGTGTAGCAGCCCGCGCCGATGACCGGTGAATCGCCGAGGCGTCCCGGAAGCTTGTAAGCAAGCCCGCTTGTCGTCGTGACGCCGGACATCTCGCCTTTTTCATTGAGCGCGGAGCAGTGGATGGTCCCGGTCGGCGGGAACAGGACCTTGCGGACCGCAGCCGTCCTGAATTCGGGTTCGATCCCGAGGCTCGGCGGCACGCTGCGTGAGGCGGAGAATGCCTTGCTGCCAGGAATCGCTCGACGCGATGTTCTCCGGTGCCTCGCCAGTCCGGATGGGCAATGCCCGGGCCCCACCAGTCGTCGCTCGAGTGAAACTCCTTCCACAGCAGCCAGGTCTTGCGGGAGTGCTCGGTCAGGAGGTTCTCGCGCGGAAAGCCCATCGCGACGGCGAACCGCTCGGCGCCTTCGCCGACCAGCATCACGTGGCCGGTGTGTTCGATGACCGCTTTTGCAACCATCGCGATCGTTCCGGATATTGCGGACACCGCCCACGGATCCCGCCCGCCGGCTCGGGCCAGTGCATGCAGCAGGCATCCAGCTCGACCACGCCTTCCTCGTTGGGCAGTCCGCCGAGTCCCACGCTGTCGTCCGCGGGATCGTCCTCCGCACCCTTGACCACCCGGATGGCTGGCGTCGAGCGTGTCGCCGCCGCCTTTCAGGAAGCCATACGCGGCATCCAGGAATTCGAAGCCATTGCCCGCGGAAATGATGATGGGACGCTTGCCCGCTGACGCGGCAGGTCCGAGGTGGCTTGCGCCGCCGCGTTCGCGCCTGCGGCACCGCGGCGCCCAGGGCGATCGAGCCGGCCACTGTCGTCGTGATGAAGTCGCGGCGCGAGATATCCATGCTGACTCCTGGGATGCGGACGGAAGGGCGAAGCCTACTGCTTCAATGCCCAGTCGACGACGGTCGACTGGATCATTTCCCAGGGCCATTCTGCGCCCCGGAGTGATTCACGAAGACGACGACCGCGAAAACCTTGCCCGTCTTCCCGGTGACGTAGCCCGGCGAGGCAGCTCACGTCCTTGAGCGTGCCCGTCTTCATGCGGACGCGGCTCGGGTCGTCGACGTTCTGGAATCGTTTCTCGAGCGTGCCGTCGAGCCCGCCGAGCGAGAGCGACGTCATGAATTCTGGCGCGAAGCGGCTCTGGCGCGCGCCGATCAGCAGCTTCGCCATGCTGTCCGCGGAGATGCGGGCATCGCGCGAGAGGCCGGAGCCATTGCCGATCACGAGTTCAGGGAGCACGAGCCCGCGGGTCTTGAGCCAGTTGAGAATCGTCTCCTGTCCGGCCGCCGTCGTCGCCGGCGTGCCATGCGATCTCGGCCGCGAGCGCGAGCACGAGCGAGCGCGCCATCATGTTGCTCGAATACTTGTTGGTGACGCGCACGATCTCCGAAAGCGGCTCGGACTCGTGCGTGAGCAGGAGGCGCGCGGCCGGCGGCGTCGGTGCGCGCAGCATCCCGCCGCGGAACTGGCCGCCCTGCTGGCGCCAGAGCGTCACGAACGTGCCATAGGCGTACTGTGCCGGGTCCATGATCGCGAGCCGCTGGGATTGCGGCCCACAGCTCTGAGGACAGCCGGCCGGTCGCGACGACGCGGTCGGGCCTGGCCGGCTCGATCGCATATGAAACCTGGCTGTTGTGGCCGACGCAGCGGCCGCTCACGAGCTTCACGCGATTCTCGACGACAAGTCCGTCCGGGTACGGCTGGACGGGAGATGTCGATGCCGTTGCCATCGTCGGCAGGGCGGATCGTGAAGTCGGAAGACTGCCAGTTGACCAGCATCGCGTCCGGCAGCACGTTGTAGGTCTTCCAGGACTTTGCCGTCGAAATCCTCGGGCCGTTCGTCGGATGCGGTGAAGCGCGTCTGGTCGATGACGATGTCGCCCTCGATCACGCGCAGCCCCGTCTGCCGCAGGTCGTTCACGAACCGCCACCAGCGTTCGATGGTGAGGAGGGGTCGCCGCCGCCCTGCAGGGTACAGGTTCCCCTTCAACACGCCCTTGACGACCGGCACGTCGGTATAGGCGCGCGTCTTCCACGCGTAGGCGGGCCCGAGCAGGTCGAGCGCGGCCCAGGTCGGCAGGATCTTCATCGTCGACGCGGGCGAGCGCGGCATTGCGCCATTGAGCTGCAGCAGCGTGTTGTTGCTGGCAGCATCGCGCACGACGATGCTGACGCTCGTTTCGGCACCGACTCCCGCGTCAGGACGGAGCGCGTCCCGGCCGGCAGGTCGTCGGCGAAGGCGCCCGTGGCCAGGGCCACCCCGAGCACCAGGAAGGGGAACCGGATCCTCATTTGGTGCAATACTAATGTGCATGGATGCAACCTGGTGGACCGACGCAGTCTGAGCGCTGCAGCCCAACTTCATTTCGGAGCATCCATGAATACGCCAATGCGCCGGCTTTGGCCGGCAGTGTTGCTCGTCCTCGTCGTCGCCTGCACGGAGCGCGCGCCCGGCGCGCAGGAAGCCGCGGCGCCAGCAAGTCCAGCGCAGGGCGCCTCCGCCACGGCGGCCACCGCCGTTGCCGCCGTGGGCGGCCTGCCGAATTTCTCGGCGCTGGTCGAGGCCTACGGCCCTGCCGTCGTCAACGTCAGCACGATTGCCACCGCGCACGATGTCAGCGACGGACAGCCGGAAATTTCACCCGACGATCCGCTCTATGATTTTTTCCGCGGCTTCGGCTTCGGCGGGCCGCGCGGCGGCGCAGCGCCGCCCATGCGCGGCGAGGGCTCGGGCTTCGTCATCAGTGCCGACGGGTACATCCTGACCAACGCGCACGTTGTCGACGACGCGACCGAGGTGACAGTGCGCACGACGGACCGGCGCGAATACCGCGCCAAGGTCGTCGGCAGCGACAGCGCGGACCGACGTCGCGCTGCTCAAGATCGACGCGAAGAACCTCCCCGTGGTCCAGGTCGGCGACCCGCATGGGCTCAAGGCGGGCGAGTGGGTCATCGCGATCGGCTCGCCCTTCGGCTTCGAGAACTCGGTGACCGCCGGCATCGTCAGCGCGACCGCGCGCTCGCTCGGCGACACCTACACGCCCTTCATCCAGACCGACGTCGCCGTGAACCCCGGCAATTCCGGCGGCCCGCTGTTCAACCTGAAGGGCGAGGTCGTCGGCATCAATTCGCAGATCTACAGCCGCACGGGCGGTTACCAGGGCGTCTCGTTCGCCATCCCGATCGACGTCGCGATGAACGTGAAGAACCAGCTGGTGGCGACCGGACACGTGCAGCGCGGCCGCATCGGCGTGACGATCCAGGAAGTGAACCAGGCGACTCGCCGACTCGTTCAAGCTTTCCCGGCCGCGCGGTGCGCTCGTGAGCCAGGTCGAGAAAGGCGGCCCGGCCGCCGACGCGGGGCTCAAGCCCGGCGACGTGATCCTCGCCGTGGATGGCCACGACATCGAGCGCTCGAGCGAACTGCCGCCGCTGGTCGCGGCGATCAAGCCCGGCATGCAGGCGACGCTGAGCGTCTGGCGCGACAAGTCGGAGCGGAGCGTTCGCATCAAGATCGGCGAGCTCCAGGAAGAGCCCGCGGTCGCGATGCGCGATGCGAAGAAGCGACAGCGAGGAAACCGGCAAGCTCGGGCTTGCGGTGCGCCCGCTGACCGGCGACGAGCGCGAGGAACTGCACACGGCAGGCCGCCTGGTGGTCGAGGGCGCCGACGGGCCCGCCGCAATCGCGGGTGTCGAGCGCGGGGACGTGATCCTCGCAGTCAACGGCGCGGCGGTCGACTCGATCGGCGCATTCCGCACGGCGGTGAACGCTTCCGGCGCGACCGTCGCGCTCCTGATCCAGCGCGACAACGCACCAGATTTTCGTGCCCGTTCGGATCGAATCCTGATGATGCAGGCGGCCGTCGCGACGCTGGGCCTCTTGCTCGTCGCGGCGGCGGCACCGTCCCTCGGCCGCGGAATCCCCGCACACACCCGGTTCCACCTTTCGCGATTGCGACTGACTGCCCGGAGATGGTCGTGATCCCGGCCGGCAGCTTCATGATGGGTACGCCCGGCGCCGTGGCCGTTCGCGGCACCGATGCCGCGGAGGGCGACGTGGTAGTCGTCGAGATCGCGCGTCCCTTCGGGCTCGGCCGCCACGAAGTGACACGCGGGGAATACGCACGCTTCATCGCCGACAGCGGACACGAGCCGCTGGCCGGCTGCCGCGTCTGGGACGCGCGGCGATCGGGCGCTTCAGTGAGGACGGCCGTCGCGGCTGGGCCGACATCGCGACACCGGCGTCGCCCACGGACGACTTGCCGGCGAGCTGCGTGTCCTTCGCCGACGCGCAGGCCTACGTGCAATTGGCTGTCGTCGAAAACCGGCGCGCGGCTACCGGCTCCCGTCGGAATCCGAATGGAGTATGCGGCGCGCGCGGGAGCGCGTACGCTCCCGGCCCTGGGGCGACGACGCCGGGAGCGGCTGCGATTTCGCGAACACCTACGACCTCGTGCAGCCGCGCGCTACCGCCTTGGCTGGCCCGAGACTCCCTGCCGTGACGGCTATGCCGACCTCGCGCCGGTCGGCCAGTTCGGCGCGAACGCATTCGGCCTGCAGGACATGATCGGCAACGTCCGCGAGTGGGTGCAGGACTGCGCGACGGCGAGCTACGTCGGGCGCCCGCGTGACGGCCGCGCCTGGGAATGGATCGGCGGCTGCGGCGAGCGCGTGCAGCGCGGCGGCAGCTGGCTCACGCCGCCGGACGAAAGCCGAAGCGCCTGGCGCACGTCGGCTCCCGTCGCAGAGCACGCGAGCGACACGGGCTTTCGGGTCGCGCTCGACCTGGCTTCGAAGGAGCGTGAGGAGCGATGAGAGCCGTATTCCTCGCCGCTCTGCTGTCGCTCGCGGCAATGCCGGCGACGCTGCAGACGGCGCCTGCAGGCTGAGCCCCGCGACTGCGAAACCTGCCCTGACCTCGCGCTCGTTCCGCCGGGCCAGTTCATGATGGGCTCGGCGCCCGACGCTGCCGGAACTCGACGCCGCGACCGGCGAATCGCCGGCGGTCGAACTTTCGTTCTCGCGCCCGTTCCTGATCCGCGAGCCGCGAGGTCACGGTGGGCGAGTTCCGCCGCTTCGTCGAGGCGACGGGCGCCAAGTCCGTGGCCGGATGCCGCGTCTGGTCCGGCGGCCAATGGGTGCAGGACCACGATCGCAGCTGGCGCGACCCGGGCTTCGCATCCGCGCCGCGCGACGACGAGCCGGTCGTCTGCGTGAGCTGGGACGATGCGCATGCCTATGCCGACTGGCTCGCGAAGCTGAGCGGCAAGCGTTACCGGCTGCCGACCGAGGCCGAATGGAGAATACGTCGCGCGCGGCGGCACGTCCTTCCCGCGCTACTGGGGCGAGCACGATTCGCGCGAGGACTCTGCCGCTCTCGCTCGCCTGCGACTACGCGAATGTCTATGACGCCTCGGCCGTGGATGCCCAGCGCTTCCCCTACCCGAATGCGCGCTGCAGCGACACGCGCCAGCCGGTCTTGCGCCGGTCGCGCAGTACAAGTCGAACGCCTTCGGTGTCTACGACATTATCGGCAATGCGCGCGAGTGGGTCATGGACTGCTTCACCGCGAGCTATGCGGGACGGCCGCAGGACGCGCGCGCCTGGACCTGGCAGGGCGGCTGCGAACAAAAGGGCGTTCGCGGCGGGTCCTGGGCGAGCCGGCCGCGCGATGCGCGCGCGCCCGCGCGCGGTGCCGAACAGACGCTGCACCGGCAGTCGGACCTCGGATTCCGCGTCGCACGCGACTACGAGTGAAAAAGGCGCTCCCCGATTTCTTCCGAGAATCGAGCGTCCTCTTTTCACAGCCGGATCTTCTTCCAGGCGCCGTTCTTCCAGCGGAACCAGAGCGCGGTGCCGATGGCGACTACGTAGACGAGGATGGCGGTCCAGCCGCCGACCGCGCCGAGCCCGAAGCCCGGCGCTCGACTCGAACCAGCCCTGGCCCGGCTGGAATGTGAGCAGGTGCGTCAGCGGCAGGAAGAGCAGCGTGCCGCAGGCGAGGACGATGAGCGCTGGCACGCGCGCATCGCCCGCGCCGCGCAGGCAAAAGGCGCTCGCGAAATTGACGCCGTCGAAGAACTGGTAGGCGGCGGCGAGCCAGAGCAGCGTCGAACAGAGTGCAATGACCTCGGCCGCGTGCGGGTCCGCGGCGTTCACGAACAGCGGCACGCAGCCAGTTGCCGACGAGGGCGATCACGAGCCCGATGCCGCCCATGAAGCAGGCGACGACCGCGATGATGCGATTGCCGAGGCCGCTCGGCCCAGGCCGTGATCCGCCGGCACCGATCGCCTGGCCGACGAGCGTCGTTCCCGCGAGCGCAAGTCCGATGCCCGGCATATAGGCCATCGCCGTGAAGATCGTGACGATCTGGGTCGCCGGCGCCGTCCACCACGCCGACCTGAACCTGCATGAGCTGAAAGAGGGCAGCGGCGCCGATGTCGGCACAGGCAGTCATCGCCATCGGCAGGCCGAGCGCGATGAGCGTCACGAGCCGGCGCGCCTTCGGCCGCCAGGTCAGCGTGCGGCGAGAGAGCGCGCGGGCTCGAGGCGCAGGATCATGGGAATCGCGAGCCCGACGCCGATCAGCTCTGGCGGCTGTCGTCGCCCAGGCGGCGCCGGCCATGCCCATGCCGAATCGAAAGATGAAGATCTCGTTCAGGATCGCGTTCGAGCCGAGGACCAGCAAGACCGATGGCCAGCGGGAATGCGCGTGCGTCCCGACGCCGTTGAAGTAGGCGACGGCCGCCCACAGCGCCGCCGCGAGCGGCCCGCCGATCATGGCGCGGAATCCAGAATTCGATCGCGAGCGCCTCGACGTCCGGGCGCGAGCCCGAAGGCGCGGATCATCGCCGGCCCGAAGGCGACCGTCAGCCCGAATGCGGGAATCGTCAGCACGGATGCCCAGAGGCCGAGCCAGGCGATCTGGCTGGTGCGCCGGTAGCGGCCGGCGCCGTAGGCCTGCGGCGACCAGAGTCTGCACGCCCATCGCGACGCCGCCGATCATGAAGATGGCGAGGAGGGCGAGCCAGTGCACCGCGGCGATCGCCGCCGTCGCCGATGTCGAGAGCCGGCCGATGAACCAGGTGTCGGTGAGGTTCAGCACTGCCTGCACCGTGCTGTTCAGCACGAGCGGAAGCGCAAGCACCGCGATCGCGCGCATGTCGATCTGGCGCCGGCCCTCGCGCGTCGAGCTTGACTGCGGGCAGGGCGGCTTCACGCGCCGCGCGCTGCGTTCCGCGGCCATCATGGCGTCGCAACCGCGCATGGCGCGCGCGATCGGCATCGGCGGCATCTCGATTGCGTGGGCCATGCAAGCCTCATCATCGGGTAGAATTGCCGCCCTCGCCGCGCACGCGGCTGGCCGGGGCCCCGGAATACCACCGTGAGCGACGCCGCAGCGAATGCCGCCATCCGCACGGAGTGCGTCATCATCGGCGCCGGCCCCGTCGGGCTCTTCGCCACGTTCGAGCTCGGCCTTCTGGGCCTCAAGTGCGAAATCGTGGACTCGCTCGCGCATCCGGCGGCCAGTGCACCGAGCTCTACCCCGACAAGCCGATCTACGACATCCCGGCGCTGCCGGTCTGCGGTGCGCAGGAGCTGATCGACCGGCTCGCTGGAGCAGATCAAGCCTTTCCACGCGGGATTCCACCTCGGCGAGGAGGTCGTCGCTCGGCGCCGCGGAAGGATGGCGCGCTTCGATATCGAAACGGCGGCCGGGACGCGCTTCGATGCCGGCAGCATCATCGTTGCCGGTGGCCTCGGGTCGCGTTCCAGCCGCGCCGGCCTCCTCGTTCCGGATGCGGAGCGATATGAGGGCAGCCAGCTCCTGTATCGCGTGAAGCGGGCAGAGGATTTCCACGGCAAGGACTCTGCTGATTGCCGGCGGCGGGCGACAGCGCGCTCGACTGGGCGCTCGAGTTCTGGCGGCAAGGCGAAGAGCGTGACGCTCGTGCACCGGCGCGCGGAGTTCCGCGCACAGCCGGCATCCGTCGCGCGCATGCGCACGCTCGCGGATAGCGGCAAGCTGCGCTTCCATCGAGGGCACCGATCCAGTCGCTCGCCGACGGAAGGCGGCCGCCTGATGGGCGCCCGCGTGCTGCGCCTCGACAAGTCGACGGTGGACGTCAGTTGCGAACTCGTGCTCGCCTGCTTCGGCCTGCACCCGAAGCTCGGCCCGATCGCGAACTGGGGTCTCGCGCTCGAGAAGAAGGCGCTGCGGGTTGACACCGAGAAGTTCAGACGAGCGTGCCCGGGATCTTTGCGATCGCGGCGACATCAATGCCTACCCGGGCAAGAAGAAGACTGATCCTGCTCGGGCTTCCACGAAGCTGCGCTCGCGGCCTTCGCGTCGCAGCACCACGTCTATCCGGAAAAAGGCAGTTCCTGCAATACACGACGACGAGCCCGATCATGCGCGAGCGAGCTTCGGCGTCGCGCCACCCGAATGACGATGCACCGGACGCCACCGTCGGCTGCCGCGAGATGCCTGAGAAGCTCTCGACCTGCGAGCGGATCGAGGACAACCTGTTCCGCGGCGAGAGCCGCGACGTCGGCGCGCCGCAGGTGTTCGGGGGCCAGGTGCTCGGGCAGGCGCTGGTCGCCGCCTCGCGCACCGTGGAAGGCGCGGCAAGTCCACTCGCTGCACGCCTATTTCCTGCGCCGCGGCGATCTCGCGGTGCCGATCGTCTTCGAAGTCGACCGCAGCCGCGACGGCGGCAGCTTCACGAGCCGGCGCGTCGTCGCGATCCAGCACGGGCAGCCGATCCTCACGATGTCGGCTTCGTTCCAGATCGAGGAGCCAGGGCCTCGATCACCAGGCGCCGATGCCGGCGGCTCCCGCCGCCCGAGGAGCTGCGCGACCTCGGCGAAATCGAGTCGGAGCTGCTCGCTAAGGCGCCGCAACAAGGTCACGGGCTATTTCCGCAACCAGCGTCCCTTCGAGTTCCGCGCCGTGAACCCGATGGACTACGGTCACGCGCGAAAGCGCCCGGCGCAGCAAGCTGGTCTGGTTCCGCGTCGTCGGGCGGCTTGCCGCGACGACCAGTGCGCTGCACCGCTGCCTGCTCACCTACGTTTCGGATTACCACCTGCTCGCGACCGCGACGATGCCGCACGGCGTCAGCTTCTTCGACCTGCAGCTCGCGAGCATCGACCACGCGATCTGGTTCCACCGGCGATCTCGCGCGTCGACGAATCGCGCTGCTCTACGCGATCGACAGCCCGAGCGTCAGGCGCGCGCGGTTTCAGCCGCGGCTCCATCTTCGCGCCGCGACGGCCGGCTGGTCGCGAGCGTCGCGCAGGAAGGCCCGATCCGCGAGCACAGCGGCTGACCCAGCCTGCGGGCAACAGCAGACCTAGGGCGCGCGGAACGCCGATGTCCGACTGAAAACTCGCACCGGCCAGGCATCCGTGCTGCAGGGCGAGGCCGCGCTGATCCGGCGATCGGCACGCTCGCGCTGGACGGCGGCGGCTCAATTCCATCGTCGGCGGCGGCATTTTCCGCATGCCGTCCGCGCTCGCCAGCGCAGATGGGGACTGCCGCGCCGCTGGCGCTGGTCGCGGGCGCGCTCGCGATCGTCCCGATCGCCGCTCTGCTTTGCCGCCGTCGGCAAGCCGCGTGCAGGTCACGGGCGGTCCCTACAGCTACCTGACCGCGACATTCGGCCCCTTCGCCGGATCTCGTCGGCGGCGCGCTGATGTGGATCTCCAACATCGCGTCGAGCGCAGGCGCTGCCGCGCGCGCCTCGGTGCAGGTCGCGAGCCCGTCCCGTCGCTCGCGCCGCCTCTGCCGCGCGCGCCCTGATCACCGCGGTTTACGGCTCCTTGCTCGCGCTTCAATGCGTTCGGCGTCAGGCTCGGCGCCCGCGCGATCACGGCGCTGGCCGCGCTCAAGCTGACGCCGCTGTTCCTGCTCGCGGCGCTCGGGATCGGCCTCGCTGACTGGTGCGCAGGTCAGCTTCGCGATCGACGACGTGCCTTCCTGGGGCGCGCTCGGCGCCTCCATGGTGCTCGTCATGTTCGCCTATTCGGGCATGGAGACGGCACTGGTGCCGTCGGGGAAATCAACAATCCCGCGCGCGCGACGTGCCGCGCGCGACCGCGGCCGCGATCGGCGTTGGTGGTGCTGCTCTCATCTCGCGCTCCAGGATTGCGGACGAGGCCTGCTCGGGCCGGACCTCGCGACGAGCGGCGTGCCGCTGGCCGACACCGCGGGCGTGTGTGTGTGGCGCCGGGGCGCACGCTGCTCCTCGTCACCGCGTGCATTTCGATGGATCGGGTTCCTGATGGGCAACCTGCTTGGCACCGCACGCGTTGTAGTTCGCGCTCGGACGCGACCGCTACCTGCCGCGCGTCTTCGGGACCGTGAGCGCGAAGCACCGCGTGCCGCTGTGGGCGCTCGTCGCCCACGCGGGTCTCGCCTGGGCGCTGGCGATCGCCGGCAGTTTCGACCCGCTGGCATTGATCTCGGGCGGCGCGATTTTGCCTCGTGTACGCGCTGGTCGGCCTTGCGGCCTGGCGCGCGAGTCGCTCGACGTGGCCGCGAGCGCGGCGATCGGCTCGTTCAACCTGCCCGGCGGCGCACTGGATTCCGTTCGTTTCCGTCGCGGCGATGGCCGCCATCGTGACGACGCTTTCCGCCCTCGAATGGGCGGCGATCGGGGTCGCCCTCGCGCTGCTCGTCGCGCTCTACGTGCTCCTGCGGGTCCGGCGTCGGGCGCACCAGGACTGATCGCGCAGGACCTTGCCGGGGATTCATGATGCCCAGCGGGTCGAGGGCGCGCTTGATGAATCGCATCAGCCGGCGCGGCCACGGATCCTCGTAGCGCTCGAGCTCGTCCACCTTGAGCTGCCTGATGCCGCGTGCTCGGCGCTGATGCTGCCGCCATGCGCGGCGACGAGGTCGCACGGCACGCCGGATGCCATCGGCCTGGCTTGCGAGCGTGCCGCCGTCGCCGCCGGCCGGCTCGAGGTTGTAGTGCAGGTTGCTGTCACCCAGATGGCCATAGGCCACCAGGCGCGCACCGGGCGCCAGTGCGCGCGAGCAGGGCGCGGCCTCGATGAACGCCGGCAGCCGCGCCGGCTCGACCGAGATGTCGTGCTTGAGGCTGGCGCCTTCCTTCCCGGCGCCTCCGGAACGTCTCGCGCAGTCGCCACAGCGCAGTCCGCTGCGCTGCCCGGAGCCGCCGTGACCGCGTCCTCGACGAGGCCGCGCTCGATCGCCGCGGCAAGCGGCGGCTTCGAAGCGGGCGGTGAATCCTTCGTCCGCTGCTGCGACGCGGCTTCGGCGAGGACGTACCAGGCATGCGGCTCGCCGAACGGGTCGCGCGTGCCCGCGACATGGCGGCCCGTGAATTCGAGTGCGATGCGCGGCATCAGCTCGAAAGTCAGTCACCGTGTCGCCGAGCGCCTCGCGCAGGGCGCCCGAGGAGCTCAAGCGCAGCTGCCGGCGTGTCGAGCCCGACAAGTGAAGTCGCAACGGCGGCGGGGCGCGTGAAACAGGCGAAGGGTCGCTGCCGTCACGCACGCCGAGCGTGCCTCGGCGCCGATGAAAAGCTGCTTCAGGTCGTAGCCCGTGCTGTCCTTGCGCAATGCGCGGAGAGCTGGTTCAATACCGCGCCCGTCCGGCAGCACGACCTCGAGGCCGAGCACGAGGGCGCGCATCATGCCGTAGCGCAGTACTGGCCGTGCCGCTCGGCATTGGTCGAGACGATGCCGCCCAGCGTCGGGCCGCCTTCGGGCCGAGCGACATCGGCAGCAGCACGGTTGGCGGCGGCCGCCGCTGGCTTGCAGCCTCGGCAAGCACGCAGCCCGCCTCCAGCAGTGAGGGAGTCGTTTTGCGCGGACACTGCGCGCGATCTTTCCGCATGCGCCGGAGCGACAGCAGGATCTCGTTGCCGCGCGGCCGCGGCGTCGCACCGCCGCAATAGCTGGTAGTTGCCGCCCTGCGGCACGATCGCGAATGCGCTCGCGGCGCAGAACTCCACGAGCCCGCGGCCACGCGGGCGGTGGAATCCGGCAGGTGACGAGGGGCGTGCTTCCGCGGTGCAGCCGACGGAAATCGATTTCGAAGGGCTCCGCGGTCCGCGTCCGCCTCGAGCCAGCCGCCCGGGCCGAGGATTTCCTTCAGCGCCTGCAGGTGCGGCGCGTCGGCACGGCGGAGACAGGGCGGTTCATGGCGGTCATCTTACTGAGCGGCGCGCGCCGACCGCAGAGGCGCGCTCCATTCCGGCGAGCCGGCGGCTACTTTCGTATCGCCCGGCTTTTCTTCAGGCTTCGGCTTTGTCCGCCTCTTCGGCTTGGGCGGCGGCGGCGCCGACGCCGAGTCTCGATGCGGCGCTCGTCCGAAAGCTGCTGCATGGCGAGGATTGCGGCAATTCTCGACCATGCCCATCCGGCGATATGCGATGGCGTCGCGGCCGATAGCCGCAGATCCGGCCGTTCTGGTCGCTGTCGATGGCGGCAGCAGCGACGCACCGGCTCCTGACGTCGAAGCAGGCGCCTCCAGCTCGGTGAGATAGGCCTTGCGCTGGCCCATGCTGTAAGAGCACGACGTGGGTGTCGTCGAGCGCGGTTGAAGCCGTCGATCGTGGATCTGGTAGACGCAGTCGCTGGTGCGCGTCATCTGGATGCGCTGCTTGGACTTGTCTTCCTTGCCGAGTTGCGACTCGGGGCCGGAGCTGACGCATGCGGCGAGGACGAGTGCGGTCATTGAAGGATTGCAGCTTTCATGCGGCGGGCCCTCGGGTGTCCCGCCTTCTTGACCGGGTAGCGCACAACGGGTTCCAGCAGGGGCGAATGCCTGTCGCGGCGCCGGGATCAGTAATCGTCGCGGGTCGCCGTAGCCGTCGTCTTCCTCGTCGTCATCGTCGTCGTCGTCGTCGTCGTCCCCATCCTCATCCCAGTCGTCGCTCATCGTCGTCATCGAGGTCGTCATCGTCGTCGTCGTCATCGTCGGCGCTCGACCAGCCCTCCACGGCTCGTCCGTGAGGTCGAGGTCCAGCTCCTGCCAGGTCTCGTAGTCGATCTCTTCGATGTCGCCGTCCTCGTATTGCAGCTCGATGAGCTCCGCGTCCTCGTCCACGGACAGGACCTTTGAAGACTTCTTCGTCGTCGAGACTCTCGTACCACTTGCCGGGCACGGGGTTGTGGATCGCGACCCATGGACTCCCTCGTTCGCGCATGCCAGACGACCGGCGGACTGCTTCCACCGATATTGACGGGCGCGGGCCGATGCCTGAGCAAACCGCGCGGTCAATCGCTCGAATCAGGCCCGAACCGGCCTTGAAACCGGCTGCAGGCGATCCCATTCAGCATGCCAGTCCCCGCCGAGGGCGGAAGGAGATACAGACATGACACTGATTCGCTTTGAACCCTTGCGTGAACTGGACGGCCTGTTCGCGCGTTACATGCCCGTTCTTCGGCCGCCTGGCGGCAGCGCCAGGGCGGCGCTGGAAGAGGCTGGTGCGCCCTGCCTGGTCGCCGGTCGCCAACATTTCCGAGACCGAGACCGGCGTACCTCATCAAGGCCGAGCTGCCCGAGGTGCAGCAAGGGAAGACGTGAAGGTCACGGTGAACGAGGACGTGATCACGATCAGCGGCGAGCGCCGGAAGGAAGCCGAGCACCAGGACGAGAAGGTCCACCGCGTCGAGAGCTTCTACGGCAACTTCTCGCGCAGCTTCCGGCTGCCCGAAGACGCCGACGTCGCCGCGATCCAGGCGGAGAGCCGGAACGGCGTGCTGAAGGTCCGGTGCCCAAGACGCCCGCGCCGAAGCCCAGGACGGTCGAAGTACAGGTAAACTGACAGGACCCGGGGCGGCGGCGGGAAGCCGCCGCCCCTGTCAGCCGAGGGTCCCCATGCCGACCGAGTTCGAGTCAGTCCGGCAGAAACTCGGAGCAGCAGAAACAGGAACTGCTGTGCGCGCGCCGCGAAGGTGCGCGCCGACATCACGCGCCTCGTCCGGCCCGCTCGACAAGGACTTCGCCGAGCAGGTCGTACAGATGGAAAACGACGCCGTGCTCGCCGGCATCGGCGAGGCGACGGCCGCCGAGCTCGCGCAGATCAACCAGCGCGCTCGCCCAGATGGACGCGGGCAATTACGGCACCTGCAGCCGTTGCGGCCAGCCGATCAGCGAGCGTCGCCTGCAGGCGCTGCCGTATTCCGACCGCTGCATCACCTGCGCCGAAGCGGCAAGCTAGGTCGCGCAGCTGCTTCATGCCGGCCTATGCGCCCCTTCGCGAATTCCGCTACGTCCTGCACGAGGTGCTGGGTGCGACGGCGCATTACCGCGCGCTCGGGCGCGACGACATCAATGCCGAGCTGATCGAGGGTGTCCTCGAAGGGGCGGCGCGCTTTGCCGAGGACGTGGTCGCGCCGACCAACGAGGCCCGGCGACCGCGTCGGCGTGCGCCGCAGTGGAGGACGGCCGCGTCGTCACGCCGCCCGGCTTCGTCGAGGCTTACCGCCAGTACGTGGACGACGGCTGGGCCGCGCTCTGCGGGCCCGTCGAGGCGGGCGGGCAGGGCTTGCCGGAGAGCATCGGGGGCGTCGTCGGCGAGATGTTCGTCTCCGCCAACATGTCCTGGAAGCTCTACAGCGGGCTCACCGGACAGCGCCGTGCTCTGCCTTCGACGAAGCAGGGCACCGAAGGAAATGCGCCGCAACTACCTGCCGAAGCTCGTGAGCGGCGTGTGGAGCGGCACGATGGTGCTGACCGAACCGCACGCGGGCACCGACCTCGGCCTCATGCGCACGCGCGCCGAGCCGGACGGCCGGACGCGTACCGGATCACCGGCACCAAGATCTTCATCACGAGCGGCGAGCACGACCTCGACCGAGAACATCGTCCACATGGTCCTCGCCAAGCTCCCGGACGCGCCGCGGGCTCGCGCGGCATCAGCATGTTCCTGGTGCCGAAGCGTTCTGCCGACGCCGAGGGCAAGCCCGGCGCGGCGAATGGCGTCAGCTGCGCGAGTGTCGAGCACAAGCTCGGCATCCACGGCTCGGCCACCTGCGTGATGAACTTCGACAATGCGCGGGGCTGGCTGATCGGCGAAGTCAACGGCGGCCTCAAGAACATGTTCACGATGATGAATCACGCGCGGCTCTGGGTCGGGCTGCAGGGACTCGCCCAGTGCGAACGCGGCATTCCAGGCCTCGCTCGCCTACGCGCGCGAGCCGCCGCCAGGGCCGCGACTTCGGACGGAGCGGCAAGGGACCGGCCGACCCGATCATCGGGCATCCGGACGTGCGGCGCATGCTGCTGACGCAGAAGTCGCTGATCGAGGGCGCGCGCACGCTGACTTACTTCGCGGGCATGCAGATGGACCGACGTCGCTGCATCACCCGGACGCCGCGCACGCGCGAGCAGGCCGAGGACCTGCTGTCGCTCCTGACGCCGATCGTCAAGGGCGTTCGTCACCGGCATGTCGGTCGAGATGCACGAGCGATGCGCTGCAGATCCACGGCGGGCACGGCTACGTGCGCGAGACCGGCGTCGAGCAGTTCTTCCGCGACGCGCGCATCACGCTGATCTACGAGGGCGCGAACGGCGTGCAGGCGATGGACCTGCTCGGCCGCAAGGTGCTGGGGTCCGGCGGTGCGCTCGCGCGCCAGCTCGGGGGCCTGATCGGCGGGTTCTGCGAGCGCCATGCGGGCGAGGGCGAGAACGCGGAGTTCATCGTGAAGCTCGCCGGGCTCCTCAAGGAATGGAGCGTCGCGACCGAGGAGGTCGCGGTCCGCGCGGCGCGCAATCCCGACGAGACCGGCGCCGCCTCGATGGATTACCTGCAGCTCACCGGGTATCTCTGCCTCGCCTGGTGCTGGGCCTGGATGGCGGCGGTATCGGCCGCGGCGCTCAAGTCGGGCACGCCCGACGCCGCTTTCCACACGCTCGAAGATTGCGACCGCGCGCTTCTACTTCCAGCGCATCCTGCCGCGGGCCGAGGCGCACCTCGACGCGATGGACGCGGGCGCGGGCTCGCTCATGACGATTCCGTCCGGACCAGTTCGCGTTCTAGATCCGCCTCGGCTGGCGGCTGCCAGCCGTGCTCTCGTCAGTTTCTGCTTGTCGCGCGCCTTGAAGATCCGCAGCTGCTCGTTGAAGCGGTCAGCGACTGCACTGGACCTCGTCCACGGCTGCATTGTTCTTCTTCGCCTGCATGGCGCGCAGCTCCGTCAGCCGGTTCTCGTCGTATTCGCCGCTCTTCTCGAAGGTGGTCATTTCCAGGTCGAGGCAGGACGCTGTAGGCGTTGATGTCTTCGCTGGAACTGCTGCACCGCCTTCTGCCCCGCGACCATTTCGTCGTAAGTCGCCGTGGCGCCGTCCGGCAGCTTGTCCGGAGAGCGCGTGATAAATGCACGTTGCTCGGGCCGCACCACAGGCGGCGAAGGCGATCAGGGCCAGCATCAGACGGGTCATTGCGGCAGTCTCCCCACGAATCGGTCAACATTAGGACAGCGCCGGGCAGTCCGGGTTCGCTTGCGGCATGATTCTAGCGCAGGCCCCGGCGGCGCGACATGCCGACCCCCCGGGCCGCCGGTCCGGCGTGCCGGGGGTTAAACTTGGGAAAAATCGCCTGCCGACCCCCGTAAGATGTCGGCCCGCCGCACCGGGACGCTGGAAACATGCCGGACTGGAAATCCGGTACTTCCGCACGGTCTTCGTATCCCGCGCGCTCGATGCGCTCGAGGAGTCGCGGCTCGTCCCGGATCGCAAAGTTCTTTACTCAACCCTGCGCGCGCGGGCCATGACGTGACCCAGGTGCTCCTGGGCCTGCAGCTCACCGGCCGAGCGCGACGCGGTCTTCCTTATTATCGTTCGCGGCCGCTCGGCGCTCACGCTCGGCCTGCCGGCCGAAGAGGCGCTCGCCTCGACGATGATGCGCAGCGAAGGCATGTCGGGCGGCCGGGACGTCGGCGTCGTGATCAACCGTCCGAACCGCAGCGGCCCCTGCCTCCTGCCCGCCTGCGGCGGCGTCGGCACGCAGTACACGCCGGCGCACCGGCTGGGCCCAGGCGCTGGTCTACCGCGGCCGCATCCTGAAGGACCCCGAGGTCGCGGGCAGCATCGCCGGTTGCCCATGGCGGCGAGGCCTCCACCTCCACCAACGGCTTCTGGCGCGTCGCTCAACATCGCGACGACCGAGCGCCTGCCGCTCCTGTATTTCATCGAGGACAACGGCTACGGCATCTCGGTGCCGGCCGCGAGGCAGACGCCGGGCGGCGATATCGCGCGCGAACCTCGGATCGTTCCGGAACCTGCAGATCCTTTCCGACGACGGCTCCGAGCCGACTCGCGGCTGCGGCGCTGATCGAGAGCGGCGGTCCAGGCGCAGTTCGCAACGGTGAAGGTCCGGTGCTCCTCAAGCTGCGCGTGCCGCGGCTCTCCGGCCACTCCGCCCAGGACACGCAGGACATTACAAGAGCCTCGGAGGAGATCGAAGGCGAGCGCGCGCGCGATCCGCTGCTGCAGTTGCGCAAGCGCCTGGTGCCGGCGGAGATTTCCGAGGCCGCATGGGAGAGCCCTTGAGGCGGAGGGCGAGTCGATCGTCCTGGCGGCGCTCGCGCGGATCGAATCGAGGCCACCGATCACCGCGCAGCGACCGTGGGCGCCACGTGTTCACCGAGCGGCGCGGCGACGGCAAGTCCGACCTGCAGGCACAGGGGCGGGCAATGGGCGGACGGTGCGAAGCCGGCCGGCGGCAGCGCCGTCGCGCGGCCGGAGGGCGCGCGCATCAACATGCTGACGGCGATCCGGCGCACGCTCGATGCACGAGCTTGCGCGTCAATCCGCGCATGCTGGTTTTCGGCGAGGACGTCGGCCCGAAGGGCGGCGTGCACGCGGCGACGCTCGGCCTGCAGGAGACGCTTCGGCGCGGATCGCGTCTTCGACACCAGCCTGTCCGAGGAAGGCATCATCGGCCGCGCCGTCGGCATGGCGCTCGCCGGCCTGCATGCCGGTGCCCGAGATCCAGTTCCGCAAGTACGCCGAGCCGGCGGCCGGAGCAGCTCAACGACTGCGGCACGATGCGCTGGCGCACCGTCAACCGCTTCGCGGCGCCGATGGTCGTGCGCATGCCGGGCGGCTTCTTCAAGTGCGGCGATCCCTGGCACAGCCAGTGCAACGAGGTCGCAGTTGGCTGCACGGCATCGGCTGGCAGCGTCGCGATGCCGTCCAATGCCGAGGACGCGGTCGGGCCTGCTGCGCACCGGCGCTGCGCGGCAACGATCCGGTGATCTTCTTCGAGCACCGGCTCGCTGCTCGACGGCGCCGCGGGCGCGCCGGCCCTATCCGGGCGACGAATTCGTGCGTGCCATTCGGCCGAGGCGAACCGCCTGCGCGAGGGGATGCGAGCTCACCGTCGTCACCTGGGGCGCGATGGTCGAGCGCTGCGAGCAGGCGCGCCAGCGAGTCGCGCGATTGACGTCGAGATCCTCGACCTGCGCACGCTCGTCGCCTGGGACCGAGCGGCGGTGCTCGCGTCGGTCGCAAAGACCGCGCCGCTGCCTCATCGTGCACGAGGACACGATCACCGCCGGCTTCGGCGCCGAGATCGCCGCGACGCTCGCGCGAGCATGCGTTCTTCGACCTCGACGCGCCGATCGAGCGGCTCGCGATGCCGGACATTCCGAGCCCGCACGCGCCGGTCCTGCTCGATGCGGTGGTGCCAGGCGTTGGTGATATCGTTGGCGGCGATGCGCCGCATTGCGAGTGTCCTGAGCGATGAGCGAGTTGATCGATGTCGTACTGCCCGTCGACCAGGTGGAGGGCACCCGTTCGCAGGTGCAGCGCTGGCTCAAGACGGTCGGCCAGCCGGTGAAGCGGCACGAACCGCTCGTCGAGATCGAAACCGACAAGGTGACGGTGGAAGTGTCATCGCCCGGCGACGGCGTGCTCGCCGAGATCGTCGCGGCGGAAGGCGTGGACGTCGGCCGGGCGCCGTGCTCGGGCGTCTCGGTACTCGGTCGCGGCTGGCAGACGACGGCCAGGGCCGGCGGCGGCGGCCACCGCCGGGCGCCCTAAGGCTTCGGCCCCGCAAGCTGCGCGAGCCGCGCAGGCGACCGCGGCGGCGACGGGCCGCGATGAGTCCGGCCGTACGCCGGCTTGCTCGCGGAGCGTGGCCTCGCTGCCGACCAGGTCGCAGGCAGCGGCGAAGGCGGGCGCATCACGGTGGAGGACGTGCTCGCAGCCGAGGCCGCCAGCGAGGCGGCGGCCGCCGCTGCCGCGCCGCGCAGCCCGGCTCCGCAGCGGAGGAAGGCGTGCCGCGTGCCGACACGATCGCCGATGCGCCGGCGCATCGCGGCGCACATGGTGGAAAGCCTGCCGCGCACGGCGCCGCATGTCACGAATGTGTTCGAGTGCGACATGACCGCCGTAGCTCGCCGATCGCGCGAGCGCAAGCCGGATTCGAGCGCCGCGGGCACCGCGCTGACGCTGACCGCGTATTTCGTCGCGGCCTCGCGTGGACGCAATCCGCGCGAGTGCCGGAGGCAAATGGGCGCTGGACGGATGACGCCATCCTGCCTCCACGACCGCATCGACATGGGGATTCGCGACGGCGCTCCGGGGATCGCGGGCTGGTCCGTGCCCGTGATCCGCGATGCGGGTTCGCTCGACCTCGCCGGCATCGCCGGAGCGCTATCGAACCTCAGCTAGAAGCGCGCGCGATGACAAGCTGACGCCTGCGACCTGCGCGGCGGCAGCTTCACGATTTCCAACCACGGCGTGAGCGGCAGTCTCGTCGCGGCGCCGATCGTCATCAACCAGCCGCAGTCGGCGATCCTGGGTGTCCGGCAAGCTCAGAAGCGCCCCGTCGTCGTGAGCGATGGAGGCGAGGACCGAGATCGTGATCCGGCCCTGCTGTTACGTGACGCTGACCATCGATCACCGTGTGCTGGACGGTTTCCAGGGCGAACCGTTTCATGGAGACTATTCGTGCGCCGGCTCGAGGGCTGGCGCTCAGCCGGCCCGGGTCGTTCCTCGCGGCCTGCCCGCCGTGCCAAACGCGGCCGCGGGTGTGTCAAAGTGGAGTGGTCGGAAGACCGCCGCGGAGTGCCCGGGCATGTATACGCAAGGCCTTGATTCACTGGAGAAAGACTGTCTGCGCGACGATGCGCGGACGGAGCTGCATTGGAGTCGCGCTTCCAGTCGCGGGTCGATGCCGAGGAAAAGATCGAGCCCAAGGACTGGATGCCCGAGGCCTATCGCCGGACGCTGATCCGGCAGATCTCGCAGCACGCGCACTCGGAGATCGTCGGCATGCTGCCGGAGGGCAACTGGATCACGCGCGCGCCGACGCTGCGGCGCAAGGCGATCCTGCTCGCCAAGGTGCAGGACGAGGGCGGGCCACGGCATCTATCTCTACAGCGGCGGCCGAGACGCTCGGCGTCGTCGCGCGAGCGAGCTGGTCGACGCAGCTGCTCGACCGGCGCGGCGAAGTACTCGAGCATCTTCAACTACCCGACGCTGACCTGGGCCGACATCGGCGCGATCGGCTGGCTGGTCGACGGCGCGGCGATCATGAACCAGATCCCGCTCTGCCGCTGCTCCTACGGGCCGTATGCGCGCGCGATGGTGCGCATCTGCAAGGAAGAGAGCTTCCACCAGCGCCAGGGCTACGAGATCATGCTGACGCTCGCGCGCGGCACGCCGGCGCAGAAGCGCGATGGCGCAGGACGCGCTCGAATCGCTGGTGGTGGCCGTCGCTCGATGATGTTCGGCCCGTCCGACGCGGACTCGAAGCACACCGCGCAGTCGATGCGCTGGAAGATCAAGCGCTTCACGCAACGACGAGCTGCGCCAGAAGTTCGTCGACATCACCGTGCCGCAGGCCGAGTACCTCGGGCTGCAAGGTGCCGGATCCCGAGCTGCGCTGGGACGAGGACCACGCAGCACTATCGATTCGGCGCCGATCGACTGGCGCGAGTTCCACGCAGCGTGCTGCAAGGGCAACGGGCCCTGCAACCGCGAGCGCGCTCGAGGCGCGCAGCGCAGCGCGCACGAAGGACGGACGCGTGGGTGCGCGAGGCCGCGCTGGCCTACGCGCGCAAGCAGCAGGCGCGCGGCAGCGGCCGGAAGATCGGACATGCAGCATCGCCGACGAAGCGAGTGGCCGCTGTTCGAAGTCTTCATCCGCGCGCGCGCGGTCTCGAGCCACAAGCACGCTCGGCAGCATCCACGCGACCGGATGCGCAGATGGCGATCGACCACGCGCGCGACGTCTACACGCGCCGCCAGGAAGGCGTCAGCATCTGGGTCGTGCCGTCTACGCCGACATCGTCGCGTCCGATCCGGCGGATGCCGATGCGCTGTTCGAGCCGGCGCGCGACAAGGTCTACCGGCACCCGACGTTCTACGACGATCCCCGACGAGGTCAAGAACCTGTGAACGCCGCCGGACTGTTCCAGTACCTGCTGCGGCTCGGCGATACGAGCCTCGTGCTCGGTCAGCGTCTCGGCGAGTGGGTCGGCCACGCGCCCGCGCTCGAAGAGGACCTCGGCGCTCGCCAACCTCTCGCTCGACCTGATCGGCCAGGCGCGCCTGCTGCTGACGTACGCTGGCGAAGCTCGAGGGGCCGCGGCCGCGATGAGGACGCGCTGGCCTATCTTCGCGACGAGCGACGAGTACCGCAACCTGACGCTCGCCGAGCAGCCGAACGGGATTTCGCGCAGACCATCGTGCGGCAGTGTCTGCTCGACGCCTGGCAGCACGAGGTCTACGCGGCGCTCAGCGGATCGAGCGACGCGCGCACTCGCCGCGATCGCCGGCGAAAGTCGCTCAAGGAAACGAAGTACCACCTGCGCTTACAGCAGCGGCGTGGCTCGATCGCGGCTCGGCGACGGCACACGCGCGAGAGCCAGCGTCGCGCACAGCGCGCGCTCGATGAGCTGTGGCGTTTCACGGCCGAGATGTTCGTTGCCGACGACGAGTCGATGCCGAGATCGCCGCGGCCGGCATCGCGCCGCCGTCTTCCGAGGCGATCGCGGCGGGCTGGGCGGCGCGCGTCGGTGCGATGCTCGGCGAGGCGAAGCTCGTGCGCCCGACCTGACGTCCCGTACTCGTGGCACTGGCAAGCGCGGCCAGCACAGCGAGCACCTCGGTTACCTGCTGGCGGAGATGCAGTCGTCTGCAGCGCCGCGCACCCGGGCGCGCAATGGTGACTACGGCGATGGCTGCGAAGCGAGGCTCGCGATGCGGCGGCGCAGCCAGATCGCGCGCGCGGCTCTGCGAGCGTTGCTCGCGCAGTGTGCCCGACCCGGAGATTCCGGTGCTGTCGGTCGTCGATCTCGGCATCGTGCGCGACGTGACCTGCGCGCCGGGTGAGCCGCCTGCGTGTGTCGATCACGCCGACGTACTCGGGCTGCCCCGGCCACGGCTGTGATCCGCCGCGACATCGAGCACGCATTGCACTCGGTGCCGGTCATCCGGACGCGGAGGTCGTCGAGGTGTTGTCACCGCCGTGGAGCAGCGACTGGCTGACCGACGCCGGGCGCCGCAAGCTGCGTGAGCTTCGGCATCGCGCCGCCCGCCGAATCCGGTCGCCAATCCGCGCCGGCTGTTCGGCCCTCTCGCCGTTGCCTGTCCGCGCTGCGGCAGCACGGCAACCGAGCGGCATCAGCTGAATTCGGCTCGACGCCCTGCAAGGCGCTCTACTCGCTGCCGATGCCTGCGGCGAGCCCTTCGACTTCTTCAAGTGCCTCTGAGGCCGGCCGGCATGCCAGTTCCATCCCCTCGAAGGTCGCTGCAGCTCGCCCGGACATCGCGGACGATGCGGTCGCGCATTGACGCTCGATATTGCCCGCCCGGCGCTTCGCCAGGCGTACCTTCCGGCTGCCAGGCGGGCCAGCACGTGGCGGTGCGGCGGGAGCCTCGAGCGGCCGGGGAGACCGGCGGACCTACGCCGGTCGTGAATCGCGCCGGGGCCGGGCCGCTGCGCGATCGTGCGTGCGCGTGCATGCTCAGACGGTCGCGTGTCGCGCGGATCTGGCGCGCGAGCAGCTGCAGTCCGGGCGGCACGCGCTCGAGGTGCATGCCGCCGAGCGGGAGCTTTCACGCCCGGGACGCCGCTCCCGCGGAGCGTCTCGGTCCTACGCGGCCTTCGCGGCCGGGCAGCGGGATCCACGCCGGTGCTGTCGGTGATCGCGGGCGGACCGCGCTCGTCGCGGCATCCGGACCGTTCGGGTGTTCCTCGGCTACGGCAACACCGCGGGCTGCGCGCGCGATGTGCTCTGGACGAGGCTGCTCGCTCCTCGAGGCACCGTCTACCGGACGCGGTTCCTCGGTGGCATTTCGTGATGAGCCGCGAGCCGCGGGAAGTCGGAGCTGGCTACAACGGGCGGATCGATGCGGCGAAGATCCGCGAGTTCGCGCGTCACGGTTCCTCGATGTGCCCGCGGTCGACGAATTCCTTCTGCCTGGCGGCCCGGCAGCAATGCATGTAACCGAACGAAGACT
>ERZ1370068.849-contig-10778_pt1 | contig 25596 bp, 56 predicted proteins | sample MGYA00561227_ERZ1370068 | MGnify/ENA primary metagenome ERZ1370068 (study PRJEB38410, sample SAMEA6850437) | metagenome | study: Metagenomic assessment of the ecological functions of the soil: analysis of the soil microbiota associated with the...
CGTTTACGTATTGCTGATCATCGACAAACGGTACATACGAGTACCTCCATCCGGTCCAGCGCGCACGTCACCGCGGGTCAGGCCGGTCAGGACATATAACCCCAGACGGTGATGACCAGCATGACGGCGATCGCCCCGGCCATGCTGCCGAACGCCGCGAGTGCTATGCGGCGATCAATGCGCATTCCCGCAGGCTGATCGGCTGGTCGCCCGAAGGCGATGCCCGGGGGCCACCATATCGGAAACCGATTTTCCTCGATATTTTCGCTCTATGTCGGAGCTCCGGCGAACTCGCACCCGCCCGCGTTGCGGGGAGTGGCTGGATATGAAAACGGCAGTGCGATTTTGCACAGAAGATGCGATCCGCGATGGAACCCGGTCGGCGGTTCCGCATTAAGGAATCCGACGAATGGAACTTTGGAGGAGCCAACCATGTCGTCCGGGACAGCAAAGGACTTCGAGCACTACGCTCGGGACTGTGTAAGGCTGGCAGAACAAGTGGACAGCCCGGAGCTTCGCGAAAAGCTACTCCAACAGGCGCGCGAGTGGATGCACGCCCTCATAGACGAGGAAGACGCCAGCGGCGCGACCGGGAAATAGTCCGCTGGAACGGATCCTTTGTGTTTTGGCTGACAACCATGGCGGAGCGGCATGCCCGCCGAGACCTCCCTTATTTGCCCCGCTTCGGCGGGGCCTCTTCTTGCCGCTGGCGGCCTCGTCATCCGGCAGCCCGGACGCCGCGCGGAGGTTCTGACCGCAAGGCTTCCGGCCTGATCTCAGTGTCATGCCGAGCGGCATTACTGTCCAAACTTCGTTATGCTTCCGTCCGAGACGCAGAACAAATATTCCCACGCCGACTAACAGCATGATCCATAGCGCCGCCCGCTAAGGCTTTGCATGCCCCATAAGGAACGACGCTACGCTGAAGAAGATCGCAGCCGTCAATGTGACTGTCACCAAGGGGAGCCACGTCTGCAGATAGAGCAACATCTGACGAATCCTCCGATCGACCAACTGAGGCGGCCCTACTCTGTTGCTCTCTTAGTGTCGGGAAACCGCGCGATAAGGCGATCGCTCTCCCAAAGCTCGCCGTCCTGGCGGTTTACAAATTGCCGCGCTTTTTGGACTGCTTCTCTCTCGTCGGCGCATTCGATGCGTTGGACGCAAGAAAAGTGTCCATCGTCGCGAAAGATGTAAATGCGATATTGGTGCATGAGCTTCACTCCGCTTCGTGCAAATGCACAGGCGGGAGCGCGGGCGCGTCTCTCAGCCACCGACGCCTGGCGCAGGGCCGCGGTCAGTGATGGGGTGGAATATGCGCCTAATCTGATGAAATAGCGAATATTAGTAAGAGTATCTCAACCCACGACGACCAACCCGCCATCCGCACTACCGCATCTACGTCGTTACCCACGATGGCCGTATCTGAGGGCCGCCGCACGCGATCGAGTGCGAGAACGACCAAGCAGCCATGGGGAAAAGCCGTCCGGTACACGAACGGAAAGTCCGTCGAGCCTTGGAGCGGTGCACGCTTTATCGTGCGCTTCCCGAGCGACGAAGGTTAGGGGCCGCCTCAATTTGAGTGCGGTGGTCAATTTTGAACAGTCAGGATCGCACTGCGGAGTTAATCTAGCTGGAGGCTCGCTTCGCTTCAGCGGTCCCCTATCCTGTTGTACTCCGCCGGGTGACATGGAAATTCCAGACGAAACAGATCGACTGCGTCAGCAGGCTCAGCGAGCGCTTCGGTTGGCTCGCGGCATCACCGACGACCGAGCGGCGCAGGCATTGAAGGCCTATGCCACGAGCCTGTTTGAACGGGTAACGAGCCTGGAACACCCGATGGTGCCGCTGCGCGCATCCATTACCGAACAGCAGCCGGTACAGCAGCAGCAGGCTCAGCCAAGAGACGGAGACAAGGAAACATAGGCCGCCTCAGTGGGCAGCCTCGGAGGATAGGGACCGCAGGCCAGTGGGACGGTCTACTTCCCCTTTTTGGGAAGAGAGCTGACGGCGAGACTGCCCCTGGCTCCCAGTATTCGGCGGCAAGTACCATGAGTGCTTTGCGCTGCCGCAGGCCTTGATCGGTACTAATGTCTGCTGCGTCCAGCCCTTGGCCCTCGTCGTTGGTCTGCTTACCCGCCGGCAAAATCACGCTCGTCCCCATACCTGCAGGCGGGGCACTCGTACGCGATAAGTCCAGGCTCACCATCGCGAAGTCCTGTTCCCCCTGCGAGAAAAAATACACCAGTTTTTGGGTTTTTTGGTAGGATACCCGACCGACAAGTGTTCCCTGCAGAAACCATATTGTGGCCTTGGGCGGGCTGCTGTTTTCGACATGCCGATCAGACAGTATCTGGATGGGGAGAGGTTGGATCCAGAGACCACGCGTCTCCTGGGCATCGTATTCGAAACCGCCATCCAGGCTCTGCGCAACCGGGGCGTGGTCGATCCACCGCGCGAGGCAATCGCGCGAGCCATCATCGGTTTTGCGAAAGCGAGGCGAACGAGACCCCGAGCGGCTGTGCGATCTCGCTTTAGAGGCGTGCGCCAAACCGATCATCAGCGACCGCAGTCCTCTTCCACCCCAAACCTCGCCGCCGGATTCTTGAATTTGACCCAGTCTGGCGAGCGCGAGGCGGCGCGACTTACGTCACCTTGGGGTGTCCCAGTTTGAAAGTGGATGCCTGCGTCGATACGCTTGCAACCAAGGACCGGGGTTGGCGAGAGCGCCAAATCGACTTTCTCTTGAGACTGCGGCACAGGCGCGAGCAGATTGCAGAGCCTCCTGCAAATCCAAACTGAGACACTATCCCAGCTGGGCAGACCGGCGCCGCGCAGGCAGGCGCCACCGTCGCTCGTTCGCATGATCAAGTCACTGTGACACGGGAACGATGCCATGACGGAGCGCTTGTCGTTGCGGTCGCGAAGCGACCTTTGGTTGCCTGCTGCTCTCAGCACGTCGCCAATTCCAGGGAGAACATCTCGAGAGGCCGCAAGGTGCTCGAACAGCCAAACAGGTACAAAAATGAAAACCATCACGACTCTCGTCGCGACGGCAGCGCTTATCGCCGGGATATCCGCTGCCAATGCCCAAGGCACGACCAAGCAAATGGACGAACAGGCCGGCGGCAATAGGCGGGGCCGTTGAACGTAATCCGAATGGCTCGACCGGCGGCACAAAGGCTAAATCCGTCGCCGACCACCGGGTCAGCAGGGTCCCAGAGGATGCCGGCGGAAAAAGACAGCTCGGGCGCCCCCAAGCCGACGCCGGCCCTCGGCGACGTGAGGAAGTAATCCAGCGGAGGGCGGCCATAGCCGCCCTTTTTCTTTCCGGCATGCGCATCCACATTTTGGTTTGACGGTTCCAAGCAGCGAGCTTTCGCCGACGCGGGCCCTTTGCGTTTAAGACGCGAAAATCAACCCCTGGCAAAGCAGCTCGCCACTCCCCAACTCAGTCGAATCACCGGCACCGGCTTTGGCTCGCCGACGACTGAGAGATGCCAGCGCTCCCGCCCCGCAAGGAGGAGCGCCGTGCCCGAGTCAGACTACGCCCGCAAACATGCCGTGATGTGCCTGCGTCTGGCGGCGGAGTGCAGAGACCTGGCCGCAGCTGTTGCCACGCCGGAGCTGCGGGCGCGAGTGCTGAGCATGGCCGACATGTGGGAGGATCTGGCGGATCAGCCGCCGAGCGAGAGCCCGCCCGACGACGCGCAAGCCGGCCCGGATCAGGACTAGACGCCCGCGCGGAAGAGTGACGGTCGCATGATCTGATCCGAAAAGTCTGCACTTTTCGGGATTATGCTCCTGCATGTTGCGGTCGCATGATTTGATGCGAAAAGTCTGCAACTGGGATCATGCTCCGGATCGATGTCGTCGCTGATCGACGAAACCCCGCCGAGAGGCCACTCTCAGGCGGGGTTGGGACGATCCCGGGCCCTTTAGCAACGGCACCCCGGATGTCTAATCGCCCATCGTGGCACCCCAAGCCACGGCCGTCTGCCCAATATTGCACACCGCCTCACCGCGCCGAACGGGCGCGCATGCGCAATCGCGCGATCAGGTGGTCGACCGGGCGGCTCACGCGTGCATTCATGTCAGCGTCAGGACGGTTGGTTCGCTTCACCTCCAACCGCGAATGCTCGCACACATCAGGCGGAAATGACGCGAGGCATTCATAAAATGCAGCCGGGTGAGCAATTTTGAACAGACCTCGCGCCTGCTACGGGCAGAGGCTCCACCGCCAAGGGGGCGTTGTCACGGAGGGTGGTGGCAATGTCGGAATCTGATCAGTTCCTGAAATACGCCGAAGAGGCCCTGCTCTGGGTCTCCCAATCCAAGACCGAGCGAGAGAAACAGCTCCTGCTCGAGCTTGCATGCACGTGGACCCGGGCCGCGGTCGCGAGCGAGCGAACCATGGCCGTCAACGGCACTCCCGCGGGCGCCAGGCTATAGGGTGGGCCTCGTGTTCGCACCGCGTCATCCGAAGTGGGAGGCCTTGTGAGGAAGCGACGCAAGACCCCGCTTGATCCCAAAAATTTCTCGCCAAGGTGGGCGAGGGAAAGACGATATCCAGATATCGGAAGGATGAGATCGTGTTCGCACAGGGAGAGGTCGCGGACGCGGTCTTCTACATCCAGGAGGGCAAGGTCAAGCTCACCGTCGTTTCCAAGCAGGGCAAGGACGCGGTGATTGCAATCGTCGGACCGGGCGACTTTTTGGCGAAGGATGCCTGAACGGCCATGCGCTGCGCATCGCAACGACGAGGGCGGTCGACGAATGCGTGATTACGCGGTTAGAGAAGGAGGCCATGATCGCCGCCATTCACGACGAGCCGGAATTCTCCGAACTGTTCATGTCGCATCTGCTGACGCGGAACGGTCGGATTGAAGAGGACTTGATCGATCAATTGTTCAATTCGAGCGAAAAGCGACTGGCCCGGCTTCTTCTTCTCCTGGCAAATTTCGGCAAGGAAGGCAGTCCGCAGCCGATCGTTGGAAAGTTCAGTCAGGAAATGCTGGCGGAGATGATCGGCACAACGCGATCACGGGTAAGTTTTTTCATGAACCGATTCCGGGACATGGGATTCATCGATTACAACGGCCGCATCGAGGTCCGCAGCTCATTGCTGACCGTGATCCTCCAGGATCAACCGCAGCCCGCAACCTAGCTCTTCCACGCCGATCTGAAGTTCGCTGAGTAGGCGGGGCGCTGCCGAACGCCGAGCGTCACGCATTCATGCGCGCTTGCTCGCTCCGCCGCTGGTGGTCGCGGGCCCGAAACGTGAGATCAGATGAGGATGCTCGCGGCCGCCAGCACGATCCCCGTGACCAAGGCGGCCAAGCAGGAAAACAGCAACAGCTCGCTCAGGATTGTTGGCATATACCCCTGCGTCTGACCGGGCGGCGTGACAGGCTGGCGGCAGGCTAGGTCCCCGGCCGGGGTCGCGTCTGTCTCATATTGCTCACCCCGCCGACGAAGGCCGCGGGACGTCCCTTCGTCACGCGCTTGCGCCGCACCACGATTGGATGTGGAGAGGTCGCAGTCTCGCCGGGCCGGCCGTTCGATCGCCCGCCCTAGCCGCCAAGACTGTCCGGCTCCTTCATCTCGCGCGGATTGCCCAACGGGTCCGACGTGCGTGGATGCCGGTCATGCAGGAAGACCGCAAGCTGCGATCTGATCGCCTCGCCCTGAGACGCCACCGCCTGCTTGAAGAGATGGTCCTGCACCTCTTGCGGCAAGGTGCTCCATGTCCGGATAACAGCCTCACCCAAGGCACGCGTAAGCTGCTCCACAGTCACGCTGGGGCTGGTATCGTTGGATGGCATCCGAGCTACTCCCGCAATCGCAACCGATTCCGGACCGACCTTGTCATGGGCGTCGCATTCGAATGACGTTGCCCCAAGGCCTAGTGCCGTCCTTCAACATAATCGAGCGGGTGAGCGTCGCGGACCCTACCGTGCCACTGGTCCTGGCGACCAGCTCCTGAAACTCCCGCGGCCAGGCCCATCCCCGCCTTGATCGCGCCGACCACTTGCAGCGCGCCGGCGAGCGCCACCACGCCCAGGAAGGCCAACAAGCTCACGAGCCGCCAAGCAGCCGAAAGGGACCGCAAGCGGCAGCAGCAGCACGAGGTTCATGGCACGGCTCCGGCAACCACAGCCCCGCCAAATCCTACTCCGATCCGACGGCCGGACAATCGGGTTGTCAGCGCCACCGGCAAATATAAATCAACAGCGGGAACCCACGCCCGCCGCCCTGGCGGCCAGCCGATCGAGCCAATGGAAAGCTCCCCGGCGCGGCGCCATCGGATTTGCAAGCTGTTCCGTTCGAAAGTCTGTCTGCAGATGAAGCCGCGCGGCGTGGCGCGCGACAACATCGGCTTCACGGCTTAGCGGCTTCGCAAGGCGCTGCACGGGCGCACTCTGCATTCAGGACTGCCCTGCCGGGCCTGGCTGCTGCCTGGTTTCCACGCGATTGCAGCGCGTGCAATGGAAGGCGAACAGCCCGGGATGCACTCCCATCCGCGGAATCGTGCGGACGAGCTGAACCGGCCCACTGCACTGCCCGCAAGATGGAGTGTCGTCGTCATCGGCCGACGGGACCTGAGAATGGACCGGATTGCTTCTGCTTTGCTGTTGCGCGAGGCCGTGGAGGAACTCGCCGAGCGCCTTTTTCGCCCGCAAGTTGGCCGCGAACTCCGTCTTGAAACCGCCGCCGTAGAGTCTCACCCAAGCGGTCTTGACCGGCGCTGGATCTCCCACGTCCATACAGGCGGGCGCCCGTGGCTGGTGGTGACTACGGCGTAGTCGTTTGGACGAGCAGGCGACAAGATCTGGGCCTATACAGGCGCGATGTCTCCGCCAATAAGAAAGGCCCCGGGAGGTCAAGAGCCCGGGGCCTAGCGAGCCTCTCTGCCGGGAAATCAAGGCCTGCTGCGATCGATGATAATGCGATGCAGCAGATGTCCCCAAGCCTATAGAATGAGCTTCCGAGCCTATTGAATCAGCTTGGAGCCTATCGCGGCGCCATTGATGGGGGTTAGACCGGCATCACCTTGCCGGTCGCGATGTCGTAGACCGCGCCGACGACCTTCAGCTTTCCGCCGGCGACGAGATCGGAAAGGATCGGCTTCGCGCTCAGGAGCGACTTGACGTTGAGCCGTACGTTCTCCGCGGTCGCCTCGGCGAGGAGATCGGCGGGATTTTTGCCTGCGCCGCAACGACAGCGGGCCGGATCGCATTGATCAGGCTCGGCAGGTGACCGGGAAGAGTCGATCCATCCTTCACCACCTTGATGGTCGCGTCGACGGCGCCGCAGCTGCTGTGGCCCAACACCATGATCAGCGGAACGCCGAGCACCATCGCGCCGTATTCGAGACTGGCGAGGCCATCCTCATTGACGAAGTTGCCCGCGACGCGCACCACGAACAACTCGCCCGGCCCCTGATCGAAGGCAAGCTCGGGCGCAAGGCGGGAATCCGCGCAGCTCACGATGCCGGCGAACGGATACTGCGCCTGCGCGCGGGCGACGCGTCCGACCGAGTAGTCCCTGCTGGTCGACGCATTGCCGGCGTAGCGGGCGTTGCCCTGCTGCAGGCGCGCGAGCGCCTCATCGGGGCTGATGGCATTGGGTGCCGGTGCGGCCGATTGCGCCCAGGCCGGCAGCGACGGGAAGCGCCGCGGCGGTGGCGGTGAGCAATCCCGCCGTCAAGAGGCGGCGCCGCGAAAGGCTTGCGAGATCGCATTGCGTGCACATGAATGCATCGTCTCCTTGCTGCAAAGAACTCCTCGCCGCCCGCGCGCCGTACCGGGACGCAATAGCCAATCGGAATCCCCGGTGTCAATTCGAAACCCGCAGCGGCCCTGCGCACGCGCAGCATATTGCCCTGGCATCGCGATCGAGCGGTTGCTCGCGAGCGGCACCGTGTTCGGCGCCTGCCACGTCGCGCTACTCGGCCAAAGCAAGATGCTCGCCGACAACGCCGGCGTGAGCGCCGAGGAGGCAGCGAAGGAATGGACCGCCAACGTAATCCTTAGGATTGCAATCATCCCATCCGGGACATGGGGTGTGAATCCCGCGCAGGAGGGAGGCTGTGCCTACTGGGCGGGCGGGTGATGACGTTCCACCTCGAGATTCTGTGTAACGCGAGTCAAGCAAATAAACGAGGCATGCGGACGGACCGGCGGGCATCCGAAATTATCCGGCGCGGCGCCGCATCCCGGCCGGCCCGGCGAACGTATGTGCTGCAAAGACGTTGACCGCACGGCCGTCCCGCATGGCGGCCGCAGCCGCACGGGAGGCCGAAAGCATGTGCGCAGTCGCGAAATATGTTCTGGCGGGCACGCTCGCCACCTTGTCGCTCGTTCCCGGTGCCGAGGCGCAAATCCGCAACCGCCAGTCCGCGTTCGAGTGGCAGACGTTCGTGGTTCCAGAGTTCGGAACCACGGTCGAATATCCCGCGCGCATCTTCTCGGTTCCGGACGGGAAGGCCGAGAAGGGATCTCGGCCAACGCTTCAACAGCGCCGACGGGCGAGCGGTGCTGACCGTGTATACCCGCGAGAACGAGGCCGGCGACACCCCGGCCAGCTACCTCAAGAACAACCTGCGGACCGGACGCTCCGCGCTCGATTACGAGCGGGTGACGCGGACGTTCTTTGCGATCTCCTCGGTACGCCAGGGGCTCATCTTCTACAGCCGGTGCAATTTTTCCGCCGACGCCGCCATCCATTGCTTTGACCTGGTCTATCCGCAGCAGGAGAAGCGCGCCTGGGACGCGGTGGTGACGCGCATCAGCCGGTCGCTGCGGCCGCTGGACGGCTGACGCAGAACAGGGGTGCGCGACACCCAGATCGAAGGCGCTGCGCAGGACAATCCCGATCGCCTGTACCCGTTCAGCTAGATCGAACAGATCGATTGCAGGCCGTGGAGGGAAAGGAGCGCGAAGCCGTCTTCTGCCGCTGCAGTTCGCGCCAACTATTTGCTTGGCGCATGAGCTTGTTTTGAATAGCCGCAACCTTCGGGGATTATGCTTTGGCGCGTGTCATCCGGCTTGGCGCGAACCGCGGGTCACGCGGCGGGTGGGAGGCTCCCGCCACTTGCAGCCGTACGGCCAAGGTTCCTTTGGACAGGCGAAGCCCTGCGAACGCCCGGCATTGCTGCCCGTCTGCGGCCGCTCGGCCTTGGTCTCGAGCCTGCTGGCTTTCGTCTCGGGCTGGTCAGCCTTGGCGGCAGCCGCGGGCCGATCGGCTTCTCTTCCGGGCGTGGCGCCGGCGAGCCCCGTCACCACGGCCGCGCCGAGCGCCAATGCCACCGCGCCAGCCAATATCCTGGAAACAGACATTTTCACCCACCCACCCTCTCCCGGTTCCCTGCCAGGAGGCTGCTGGGTCATTAGTCGCCGCGGCGCAGCAAAAGGTTCACGCTGCCAGCGACGGCCCTATGCAGTTGAAAACACGAGGTTATTTCTCACATACCCGGAGGCCTTCGTGGCGTTTACAGGGCAGCCGCGCGGGGCGCGGACTCGGGGTTAGCGCGATGGGTGGGCATGGCCGGGCGACCTCGCCACCAGAGTGAGCAGGAGCGACGGGATGGCCGCGCAGGAACCGGCAGCGTCGGGTTCGGGTTATGTCCGTGCGTCCCGACGCCGGTCCAAAGGGAGGCTGCCATGGCCCGATGTGAAACGTGCGGAAACGATTACGACAAGGCGTTCCAGGTGAGCATGAACGGCGCCACCCACACCTTCGACAGTTTCGAATGCGCGATCCACGCGCTGGCGCCGACGTGCGAGAACTGCGGCATCCGCATCGTCGGTCACGGGCTGGAAAAGGACGGCACATTCTTCTGCTGCGAGCATTGCGCCGAGGTGGCCGGCGTCACCGGCTTGCGCGATCGCGTCGGCGCGGCGGCGTAACACTCCGGCTCCTGCGGAACTATCATCATTCACGCCAGGTTCAGTATGGCAGGCGCTGAATCGCGCCATGCCAACACACATGATCACCCTCATCGCTCTCCGGGAGAGAAATCTTCGATCGCCGCCGCCGTCGCGGCGACACTCATGATGCTCGCGCCCGTCTATGCTCAAGCGCCCATTGGCGGTGGCGCCCCCGCGGCCGCGCCCGGTGGCGGTGGCGCGCCCGGTGGCGGTGGCGCTCCCGGTGGTGGCGGTGGTGGCGGCATGCGCGGCGGTGGCGGTGGCGGTGCTCCCATCGGCGGTGGTGGTGGCACCATGCGCAGCGGTGGTGGCGGCGGAAACAGGAATGTCATCATCAACCGCAACGTCAATCGCAATTTCCAGGGCGGCGGTGGCGGACCGGTCGTCGGCCGGCGCTATCACGGCGGCACCTGGTACGGCACGGGACGGCGCTTCTGGCGCGGGCAATGGTACGCCTACGGCTCCGGTCCGTGCTGGCTGTTGTCGCCGATCGGCTATGTCTGGATTTGCTGAGCCGTTGCGGTACGCTGACCAGATGCACTCAGAAGGGGCCGGGATCACCGGCCCCTTTCATTACACATCCGCGATCGCGCGCTGCGCCGGTTTCTGCACGTGCCGCGTTGTTCGCGCGCAGCGAGACCCATGCGGCTTGGCGTGTTCAATCCGTGCGTACGCGACCAATAAGCGCCTGGATCTGCTCATGCAGGTCGGACACCAACGGCAGTCCGCCGACCGCATCCGCCTGTCGCAGGATGGCCTTGCGTACATCGTCGGGCAGGCTTGACCATTGCAGCACGACCGCCGCGCCGAGATATTGCAGCGCGGTTTTGTCGCCCTCGTGCAGAGTGATGGTTTGCGCCTTCAAATCCGGCATAGGCTGCTCCTGCTTCGCGGCCAATCATATAGGGCGACGCACGGACAAGCGAATGCGTTTCGCCGGGTTGAAACGTCGGTACGCGCCGGGAGCGGTCGAGATCAAGGTCTTGAGCGCGGAGGTCGAGCGGCCTTCAAGAAGGTCAAGCAGCGTCGGCGCGTCGCCACCCGCTACGATCAGCTTGCGGCAAACGACCTCGCCTCGATCAAGCTCGCATCGATCCGCGTCTGGCCAGGCGTTAGCCCGCGCCGTACTTTTCGGCGCCGGGCGACGCGTCGGGATGCGCCATCGCGTCCTCGGGCACCTCTGCCTCGGCGTCCATCGCGTCGGCCTTGGCCCTTGTAGTCGTGGTAGATCGCCAACAACCGCCCCGATGCCTCCTCATCCGATGCGATCAGGGCGAGGCGGAGACAGATGTCGGCTTGGCGGCGCAGATACCCGGCACTCGGCATGCAAGAGCAACCCCAATGTCCCGGCAACGCCAAACCTTAACAAGGGTTCCGCACAAAAAAGGCCAGGTGACGCTTTTTTATGACTGCCCCTGGACGGCGGAACCAAAGTTCCATTGCACGGTTTAGTCCGGCGCGACGGAGGCAACGATGTCCCAAATAGACCCTTGGGAAAAGGCGGCGGACTGCGAGCGGGCAATTCAAGCCGCGGGCGACCCGCAGCAAAAAGATCCTAAAAACCTGCGCTATCTCTGGATCGCGCTGGCAAACGAAAGCGACTGCATGAGCGCGGACGAGTTCGCCCGCGAGAGCGAGGTGATCGGCCGCCTGCACGTCGAGTTGGCGCTAGCCGAAAGCCCCTCGCTTCACTAGGGGCCGGTCAAGGCGCGCTTGCGGCCGTCGTCGAGAGGCCGGCTCACCGGGCGATTTCGTCGAACTGTTCAATTCTATACAGCCAGCATTTCGGCAGTGTCACAGGATCCGGGCGCTCGCGTACCCGCATGTCGGGCCGGGCTCTCGTGATCGATCAACTGGCTCCGCCCCGGCGGGGCTTTCTTTTGCGCGGCAGGCCCCAAGGCCGCTGAAACCCGACGGGGCAGGACGCGCTCAAATTTTGAGGTGCACAAATCCGCTTCGAAGACCTGAATGAGCACTTGATACAGACCGCGGGCGTCCATGAGCGGAGGTTCCGCAGCCAGGGGGCGTTGTCACGGAGGGTGGCAATGTCTGAGTCCGATCAGTTCTTCGATACGCCGAAGAGACTCATGCCTTGCGGTTGCTCAAGCCACGGACCGATGCGGAGAAGCGCCGTTCTGCTCGCGCTGGCGCACACATGGCACCCGAGGCGGCGGTCGCGAAGCGCGGCAGCTGGCAGCGCGCAAACTCTGCACAATGAGCGCCAGGGCACCGACAGGGCAGGTCTTAGGCGCAAGCCTCGTTGCCCAGGATCAATCCTATCGGTCATCGCTGCACAGCATGTCGTTTACGCGATGATCCTCGAAAGCTACAATTGCCGCAGTGGCAGACCAGGCACCTGATGCGCATCGCGTCCGAAAATGACACGCGTGGCCCTGCGACTTCCCGACCGAACCGACCTTACCAACGAAATCATCGCCCGGAGGATCATCGAGCTTGCGAAAGTCGGTCAGCGCGATCCGGACCTGTTTGTGCGATGGCGCGCTGCGGAGTTTTCGGGAGCAGCGAGGATCAGGCGACGACCACCCGTTCCCGTCGTTGCCGGGAAGCGATTGACGCGTTACGTTTCGAGCGCAAGAGCGGTCCGTATGGGAGACCCGCCATGAACATCGTTCATGCCGCCGCGACCATGCTCGCACTGCTCTCGCTGTGCGCGATCGGCCATCGGCCCGCCGCCGCCGAAATCCACCGTCCCTGGTGCGTCGGCTACGTCGCGACGATCTCGCTGAGCTGCACCTTCGTCTCGTTCGAGCAATGCATGGAGACCGCACGCGGCGGCGGCGGCTCGTGCATGCAGAATCCCTGGTATCTTGCAGTATGGCGAACGCGGGCAGACGACCGATGCCAAGCAGAGCAGCGGGCGAGGCAAGCGGCGTTAGGTTCCGGCGCAAAGCGGGACTAGCAACGCGCGCAGCTAGGCCCAAACACAGCGGTGTCAGTCCGCCAGCGAACGCTCGCGCTTCGACCCCGCCGGCTCCCTGGCTGGGCCGTTTCGCATTCTTCGCCGGCGAGCGGGCGCCGTGCGCGGTCGCCTGAATGAGATGATCAACGACGTCTGACAGGATCCTGCGCGGGAAGTCCCGGTTCAGACCTGCGATTTTTTCCCACCACTCCGCAGAATACTTTGCCACCCATCACCCACTCCCCGATTACCCATGACAGAGGCTGTCATTAAGAATAACCGAGGCGAGATTATGGACGGGTGTTCTTCCGCCCCAGCCGGACTGCCGGGAACCGTCGGGAACGCGTCAGCGGGCAGCACCGATCGCTGCGCTTGATTTCCCAACTACATACGCGAAGGACGTAACGCCGGGCTCGCGTTGCGCCATCCCCCGACCCAGTCCCCAAGCGACTCCCAGCGTTGCGACCTCGCCCGCTTCGCCGCGTGGAACCTAAGTTCCCAGCGCGAGTTTATGTGGGCAAACCCAAGAGGAGAACACAATGGGTAGAGGTCTTTTGCTCTGGCTGATCGGGATACCGATCCCCATCATCTTGCTGATCTGGCTGTTCGGCGGGCTCCACTAGCGTGGCGCTCACACAGTTCATCGTGCTCAAGCGCAAGGGCAACTGGGCGGTCAAGTTCGAACGACCAGGAGCGATCCTTCTCCAGCCCAGTTGGAAGCGATGCATGCCGCCATCCAGCTCGCCAACGAGTGCGGCAAGAACGGCAAGCCCTCGGTCGTGCTGCTTGAGGCGGCAAAAATCAGGTTCGACACGATCTGGACCTACGGCGAGAGCCCTTTTCCTCCCTCCAAGTCCGATTTGCCCTCCCTGCCGAAGGCGTCATAGTGCCGCCCGCGATCGCGTCGCGCCGACGAAAGAAAGAGGCGCCGCTTGCGGGCGCCTCTTAACATCTGCGAGCCGTGACGAGTGAGCTGGCAGTCTCACGATCCCAAACGGCGCATCTCTGCCAAGGTCGTATCCGTTTGACGCGGCTCGCTCAGGCCATCGCATCTCCTGCGACTCAACGCCATGACCGAATCACGTTTGTGGCGCGCGTGCAATTACAACGAGCGCCAATCCCCAACAAAACGCGGATGCCAGGTTCGCGGCGTGCCCTCGCTACAGCGGCAGCTTGACGTCGCTCCGGAGTTCATGGTCGTGCCCAATCAGGCCTGGTAACCGACGCCGTCAATCCGGCGTGGTCGATGTCGCTTTCATGCCCCTCGACGACGAGCGCGTGAGCCAACGAAATGGCCCCCTGACAGGGGCCATTCAACTTGGTTCGGGATCGTACGTGCAGAACCTAGCGGCACTCACGCTCCCGCTCCGTAACCGGTCACACCATTACGGGTCTCGCTCTCCGAGCGGGTCACGCAATCGCGACGGCGGCCGTCCGTTCCCTCGATCACCACACCCGGACCAGGCCGGCGACGCTCCTCGATCACCACGCCCGGACGGCGCTCTTCCTCGATCCCTTACGGCCGGAGGGCCGACCCGAATATCGACCTGCGCCAATTGAAGGGAAGCGGCGCTGGCAGTCCCGGTTAGCAAGGGCGCAGACGTCAGCAAGGCGGCCGCCGTCGACACCGCAAACAAGATCGTTCTCATGTTGGTTCCTCTGTTGCCTCTGCCAACCCAACTGGAAACGCTTCAACTTGTTCCGAGCGCGAACGCCATGGCGCGCCGGCAAAATCGACTTGGCGAAAGCGCCTACCGGCGGAGGCGGTATCTCGCGGATGTGGAAGCGCTTCCCGTCGGGCGGGGTTCATCGCGCGGGGACGTTGCAGGTCGCCGATCACAAGCCCGACCGCCTTAGTCGGTATAGAATAGGGGGCGAAAGATCGTTGCGGCCTTGGCGCGCCGGACGATCGGCACCCGAAGCGCCGCGCCCGGCAATTCACCGGGTTGCTGAAACCCGTTTGCGCGCGTGTCTGGCCCCGATTATGCGCGTCGATCAGGCCGTCGCCCGCAAACCTGCCCAGGCATTCTGCTGCAGCGCCCGCGGACCATTAACGCACTTTAATCTGAAAAATGCCAGGAAGCGCCGATTGCACGGCCATATCTTGTGCCAGCCTGCTTGCACCGGCTAATTCTCAGCTAATATACACAAGCAGCTGCTGCCCTTACTGTCTCGCTGCGTCCTGTAGATTGTGCAGCTCTTCCCTTGCGTCGGGACTGTTGGATTGGTCAGTAGCGCGATCACTCCCATGAATTGGGAACAAGCTCCTCGGACAAGCCTCGGGTCGCTTCTGCGCCGGAGACTCGCACCGATAAAGGTTACGCCTGTGACATTACTTCCCGGGCGACTAAGGCTGGTGACCAGACCTGCGCTCAACCGGATCAAGTGCCACGACGAATACGATCAGGAATTGACGTGGTCGCTGTTTTTGCGGCGAGCGCCGCCGGAGGCTGCAAGTGCTGCGATTAAACTCACGTGGCGGTTCACGAGACCGGCAGCCATGGCTGGGCAGCCGGTCATATTCCCCTTCCGCCATGCGGACATCGATCGCGACATCCTTGCCGACCACGAAGCCGATTTCGCTCAATCCTCGACCGAACGAGCTAATCCGGCCTGCTCGTCCCGGGCGCGGACAGGCCGCTGAGAAAAAGCCAATCACCGGCATCGCCGGCTGCTGGGCGCATCGCCGCGAAGCGGCCCAACGACCACGACGCCGCCGAGCAGCGTGAGAAAATGGCGCCGTACGTCCCGGGCATCGGGACTGCACCTCAGTTTTCCGCGCGATCATGCTGCCATAACGGGGCCGGCAAGTCCTGGGCGCAGACCTGAATTATTCTGAATCGAGCCTGGGGTCCGATTAGGATCATTCACGTCGATTTCCCGACGTCTGCGCTAGGTCCGTTTATACTCAAAGAGCGGCGAGAAAGCGGACATGCCGTGAGGGTCCAGTCGTGCCAGGAGGCGACATAGCGCGCAGAACAGGCGCTACTCGATGACCTCGTCGGCGAGGAGCAATATCGACGTGGGCAGCGAGAACCCAAGCGCGCGCGGTCCTCAGATTCGCTGCCACGTGAAATTCCGTGGGAAATTGGACGAAGGCAGTTCGGCGGGCTTGGTCCCCTTTGACCGGCCAACGTAATTTCCGGCTTGGCGATAAGTATCATTGTGGTTTCATAACTGATCAACCCGCCCGCGAGGACAAAGTCGGTGACGGTCGCGGTCAGATCGCGCGCCGCAAATGGCTGCAATGAAGCCTCATCATGGTCCCGCGGGGCTTTGCTTCGGACGGCTACTCGAAATAGTGCCCCTTCTTTGTCGTCTTGATGCGGAAGAACGCCCACGGCGCCGGCCGACATGTAGGGTGCCGGCATCCACCGCCGAAGCCGAGGTTCGTCACCAGCTTAGCGTTGGCCGGGACCGGGCATCTGCTGCAGCAGCTTGCCGGCGCGGTCGAGCACGACGATCTCATGCTTGGGCTCCTGCCAGTTGCCGTTGTGCAGCGCGACGTAGACGTTCCCGTCGGTGTCGAGCGCCATCCGTCGGTGCAGATGGCGTTTTGTGTGAATCAGCCTTGCGTTGCTGATCCGGCCGTCGGCAAGGTCGTAGGCGACGATGCCACCGGCCTCGATACCGAAGGCGATCGCTTCTCAGACCGTGGGGGTTGGTGCGCAGGTGCTTGGCATTACAGGCGCCGACATAGGCGATGCGGCCATCCGGGGAAGACCTCGATGCCGCCGTTGGGGCGGAAGATGTTGTCGACGATGCGGGTCAGGTTGCCGTCGGGGTCGAGTCGATAGACGGAGTTCGGCAGCTCCATCATCCTGCGCGCCGTAGAGCGCGTCGGTAAATAGATGCGGCCTTGTGCGTCGCTGGTCAGATCATTGGGTCCGGAGAGTTTCTTGCCCTGGTAAGTCTCGGCGGCGAGAATTTTTCACCTCGCGCCGGTTGCGAGATCCTGGGTTACGTGCGGCGCAGGCCTGGGGGCCTGAGAACTGCGCAATGAGCAGTCGGCCACTCTTGTCGATGTGCAAACCGTTGGCGAGGAGCCGCTCGGCTCGAGGTACTTAACTTAATCTGGCCCGTAGCGGGATCAGATCGGTAGATCCGTTCCACCTGGGTTCTCGTCCGGGTTCGGCACGGCGGTGATGTCGGTCAGATAGATCTTGCCGTCCTTGGCGGCGACGACGCCCTAGAAGATCCGCCCGCCTTTGGGCAGTTCCTCCCATTTCGCGTCGGGAGCGATGATCTGGGCGAGCGCTGCAGGCTGGAGCATCAGGACGGCGAGCGCCGACTGCAACGAGCTTCATCAGTGCGCCGCAGCGCTGGGACCATGGGCATGATTTCCTCCACACCAGGCTTCTTTCTTTACTCCCCACGTGCGTGAGGAGTTACGTAGGTGCGCGATCGTCGGAATGCGCACCGGTATCGCGGCCACCTTGATTGTTCCGCGCGCGCCGCCAGCGGCCACGCCGCCACTTTGTGCCACCGAGCAGGATGAACTCGCGCCCTTCATTGCCTGCTGCCTCCCGTGCTTTCGACCTTGAAACATAGCACACCTCCGTACGTCAGGAGACTGCTGCGCTGCGGGAGTTCGATCCGCCTAGGACCGGAATGGGTCTTGTGTCACGAGCATCGCCGGTCCACACGGCGGTGCGCAACTGTACGAGAGATGAAGGAAGGCCCTTCGGGTTCGGCGATCAGGTCGCTGATCCCAAGCCACCGCGAGCTGCTGCGGTCAAAAGCCGTGGTGGTGAGCGTCGCGGAAACGTCGGGACAATGATCCCGGCAGGCAAGGTCGAGAGAGGCGAGCGCAAGCAAACTGCTTCTGAAGCGTCGAAAGCGGATTAGGTGATGTCAAAACCGGGGGTGACCCTTCCTCCGGGATCAGCTCGGTGGATGTCCTGAGACCGACCGAGCGGCATCCGGCGTGTAGGCAGCGCGAAGCTCGACCAGGCTGTCGTATGGAACGTGAGAACCTGGCCGGCGATGCCAAGGGAAAAGGCACAAGCGGCTCCAACCGCGAGGCCGAAAGTACCGATGCGCCGGAGAGGGGCGGACTGCCTCGTAGTAGCGTTGAAGCGGGTGTAATGCCCGTGGAGCGAAGGGGCGGGTCATCGCCATTGGATCGGGTCAACCGGATGTCGGACAACCGGCATCGGGAGGAACCCGAAGTTCAATGGAAGGCGGCAGCCTTCGCGCGGTGGCACGAGCCGGATGACGCGAGAGTGTCAAGTCCGGATCTGTGAGAGGCTCGGGGTGAATCCCGGGCCTCGGCAAAGGACTAAACCGCTCGCGCGGTAGATCGCTGCGGCAGCCGACACGGCCAATAGGGTAGCGCACACGGGGCGTCCTGTCTTGAAGATGAGGGGTTCAGCAAACCTTCACTCAAGACAGGAGCATCCCCATGACCGACGAGGCCATCAGCCCGTTGCGCCGGCGCATGATCGAAGACATGACGATGCGCAAGTTAGCGCCGAAGACCCAGCAAGGCTATATCCGCAACGTGAAGGCCTTCGCTGGGTTTCTTGGACGCTCGCCGGACACTGCGAGCAGGGAGGATGTCCGCCGCTTCCAGCTGCATCTGACATCGAGCGGTGCGGGCACGCCAAAGATCAACAGCACCGTGACGGCGCTGCGGTTCTTCTTCGATGTGACGCTCGATCGACCCGACATCGCGAAGCGCCTGTCGTTCGTGTACGAGCCGCGCAAGGTACCGGTCGTCTTGAGCCCCGAGGAGGTTGTGCGCTTTCTGGAGGCGGCGCCGGGCATCAAGTACAAGGCGGCGCTGAGTGTCGCCTACGGTGCAGGGCTGCGCGTCTCCGAGGTCGTCTCGCTCAAGATATCGGATGTCGAGATCAAGCGCATGATGCTGCGCGTGGAACAAGGCAAAGGGCGCAAGGATCGCTACGCGATGCTGTCGCCACGCCTGTTGAAGCTTCTGCGCGATTGGTATCGCATTGCGCAGCCGCAGGGCTGGCTATTCCCTGGTCAGAACCCGATCAACCCGATGACGACGCGGCAGCTCACTCGCGCCTGCCATGCCGCAGCACATATCGCCGAGATCACCAAGCGCGTGACGCCGCACACCTTGCGCCACAGCTTCGCGACCCACCTGCTCGAGCAGAAGGTGGATATTCGCGTGATCCAAGTTTTGCTGGGGCATTCCAAACTTGATACGACGGCGCTCTACACCCACGTCGCCACCAACACGATCCGCGAGATCATGAGCCCGCTGGATCGCCTCACTCCGCTGATGCCCGAGAAGGACGAGCCCAAGGACGACCAAGGACGCGCCGCCCGCCTAAAGCGCGGCGCGCGTGTCGCGTCCAGCTTTGGAGGTCGCGGATATCTTCCGCGGCCATGGCTTGGCATGGCGCAAAGCCAATGCCGGCCATGTGAGCCTCGGCCAGTTGAAGGTGATGTCGGCGATCGAGAGCTGCCGCACGGCGGCGCTCGGCGGGCATGTCGCACGCTGCGAGAAGTGTGCGCACACCCAGATCTCGTACAACAGTTGTCGCAACCGGCATTGCCCGAAGTGCCAGGGCGCGGCGGCGAAGGAATGGCTGGCCGAGCGCGAGACCGAGCTGCTGCCGGTGCCGTACTTTCATGTGGTGTACACACTGCCCGCTGCGATCCGCGACATCGCCTATCAGAACAAGGCGGTGATCTACGACCTGCTGTTCAGAGCTTCGGCCGAGACCACACTCAAGATCGCGGCCACGCCCAGGCATCTCGGCGCTCGCATCGGCTTCATGTCGGTGCTGCACACGTGGGGCTCCACGCTCACCCACCACCCGCATGTGCACATGGTCGTGCCGGGTGGCGGCCTGTCGCCGGATGGATCGAAGTGGATCGCGTGCCGACCGCGCTATTTCTTGACGGTGGAGGTTCTCTCGGCGTTGTTCCGCCGGCTGTTTCTGGAGATGCTGGTCGCGGCGCACGACGCCGGCCGCCTGCAGTTCTTCGGCTGATCAGGTGCGGCTCGCCGACAAGGCGGCATTCGATGCCTATCTAACGCCACTGCGCCAGGTCGATTGGGTGGTCTACGCGAAAGAGCCGTTCGCCGGGCCCGAGCAAGTGTTGCGCTACTTGTCGCGCTACACCCACCGCATCGCGATCTCCAATCGCCGGCTGGTGTCCGCCGGCGAGAACGGCGTCACCTTCAAGTACAAGGACTATCGGATCGAGGGGCCGGGCCGCTACAAGACGATGACGCTCGCCACCGACGAGTTCATCCGGCGCTTCCTGGTCCACGTGCTGCCGAAGGGCTTCCATCGCATCCGACACTATGGGCTGCTCGCCAGCGGCAACCGAGCCGACAACATCGCGCGAGCACGCGAGCTGCTCGCCGTGCCGAAGCCCCGCAACGATGCCGCCAGTGCTGGCAGCGCCGACGCCAGCGAGCCGCTGACACACGAGCATCCCTGCCCATGCTGCGGCGGACGCATGATCATCATCGAGACCTTCGAACGCGGCTCAACACCTCGCTATCGGCCAACGCCGCCAACCGCGATCAGGATCGATACCTCATGATCACGATCCCTGCCTCACAAATTCAAAGCCCCCATCTTTCTCGCTGGTCGTCGATCCGCCACGGCGGCGCTCGCTCAAATGCGCGCTTGCGACCTCAACTTGTGCATCGATCTTCATCGCTCGAGACAGATACCTGCGCTCCCAGCAAGCCGCTCATGCCCGGCAACGCCGTCGACCAATCCGCTCAATCGCGTCGGCTGCCCTCGCGCGCCTCATCTGCAGCGCCCAAATCCCCATAGAGCCTGCTGCACGACCGCTGCCCACTTCCCGCGGTTTCGTCCCTTGGAGGTTTTCGTACGCCGGCCCCCGGAGCGTGTGGCACCGCCGTCATGGGCCGGCATCCGAAAACCTTCACAGAGTGCGACATCGCGGTTTGTCCGAGCTGAGTCCGCTCTTGCCTCCAACACCGGACATTGGCGAGCCTGACTGTCATGTCTCAGTTGTGCCATAAAGCGGCCGTGAGCAGATGCAGCAAACGCGTACCGTCGTCCTTATTCGATCACTTCGTCGGCGACGCGCGAGCAGCGACGGCGGCACGTCGAGGCCGAGCGCCTTGGCGGTCTTGAGATTGATGACGAGCTCGAACTTGGTCGGCAGCTGGATCGGAAGATCACCCGGCTTCTCGCCTTTGAGAATCCGGGCCACGTAAACGCCGGCTCGGCGCGTAGCGTCCGTAATGCTGGACGCATAGCTGATCAAGCCGCCGGACGACGGCGAACTCACGAGAGTGTACATTGTCAGGATCGCGATGAACGCGCGCCAGCGTCGACCAGTTGTTCGCGGCGGCTGTTGAAGCAATGGATTGTCCGTGAGGAGGAGCGCGCCAGCCCGCCGTTGCAGCGAGCGTTCGTGAAGGCCGCATCGATCTCGTGTTCGTTGCTGGCGTTCAGGAGCATGAGCTGCAGCCGGAGGCCTGCGTGCTGCCTCCTGCAGGTCCGCCATCTGAATATCGGTCGCGGCGCCGTTGGTCGGATCGACGAGGACCGCTATCGTGGCGGCATCGGGAGCAAGCATGTGCAGCAGCTCGAGCCGCTTTGCCGCGAGCATCGATGGAAGCGTTGGACACGCCAGTAATGTTCCCGCCCGGCCGATTCAGGCTGGCGACAGAGCCCGGCGCTGACCGGATCGATTCACTGCCTGAAAGACGATCGGGATGGTCGCCGTCGCCGCTTTGCCGCCACTACAGCTGGACGTGCCCTGCGGCGCAATCACGTTCACCGGGCGCCGGACGAGATCGGCCGCCAGCGCCGGCAAGGCGATCGTTGCGTCCCTCGGCCTAGCGATATTCGATGGCCACGTTCTGGCCCTCGACATAACCGCCTTCTTTCAGGCCCTGCCGGAACGCCGCCAGACTGGCCGCATTGGCTTCGGCTGTGCGTCGGATGCAGAACACCGACCACCGGCATCGCCGGCTGCTGCGCCCGCGCCGCGAGCGGCCACGCCGCCGCCGCGCCGCCGAGCAGCGTGATGAACTCGCGCCGCTTCATTCGATCACCTCGTCGGCGCGCAGCAGCAGCGGAGTCGGGCAGATCGAGACCGAGCGCCTTGGCGGTCTTGAGATTGATCGACCAGATCGAACTTGCGTGGGCTGCTGCGACCGGCAAGCTCGCCGGCTTCGTCGCCCTTGAGAATCCTGTCGACATAGATGCCGGACTGGCGATAGGCCTCCCTGATGCTGCTGCCATAGCTAACGCAGACCGCCGGCCACGACGCGAACTCGCGCCACGGATAGACCGCGGGCAGCGCGTGACGCGCCACAGAGCGGCGATCTGTCGCCGTTGAAGAGTCAGGAGCCGTCGGCCGATCACGACGAGCGCCTGCGCCTTCTCGCGCACGAGCTTCACGAAGGCGGCATCGATGTCGGCTCGGTGCCGGCTGGAACGACTTGCAGCCGAAGGCCGATGCGCGCGTGGCTGCCGCGCACCTCGGAATGTCCTGCACCGCTCCGGCGTTGTTCGGATTGACGAGCATGTGGATGATGCCGTCGCCTGGGGACGATCTCGTGCAGCAGCTCGAGCCGCTTCGCTCCAGCGCGCCAGGCGATCATGCTGATGCCGGTGACGTTGCCGCCCGGTCGGTTCAGGCTTGCGACCAGGCCATGCTGGACCGGGTCGCCATCGCCGAAGGTGAACACGATGGGGATCGACGAGGTCGCCGACTTCGCCGCCAGAGCAGACCTGCTGCCGCCGTTGGCCGCGATCACCGCCACCCTTGCGATCCGCCAGATCCGACGGCCAACGCGGACAGCCGGTCGTACTGGCCGCGCGCCCAGCGGTACTCGATGGCGACGGTTCGGTCCTTCGATCAAGCCGGTCTGGGCCAGCCGCTTGCTTGAACCCGGTCCGTAAGCTTTCCACGTCTCAGGCGAGGCGATGTTGAAAAAGCCGATGGCCGGCATGGATCGGTTGCTGAGCCGCGCGCGGCCAGCGGCAGCCACGCCGCCGCGCCGCCGAGCAGCGTGATGAACTCGCGGCGGTTGCTCATTCAATTATCTCGTCGGCCCTTAGTAGGAACGTTTCTGGGATCGTCATGCCGATCGCTTTGGCGGTCGTGACATTGACAACCAGCTCGAACCTCGTCGGCTGCTCGACCGGTATATCGCCAGGCTTCGTGCCCACGCAAAATCTTATCCACGTAGTCTGCCGAGCGCCGGAACATATCCGAGTAGCTTGGTCCGTACGACATGAACCCACCGGATCGAACAAAATCGCGCGTGCTGAAGATCATCGGCAGTCGCGCACCGAGCGCTAAACGTGAGAATGCGCATGAGATTGGCAACAACGAGTTGATCGACCACGACGTAGAGCGCATCCGCTTGGCCGTTGAGCGCCTCGAAAGCAAGAGCAATGTCCGCCGACGCGACGGATTTCGAGGGGAGCGACTTCAAGGCCGAGCACACTGAGCTGCCGTCCTGCGTTTCACTCATTTCCAGCACGGTCTGCTGCATTGCCGGCATTAAAGATGATGGCCAGCCGGCGTAGCTGGGGGATAACCTCACGCAATAGTTCTAGTCGCTTCCCAGCAAGATTGGCCGCCTGGAGCGACAGTCCGGTGACGTTGCCGCCCGGCTTAGCCGAGACTTGCCACCAGGCCGCTGCCGACAGGGTCGATCGCCAACCGCAAACACAATGGGGATAAGCTGCTGTTGCCTGCCTTTACCGTTGGGACGGCGCTTCCGACGGTGACGATGACGTCCACCTTCAGGCGGACAAACTCGGCTGCGATCTGTTCGCCATGGAAACGACCTGATGAGCAATGAACAATCTACCCTACGCCACCGGTGGGCGCGGCAGAGCTTGCGATAGCAACGGCCACCTCAAATTGCCGAAGGACACTCTGGCAGCGGAGGCAGTGAGCGTGTAGAGGGTCGCTGCCATGGGCGGCCCCTCGTGCGGCCCGATATTCATCATCCAAACGATGGCACGAACGACGTGCTCAGATCTCTCATCGAAGAAAATGGTGCGCGGCAAGAACCAAGAGCAACAGCGCCGCAAGGCCCGCGCAAGGCCAATCAGGACCAAACCGACGGCTATCGCTTGGGCCGGCGGCATGTAATCAGGATTTCGGCGCTCCAGGTGTTGGCCTATCCAGCGCGGTTCAATTTGCTATGCGGTAGAACTGGTGTGCCACTGTCTCCCGATGTGATCTTCGCATGCTTTTCGGCACAACTTGCTGCATTGTTGCGCGCGACGCACTCGATTCCCATCCGGATTTGTGGGGGTCTCCGATCCTGTCGGCAGCGGCTACGTTGCAAGTTTTGCCCGCCCCGGCGGCAACAAAGATCCAACGACCAGCGTTCGCGGCACGTCGAGACCGAGCGCCTGTGTGTCGCTTCTTCATGGAGAATTGATTCGCCCGGTCGCCTGCTTGGGCTTAGGCTTCACGACGACCACACCAGGGCGACACCAGGGTGTGTCCCATGCGCCATCAAGATTTTGCCTGGAGCAAACCGCCACAGGCGGCCACGCCCGGGCGAGGTTCATTTTCGCCCTCGATAGCTGGTTGCGGCGGCGGGCGGGTGTGTTCGAGTACAGCGACAAGCCGGACTGCATTTTCGGGCCCAGCTCAGCCGACTGTCCAGCGATGTCCTGCTTTCCGATGGAACGTGCGGTCGCCCCGGTGACCGGGTGATCGACCTTCACTTCTGGAACGAGCAGAATCCCTGTCACACCTGTAGCAGGCAATCCCCTGGCATGGGGATGCCCAGCTTCAACCGGAGCTTCTGCAAAAATCCCCTGCTCGGATTAGCTCAACTTCTAAAGGAGACAAGCCGGAGCTGTCGGACATAGACATCACATCCGCGCGAACATAAACCTCGAACCGCTTCGTCGGTATCGCCACGCGGCTGCTATGGGTCTCGAGGCCATTCGCGACCCCGGCTGAGCCCCCGCCTTGGGAACGTGCGCGTTCTGGTTCGGCGAAGATATTCTGTATTGGCTGTTGACGCTGGCGTGTAATTCCGGCCGTGCTCTGCCGAATACATTTTGGCGATGTCGGCAGCCGATGTATCTCTCTCGAAGGGTACTCGTTCGGTGAATTTGAGATTGCCACGAAGGTCACCCCTGGCGCCCTAGCGATTCTCATCCTCGATCAAGCCGGCTGGCATGGCGCGAAAGACCTCAAGGTTCCGAGAAACATCGCGCTCCTGCCGCTGCCGCCGCGTTCGCCCGAACTCAACCCTCAAGAAAACATCTGGCAATACATGCGTCAGAACTGGTTATCGAACCGAGTCTTCAAATCGTTCGACGACATTGTCGATCACTGCTGCTTCGCCTGGAACACGCTCATTGATCAACCATGGAAAATTATGTCCATCGCTCGCCGCGATTGGGTGATCGCCGGTCAATCATTGTGAGGATTGGTATTAGTCGACATGCGCTCCAGAACCATCTCACACAACCATCAAATCCTTTCCGACGATGATCGCCCTTGAAATACTTCGGCAAGGATAGGAGGTGCAAGTCCCCACGGGAGAAACGCCAGCCGCCCCGGTCTAGTGCGGTGGATTTGAAGTTCCTGTGACCGCACCGCAAGAATGATAGGAACTTCACGTTCATGCGTAACTGGATGTCTGCAACCAAGTCCCCGCGACGCGAGGGTCGCGGGGACACGCGGGCGCAGCTCAGTGCGCCAGCGGATCAGGCCGCACCTGGATCTGTACGGCGCGCGGCTTTGGTGCCCACTTGCCGCCTTCCTTCAGAGCAATACGTA
>ERZ1370068.10634-contig-9316_pt1 | contig 25593 bp, 40 predicted proteins | sample MGYA00561227_ERZ1370068 | MGnify/ENA primary metagenome ERZ1370068 (study PRJEB38410, sample SAMEA6850437) | metagenome | study: Metagenomic assessment of the ecological functions of the soil: analysis of the soil microbiota associated with the...
GTTGTACTTCGTTCAGTTACGTATTGCCAATGATCGATCAGCGTGTTCGAATCGGGGAAGAAGGGGAAACACGCCTTGCACCGGACGAGTAGGAATCGCCCAGCGCGGCGTAAGGTGTTGGGGCCGAGCGAAACGAACCAGTTGTCGATCGCGGCCGTGATGGAGTGCGAGCCGAAGCCGTCGATCTGGCTGTTGGCGCGGAAGAATCCGAACGTCATCGTCGAGAGCCGTTCTCGGAGAAGTCGGGGTGGGATCCCGGGTCGGTGTAGTTGGGACAGGGCCCGCCCAGGACCTCGATGAACTCCGAGGCCGTCCGAGCCGCCCTTCGAGCCATGTGATGCCGGTTGCCGTCGGTGCCGGTTGGGAAGCCCGGAAGCACGAACAGCTTCCCGGCCTGCCGGATCGCCGGCCCGTCACTCGCCTGCCCGCTCCCGGAACCCGTCGATCAGTTTCGCGTCCTCCGGAGTAGCTGAAGGACGCCAGCGCACCTGATCGGTCGCCGGGCGTTGTAGCGTGGCGCTCGACTCTCAGCCGAGCGCAGTAGATGGCGCCGCAGTCCGCCTGGCGACGCTCGTCGCGGCAACCAAGCGCGCGCCAGGACTTCCCGCCGCTCCCTTTGCAGGGAGATGCTGGCGGAGCCGCCGTTCCCTGCGGTGATCTGGCCGTGCGTCCAGCCCAGAGCTGAAATCGCCGTCCGAGGAAATCCGGTCGAGGCGCTCGCGCGAGGCAACGATCCGACAGCGAGCGCCGCCAAGATTATTCACTGGCAAAGCAATAACCGACGGTGCGTTCGTGCGGCGTTCACGCCAGCGCCCCCCCGTGCGAATGCGAACGATCGTCCGCCGGGCAGAATGCGCACTGTCAAGTGCCGCATCGATCATGCAGCCGGGGACGCGGTCCAAAGGAGACGCGCCGCCCACGAGCGCCGTGCCGGAGCGCCGCGGCATGTCGGCTCAGAACCACTGTCCGACCTGTTCGAAAGCGCCATTCCCGCGGGCAACAGCTTCGGGCAGCCGGTCGCCCTCAAGTTTCTTGCTCTCGCGGTTTTCGGAAACGCCCGGTTCCCGGCGCGCTCGATCCTACGGGAACTTCAGGACAGGTCCGGCACTCCTCCCAGCACGCGTAAGGCGGCGTGTTCGAGCAGACCATCACTTTGCAGCAGCGGGCGGCTTGCGCCGGCGTCCACAGCATCACGGCGCCGCCGATCACACCCGGCGACGACGGCGCCGCCGACGAGCAGTCCCCGGATCCACGTACGAAAGTTCATGCGTCACCTCCTTGGCTCCCCTTCTTACAAGAACATGCACCTCGTGCGGTCAATCACCGCTGGCGAAGCGGTTGAAGACTATGATGGGCGCTTCGAGATCGCGGGGGCGCGCCATGAAGCGACGCATGTTCTGCCTTGCTGGCTGCCGGGACGGTGTTGCTCATGCCGCCCCCGGCTCCGGCGCGAACGATCACGTTCGACACCGACGAGGTGACCGAGGCCGCGGTCGCCCTTTCTCCGGACGGGTCGACTCTCGTCTTCACGATGCTGGGTGCATCTGTTTCGGGTTCCCGTCCCCGAGCCTGACGACGCGTCCGGCGGCCGCGAGGCGGCGACCGCCGAGCAGCTCACGTTCGGTCCTTACTACGACGGCGATCCCGCGTACTCTCCCGACGGGTCGAAGATCGCGTTCGTTTCGGATCGTGGTGCGCGCGAGGGAACGAGTTCGGCATCTTCTCCCCTGGATACCTCCACACGAAGAAAGTCAGTCCAGCTCACCCGCGAGCCCATTCGCGATCCGGCCCACCTTCACGGCATCGGGTGATGCGATCGACTACCTCAGCGTCCCACCGCAGCCGGCCTTTCCAGGTTCGCTGATCCTTCGCCGGATCGCGATTTCGGGCGGAGACTGCCGAGACGGTGCGCGGCGTTCCGGACCAGTACCGGTCGATCTTCCGGATGGCCGACGGGCGCACCGCCTGGTCGATCGCCGAGATGAAGCCGTGGATCCGGACCCGAAAACGCGGATCGAGACGCTCGGGCAAGACGGCAATCCTCTCGTGATCGCCACGTGCGAGGGGATTCTCGAGCGCGTCGAGCCGTCGCCTGGCGGCGACGGAGTCTTTCGCGCGGCGAACGAAGGGCGGCAGGCTCGTTCGGCGCTCCTCAGAGCGAGGATCTCGTCTTCGTCGACGATCGGACGCGAACGCCGACGAGGTGCGATCGATCGCGCCGGTCGACTCGGGCACGGGGCGCGCGGCCGCGGATTCGCGGTGGAGTCCTCGTCGACGATGCTCGTCGGAGACGCCGGGCACATCTTGTGAAGATCGACGCGTCGAGCGGCGCTCGCCGGGTCGTTCCGATTCGGGCCCACGTGACGCTCGAGATCGATGATCCTGTTCAGCCCTGAGCGGGCTGCCGCATGTTCGCGTCACGCGGTGATCGCAATCCGCTGCTCATGACGGACGGGAGCCTGATCTTCGAAGCGGCAGGTCATCTCTGGATGCAGTCGCCCGGCGGCGATCCCGCGCGCAGGATCGAGGAATCGAACCGGGGAGCGCTCGCGCCTTCGGATCCTCTCCGGCGCTCTCGCCGGACGGGAAGAAACTCGCCTTCATCCGGAGCGTCGGCACGAAGTCGGAGCTTGTGCAGCATGGAGCTCGCGACCGGCGACGGTGAAAGCGATCGCCAGCGGCGCCAGGCTACTCGCAGCCCGCATGGAGCGCGGACGGATCCCGCCTGGTCTTCGTGGAATCGCAGGGATTCTCCGCGACGATCGTCTCGATCGAGGGCGACGGCGGGATCGCGAAGCGGAGCTTGGCGAGGCGGGGTTCTGGTCGGCCCGGCCCAACCTGTCGCCGGACGGTCGGTGGCTCTACATGACGGCGAACGTCACCGGCGTCGGCAACGTGTTCAGGCAGGGCGTGAGCGGCCCGCCGGGCGCGGTCCCGAACCGGTGACGAATCTCACGCGGCACGCGAGCGACGGGCTCGTCTCCCCCGACGGGAAGTGGCTCGCGTTCCGGCGCAGCAAGGAGATCTGGATCGCGAGGCTCGCCGATTCCGGGAAGGCGCCCGGCCCGCTCGCGGATTCGGACGTCCGGCGTTTCGCGGAGGAAGGCGGCGACGGGTTCTCGTTCGCCTCGGATTCGCCGGCGTTGATCTATGCCGTCGCCGGTCACGGTCTACAGGCAGACCGCTCGCGGCCGGGCGCGGGCTGAGATTCCCGTCCATCTCGATCTACCGCGCCCCAAACCCAGACCGCTCCTCGTTCGCAACGTGCGTCTTCTCGATTTCGACGCAAAGACTTTCGGCCCGCCCACATCGGTGTTCATCGACGACGGGCGGATCGCATGGATCGGATCGGAGCACGGCCGCAAGAATCCCTCCGAGACGCTTCGTCCTCGACGCTTCGGGAAAATTCGCCATACCGGGATTGTTCGAGATGCACGCGCATGCCGCCGGGGCGAACCCGGAAGCGTTCATCGCGTACGGCGTCACCAGCGTTCGCGATACGGGCGGATCGATCGTCGGGTCGAGCGAGCTCGCCGATCGCGCCGAGGCGAGCGATGATCCGATCCCGCGATACTTCTTCTCGGGAGAGATCTTCGAGGGAGAGCATCCCTATTGGGGGATGGGTTTCTCCAGATTCAGAGACGACGATCACGCGCGCGCCTACGTCCGCCGGTTCAAGGCGGCGGGGGCGTCGTTCATCAAGGTCTATCCGTCGCTTGCCGTGGCCGCTGCAGCTCGCTGGTGATCGACGAGGCGCGCAAGCGCCGGCCTTCCCGGTCGTCGGGCACGGCATGAGCGTCAACGAGATCACGCGCGGCGTGACGCACGGCTTCGCAACGATCGAGCACACGGTGTTCTCCGCTGCGCGTCTACGACGACGTGATCCGCATGCTCGCGGGTTCGGAAACGCGCTGGGATCCGACGCTCGCGGTGGTCGGAGGGGATTCACAGCTTCTTCGCAAGGAGACGCGCGCGGCTCTCCGACCCGAAGTTCGTCGCGCTCACGCCGGAGTGGGCGATCGAGACCGCACAGAACAGCGCCGGCTACGAGAAGGACTTCACTGACGTCGAGCTGAAGAAGAGCCTGGGAAGCTCAGCTCGCGAGCATCACGCCAGGCGCACGCGCGCGGGGCGAAGCTCGCGATCGGGACCGACGCCCCAACCCCGCGTGCTTCTACGGAGCGTCGCTGCACTGGGAGATGGAGTTCTTCGTCGCCGCCGGGATTCCGCCGATCGAGGTGCTGCGCATCGCGACGGCCGACGCGGCGCAGAGCTGGTGGGAGCCTCCGACCTCGGCGTCATCGCGCCGACAAAGCGGGCGGACCTCGTGCTGCTCGACGCGAATCCGCTCGAGGACATCAAGAACACGCAGTCGATCTGGCGCACGGTGAAGGGCGGACGGGTCTTCGATCCACTGACCCTGAAGGCGTCGAACTGAACGGCAGGAGCTCCTACGCGACGGCGAACACGCGCCACGGCTCCGGGAGTCCGGCGAGCTCGCGCAAGCCGCGATCGGAAAACGTCAGGCCGGACCCGGCGCACAGATCGCGCACGGTGCTCGTCGTCGAGGACTTCGCCTCCCGCGGCCTCCGAGACGACGCGCGCCGCGACGTGCATCGCGATGCCGCCGCGCGTCGTCGCCGATCAGCTCGACCTCTCCCGTGTGAAGCCCGGCGCGTACCGTGAGCTCCGGCGCTCCAGGATCGTTGGCGATCGTCTGAGCGCACGCGAACGGCGCGCCCCGGGCCGTCGAAGAGGGCGAGCGCTCCGTCCCCGACGAACTTGACCAAGCGTCCCCGGTGGCTCCCGCACGTGGCGGTCGACGGCGGCGTGGTGACGCTCGAGCCGCTCGCGCCAGCTCTGTCGCCGAGCGCGTGCGGCGAGCGCGGTCGAGCCGACGATGTCGGTGAACAGGATCGTCGCGAGGATGCGGTCGGCGTCGGCGTGCCCGCGAACCCCGGTCGTCGCGGCGCGAATCTCGTCCAGCACGGGGCCGAGGTCTCCGGCGTACACGAGGTGGTCGGCGCCGGGAAGAGCGCGAGCCGCGCATCGGGGATCTTCGAGGCGATGTAGCGGGCCTCCTCGACGTTCGCGTCGGCGTCTTCGACGCGATGCATCACGACGGTCGGCACCCGGATCGCCGGAAGGACGTGGCGCACGTCGATCTCGGTGTTCAATCGCGCGAGGGCCAGCGCGCCCTGGGGCCGGCGCTCATGCGGAAGTACGTCGCGAGGCGGCGGCGCGCGACAGGGTCGCGATCGATGCTGGGCGCGATCGTGCCGATGTCCATCGACTCGTGCCAGTGATGCTCGATGGCGTCGAAGAACGCCTGCCGCTGGGCAGGGCTCGGGGCCCACGGGTAGTCGGGTTGGGGCTTCCGGCAGGCGAACGCGCCGAAGAGCATGAGCGAGCGCACGCGCTCCGGGAACGGTCGCGGCGAACAGCATCGCCATCGATCCCCCTCGGACACGCCCAGCACATGGGCCGCGTCGATGGACGAGGCGTCCATGACGGCGCGGAGGTCGTCCATGCGCTCCTCGAGGGTCGCGGCGCCGACGTTGCGGTCGGAGAGCCCGGTGCCGCGCTTGTCGAAGATCGTCACCCGCGCGAACCGCGCGAGCTCTTCATGGAAGCGGGCCCGTTCCGGGAGCTCCCAACCGTATTCGACGTTGGTCACCCAGGCCGGGACAGATGACGAGATCGGGACCCTCCCGAAGGTCTGGTACGCGACGGCGATCCCGTCGCACTTGGCAAAATGAGTGTCGGGGCGCACCGCGCCATCGCAGCCGCGAGCGGCGACCGACGAGCTTCTGTCACGGGCAGGTTCCGGAGTTATCCCTCGTCGTCATCCCGCATTGACCGGAGACGGCAACGCCGCCGCGCTGCGCACCTCCGCTGTATGTGCCCCAGCTCCCTCGGTGGTCGCGTCGTCGTCCCCGACGATCACGAACCAGACGTTGCCCGCTGGCACTCCGGCCCAGATGTTGGTCCCCGAAGTTCCGAGGTTGCACGCGCCGCCGTTTACCGTCGATGAGGCGACGCGTCGCCAGATCGCCATAGATCAGATGATGGTCGGTGGAGGAGCAGGTCGCGACGTTCCACGTGAGGTTGATCGAAGCTCCTGTGCCGTCGGTTCGGGACGCGGTCATCCCGGTGCCGGACGATCCGTCGGGCACGGGGCGAACGCCGGGCGTCACGCACGTCGCGGTCGCCGTCGTCACCCGCGGGACATTGACCCCTCCGCCCCCGTCGTTCGCGTCGATGTAGGTCACGGTGATCGTGTCGCCGTTCTTGACGGAGAGGGAGACCGTCGGAGGCGGGCGCCGCGGTCGTCGTCGTGATCGTGTTCCTGTAGGTGGTCGACGCGGGCGATGCTGGGCAGCGGGATCGTCTCAGGGCCCGTTTCCGTCGTCGAGGCCAGCGTGGCGGATCGTCGGCTGCGCCGGCGTTGACGTCGGTCACGGTGACGGTGATCACCGCCGGACGAGCAGGCGTACGTGCTCGCGTCCACGCTGACCGTTCCGGCGAACGGCTGCGGCGTGACGGTGACGCAGTTGGACACTGCGCCGTCGCACGCGGCGTTGCCGCTCAGGCCTTGGACCCTGTAGTAGACCGGGAACCCGTTGCCGAGGCCGGCGTCGGTGAAGCTGGTGGCGGTCACGTCGCTGACACGCGTCGAGGCCACCAGGCATCCGAGGTCGTTTCGAAGGATCCGGTACGACGAAGCGTTCGGAACCGAATTCCAGGAAAGGAAACTGGCCGCCGGGGCCGGGAGCGCCGGTCAGCGTCGGCGCCGGGATCACCGGGCAGGTCGCCGTGCTCTGATTGGAGGCGTCGCTCGCGGCGCCGCACGCGATGGCGTGCCTGTTGAACGCGGCGAAGATCTGGGCCGCGTGCGGCGTGCCGTTCGCCAGATTGCCGTCATCGTCGTCCACGGCGCGCAATCTTCGAGAACCAAGACGTCGCCGAGCAGCCGTCGGTATCCGGGAGCGCGCAGTTGTATGCGTTGCCGCCGGATCCCAAGCGCGAGGTGTACCAAAGCCGATCGACGAGCTGCCACGACGAGGCGAGGCTCATCCCAGTCGCGGGAAGATCGCGCGTGGCCAGATCCCACATCGTCTCGCCCACGAGCTGTCCTTCGCAGTGCTGCTCGTAGCCGCACGGCGCCCGTACCCGGGAACGGTGCAGAACGGAACGACCCAATTCGTGGCCGTTGAGGGCGTGTGCAACGCGTGGGCGTTCCAGTCGTGGTCGCGGTTCGTCGCAAATGCGCAGGCACGGGTTGCCGGCGGGCCCGCAAGCGCCCTGAGTGCCGGGCAGGAAGATCCCGCGAAACATGCATGAGTCGCGCGTCTGTAGGAATCCGACGACATCGGCGTAGCCCTCGGTTGGGACGTCGTAGTCGCCCCCGTCGTGCTGGTCCAGCCCATGTCCCCATTCGTGATAGATGATGGACATGTTCGCGCCGGCGTTGTTGCATGGACCGGCGGTCCCGCCAAGAACGACGTGTACCGTTCCACGCCCCTGCGCAGGCTTCGGTGACGTTGACGTCGGCGGTGATTTGGCCCGTCAGCCACGGAATCGGTCGAGAGCCAGGGACGGGCGTGCTCGGCGGCGCGGTTCAGATGGAAGAAGGCAGTCCGGGCGGCGTAAGTGTTCCCCGGGCTGGCTCCCGGCTGCACGTTGCAATTGATTCCAGGAGTGGTCCCCAGGTCGAGATCGCTCGGGCAGGTCATCGACTCGAAGATTGGGCCGCAGATCTGTCGCTGATAGTGACGTAGGGGCCGATCAACGTCCGTCGTGGCGGTGGCCCCGGCAGGTGCGAGCAGGTGAACGTCCCCGTCGAAGTCGTGACGAGCTGCGACGCGCCGATGTTGACCGTCGCGAACGGCATCGGGTAGTTCGGCATGCTCGCAGCCGTCGGGACAGATCTGATCATCCGCGACGTGGGTACACGCCTCCTTTGAGCCTGCGCGTACTTGGTGTCGTCGACGAAGGAGCGGATCGCGCCGCTGTGGGCGTCGACTTGCGCGACCCACAGGCCGGGATCTCCCGCGACGCGCATGGAGAAGCGCCAGACCAGCGCCGAGGAGTATCCGCCCGATGGCGCCGCGGTAGTACCCACGCCCGCCGTCGACGCCCCTGCGCGTAACGGAACGACTTGAAGCCGCGGACGCTCGAAGTCCTCCACGGCGTCATCCTTGGTCAGACCCATGTAGCGTTGCGAGTCGCGCTCGAGCCGCGGTCTCGTCGACGATCGGGCGTCGCCTTGACGTCGATGCGACTCCATCGCGGCGACCCGAACGAGATCAGATTCCCGTGGCCGATGGTGAAGAGGTACCGCTCTCCGGCCACGGGCACTCCGCGACTACGCGGCTGAACGACGATCTGCCAAACGTCCGGTTGCAGCAGGCCCGACGCGTCCCGATCGAGCTCGAGCTCGGAATCGTCCGCCATGAGCAGCGATCGGTTGGCCGCGATGAACGGGCGCAGCGTCGCTGCGATCGAATCGATGGTGGCGCCGGCGTCCACCGGCCACGGAATTCCCCGTCCTTCGACGAGGAGGGGTGCGCCGGACCGGCGATCGAGCCAGATCGCCCACTGCGCGCCATGCACCGCCCGGAAGCTGTCCCAGCCGGCGCGCGCAGCCAACGGCAACGGATGCCGCGGACATCGCCGCTGCGTCGAGCGCGGCGGCGGGATCGCCAACGACCAACGCATCGAAGCGTCCTCGGTTGTCCGGCGCTGGGAAGGCGGCGGCCGCGCGCGGCGAGCCGGCCAGTACGGTGATCATCACGGCGAGCGCCTGGCGCTCCGCACGACGCGATGTCCCTCATGGGCAACGTCCTCCCAAGAAGTTTGACGAAAACGTACCGCGTCGGCGGGTGAAATGGGATCGAATTCGCTATCCTAGCGGTAGCCGGCAGGGTCTCAACATCACGCTGGGTGTTCTCGACGGCGTGCGTTCGCTTTCGATTCGAGGAGACTGCTATGACGACGATCACGACCAAAGACGGCACGCAGATCTACTACAAAGACTGGGGCACCGGGCAGCCTGTGGTCTTCAGCCACGGCTGGCCGTTGTCCGCGGATGCGTTCGAGGATCAGATGTGGTTCCTCGCATCGAAGGGGTACCGATGCATCGCGCATGACCGCCGTGGCCACGGGCGCTCGAGCCAGCCGTGGCACGGACAACGACATGGACACCTATGCCGACGATCTCGCGGCGCTCGTCGTCGCACCTCGACCTCAACAGAGCGATTCACGTCGGCCATTCGACCGGCGGCGGCGAGGTCGCGCGTTACATCGGCCGACACGGCACCAAGCGCGTGGCCAAGGCGGTCTTGATCGGCGCCGTTACGCCGCTCATGTTGAAAACCGCCAGCAAACCCGGGTGGAACGCCGATCGGAGGCGTTCGACCAGATTCGCGCCGGCGTCCTCGCGGACCGCTCGCAGTTCTTCATGGACCTCACGCATGCCGTTCTACGGCTACAACAGGCCCGGCGCCAAGGTCTCGCAAGGCGTGCGGGACGTCATTCTGGCTGTCAGGGCATGATGGCCGGCCTCCCGGCGGCGTACGACTGCATCAAGGCGTTCTCCGAGACGGACCTAACGGAAGACCTCAAGAAGTTCGACGTGCCGACTCTGATCCTGCACGGCGACGACGACCAGATCGTGCCGATCGGCGCGTCGGCCCTTTGGCTGCCAAGCTCGTCAAGGGTGCGACGCTGAAGGTCCTCCCAGGGCTTTCGCATGGCATGTGCACGATTAACAAGGATCAGATCAACGCGGAGCTTTACGCCTTCATCAAGTCCGAAGTCTTCGCGGACAGCCGCTGACGTCGAAAAGTAAGAAGGTTGACGGCCTACGGGCAAGTCCCTGAAGATCCTGTACGTAAGCGCACGCACCGCCGCTGCCGGCAGCCGGGCGCTCGGCGGTGCTCGTCAGGCCGTAGGAGCCCTCGGTCGTGCCATTGTTGCCGGCGATCACGAAGTACACGTCCCCGGACGGCGTGAAGGAGAGGCTCCCCGTCGCTCCGAGCGAGCAGAACCGCTGGCTCCACGCGAGGCCGCCCGTCCGGAGCGTGGCGAGGTTCCCCGCATACACGGTGTGCTCGGTCGCCCCGCACGCCGGGCTGTAGGACACGGCAACCGCCCCGCCGTTCCCGCGCTGCGCGGTCATTGTGCCTTGCGGGCTCGCTTCCTTGGGGTTCCCGCCGTCGACGGGGAAAACGCAGACCCCGACCTTCGAATCCACGATCGGGTCAGGAGGGCGACGGTACGCGGGTGAAAGACCGACGACGACGAACAGCCGCTCAAGAGGTGACAGTAGCTCATCAGAGTGCCGCGGACGTTCGCTACTCCGTTGATCGTCTGCGGTGCGGGACAGCTCGTGGGACCCGAATAGCAGCCGGACTCGCCGGCGTAGCAGGTGTCGATCGGTGTCGGGTCGAGGTAGCAGTGCGTATGGCGGGAGCCGAAGTTGTGACCGATCTCATGGGCCACGAGGTGCACGTCGCTCGATGCCGTGCTCCCGGAGTACTTGAACACCTGGGAAAATGTGTACGCGCCGGTCGTGCTGCAGAGAGTGTTGACGTACCCGATCCCCGACGCGGAGTTGGGGCTTCAACTGCTTTCCGGACAGCATCATGGCGGCGGCGCGGCTCACGCCCCCATAGTTGGCGACCCAGTAGTTCTTGAACTCCGTGAGCTTCGCCGAATCGGCGCTTCCCGTGCCGCTTTGCGCGTAGGGATCCGGGGACGTCGAAACGCGAAGCGTCGTGGTCCCCTGGAGGAATCGCACCTCGAGATCCCGCTCGTAGATGACGGTCATGAGCGCGACGAGGACTTGCGATGTAGTTGGCGGCGCTTGCGGTGTCGTCCGAGAACTTCAGGCTCATCAGCTCGTTGTCGGTGTCGACCGCGAGAGTCACTTGGCGCAGAGCCGTCGGCGCCTCGGCCCCGGGCGCCGCGGAGTCGGTTGGGAACGACGGCTCCGTCGGGGATTCGGGCAGATCGGGCTGACCGCACGTGAATCCGGGATGTCCCATCGACGGGTCGAGGAATCCAGCTGACGGCGCCAGCAAGAATTCTCCGGGCCGGTCGTCATCGAGCTGGCGCAACTCGGTCCAACCCTCGGGCGTTCGGGTGAAGGCGTGCAGCCGCATCGTTTGCGGATCGACGGAGACAAGCACGCGAGTCGCCTCGTCCCCGGCGACCTCACCAAAGAGAAACGCGAGCGTCGAGCGAGGCGCCTCTCGCGAGGCGCTCCCGTCCATGATCCGAATCGCCGCACCCGGCGCGTACACGTCGCGATGAGTCAGCAAAACGTCGCCGCGTCGACCCGGTTCCAGGGGCCACGCGGCGAGACGGATCGACCCTCCGAGCCCGACGCGGAGCAGTCTTGGAATCAGCCCCGGATCGAGCGACACCCGCTCCGCAGGAGTGACGCCATCGGGGAGACGGCCGGCGAGCTCATCGCGGGGTCGCCGCAAGACTCGCGACGAGGACGAGTCGCATCGCCGACCGACCTCTCAGAAGCGATTCTCACAGCGGACGGATGTTCGGCCAGACGCACCGCGCACGCTATGGGGTGTTGCCCTTACACCCCCACGGTCACGCGTCGGGCGTTCGGCATGCGGCCGGGGGCATTTCGCCGCGGTGTACGATGACGGGCGATGCAAGTCGGCATCGACAGCTTCGCAGCGGCGCACGACGAGGCCAGCCGTGCCGTCAGCGCGTCGGACCGCCTGCGAGACCTGATCGAAGAGATCGAGCATGCCGATCAGGTCGGGCTGGACCTCTTCGGGGTCGGCGAGCACCACCGCCGGGACTTCCTCGATTCCGCTCCGGCGGTCATCCTCGGCGCGGCGGCGGCACGAACGAAGCGCATACGGTCTCACGAGCGCGGTTGCGGTCCTCAGCGCCGCCGACCCGGTGCGGCTGTTTCAGGAGTTCGCCACCGTCGACCTGTCTGTCGCACGGCCGGCGCGGAGATGGTCGTCGGGCCGCGGCTCGTTCATCGAGGCGTTTCCGCTGTTCGGCCTCGAGCTTCGACGACTACGACTCGCTCTTCGCGGAGAAGCTCGAGCTGCTCCTGAAGATCCGTGAGAACGAGCATGTCCACTGGTCCGGCAAGCATCGGGCCGCCCTGACGGGCCAGGGGCGTCTATCCGAGACCCGTGCAGAATCCCTTGCCGATCTGGCTGGGCGTCGGCGGGACCCCGCAATCGTTCGCCCGCGCCGGCGCGCTTGGACTTCCGTTGATGGTGGCCATCATCGGCGGCGAGCCTCGGCGCTTCCGGCCGCTCGTCGATCTCTATCGAGAGGCCGGCAAGCGCGCCGGTTTCTCACCCGATCGATTGCGAGTCGGCGTCCACGCGCTCGGCTACGTCGCCGCGACGACGCAAGATGCCGCCGATGATTTCTTTCCCGGCTACGCCCGCGCGATCACCGACGTCGGGAAGGAACGCGGATGGCCTCCCGATCACCCGCGCGGGCTTCGACGTCCAGCGAGGCCCACTGGGAGCGCGCTGTTGGTCGGCAGCCCGACGAGGTGGTCGCAGAAGATCATGCGGCACAGCGAAGCGTTGGGCGGCATCTCCCGCATCACCTTTCAAATGAACGTGGCCTCGCTACCTCATGCGAAGCTCATGGACGCGATCGAAGCGATCGGCAGCCCACGTCGCGCCCCGCACTGCGTGGGTGAACTGAGGCTCTAGGGACACGCCCCGTGTCCGCGATCCCACGCCGGCGCGGCGACGACGAGTAAATCCCTCGTCACGGCGTGTCCGTCGCGGCGGCACGTTCCTCGCCATGTGTGCGGCCAGCCCGGCCCTCGTGCGACACGAGCTTCCCGGGCCGAAAGAAGGCCTCACATGAGAACCATCCTGATCGCTCGTGGCCGCGTCGATCGTCGCGTTCGGGGCGGCCGCGCAGGAGCCGCCCGGGAGCGAGCGACCCCGGCACCGGCGCGCTCCTCGCGAAAATGAACGGCATTCTCGTTCCGATGCCGGTGGTCTCCATGGAGGTCACGCTGTCGATCTCCGGGCCGATCGTGCGAGGCCGCCTCGTGCAGTCGTTCGAGAATCCGACCGACGAGACCCTGGAGGCGGAGTACGTCTTCCCGCTGCCCGAGGGGCCGCGGTCGACGGCCTCACCCTTCAGGTCGGCGAGCGGTCGTTCGTCGGCCGGATTCAGGAGAAGGAGGAGGCCCGCCGCACCTACGAGAAGGCGAAGGTCGAAGGGAAGGGCGCCGGACTCGTGGAGCAGGAACGGCCGAACATCTTCCGCACGCACGTGGCGAACATCCCGCCGCACGCGTCGATCGTCGTCCACCTCGACACGCTCGACGAGGCGGAATGGAGCGCCGGCGAGTTCTCGACCACATTCCCGACGACGATCACGTCGCGCTACGCCGCCGAGCGGATCCGCGGCGTGCGACCCGATCTCCACGGAGTCCGCCGCGCGCATTCCCGGTGGTGGCGCTGCACGCAACGATCGACGCCGGACTTCCGATGGCCTCGATCGTCTCGCCTTCGCACCGCGTTCGAACGACGGTCGCGGGATCGTCCTTCGACGTTCAGGTGGGTGACGGCACGGGTCCCGGCGGATCGCGACTTCGTCCTTCGCTGGCGGCCGGACGCCGGGACGATTCCGATCGCCGGCGGGCTGGTCGAGGAACGCGAGGACGGCCGCTTCGGGCTCGCCATGCTCGTCCCGCCGCAGCTCGACAAGGCGGGCGCCGGAGCGTTTCCGACGCAGACCGTCTTCGTCGTCGACGTCTCCGGCTCGATGAACGGCCCATCGCTCGTCCAGGCCGAAGGCGGCGCTCGACGTGGCCCTCGACCGTCTGCGCCCGGGAGACACGTTCACGCTGATCAAGTTCGACAGCGACAACGCGGCCTACGCGGAGCGGTTCATCCCGGCGGGCCCCGCCGCCGATCGACGCGCGCGAAGCGCTGGGTGTCCAGCTTGCGGCCGGTAGCGGCACCGAGATCCTGCCGGCGCTGCTCCGCGCACTCGACCTCTCCGAGCACGGCGACCCCGACGTCCTGAAGCGCGTGATCCTGATCACCGACGGCGCCGTCAGCAACGAGGACCAAGTCGTCGGCGAGGTCGGACCGCCACCTCGGCGGGACACGGCTTCACATCGTGGGCATCGGCTTCGCCCCCAACCGCTGGCTGATGAAGGAGCTCGCGGCAGTCGGACGAGGCACCTTCGAGTCGATCGGCGCGATCGCCGACGTGCAGGCGAAGACGGTCGAGCTGCTGACGCGGACCGAGCGGGCCGCGATCACCGACGTCGCGTTGGAGTGGGACGGCGCTCCGCCGTTGGACGCCGGGCCGGATCCGGTGCCCGATCTCTACGCGGGACGACCGCTGGTCGTGACCGCGCGCTTCGATCCCACACGGCCGCTCCCGAAGCTTCGCGTTTGGGGGCGCGCGCCGGGCGGCCCGGTCACGATGGACGTGGATTTCGCGCAGGCGAGCCGGAATGCCGGCATCGGCACGCGGTGGGCACGCGCGCAAGATCGCGAGCCTCGAGCTTGCGCGCGTCCACGGCGCCGACCCCGCCGTCGTGCGCGCCGACGTCGTCGATCTCGCGAAGCGCTTTTCGCTCGTGACGGCCTACACCAGCTTCGTGGTCGTCGCCGACGAGTCGTGCGCCACCGAAGGCGCGTCGGAGAACGGCGAGGACGGCGCGCTCCCTCAGGGTGGAACCGAAGACCCGCTGTGCTCTTGCATCGGCGCTCCTGCTCAGCGGCCTCGGCGGCTGCATCCTGTGGGCCGCAGTCGGCGCGCTTCGGCGCGTCGCGGCATGAAACGCTCAACCGCCACCTGGCGTTGGGAGCGATCGCTCCTTCTGCCGGGATCGCTTCTGCGTCGGCGCGCGCCGGTGGGTCAAGGCGAAGGGCGCGGGTGGGGAGGCGCTGATCCACCGCGCCCTCGCGGCGACCTTGAAGGACGGACGGCGCGGCGCCCGTGGTCATGGGCCGACATGCACCCGATTGCGCGCCTCACCGTGCCGCGCCTCGGGATCGAGCGGCCGATTCTGTCGAACGCCTCCGGTTCTGCGCTTGCGTTCGGGATCGGCCACATCGACGGCACCGCCGGGCCCGCGACCGCCGGCAATTGCGTTGTGGCCGGTCACCGAGACAGCTGGGCGGCGTTTCTCGCGGACTTGCGCGTGGCGGACGCTGTCGTGATCGAAGCCCCGGACGCCGGGCCGCTTACCGCGTCGCCGGGACGAGCGTCGTGAGATTCGACGACGCGCGCGTGCTGCGCGATGACGGCGACGACCGGCTGACGCTCGTCACCTGCTGGCCGTTTCGCGGCTGGCTGCACTCGCCTTGGCGTTACGTGGTCCGCGCCGAGCGGGTGGCTCCCGTTCCGCCCCCGATAGGTTGCCAGCGCGAGTTCGCGGTTATGATCCGCCTCATGTCGAAGGCCAACCGTCGGAAGGGGCCGGCACGCAGGCAGCGCGCCTGAGACCTGCTCGCGCCCGTCGCGCGGCATCCGTCGCGCGTCGCGCTCATCTCCTTCCTCATCCTGTTCTTGGAGCTGGCGCTGATCCGGTTCATCCCGTCGGAAATCAAGGCCATCTCGTATTTCACGAATCTGCTGTTGTTCTCGGCGTTCTTCGGCTTGGGACTGAGGCTGCATCCTGTGGAAACGCGAGGTATCACCGTACCTGTTCGCGGCGGGGCTGACGCTCATCTTTCGCTTTCGTCATGGTGTCCCGGGGCATTACCGTCTACGAAACGCCCGGCGAAGTGCACTACTGGCTGCAGGCGGATCAGCGGTACAAGCCCTTCTATCGAATGCCCCTGGTGGCCGCGGCGTTCACCGTCTTTTCGATTGCGGCGGTGCCGTTTGTGACGATGGGCCGGGCGCTCGCGCGCGAGATGCAGGGCATCCTCGTCTCACCGCCTACGGTACGACCTGATCGGGGAGCTTCCTGGGCACGATCGTGTTCGCGCTCCTCTCGTACTTCGGCACGCCGCCGTGGGTCCTCATCGCGCTGACGGGGCTGACCTGGGCGCTGACGATGTGCGAGCGCCCCAAGCGTGCGCCTCGCGCACGTTGTCGCCGCGCTGGCGTTCCTCGGCTTCGCGGTGGCGCCCTACTCGTGGCGGTGGAGCCCGTACTATTTCGTCCAGTACAAGGTGGATGCGAACCGCATTACCGTCTGGGTGAACTCCAGCTTCCATCAGGAGGCGATCAACTTCCAGTCCGAGCAACCCGATTTCCAACCCACCGCCGTGAGGATGGCGGAAAAGTTCGCCCTCCCGTACCGGGAGTATCGCCAGTTCCACGACGGACGGGGGCCCGAGAAGATCCTGATCCTGGGCGCGGGGACGGGCAACGACGTGAACATCGCGCTGCGGAACGGCGCGCGACGTCACCGCGGTCGAGATCGATCCCCAGATCGCGGCGATCGGCAAGGAGCTCAACCCGATGCGCCCGTACCAGGACTCGGCCGTGCGGCTGGTCATCGACGACGGACGACATTTCCTCGTCGAACACGACGGATCGCTACGACATGGTCCTGTTCGGAACGCTCGATTCGCAGACGCTGCTCGCCAGGCCAGACCAACCTGAGGCTCGACAACTACATCTACACCACCGAATGCTTCAAGGATGCCCGCAAGGTCCTGAAGCCCGGCGGGATGCTGGCAGCCTATTACTCGGTCTTCAAGCCGTGGTTTCTCGGCCGGATCTACGCCACCGTGGCGTCGGCGTTCCCCGGCGCGCTGCAGATGCACCGGATGCAAGACAACTACCTCTTCAACACGACGATCATCGCGGCCAAGGACAATCCCGCCTTCGCGTCGGACCCCGAGATCGATCGTCAATTCGCAACCGCCATCCCGTCGACCGACAACTGGCCGTACATCTACTTGGAGTACCCGGTCATCTCAATCCGTACCTCCAAGTCCTCGGACTGATCGCGGCGATGATCGCGGTCGTCACCATCCTTCTGCGCAAGCTGGAACGGTCGACGCGATACCACCTGGACTTCTTCTTCCTCGGCGTCGGATTCAGCCTGATGGAATCGGCCGCCATCGTCCAGTTGGCGTTGGCCTTCGGCTCCACCTGGGTCGTCAGCGCGGTCGTGTTCGCCTGCGCGTGCTGCTGACGGTGTTCGCGGCCAATGTCCTGATGGAGCGGAAGCCGAACATCCCCCACCGCCATCGCCTGGGCGGCGCTGATCGTCGCCCTGGCGGTCAACTCTCTTTTCCCGTCCAGACGCTGCTGGGGCTTTCGTTCCCGCTGCGGGTGTTGGGAGCCGCGCTGATCGGCACGCCGGTCTTCTGCGCCGGCATCAGCTTCAGCTCGCTGTTCAAGCGGGAGACGGACGTCGGGACTGCCGTTCGGCATGAACATGGTCGGCGCGATGACGGGGGCCTCGATCGAGTACCTCTCGATGCTGATGGGCATGAGGAACATCTGGCTCGTTCTGGTGATCGTCTACGTCTTGGCCTTCCCAGTGCCATCGGTACCAAAAGTCCGGTCGAGAGGGCAACGAGCTTCATGGACATCCTGATCGTGCACGACCCCGCGAGCCGGCCAACAAGTGCTCGGTCACCCGCTGCGCGGCATGGAGGGTGTGCGCTTCGTCGCCATGCACGGCGACAGTGCGCGTCGATGCCGGGCGGCGCATCTGGCTTCATCCTGACGGGGAAGAGCTCGGTCCGGCGGATCGCGGCCTCGGGCTCCTGCTCATCGACTGTACCTGGCGCCGAGTGGAGGCGTTGTCGAAGCGCATCGACGGCGAGCTGCTCCGGCGTCGTCTGCCGAATCTGATCACGGCCTATCCACGCCGCAGCAAGCTGGTGCCGGATCCGGAGCACGGTCTGGCATCGGTCGAAGCGCTGTACGCGGCGCTGGCGCTCCTCGACGCCCCGTGCCCCGAGCTGTTGGCGCGCTACCACTGGGCGGCGGAATTCCTGGCGGCCAATCCGGACCTTCCGCGCTGCTAAATGCGCCAGGAGGATCGCTCATGCGCTGGAAGACGCTTGCCCTCGTCATGCTCTTTAGCCTGGGCTCGCCCCAAGCAACGCCGCTGCCCCCGGCGCTTCGTGCGTTCATCAAGGTCGAGGCCGCGACGGTCGCGCTGCGCCACGTGCGTGTGATCGACGGCACCGGTTCCGCCCCACGCGAGAGTCAGACGCTCGTCATTACCGGCGGAAAGATCGCGGCTCTGGGCGGCGACGCGACCGTCTCGGTGCCGGATGGCGCGACTCGTTCTCGACCTTTCGGGCTACAGCGTCATTCCCGGCATCGTCGGCATGCACGAGCACATGTACTACCCGACGCCGGGTGGTGCGCCCGCCATGTACGGCGAACACGCCACGAGCTTCCCGCGCCTGTACCTCGCAGGCGGCGTCACCACGATGCGCACGACGGGCAGCGTCGAGCCGTACACCGATCTCGAGCTCAAGCGCGCGATCGACGATGGGCTGATGATCGGGCCGAAGATGCGCATCACCGGTCCCTATCTCGAGGGCGAAGGCGCGTACGCGCCACAGATGCGGCAAGCTCCGTGACGCGGAGGACGCGCGACGCACGGCCGAGTATTGATGGACGAAGGCGTGACGTCGTTCAAGGCGTACATGCACGTCACGCCCGAAGAGCTCGCCGCGCTGGTCAAGGCGGCGCACGCGCGCGGCGTAAAGGTCACGGGGCATCTCGGTGCCGTCGGCTTCCGCGAGGCGGCGGCAATCGGCATCGACGATCTCGAGCATGGCCTCGTCGTCGACACCGGAGTTCTACTCGGGCAAGAGCCGGGCGTGTGCCCTGACTCCAAAGCCGCCGCGAAGGAGATGGCCGAAAAGCTCGACGTCGCCGGCGCGCCCGTGCAGGAGATGATCCGGGACCTCGTCGCGCACCGAGTCGCGGTGACGTCGACCTTGCCGGTCTTCGAGACGTTCGTTCCCGGCCGCGCGCCCCTGGCCGCACGCGTGCTCGACGCGATGACAGAGACGTCGAAGGCCGCATACCTACGCGCCCGCTCTGACGATCTCGGATGATGCGTCCACGTCGCCCTGGCCGGCGCTCTTCAAGAAAGAGCTGCAGTTCGAGCGCGACTTCGTCAAGGCTGGCGGCACTCGCTTCCTCGCGGGCCTCGATCCGACCGGCTACGGCGGCGTGATCCCCGGGTTCGGCGATCAGCGCGAGATCGAGCTGCTCGTCGAGGCCGGATTCACCCTCGTCGAGGCCGTCCACATCACGACTTCGAACGGCGCGCAATTTCTCGGCGAGCTCGACCGGATCGGCACGCTGGCCGTCGGCAAGGCCGCGGACATCGTGGTCATTCACGGCGATCCGTCGACGACGATAGCCGACATCGAGAAGGTCGAGATCGTCTTCAGGCGATGGAGATCGGCTACGACAGCGCGAAGCTCATCGAATCCGTGCGTGGGCTCGTCGGATTGCGATAACGCGGTCGACCTGCGAATTACGCGGGTGTCCCTTGACCCGAATCGAGGATACTTGACGAACAACTCACCTCGTTGCGCGCTTCGTTGTAGAGCAGCTCGTCCACCTTGGCGTGGACGAGCAACAACCCGAAGCCGCCGGGTCGCAGGCCTTTCTCCTCGCGGACCTTCATGTGCTCGATGGGGTCGCCTTCGTGCGCGATCGCGGCGTGCGAGAGATCCTCCAGGCGGAAGCCGGGTCCCGGGTCGGCGATACGGTAGAGCAGCATCCGCTTGGCGCGAAGACAGGCGATGCGCACCTTGCGATCGGGGTCGAGCTTGGCCGCCCCACTCGATGGCGTTCAGCAAGAGCTCGCGAAAGGCGTAGCCCACCGACTCGCGCACCTCGGGGGTGAGATCGGCGTCGAGGTGCGCGAGGAAGCCCTCGATGCGCGCGGCGGCTTCGCGCGTGCACGGCACGGTCAGCTCGACCCAGTCCGGTCGGCGCCGAGACGACTTCGATCCCGAGGGCCGCGTCCGTCGAAAGCGCCCGCGCGACCGTCTCGATCAGCGCGGTGGGGTCGATCGGCTTGGGCATGAAGCGGAGCGCTTGACCCTTGAGCGCGCTGCAGCAGCGTCTCCGGCGTGTCGTCCGAGGTCATGACCACCACCCGCGGCTGCAGACCCTCGTCGCTGAGGCGGGCCAACACGTCCAGGCCCGACATCCCCGGCATCCACACATCGAGGAGAATCAGAGTCGGGGCATCGGCGCCCGTGCGACGCGCGCGTTCCGAGCGCCTCGTTGCCGTCGCCGGCCGTGGTGACCGCGTACCCGGCGTTCTCGAGCACGGACTGCAAGAGGTGGCGGGTCACACGGTCGTCGTCGACGACGAGCACGTTCTTCTCATGGCGATGTCTCCTTCCACGCCTCCGCCTGGAAGGCGCTCAGCGCCTCCTCCAGCTCCTCGAACGCGACATGGGCGCCCGACAGGTCGCCGTCGATCCCCATCCTTTCGAGCCTGCCGCGCCGCCTCGAACGGCCGCGGCGCCGCGAAGTTGGCCACCGATCCCTTCAAGGCATGGGCCGCGTGACGGAGCGCCGTGGCGTCCGACGCATCGATCGCCTTCCGGACGTTCGACACCATGCACCGGGCACTCGGCGAGGAAGATCTCGAGCAGCTCCCGGAGCAGGCGCCGATCGCCGCCCAGCCGTTGCGGCGGCGGCATCGCGGATCGAACGTCCCGGCCGCGGCCTCGACGGCCTCCGACCAGCCGGTCGGCCTCGACGGGCTTGGTCACGTAGCCGTCCATGCCCGCCTCGAGGCAGCGATCGCGATCGCCCTCCATCGCGTGAGCCGTCATCGCCACGATCGGGATGTGCGCGCCGGAAGCGCCCTCGCGAGCGCGGATGGCGGCGGTGGCATCCAGGCCGTCCATCTCCGGCATCTGAACGTCCATCAACACGACGTGGAAGGGCTGCCATCGCTCCGGGCTCCAACGCGTCGACCGCCTCGCGCCCGTTGTTGCACCACGACCACCGCGTGCCCGCGCTTCTCCAGGATTCGCGACGCGACGCTGCTGGTTCACCGGGTTGTCCTCGGCGAGCAGGATCCGAAGCGGCCGCGCCGATGCGCGCGACGCCGGCGCGTCCGCGTCCGGCGCCTGCCGTCTCGGTCGCCGGTGCCTCCGCCCATGACCGCCGCGATCGTGTCGAGGAGCTCCGACTGCTTCACCGGCTTGTTCAGGAAGCCGGCGATGCCGAGCCTGCGGCACCGTGCGCCGTCCCCGGGCCGCCCGGCGGACGTGAGGAGGATCATCGGCACCTGCCGCAGCGTCCGGTCGCCCTTCACGCTCTCGGCCAGCATGAAGCCGTCCATCTCGGGCATCTGGCCGTCCGAGAGGATCAGTCTGAAACGGCCGGCCCGCGGCGTGCGCCGTCCTTCATCGCGGGCGAGCGCCTCGCCGCCGCCGGCGGTCGACGGTGGGCCGCATCCTCCAGTTGGTCAGCATCTCGCAGAGGATCTGCCGGTTCGTCGCGTTGTCGTCGACGATCAGGACCGGAAGGCCGCGAGAGATCGACCCGCGCGTGCGCGCGGAACGGGCGGGGAGCGCTCGTCTGCGCGCCGCTCGAAACCGAGCCGTGAAGTAGAACGTGCTCCCGCGCCCGACCTCGCTCGTCGACCGCGAGCCGTCCTCCCATCATCTCGACGAGCTGCGCGGAGATGGCGAGGCCCAGCCCGCTGCCGCCGAACCGGCGCGTGGTCGATGATGTCGGCCTGCGTGAAGGGCGCGAAGATCTGCTCCTGCTTGTCCGGCAGGCACGCCGATGCCGGTGTCCCTCACCGAGAATCGGATGCGCACCTCGTCCTCGTCCTGGGATTCCACCTCCGCGTCGAGCACGACCTCGCCGCGCTCGGTGAACTTGATCGCGTTCCCGACGAGGTTCACGATCGACCTGCCGGAGCCGCCCCGGATCGCCCAAGCAGAACCGGAGGCACGGCCGGGGAGAGCCTGCAGGCCAGCTCGAGGCCCTTCTGCCCGGCCCGCACCGCGAGCACCTTGATCGCGTCCTCCACGGTCTCGCGAACGTCGATCTCGATGCGATCGAGCTCGAGCTTGCCCGCCTCGATCTTCGACAGGTCGAGGATGCCGTCGACCAGGTCCGAGGAGCGCGCGCGCCGAGACCTTGACCGATCGAGAGGTAGCCGCGCTGCTCGGCGGAGAGCTCCGTGGCCAGCGCCAGGTCCGTCATGCCCATGACCGCGTTCATCGGCGTGCGGATCTCGTGGCTCATGTTGGCGAGGAAGTCGGACTTCACCGCGGGCGGCGTCCTCGGCGCGGTGCCGCGCAAGCTCGAGCTCCTTGACCAGCAAGCGCGAGGCGGGTCGCGTTCTCCTCGAGCGCCTCCTCGGCGCGGCGGCGTTCCGTCACGTCGCGCGCCGATCGCGTAGATCCGCTGCTCGTCGGGGTCGAACGGCGGCGTTCCAGAACAGCCACCGGTAGGTGCCGTCCTTGCAGACGTAGCGGTTCTCGAACGAGACGATCTCCTCCCCTTCGCCAGCCCGCCGGCTCGCGCCGCGGTCTCCTGCCGGTCGTCCGGGATGGATGAACTCGACGTAGGGACGCGCGAGCAGCTCGTCGCGCGTGAAGCCGAGCGTCCTCTCCCATGCCGGGTTGACGCGCTTGAAGTAACCGTCGGTGCCGGCGATGCAGAGCATGTCGAGCGACATGCGTGAAGAACCTGTCGAGCTCCTCCTCGGCGCGCTTCCGCTCGATGAACTGACCGATCTGGCTGCCGACCGTCGCGAGCAGCGTCAGAGCAGCTCGTCGTCGGGTTCCTGGATCTCCTGGCTGAAGAACTCCATGACGCCCAGCACGCGGGATCCCATCACGATCAGGAAACCCGAGCGCGCCGTGCAGGCCGTCGGCGTCGGCGATCTTCGCGCGCGGAAGTTTCCGTCCTTCACGACGTCCGGGATCCAAGCCGGGCGGCGGCTCTCCCACACGCGCCCGGGAGGCCGACTCCCGGCGCGAACTGCATCGCCTTGCTCGCGGCGTCGAAGCTCTGAGCGACGCGTCGGGCTCGTGCCACGTCTCGACGCAGCGTGAGGACTCCGGCATCGCCCGCCACTTGCCAGAGCGCGCCGTGCGCCCAGCCCAGGCTCTGGCAGATGGCCCGCAGGATCGCGCGGCGTCGCGTCCGGACAGCGCGGGCGGAGTCGGCCAGGGCCGAAGCGACGGCGTGCTGCGCGTTAGTGCGCCGCTCCGCGGCGGATTTCGAGGTCATCTCTACGACTCCGTCTGGGAATCATAGGCGACTTTGAACCTTCCTCCGCGCGTTTCGTAGGTAGTCAACGGCACAGCCGGAAGGCCGTGCGCACGGGAGGACAGGCCATGGCTCGACACAAAGTGGGATTCCGGCTCGCCGTCGCGCTGTTCTTCGCCGCGCGGAGCGCCATCGCTCAGGAAGGCCCGCCCCCTCAAGATCCGAGCCTCGACAACCTCGTCCACGAGGCCGGCTACAAGACGGCGGAGCCCGGCGCTGCTCGGCGCCGTGGTCGAGCGCGGCAACGGTCCTCATCGACATGGTGCTGATCTCGGTTCGGCGTGGGCGCCTCGGCTTTCGAAAAGTTCATGCAGCGAAACGCCAAGCGCTACCGCATGATCGCGATCACGCTGCCGGGGTTCGAGGGCACGGCGGCGCCACCGATGCCGCCCGGCAGGCACCAGCTACGGCGATCAGACCTGGACGCGCGCGGCGACAGTCGCCGTCGTGCGGCTCATCAAGGAGCGCAAGCTTCGAAGGCCGGTTCTCGTGGGGCACTTCATCAACGGGACTCAGGTCGGCGGCGCAAGTCGCCGCTGATGAGTCGGTCCACGCGCGCGGTCTCGTCTGCTCGCCGGCTCGTCGCGCTACGAGCCGGTCGAGGCGACGCCGTATTGGCCGCAGGGACTGCCGCTCGAAAAGAAGATCGCTATGGTGGATCAATCGGGCTTGCGCCGCGGTGGTTCAAGACGGTGACGCGCACGACCTGGGTCGCCAACAATTTCTTGCGACGGATTACCCGTCAATGAAGCCCGCGGCTAAGCCGTTTTCCGATCGGGCCAATGCGCCGCCGCTGCCCGTGCTGATCCGCTACCTGTGCGAGTTCCACGCCTCGGATGTCGCCCCGTACTCGCGTCCTCGAAGTTGCCGATGCTGCTGATCCAGCCACTCTTCACCGCGGCGCTGCGCTCGGACGCCAAGCGGTCGTACCTGGTGAGCTATTTCAAGCAGCCGTGGCAGGGAGTCTTCGACAATCGCGCGAACGCCTCGGTGTCGTACCTCGACGACGCGGGCATTCTTGTTTATGGACGACAAGCCGGACGAGGTCGACCGGCTGATCTCGGAGTTCTTGAAGAGGTCGGCGAGGAAGTGAGCGCATGCACCCGAAACTGAAGGTGCTATTCGTCTGTACCGGGAACGCGTGCCGCTCTCAGATGGCCGAGGGCTGGGCGCGCGCGCTCCACGGCGATCGCCTGGAGCCGTCGTCGGCCGGGACGGCTCCGCAGCGCGTCGACTCCGCGCGCGATCCTGGTCATGCGAGAGGCGGGGTCGACCTTCCGGACACCGATCGAAGCACGTCGCGGAAGCGATCGGCACCGAGTTCGATCTCGTCGTGACGGTGTGCGACAACGCGAACGAGCGGTGTCCCGTGTTCCCCGTGAATGTGAAACGACTTCACGCCGGCTTCGACGATCCACCGCGCCTGGCGGCGGGCGCGGTCGACGAGGAAGCCGCTCTGCAGTCATTACCGGAGGGTGCGGGACGAGATTCGTGCTTTCGTCGAGACGCTCCCCGGCGTGCTCGGAGCTTCCTGAGACCTCGGCTATCCTCGCGGTCGGCATGCATGACCTGACGCTTCTCGTCAACATCGCTGCGGCTCTGGCGGCGGCGCTCCATCGGCGGGTCTTCTCGCGCGGCGGCTTGGCCTGCCGACGCTCGTGGGCTACCTGCTCGTCGGCGTGGCCATCGGACCGTTCACGCCTGGGTCTCGTCGGCGACGCCGAAGACGGTCGCCCAGCTCGCAGGAGCTCGGCGTCATCTTCCTCATGCGTTCGGCGTGGGCCTTCACTTTTCGCTGAGCGATCTGGCGCGCGTGCGGCGGGTCGCGGCGTCCCGGGGCCCTGGGGCAGATGGCGCTGACGACCGGTCTCGGCGCGCTCGCTCGATGCTGCTCGACTGGCGCTGCCGCGCGGTCTCGTCCTCGGCGTGGCGACGTCCATCGCGAGCACCGTGGTTCTCTCTGCGCGGGTTCACGGACGCCGGGCTGCTCGACACGCGTCAGGGCCTGGCCTCGCCGTCGGCTGGCTCGTCGTCGAAGATCCTGCGGCGGTGCTGATCCTCCTGGTGCTTCCCAGCTTCCGCATCGGCCGCGGCCGCATCGACGTCGCCGCGATCGGTCTGACGCTCCTCAAGGCGGGGATCTTCATCGGGCTGATGCTGTTCGTCGGGGCGCGAGCATGCCGTGGATCCTCCTCCACATCGCGCGCACGCGCTCGCGCGAGCTGTTCGTCCTCGTGGCCCTGATGGCCGCGGTGGGAACGGCGCTTCGCCTCGGCCGTCGCTGTTCGGCGTCTCGCTCGCGCTGGGGGCCTTTCTGAGCAATACGTAACCGGAACGAAGCAA
>ERZ1370068.10855-contig-9516_pt1 | contig 25591 bp, 37 predicted proteins | sample MGYA00561227_ERZ1370068 | MGnify/ENA primary metagenome ERZ1370068 (study PRJEB38410, sample SAMEA6850437) | metagenome | study: Metagenomic assessment of the ecological functions of the soil: analysis of the soil microbiota associated with the...
AATCGCCCTTACAGTCGATCTTTAGCCACAAACTGCGAGCGTTTCTGACGCTCATCGGCATCGTTATCGGTGTCGCCTCGGTCACTACGGTAGGTGCTTCAATCAGCGGTCTTAACACTTATGTCGTCGACAAGGTTGGAAAAATCCTCGGCGACAACCATTTCATGATCGCGCGGATGGCATTCTCCGGTCGCATGTCGGATGAGGAATTTGAACGACGCAAACCGACGAAACAAGCGAACTCAATTGGGACGACTATGAATGGGTTCGTGATCACCGTGTTTCATGCGCTGAAGTTGGCGCGGCAACCGGTAGTGGAACCGACTTGAAGCAGGATGGCATCGAGTTTCCCGGCGCACAGGTCTTTGGCGCTACCGCCAACATGGTGGATATCGAAGACAAGACGATTGAAGACGGACGCTTTCATATCAAATGATGAAGTACAGCGTTCGGCTTTTGTTGTCGTGCTTAGGTGGCGATATCAAAGGACAAGTTTTTCCCGAACCAGTGATCCTATCGGAAAGACTTTGAAGGTTCGCGGGATTCCGATGCGAGTGGTCGGCGTTGAAGAAAAGCGCGGAGCGTTTTTTGGAGACTCAACCGATCGCCACATTTACATTCCGGTCACTACACATCTTCAGATCTTTGGTCGAAACGGATTACAGATCCACGGCAAGAGCAAAACTCGTGATGGACTACAACCCACCATTGAAGATGCCCGGATCGCAGATGAGGATCAAGCATCGACTCAACGGAAACGAAGAAGACGATTTCGGGAGTCGTAAATGTTCAGGAACTAACTAACCAGATCGACGAGTTCACCAGCGGCATTGCCAAGGTTGTTATTCCGATCACTTTGATCACGCTGTTGGTTGGCGGCATCGTGGTCATGAACATCATGTTGGTTAGTGTTACCGAACGCACGCTTTGAAGTCGGGTTGCGATAAAGCAGTCGGCGCAACGAAGCGTCAGATCGTGGTCCAGTTTTTGATCGAATCGGGGTTTGCTTTGTGCACTTGGCGGAGTTTTGGGGTTGGCAATGTCGTGGGGTGTTTGCCTATTGATTACGACACTCGCTGGCATCACGATGACAATAACCATCACCTACATAACTCTCTCGCGATAGGGGTCTCGACAATCATCGGAATGCTCGGGGCCGGATTTATCCAGCATTCAAGGGCGCGCGTCTCGATCCGATTGTTGCCCTTACGCACGCAATGTAAGAGAGCCAGGCCAAAATGTCGTTTTTTAGCAAAACTGATCGAAACTACCGAAGAGTAAACTGCGCGAAACTCTGGGCATGGCGCTGGACAGTATCCGTGGCCACAAGTTTCGTAGCTTCCTTACTGTGCTTGGTATCGTGATCGGCGTCTTTACGGCAATCGTTATTGCCTCGCTTCTCACCGGCATGCGTCAGAGCATCGTCTCGATCATTGAAGACTACGGTACCAGCAACATCTGCGCTTTCCATCTGTCCACCGGACCACGCACTGGTGAGGATCGATCCGAACGCCTTGCGAAAGCCGTTGTGGTAGCCGACGCTAGAAGCAATCAAGGCTGGCGCTTGCCGTTGAGGCTGTCGCTGTCGTCGCGCCAACGTTGGTTACAACGGTGGCTCGCGTTCGACGACAACATTACCTACCAGGGCCACAACTATCGATGGGGAAACACTCAAGGCGTCACCGCCAAACTCACGCCAACATCGTAAACGTAAACTTGAAAGAAGGACGCTTCATCAATGAGTTGGATGAAGAGCAGCGAGCGAATGTAATTGTTATCGGTGTCAACGCGGCTGATGCATTGTTCCCCGGACAAAGCCAGATTGCCGGTACCCAGGTGCGAATGGGTGGCTACAATTTCGAAGTGATCGGCGTGTTGAAAAACGAAAAGCAGGATTCTTTGGTGAGAATGAAGAAGACAACGCTGTGTTCCTGCCGTTTCCGCACAGCGCAAAAAGTTGCCCCGGCGCGCGGCTACATGCTCTTCATAATCAAGGGGCGCTCGGGACAGGTTCCAGAGGCGCTGACGCAATCCGAAGAAATCCTGCGGCGCAGACGCCATGTGAATTTCAACGATCCGAATAACTTCGATATCAAGACCGCCGACAAATTCATCGAACAGTTTGACAGTATCACGGCGATGGTCGGATTGATTGCCATCGCTATCTCGAGTCTTGGTCTACTGGTTGGCGGATCGGTGTGATGAACATCATGTTAGTGAGCGTCACGGAACGCACCAAGAGATTGGCGTGCGTAAGGCAATCGGTGCGCAGGCGAAAGACATCGTTCGTCAGTTTCTGTTTGAAGCAATGATGCTGACGTTTCTCGGTGGCGTGCTCGGTGTGGTGTTGTCTGTGCGGAATCAGTCAGTTGTTAATGCTCTTGATTCCAAGTATGCCGGCGGCGATACCAACGTGGGCAGTCGTTTCCGGTCTTTCAGTTTCCATCGGAGTCGGTCTCATCTTTGGAGTGTGGCCCGCCAGAAAAGCCTCACGACTCGATCCCATCGAGTGTTTGAGATACGAGTAACGACGTCGAACTTTGTGCTTTAGAGCTTTGCGCTTTGATCACGCCGGTTATCTCTGACCCCACCTAGCAAACAGGGTGTGCTAATCTCTCATGAGTTGATCATGATGGTTGCATTAGCGCCGAGCGATCAGAAGTACAAAGTTCAAGCACAAATTTCGTGACTCAACAACGCGATCTAATCATAAGAGTTCATCACCTTCATTCAAGTAGAAAAAGGGACTGGCGCGTCTTACACTCGAGAGCTATTCACGCGATCTGTCGCGGCTGAATAATTGGGCAGCAAAGAACGGTAAGCCTGTTTCGGAACTCACTCGAAGCAGATCTGCGAAAGTGGATCGCAAGTCTGTCTCACGAAGGTCTTGCGCTTACTTCAGTCGCACGCGCAGTGAGTGCGGCGCGCGCTTCTTTAAGTTCCTAATGGTTGATGGTCACATCAAACATCATCCAGCCGAAGATCTCGACACGCCACAACGATTCAACTACCTGCCCAAGTTTTTAACTGAAGACGAAATCAACAGTTTGCTGTCTGCGCCTGACATTTCAACCGAAGAGGGCATTCGTGATCGGGCGATCCTTGAACTCATGTATGCCACCGGCCTTCGAGTCTCGGAACTGACTGGACTGCGGAATGGAGATGTCGACTTAATGGCGGGTTTGGTCGTGTTGTTACGGCAAAGGGAGGCAAAGAGCGCCAGGGTACCCCTGGGTAAAAGCGCGATCCACTGGTTGCAACAATACTCGGCAGTTAAGCGCTGGATACGGGAAACAGACATCACCCTTCATGTTTCTTTATCGAGGAAAGCAGTTCACGCGACAGCTTGCCTGGCTCATGATCAAGACTCGTGCTGAACAAGTTGGCATCATGGGCGTTCTCGCCGCACACCTTAAGACACTCGTTTGCCACGCGCACTTACTACAGCACGGTGCTGACTCCTGTTCGGTGCAGGCGCTGCTCGGCCACAGCGACATCTCAACAGCTCAGGATATACACGCACATATACCGGACGGACATCTGCGTTCAGCCGTAACAACCGTCACTTCATCCGCGCGCCCGGACTGGCGAAAGGAGCAGGATCGAATGTCCGATATGCTTTAGAGTCTGTTGCAAAAGTCAACTTAGTGACGATGAGGTCAGTACCGAAACGCAGTAGCGTCGGGCTGCTTCACGAATTAGGCTTTCACCAATTTCAAGCGGACCCGACGCTACTCGTTTCTGGTACTGACTTACATCGCCACGAGAGTAAGCGAGTTTTGCAAGACTCCTTTCTTTTAGCTTGTCGTTTACGGAAAGAACTTGGCTGCAGATTTACGGAGAAGAACGCAGATGAGCAACTGAGCTTAGACTGCCAGGTCTCGCTCAAGCTCCATTTACCTTGACGAGCTTAACCATCATCGTATTCCTCTCTAATCTGTGTTCATCTGCATAAATCTGCGACTCAACTCCGTCAGCAAACGACAAGCTAAAGCATATCGGACATCCCTTTATGCTCCTTCTAATCGGTCCATCACACCGGACCGTCGCGGGCTTTATTGCGCGCCACAGCGCGAAGAACCGTTCACATACGAAGCAGTTGGCTGACGAACGGAACGCCTCCCGATGGCTTCACACTGATCACAATCGTATTCAGCTTGGGACGCGGATGCTCAAGCGATTCCGACCGGGCGACTGAGGCGTTGAAGAAGTGGCGACAGTTCTCGACCTGGGTTGGGTGTCGATCGTTCCCGCAGGTGTACCGATTGAAGTTGGCGAGACTGTTGCGATCAAAGCACACGCGTTTGGCTCGTGGTCGTTGAGTGCCACGAGAATCGTCTACGTCATCGACGAAGATGGTGTCGAAGGCGGCGCTTTGGCTTTGGTTATGGGACACTGCGAGACCACGTCGGAGGTGCGGCGAGGAGCGTTTCATGATCGACTGGAACAAAGAGGACGATTCAGTTTGTTATGACATCCTCGCGTTTTCAAAACCACGTCATCCTCTGGTTAGATTGAGCTTTCCTCTCTAGCGCGTATGTTGCAGAAGCGATTTGCGCGTGAGTCGCTGCAGCGGATGGTTAAGGAAGTTTCGTGATCTTGGACGCTGCCACGGTGGATTGAACAAGCTGGGAAGAGGGTCAGCGGAAGTTAGAGGCGCTGATCAGATTTGACTCCGAGCGTACCCCGCTGAGATCGCTTTCGAAGCCCAGGGCTCTTTAGTTGCAATCTCAGCGGGGCACGCTCGGGATCACATTTGTGAGGCGCCCAAGTTTTCGCTGCCCTTCCCAGCTTGTTCGAGCTCACTGGTAACCCAACCCTTCCAGCTTGTTCTATTCATTGGGGCGCCGGACGCGCATTCGATCAATTTCAGATCGGTAATTCGCCACCTCATCCTTCGCTCGTTCGTTCGCTCCAGCCCAGGTATTGTTTTCCAATCTCGGCAGCCGATACATCGTCTCCAATTGCGAGATCGGGATTCAATCCAAGCATTGTGCGACGCAGAAGACAGTCGGCAAGCGTCACCGCTCCTTCTACCTCAAATGCAAAGACGATCTCCGCAGCGATCGCATCACCGGCTTTGTTGAATGCACGAGCCAAGTCTGGTTGAGCGTTACAGCGACGAACCAACTCGCGAGCTTTCGCACCGTAAATGTGCGACAAGCGTTTAGTAATCGCGTAAGAAAATGGCGGATGGCGTTACTGCTTCGTCGAAACTCACGAGTTCAGCGGCGCCAGGTAGCCCAGCCTCAGCCGTTAAGCAACGAGGGGATCGCTTACCAAGCTTTCGAAAGACCAGGTCAACACACTCCTCGGCCGAGGCTTCGATAAGTCGTCAGTTTTCCGCCAACGATTGAAAGTAGCTTCTTATCTTTGTGGTGCTCTCGAATGAAATGTTGACGGGTAATGCGGCGCTCGTCGGAGCTAGTCGGTGAACGGCAAAGGTCGAACACCCGAGTAGGTGTAACAAACGTCAGCGGGTTGTAGGTGGGCTTCCGGAAACACTCGATTCGTTTCTTTCAACAGATAGTCGACTTCCCAAAGTTCGCTGCGGACCTGATCAAGGTCACCTTCAAAGCGATTGTCGGTGGTTCCAATCAGGTAGTTGTTGTTCCACGGAATGACGAAGAAGGGACGACGATCAGCTTCGGCTTCGACGTAGATGGCCAGCGACGGAGCATCCAGCGAACGGCCTAACAACGATGTGGCTACCTTTGGTCCCGCCAATGAGTCGCTCTGAATCCTGCACCAGCGTGTCGACCCATGGGCCAGAGGCATTGATGACGATCTGAGCTCGGGCGATCTCGACTTCGTCGCTTCCCCGACGTGACAAACTCAACGATTCCATCACCCACCTTTGTCACACGAGCATAACGTTAGTACTTCAGCGCGATGTTCTTTCGACGAAAGAATGTTCTCAAGGACGAGGCGTTCGGCAAACTCAACCTGACAGTCGTAATAAACAGCGCTGCCAACCAAGTCCTCCGGTTCCAGGCCCGGACATCTGTTGCAAGGTTTCCGCTCGCGAGAGCATTTGATGATGCGGCAGAGTTTTGCCTGACGATAACAAGTCGTAGGCAATCATGCCGGCGCGAATGGTTAGCCGTCCGCGACTGCCGTCCCTATAGATTGGAATCAGAATCGGGATTGGCGCTACGAGGTGTGAAGCGATCCTCAAAAGGATCTCGCGTTCGCGCAATGATTCACGCACAAGTCCAAACTCGCCATGCTCGAGATAACGTAGACCCCCATGAATCAGACCGTGTCGACCAGCTGCTGGTTCCACTACCAACGTCGCCTTTGTCCAATACCAGGACTTTCAGCCCACGCATGGCGGCGTCGCGCGCAATGCCGGCGCCGTTGATGCCGGCACCGATGATAATGAGATCGAGGTTGTAGCTGATACGTCTGCGGTCATTTGAAACTCTGAACGAGACGGTAAAGGCGTGGTTAACAAGCAGGAGCGTCCCCTGCCCCTTCCCAGCTTGTTCGACCCACTGAGCGTCCTCCCCTTCCCACTTGTGCTTGGCGCGCCGCACCAAATGGTGTCAACCGTGCACGGTCTAGGGCATTGTCATTGCAATCTAAGTTCAATGTATTTACGTTTCACTCGATGAAGACACCGCTTGAGGTTTCTCCAAAGTCGCTCAATTGGCCCACGGTTCCCACCAATTGAAAGTTTTCCACAGACTCGACTTGCCTAAGTTTCTTCAACATTTCTCTCCGACCTTAAGCCAAATAAAACTCCAATCCGAACACCATCGCTGTTCTTACGCTTGAGAACTCTCAAATCCGCAATCCAACAGGCAACTCCGTCTGACTTACGGGCATACACTTTGCTCATTTCCTCAATACTTAACCAAGCCTGCAAGCACAGGCGTCCGCACCTGCCTTAGCGGCTTGGTTTAGCCCGAACGCGCAGCTCTTTGTTTAGCTCAACCAGTCGCGCTGATAACGGCACAATCGAGGTCCACAAAAGGAGCATTACCATACGCAGTCTTCCCGACTCTTTTCAAGCTATTCTCCTTCTCCTGCTTACCGTTTTTCTTACAACCTAACTATCCGTGCTGCTGACGATGAAGCGGATGACTACGATGTAAAGGCTCGTGTCGTGCGCATCAGCTTGATCGCCGGTGAAGTTACTCTCAAAGCGACAGGGAAATACCGATTGGGAACGAGCCCGACTCAACTATCCGCTCGTGGAAGGCGACACGCTGTCAACGGATCGTGATTCACGACTCGAAATTCAAATCGATGCGCGCAACTTTGTGCGGCTGGCTCCCACACGACAATGCAAATCGTTGCTCTTCGTGACGAAGGCGTAGCGCTTAGTGTTATTGAGGGAACAGCCACGGTGCGCCTCGCGAAGTTTGATCACGAACGCGAGTATTTCGAAGTCGATGCGCCGCGCACCACCCTGGCAATCGAAAAGAACGGTCTCTACAGGATCGATGTACCGGGCGATCGTCGTGTGCGTCTTACTGTTCGTGATGGCGGAAGCGCGCGGATCTATTCCGATACTTCAGGCTTTGCGTTACGCGATGGCCGGACTGCCGAATTGGTCGTCGAAGGTGACAAACGCCGGCGGATTGGGAATTCGTGGCGAGCAATCTGGATGCAATCGACGACTGGGTCAGCGATCGCGAAAAGTATCTTGCGCAACGTTTGCGATACGACACGCAGTATTACGATCAATACGTTTGGGGGGCCGAAGATCTCGACGCCTATGGTGACTGGAATTACACGACAGATTACGGCTGGATTTGGAGACCGCGTACGAGTGTCACCAATGTCTATGCCGATTGGGCGCCTTATCGCAATGGTCAGTGGGTCTGGTGTCCCCCGTATGGCTGGACCTGGGTAGGTTATGAACCATGGGGTTGGGCGCCCTACCATTACGGCCGCTGGGTCTTTCATGGTGGATCTTGGGCGTGGTGTCCGCGCAGCGCTGATTACTACGATCACAGTTGGTGGCGGCCGGCGCTCGTTGCCTACGTCTTCGTTGGCGATACCTATTGCTGGTACCCACTCGGTTATCGACAGCATGATCCGCATTCGCGCTACTACCATGACCAACCGGCTCGGTTGACTGCGCTTCGCTCCGACGAGCTGGCAAATCTCAAAAGAGTTAACCCTGTGGAGTTGCGCGCGGTCACGTCCGCCAATGCGAAGCAGATTGGTAGCGAAGATCTAAAACCAACGAGAGCGACCGATGCTTTGGCGAGAAGGGTCATGGGCTCCCAGCCTGTTTTGACCGGCTTGCCCGCGAGACCACCCAGGGCCGAATCGGCAGCTGATCGAAACGTTGGTCGACCCGCTCGCGTCGATACGATCGTATTGCCGCCGGCAACTGGAGCGGCCACTCGAACGCCGGGCAGTTCCACTCGACAGCGAACTTCGGCGCTCTCGTGTGTTCAATGGACGTGAAGCGCGACAAACGCCACCGCAAAGTTCTACTCCAACGGTTGACACCTCTTCAGGCAGAGAGTTGAAACCCGACCGACTGGAGCCGTCACTCGCCCCGCACGCGCACCGCGAGATCTGACTCAGGTGGTCGAAGCCCGATCACGAATACTGACGCTAACGAACAGCGTCCGGAAAGACGCCTCGTTACTCGAGCAGTTCGTCCGGGGAAGATCGTCCGACTCGCACAGAGCCGCCAGCAAATTCGGATTCTTCTGAGAAGCCGATGCGTGGTCGAGTGGAATCGTCGCGACCGGAGCGCCGTAGTGAATCTCCTTCCCCAACTTATGAACCGCCGCAACGCAGTGCACCGCCAGCGAGGGTCGAAGCGCCACCCCAACGAAGCGAGGCACCTCCGCAACGCAGTGAGGCGCCGCCACAGCGTAATGATCCACCACCCCAGCGCAGTGAACCACCACCACAGCGTAGTGACCCGCCGCCACAACGCAGTGAACCATCACGAAGTGAATCACCGCGTAGTGAACCACGCAGTGAAGCGCCTTCGAGACCCGCGCGGCCGGACAACTACGAGCGACCGTCACGTTCAGAGTCGCCACGATCTGAACCAAGCAGGTCAGAATCACCACGGTCTGAGCCGTCACGTTCAGAACCATCACTGCTCCGAGCCATCGCGATCCGAGCCGTCACGTTCGGAGCCGAGTCGCCCAGAACCCCGTTCAGAGCCGGCACGCGATCCTGATACAGGGAGACCAAGCAGACCAAAGGATCCGCGCCGATAACTGACGCCAGCAGTGCAGACATTCCAATCACGCCATTAAGGTCGGAATGTCTGCCGCGTCTGGAACAAATGTCCGATACACTTAGATGGCCTGACGCTAGGCGACGGGAATCGCAAGAACCTTAGGGGGATGGTCATGAAGTTAGTGAGAGTGGTGATTTTCCTTGTTGGTCTAATAGCCTTTGTCACACTTAGCGCTTACCTGTTGGCGGTGGTGGGTAGTGCCCAAACGATTACTCAGAGTCTTCGGCCAGATGTTTCCCGCGCTTTGAACGCAACGCCCCGACGAGGTTCTAAAACGCGGGCGAATGCGATATCAACCCGCCCGCCCTGTCGTGCAGCGTGGGCTGCGTCCAAAAAGAATCGCAGACAAGCGTGTTGCGCAAGTTAACCGAAACGATATCCACCCTCTCGCTGGGCCAATTAGTTCAGGTACGGCACTGAGTAGAGTGCTTCACACATCCATGCTCAGCATGACCTCGACGGCTGGAACGGATGAGGAGTACCTCGATCGCACTAACGATCTGGTTGCCGATGATCGGACGACCTTCGACTCCTGCGGGAGGTTCATTCGACATCGCAGTTGGAAAGTCAGGCACACGCTACGAAGTCTTCTCAGCAACTCTAAACAACGAACTTGTCGGCGTGCTGGTCGTCGCGAAATGATACCAACGGCGATTTAGTGTCTGACTCTTCAAGGACGTTCGATCTGGAGCGCGACTTTGAATTGCCGTCGGCCGCAGCAATCGTGGCCGGCACCGCAGCGGATGGTCGTGAGTTTATTATCGTCTCATCCAGCGGGTTTTTCGATTCTTCAAATCCAGGTAATCCAAGCAACGAGCCTTCTCCAGGGAGTAGTGCTGCTTGTGCGTGATCCAAGTACCGGCGGCTTTATCGATTCACAATCACGAACGCTCGTAACGGTTGGCGATAACCGTTTGTTCAATCGCGAACGGTCTCCGCACTCCTGCCAAACAACGACTTACTCATCGCTGATTTTGAATCGGATGAATTGCGAATAATTCGCGACACAAATGGCGATCGCGTCCCTGACACGCTCGACAACACGCCTTTACTATTCATACCGGTTCTCCGACGATACCCTGCTTGATGTCGCGGTGAATTCGCAAGGCGTCGTTTTTCTCACTCAGAAGGAAACGACACGTTATTGCTGGCAATCTACGATGATAATCACGATGGACGTGCCGACCGTGACGAAGTTGCAGTCGAGGGTCTTTCGATCGACAACAATCTCTTCCTACACGGATTGACTACCGATCGTGCCGGGACCGTTTACATAATTGAAGACGCGACTTCGGCGTTCGATGGACCCGGTGGCAATCTCGACACTGCAAGAATACGATGCGTTTCGTGATCCGCACATGGACGGTTTCCTGGAAAATGGAAAACTGTTTACTACAGCAGACTCAAGCAACTTCGGATTGACTGGCCTCGCCTTTGGTCCTTCGAACAATCAGCTTCTAAGACTCAACGGCGTTCGTGAAGCGAACACTATCGCGATTTCCTCAATCGCGAGGCTGATCCATCCGGCCTTGCGTTCTGGGTAAACAACATTGATGGCGTGTGGCAGCAATACCCAGTGCCGCGAGGTCAAACGAATTGATACCTCCAGCGGCGTTCTTCCTCTCCATTGAGTTTCAGCGCACCGGATTTCTTGCCTACCGTCTATATAGACTTCGTTTCCCGCTTCACCCCGCTCGTCCAAGAGGTCTGCCGCGCTTTGCGGAGCTGATTGCTGATGCGCAAACGATCGGGAATGGCGTTGTAGTGGGCGATCCGAACTGGCCGGACAAACTCGAACGCAAACACAGTGGCGTTTATCAATACCTTTGTTTCGCGCTTAGAGTTTCAGCGCGACCTACCCGGCACAGCTCACAGCGGCGCAGTACGTTGACAATTTGAACACACTGGCCGGTGGGGCACTATCAACGAACGAACGGAACGCGCTGGTTAATCGGATTGAACGGCGGGCAGGAGACGAGAGCAACGGTACTGCGCAAGGTTGCCGAGGACGCCGATTTTACCAACGCCGAATTCAACCGAGCATTTGCGCTGATGCAGTACTTGGATACTTGCGACGAAATCCCGATAGCGCCCCTGATTCGGATTTCTCCGGCTACGATTTTTGGTTGGCGAAATTGAATCAGTTTGGCGGGGATTTTCGTGCAGCGGAAATGGTGAAGGCGTTTATCACATCGGGCGAGTACAAGGACAGGTTTGAGTGAAAGATTGAGCCGCAGACTTGCGCGGACAGGCACGGATCGAGCAAGAGCATTTTTGGAAGGTAGACTCTTTTGGCAATGCTTTTAAGATCTGCTGTCCGCGTAAGTTTGCGGCTCAATCTGAAGTGTCCGATAAACTTTAGTTTGTCGCAAAGTTGATAGATAGATGTTTGCCTGACTGGGATTAACTAGATTGACTCAACGACAAACTGAAGTTTATCGGACATCAATCTTCATGCGCGGAATCTTGCGCGGTTGGCCTTCAATCTCAGAGTCGATTTCGCCGACCTGGCTGGCCCCCATTCGTTGTAGAAGCCGGCAGCGTTCGGATCAGCCGATAATTCAACTTCACTCACATTCAGTTTTGCCGCGCGCGTTCCATTGCGTCTAGGAAAGCTCTTTTCCAATTCCGGTACCAATGTGGGAAGGTCTCACCGCACAGGTGTTCCAACTCTGCCTTTTTCATCCACCAGGCACAACGCATAAAACCCTCGAATCTCACCCTCGTCTTCAGCGACGTAAACATGATTGTTAGTAATAAACTCAGCCGAGATCGTAAGGTCCGACTCCCAGTGCTTGATCCAATGTTCGGGATAGCCCCAATGTCGCTTTGCGTCGAGCGGCGATCTGAGTCAGGGTCTCGGAGGTTTCTGTTGAGGCTCTGTGAATCATAAAGCTATTGAGCGTCTTTGCCAGACACTGCCATCGGCAAATTGCAGTCGCATGATTACTACGTGTCCAATTAAGGTGTCGCGCTCGCTTGTGTTGAGCGAGGTAACGCTGATGGTCTGAGTCGGAGGCTTACTTATAACCACGCTTAAGTCTTTTGACTTTCCTGGACTGATCTTTTTCGTCGCTGGTGAATTGTTGTCGACCCACCTCAGACTCGTCAGCTCGATCGAGAAAGATCTGTAGTCCCAGTCGACGGAGGTAATTATCTTCGAGGTTGTATTTCTCGCAGGGTTGCTTTGTAGATGAAGGCGTAGCGAGGAAAACCGGGTTTTTGTGTTGTGCTTCGATGTTGGCGGCGTCAGCGTTTGCTTCGCGTCTAATTTTGTCTATCTCTGCGGAATTCGCCAGCCGTTTCGCATCCTCGATTCGTTTTTCGTTGCGTGTGCGTGCGCGCACCTCGTCGAAGTTTTCAATTGGTCCGCCGAAAGGATTACCTTCCCACCCCAGGCGTCTCCTTACTCCAGTTAAACTCTTACGACTTCGACACCAGATGAGTCGGTGGCAATCGACTGTGCTTGAGAAGCGATTGCGGAGAAAACGAAGAGCAGAAACAAAGAAAGGTATTTCACCGCGACCAATCCTTTCGCATGAAGCCTGACGAATGTGAAGCGGCGCTAGATGTACCACCAAGTTCTGAGTTCAGCCCAAAAGAACCAATAAGTCCAAAACCACAAGAGCCGAGAGTCAGATTCGTTCCTGAACTCTCGGCCCTTGTAATTTCACCCGTTAGGCTCTCTAAAATACGTACCGGATGCCGACGATAACCCGGCGGTTACCACCGTCGGTATCCCACTGTCGTAAGAAGCCAGGCGCAGTGACTACCGAGTCTGCGTAGCCAAAGTCACGAGTATTGGTGAAATCAAAGAAGTCGGCTCTGAATTGAAGCCGTCCGTTCTCACCTATCCTCGTATTCTTCAGCAAACCAAACACCGACGTTATTGAGACCATCAGAGCGCAAGCTGTTGCGACCTGCGTTACCGATGCGTTGACCGTTAACCAGTGCTTTATAGAGTGCATTGCCTGCAGTGTTAACGGTACCTCGAAGCGCAAACATCTCCTCGACTGACATATGCGCCAGGTCGAGATTGGTGCACATTTGGCCGAGTGGCAATTCCGATAGCCGATGCTAATCCACCAAGCGTACCGGAAATGTCACTGATTCAGTGGTGAGAAGGGTGCACCACTTTGAAATTGAAGTTTGAGTTGAGCTGCCAGCCGCCGAGCACGCGTCCAACAAAGCCTTTCTGTTCCTGATGGAATGGAAGTTCGTACACGACATTGCCCGCCAGCCGCAACGGTCGGTCACGCACGAGGAACGTGCACGATCAAGATTTCGGTTGTAGCGGATCTTGAGCCAGTGCGATCTCCGCGTTTGAGTTGTTGAATATCTCTGACATGCTGTCTGATGAAAGAGCTCCACGTGAAGTGGACGCCGGCGCTAAATCCCTGAGTCAATCTCTTCTCGAGGCTTGCTGCATCGAGTGATAGATCAGAAGAACCAGAGTTTGCTCGCAGACGAATCGGTCCAGTAAGTGGATCGGTTCGAATTGCCGGGTCGAGGTTGCTGTTGGGATTAGTTGATCTGAAGCGGACAGGATTGCCGTCGATGCTCTCAAACAGGCCAGAGCCCTTGAACCAACGTAACCAATACGGAAAACCATGTCGCGCGTAACTTCGCGTTGCACTTCAAGACTGAATGAGTCGTAGACCGGCGAATGGAAATCCGGCGTGACCTGTGTACGAGTAAAGATCGCCGGGTTGACCGGCAGGTTTAAGTAGGTGGCAAAGCGCGTTTGGCACATTCGTTAAGTTGAATGCCGACACAAACGGGAAAGAGCTCCAGATGTTGAGCGCAATGTTTGTGTAAGCATAGTCATGTGTTCGAGTGTAGCCTCCGCGTAAGACAAGTCGATCACCGCCAGTAATGGCTCCGATAAAACCATCGCTACTAGTTCGCAGATTCCAGTTGAATCCCAAACGCGGTTCGGCAGTTATTGCTATCACGTCCGGGAATTGGAGTGACGCGATAGCGCGGATCGTTTCAGAGGCGGCAAAGACGGGATCGTTAAACTTCAACAGATCCTGAATCGGTTGGCCGGCGTTTTCGTAACGCAGTCCCATCGACAAGGTAAAGTTTGGTCTTACTCTCCACTCGTCCATTCCGTAGAAGTAGAAATCGTGCCAGTCAAGATGGAGCACACGAGCAACTCCCGGGAGATCGCGGGTTGATCTGGACGTTGGCAGTATCGTTTACGAAGTTGTTTAGATCGGCGTAAACGAGATGGCCGCGAAGTCGTGGGTTTGAAGAGTTGATGCGAGTTGGCTGCGGTGGAATGTCGAATCTCGAACTTCTCAACCATGATTACCTGCTGTGTATGACAGGTTATCCTGGATTTGGTAGGTATTTCGGATTGATTGCTGTGGCAGGTTTGCCGCAAGACCGATAGCGGTCCTCGTCGCGCCTGCGTTGAGACCCGTCATTCCCAAGTCGGTGATTTGGATTGAGGGAATTGATTCAGCTCGCAAATCAGCGGCAACAGCTGCGCTTGCTGCACGGAGATACGCGAGACGCAGCTCATTTACCATCCGCGAACTAGCACAATACTATTCAGCGAGATGTTGACGCCCTGGTTGCGCGACACGTTTGCTGACTCATAACCCGAAGGCGTGGATTGTCCGGCACCGACTGTATCCTGATCCTGATAGATATAACGGCCACTCAGGGAGTGCTTACCGGTCAGTCGATGATCGATACGAATCGACTGCTGCCAGTCGTTAAATACAAAACGAACTCGATCCAGTCAGGGAACCAAGTGGAACTGTGAATGTCTGGCCATTGATCGTGAAGTGTACGTGATTGACCGTTGGCAGCTTGAGCTGGAGGTAGGAAGTTAAGTAATGCCTGGACCTGCGCCCGGTTTCCAGCTTGTGTTTGCAGTACCTGGCGACCAGCGTCAGTTGGCACGCCCTGAATGGTTACACCCTGCCCTAGTCTGCGATCCCACCATCGTTGTAGAGCAAAGAAAAAGAAGGTGCGACTTCTTTCCCGCTCTTGTAAAGTCGGACCGCCTTCGCCAAAGCTGGGAACATAGAGTGGTCCTCAAGCGTCAGACCAAGGTTGGTTCTCGAGCCGAAACGCAATCTGCTTTGATTTGTCGGTAGCTGCCGTATTGCAATATCCGGCGGCCTTATTGAGATTGCTGCAGGCGTTTAGATGATTATCGTTGTGAAACCAAAAGCCGGAGCCATGAAACTGATTTGAGCCACTCTTGGTGATCGCATTGAAAACAGAGCTGCTGTTACGTCCATACTCCGCGCTGGAATTGATTCGTGACGAGTCTGACTTCCTGGATCAAATCAGGATTGTTCAACTGCACGACAGCACCAGCAACGCCGAAGTCGTTGTTGTCCTGACCATCAAGCAAGAAGTTGTTTGAACGCAACCGACCGCCATTTGCGGAGTAGTTGATTCCGTTGGTGAACCCTGCCTGGTTCGACTGCAACTGGCTGACACCTGGCGCGAAAGCGCGATGTTATAGACGTTGCGATTTGTGGCGATTGGCAATTCAGCAAGTCGACGATTGTCGAAGCGAGTACCCACTTCGGTATTTGTGGTGTTGAGAATGGAAGCGTTCTCGACGATGTTCACCACTTCGGTAACACCACCTGCTTTTCATCGTCGCATCGACAGTCGCTTGTTGGCTTTAGTACGAGCGTGATACCAGATTGCACATACTTCGCAAATCCAGAGGATTCAACACTGACCTCGTAGTCTCCTACCGATATTCCGGTCAGTCGATAGCGTCCGTCACTGTCTGTTTGAGTGGTTCGCGTTTCATTTGTTTTCACGTTTCTCACGGTGACCGTGGCATTAGTGATGACGGCTTGCTTCGTCTTTCACTTCGCCGGAGATTGAGCCGGTCGTTTGAGCTGAAGGTTGGCGTAACCAAAAACGTGAGTAGGAAAAGCTAAAGCGAGCTTGGTTGCCTTCATAAGTTGTCTCCTCTGTGTGCTAGCGACCTGTGAGAGGGCGCCCTAGTAGAGATCGGGATTGCTGACTAATCCACGTGATGTCGGGGGAAGCTTGAGATTTCGAACAAGCAACCAACATTCCAACTCTATGGATAAGCGGTCCTTAGAATCTAAGTAACTAGGTAAGCAGGGATTACACGAAATGACTACAAGTCGATGGATCGAATTCCACAATTGTGAACGAGATACTTGTTCAAATCTTTGAATTCATCCATCCTCTCGGAAACTCAGCAGCTGTCTTTGTCCATAAATATGCAGAACCTACGAAAAACGGAATCGATAGTTTTCCTTGAGCGCAACACCTTCAACGTCCCATTTCGAAGGCCGCAATTTGATCATGAATGGGTTGAGTTTGGTGAAACCGAGGTTGCTGAGCTCGTTCCCAGATTGGCAGCCGCAACGATTGCGATCTGTAACAAGGTCGCGATGCGTGGGGAGACTTTGTCGCAGCTTCCAGGATCTGAAACTGATCGCGGTTGCTGCCACGGGCGTCGACAATGTTGATCTCGAGTTCTGTCGTAGCAAGGGAATCAAGGTTTGTAATACTCGTGGATACGCAGTCGGTTCGTTGCCGGAGCACGCGCTGATGTTGATGTTGGCGCTGCGGCGAAACTTAGTTGGATATCGCGACGATGTGAGGGATGGTCAGTGGCACGAAGCAAGTCAGTTCTGCTTGTTAGGCCGTCCGATCGGTGACTTGAAAGGGGCGACGATCGGCATCAGTTGGTTATGGCACGCCTGGGCCAGTCAATGGGCAAGTCGCGCGCGCTATCCGGAATGGATGTGCTGATCGCGGAACGTAAAGGCGCGACTTGTCGCTCGTGAAGGTCGGACTAAGTTTGAAGATGTGCTGCGAAGAAGTGATGTGATCTCACTTCACTGTCCCATTGACAGATGAAACCAGGAACTTGATTGGCGCCGCAGAACTCCAGCTAATGAAGTCCGACGCGATCCTAATCAACACGGCGCGAGGCGGTTTGCTCGACGACCAGGCATTAATCGACGCTTTAAGAAACGGAGAGATTGGTGGAGCAGGAATAGACGTGTTGCGAGTGGAGCCACCGCGCGAGGGTAACCCGCTGTTGGATGTGAATCAGCCCAACTTGATCATTACGCCTCACAACGCCTGGGCGAGTCGACAAGCCATGGCAGACGCTTGCCGACCAGTTGATCGAGAATCTGAGGCGTTTGTGCGCGGCGAACCGCGCAATCTGGTTGTGTAGGGATTCGGGCTGATCGTTGAGGATCAGACCAAAGAACTAAAGTTCACTTTCGCGCTATGAGGCTACTGCTTCGCCGACGACTTCGTCGTGATGTTCAGTGGTATAGAGGCGAAGAATGTCTTGTCCCTGGCGTGAGCGAGGATCGATAGTGCGCAGGTGTTTGCGTCCTTGCATTTCCCAGATAGCGGTAACCACTCCGTCTTTCTCAACTGCGTGATAAGTGATCTCTTCAGTGCTTGCTTCTGGCGCAGTCGCTTCCGCTGCACCGGTGTTTATTGCTGCTTCATTCTCAGACATACGAACTCAAAAACTCTCCTCTCAACTTTCGGTTTGTCGGTGTTTTTGGTGCTGGGATTGTTGCATAGGGGTTAGCCTGTTGCAAGTCGAGGGCAATCGAATAGACTAGTTAGGGAACAGATTATTGGTCATTTGTCATTTTCCATTTCTCATTTTCCATTTCTCATTTTCCATTTCTGACAACGTTTCGGCGCGCATTATTCGATCAAGACTTCGTGGCTTCCAAATGGAAACTGAGAAATGGAAAATGACAAATGACCAATCTTCCTATCGAACTCGAACGGCCATCTCAACCGCTTTTCGCGGCGTTACGACTCCCCATCCTTGTCGATCTACTTCAACACCCGCCACCCGTTCTGCCGTCTCAATAAGAATCCGTTTCACTTGTTGTGGAGTGAGCTTGGGATTCGCCTCCAACATGCAAGCGACGATTGAAGCGACGATCGGTGAGGCGAATGATGTCCCATCAACGAATTTGTAGTGTTGGTTGATCACGTTGCCTTCGCGAAGCTTAATCGTTATCAACTGCCGCAACAGCGGGACCGGAAGATCGCTTGCTTCGTCGATGTCTTTGTCTACTCCAAGATTGGACTGAATGATGGTCCGGAGTTCGTCATCCGCCGCCAAATCGAGCGTCGCGTAAAGTTGAGCCTCGCCCGCGGTTGGCGTATGTGGAAGGATGGGTGCCGCGACCCAGATCCCCGGAGCAATAACTTCCGGCTTCTGTAGACCATCGATTGTCGGTCCATAGGATGAGCGGTACATGCCTCGACGCGCTCGGTTAAGCGAATTCTGATCGTCGAGACCCCCAACCGCAATCGCCGCCGGTGAACTTGCTGGTGGCAGCACCGGATGACCCGGTGCAAGTCCCGCATTACCGACGGCACATACAACAACGATTCCTGCGCTGACCACCTCTTCAACAACCTTGCAGAGGAGTTGTGCAGAATAGGGTTGTTCGAAATCGCCACCAGCGGAGATGTTTACTATGCGAATGCGAAAGTCGTCTTTCTTTTGCCAACACCCAGCGCAAACCGCTTTCGATGTTTTCTTCAGGAATGCGGCCTGTCTTTCCGATCTTTACCAGTACAACATTCGCGTCCGGAGCAATGCCCTTGTAGAGACCATCCGATAGAAACCCGTTTCCAGCGGCAACCACGGAAGTCATCATGCCGTGCCAACTCGCAACATCGGGCGACTGTAGCAATGTAGGATCGTCTTCGGGAGTGAAGATGCTGTGATAAGCGATGATCCGGTTTACCGGTTCAGTCAAATCTTTGTGTGCATAAAACCCGGAGTCGAGAAACGCGATAGTGATATCGCGACCCGTAAATCGTTCGTCGGCATCCATTCGCAACGGCGTAGGCGGTGCACGATCGGAATCACTGAAGATGTTTGTGTGAGATGCCAACTTTTGTTGAGCACGAGTGAAGATAGCGACGCAGTCTTTGCAAACCTGCGCGTCTGTTTGATGTGATGTTTCGTTTGCTTCAACAAGCTGCTGGAGGTCCGCTGGTAGATCGGTGTAGGGGATCTGGGAACCATCCGCGCGCCGGCACAAGTGGCATTGTTGTGATGACGTAGTGGCTTTGTTGTTGGTAACGAGGGTGTCCGACATCGAAGACAAAGATGATTTAAGTAGTGAACGGTGTCAATTGGGATTAATCGACACGGCTTATTGGCCCCGGCAAGATAGGACGGCTCAGTGTGTCGAACAAGCTGGGAAGGGGGCAGCGAGGCTTGGACGCGAAGCAATAGTGATCCTGAGCGTGCCCCCGCTGTCTCGCCCTTGAAGCGCCAAGGAGTCAAAAACGGATCTCAGCGGGGGCACGCTCGAAGCCATAGTTTTAAGGCGTCCAAATTTCCGCTGCCCCCTTCCCAGCTTAGTTCAACCCACGTCAGCGCCCTTCTCTCCGGCCTGTTCCACCCACTGAGGCGTTCAATTCTCTGATATACCTCCCAAGCCTACTCAGTCCACCGGGTCACGGACAACGCTCGCTTGCACGCGCTGCATTTAGGCTGATAATCTTCGTCTTCCAATTCCCAGCCGTGTGAAAGGAGATCAACAGTGAGAGACGCGTAATGTATCAATCTTGTTGGCTGCCATTTTGGTTATCGTTGGAGCGGTAGTCGCCGGCAGCGGACGTAACACCACTGAAGTTCCCGCGCCGCCCAGCGATCGGTGCCACGATCGATGAGTTCACTCTTCCCGATGTGGACGGCCAGGATCGCGCGCTCAAATCGTTAAAAGGCAAGAAGCGGCACAGTGCTGATTTTTATCGCCGTGCAATGTCCCGTTTCGAATGCCTGACAACGAGCGCATGGAAAAACTCGCTGAGGACTACAAAGCCAAGGGTGTCGCCGTTATTGGAATCAATGCCAACGCTTCGGATGATGCCGCAACAGTTAAAGGCACATGCAGCCGCCAAGGGCCTTAAGTTTCCAATTCTAAAAGATTCGGGAAACAAGCTCGCCGACAAGCTTGGCGCCAGCAAACGCCTGAAGCTTATTTCATCGACGGCAACAACAAACTTCTCTATCACGGCCGCATCGACAACAGTCAAAACCCTGATGCGATTGAAGCGAATGATCTACGTCAGGCAATTGACTCAGCCTTGAGTGGAAAGCCGATTGAGAAGCCAGAAGCCAAAGCTTTCGGTTGCTCAATCAAGCGCGCCTAACATAATGCGTTTGTCACACAAGCTACTTTCAGTTGGATTAATTGTTTTGCTCGCGAGTTTTGCGGTGCCGGCTCAACGTAAGAGCCGCACCGCGGAAACGAGCGAAACCAGCCACGGCGAAAGTTTCTGTCGAACCAATCAATACTGATGCCCTCAAAGTTTTACTCGCTAAGACGAAAGATAAACCGCTGCTCGTGACCTTCTGGGCTACGTGGTGTGATCCCTGCCGCGACGAGTTTCCCGATCTAGTCAAAATCGATAAAGACTACCGACCACAGTCGTTGGACTTTGTCACCGTGTCGCTGGATGAACTAGCTGAGATCAAGACGACTGTCCCGGCGTTTTATCCACCATGAAAGCAACGATGCCGGCATATCTGCTCGACGCCAAAGACCCGGAGCCTGCAATCAACGCTGTCGATCCGCGTTGGCAGGGCGACTTGCCCGCGACATTTCTCTATAACGCAAAAGGCGAGATTATCTACAAACACAGTTGGTCGCGTTAACACTGTCGGAGCTACGCGAAGCGGATTGAAAAATTGATCAAGAACTGAGGTCTTTGGCCTTGGCCTTAGGTCTTTGATTATGGCAAGTCAGCCTCGGATCAGGCCCAAGACCAAAGGCCTAAAACCAAAGACCAAAGTTCAACAAGGCCCACGCCCCGCAACCGCATGATCACTCCTGAAGTCATCGCAACCCACAATCTTACTCAGGAAGAATTCCAGCGAATTAACAGAACTGCTTGGCCGCGAACCGACTCTGGATGAGCTCGGCATCTTTTCGGTCATGTGGTCAGAGCACTGCTCCGTACAAGTCTTCGCGCATACACCTGAAGCGACTGCCAACGACTGGCGAGCGCGTCATTGTGCCGCCGGTGAAAACGCCGGGGTTGTAGATCTCGGCGATGGTTGGTGCGCTGCCTTCAAGATCGAATCTCATAACCATCCCTCGTTCATCGAGCCGTTTCAGGGAGCAGCCACTGGAGTTGGCGGAATACTCCGCGACATTTTCACGATGGGTGCTCGACCAGTTCGCTTCGATGAACAGTCTGCGCTTTGGATCACTTGATCATCCGGTTCATGGCCGTCGCAATCGATCGCTCCTTGCGGGAGTTGTTGACGGGATCGCTCATTACGGTAATGCGTTCGGCGTCGCGACTGTAGGTGGTGAAGTAGCTTTCGATGATGCGTATGCTCTGAATCCACTGGTCAACGCCTTTGCGCTCGGCCTGGTTCGTCACGATCAGATCTTCTTTGGCAAGGCGACGGGAATTGGAAACCCTGTTCTCTATGTTGGCGCCAAGACAGGTCGGGACGGAATTCACGGCGCCACAATGGCTTCGGCTGAGTTTGACGAAGAAGCATTGGAGAAACGACCGACTGTGCAGGTTGGCGATCCATTCCTCGAAAAACTTTTGCTGGAAGCTTGTCTGTGAAGCGATGCGCAGCGGCGCCGTAGCCGGTATTCAGGACATGGGCGGCGGCGGGATTGACTTCGTCGTCGTGTGAAATGGCGGCGCGTGCGGGAACCGGAATCGAATTGGATCTTTCACTTGTTCCTCAGCGTGAAGTGGGCATGACTGCTTACGAGATGCTCTTGTCGGAGTCGCAAGAGCGCATGCTGATCGTGGCGCACGCGGGTCGCGAGCGTGAGGTGATGGATATCTTTCGCAAGTGGGATCTCGACGCGGTTGTTATCGGTCGGGTCAGAGATACGAAGCGCATGCAGGTGCTTCACAACGGAGTGATGGTTGCCGACATTCCGGTTGAAGCATTGACCGACGAAGCGCCGAAGTACGATCGGCCGATGACTGAACCGGTTCACACGCAGGCGAAAGTGCCCAGACCAAAGACCTACAAAGCCAAAGATCAGAATCATCACTGCGCGACCTGCTAACGCTGCTAGCTTCCGGCAACATCGCTTCAAAGAAATGGGTCTACCGCCAATACGATCACATGGTGCGCACCAACACCGCGATCCTTCCCGGTGCAGATGCTGCCGTCGTGCGAATCAAAGAGACTCGCCGGGCGCTGGCTAGTGTCGCTGGATGGGAATGGTCGTTACTGCGCAGCGAATCCGCGTGAAGGCGCCAAGCTGATAGTTGCGGAGGCTGCCCGCAATGTTGTTTGCGTAGGTGCGAGACCAATCGCGATTACTAATTGCTTGAACTTCGCGTCGCCGGAACGACCGGAAGTTATGTGGTCGTTCTCGGAAGTGATTGACGGGATGGCTGAGGCGTGTCGAGCATTCGAACACCGGTAGTCTCCGGAAACGTTTCGTTTTATAACGAAACAGAAGGTCGCGGTATCTTGCCGACGCCAGTCATCGGAATGGTTGGATTGCTGGAAGACGTCAGGCGAGTTGTACACCCGGATTCAAAAACGACGGCGACCTCATCGCAATTCTTGGCGTGACTGCTGATGATCTCTTAATGAGTGAATACTCGGCTCAGCGTTGAGGGCATCAAGCCGGAAGAGCTAATCGCATCCGGCCAGGTACCAAAACTCGATCTTGATGTTGAGCGTGCAGTTCAAGCCGCTTGTTTACAGGCAGCCGAAGCCGGGTTGTTAAGATCGGCCCACGATTGTTCAGACGGTGGGATTGGCAGTAACACTTGCGGAGTCGTGTTTCTCATCGCACGGACATCAGGCAATCGGAGCTGAACTTGATCTCGTCGGAGAATTGACGGCCACCGCGCTACTCTTCAGTGAATCACCCTCGCGGATTGTCATTAGTTTTGATCCGGCTGAAGAAGTGTCGATTCGAGAGATCGCTGAAAGTAAAGACGCGCCAATGGCCGTAGTTGGTCGTGTCGGCGGGAGCAGATTTGGAAATCAACGTGCGAGGCGAAAGCGTTGTGGCCGCGAGTGTGGCCCCAATTAGAATCCGCATGGCGTGGTGGGTTCTCAAACAAACTCCACGCCGAAGCGATGCAGCTGTGAGCTAGTGCGTGGCACAGACTTCAGTCTGTGATTGGTCCTTACATCGCCTGCAAAACCACAGACTGAAGTCTGTGCCACATGCATCCGCTCATTTACCTCAACAAGACGATGGTTGAAGCGAACCAAGGCGCGAGTGGCGCCGGTTTCTTCCAGCAATGCTTTACGGTCGCGGCGTTTTTACCACGGTCGCAATCTACGATTCCCAACCTTTCCTTTGGGCAAAACACTGGCAAACGGCTTGCCGCGCATGCAGAAAAATCTGACGTCGATCTCGCCGGTTGCACTGAGAAGAATGTTGGCGAGGGCTTGGGAAAGTTGGTCGCCGTAAATCAGGTGAAGCAAGGTCGCGCTCGTGTGATTCTTTTGGGGCGAACAGGTCGGAGAGTTGGAAAACAAAAAATCGGGCGATAAGAAGACGGATCTTCTGATCACGTGACTGGCGATGTCCACAAGGTCCCGGCCAGTGGATTGTCCCTGGCGGTCTCGCCTCTATCGCATCACCACTTCTTCTCCAACGTCTGGTGTCAAGAGTTTGAACTACCTCGATCGGATTCTGTCGAGGGACGAGGCTCGAAGTCGTGACTTTGACGAGGCGGTGGTTTTGAACGAGCGTGGTGAAATCGCATCCGCGACAACGGCAAACATCTTCTGGACAAAGAGTGGAACAGTACCACACTCCAAGCCTGGCGACCGGCGCTATTGCAGGCGTTACGCGCGAGTGCGCGTGACGGAAATCGCGGAGAAGCATTTCATTCGCTTGGTTGAAGGTGTTTACGAGATGAATGATCTCACTGACGCCGATGAGATCTTTCTGACGTCGTCTGTGATCGGAGTGTACGCCGGTCACAACGTTTGACTTTCCGCCGCTACGCGATCGCTTCGGGAAGTGCGTTGTCGATCATTCGAGATGCTTTTCGGAAGCTGGCGGGACAGGGGCAGTAGGCAGGAGGCAGGGAGCAGGAGGAGCAGGCGGGCACGCGCGGACGCCCCAGTGGGTCGAATCAAGCTGGGGAAGGGTGGCAAGCGGAAGCCGGGACGTCTCGGCATGGTAGTTCCCTAGCGCGCCCCCGCTGAGGTTCACTTGCGTCAGCTAAAGATTTTTCGTAGCTGGCGACTCAGCGGGGGGCACGCTCGGGCATCTACAAGGTGGAGGCGCTCAAAATTTCCGCTGCCCACGCTTCCAGCTTGTTTCAGTCCACAGAGGCGCCCGCCCGGCCTGTTCAATCACTGGAGGCGTTCTGGTTCCTGCCTCCACGCTTTTGCTTACTGCCTTTGGCGCTTCCCCTAAATCCACTCAAATGAAGGCTAATTTGGGAGCGTTCAATAGTTGATGCTTTCGCCCCTTCCCAACTAAGCGAAAGCCAGGCGCGCACGCTCTTGCAAACTAAAATTCAAGTCGAGGGTTTTGTTGATGAGCACTGTGACTGAAGAAACCTCAGGGAAGTAGCGATCAAGCCACCAAGTGGGTCTACCTATTTGAAGAAGGCCCGGACAATGACAAATCTCGCTTGGTGGCAAAGGTGCGGGTTTATGCGAAATGACGCGCCGGGTTACCGGATGCCGCCCGGCTTGATTGTCACGACTCAAGCATGCAATGCGCTTTTCGATAACGACAAAGCTTTCCCGGAAGGTATGTGGGAACAGGTCAAGGAAGGCTTGCAAAAGAGATCGAAGAGAAAGTCGGCAAAAGTTTGGTGATCCGAACAACCCGCCGCCTCGTCTCGGACCAGATCCGGGGGCCGCGTTTTTCCATGCCGGGCATGATGGACACGGTGGCGCTCAATCTCGAGGACTTTCAACGAAGAGACAGTTCAAGGACTCGCCGCGCAAACAGGTGATCTTCGGTTCGCTCTCGACGCCTACCGGCAGCAGCTTTGCCGGAGTTGTTTGGCGAAATCGTAATGGGTGTTGCCCACGAGAAGTTTGAACGCGTTCTCGATCGCTTCCAGAGCGCAAACACAGGGTGGGCGCGACACTGATCTGCGTGCCGATCACTTGCGTGAAATTATCGCCGCTGAAAAACGGCAGATCATCCTGGCCAGACCAACAGACGATTCCTGACGATCCTTGCGAACAACTACGCGTCGCAATCGCGGCAGTCTTCGGTTCGTGGATGGCGCACGTGCGCGCTATCGATTATCGGCGCGCATCAATCGCATTCAGATTCGTTGGGCACCGCCGTGAGACGATCCAGGCGATGGTGGTTTGGGAAACCATGGGTGCGGGAAGTGGAGAACGGC
>ERZ1370068.316-contig-10286_pt1 | contig 25591 bp, 37 predicted proteins | sample MGYA00561227_ERZ1370068 | MGnify/ENA primary metagenome ERZ1370068 (study PRJEB38410, sample SAMEA6850437) | metagenome | study: Metagenomic assessment of the ecological functions of the soil: analysis of the soil microbiota associated with the...
CCGCCGCCGGTCGGCTGGAAGTTGATCGCCGTCGCCGCGCCCATCGGGCCGGCCGGAGCAATCTGCATGCCGCTCTCGGTGATCGGATCGCGGCGTGGCACGCCGAACTGATAGACGCCGCCGTTGTTCTGCCCTTTGGCGCCGATGATCTGATCGAGCTGGGCGGTGTCGAGATCGATGGCGGGCGGTGGCGCTGCCGCCGGCGGCGCGTCAGCGGCGTCTTGCTCGCGCCGAGCGCGGCGCGGATGCGCGGTCGGCCATCTTCACCGGATCGCCGTGGCCGCCGATATGCATGTAGAAGGTCGCCGGGTTCGGCGCGCAGCAGGTGATTGTGAATCGGCCGTGATCTCGAGGCCGCCTTCGATGAGCTTGGCTCATGACCGGATTGATCTCGGTCTCCGAGCAGCACGAGATCGCCCATCACCATCGCCATGCTGCCCATCGGCTTGAAGGCCGCCCAGCCGCCGAGCGCAAACGCAGGCCTGATGGTGACGCCATCGACCGTCACCTGCAGGTCGGTGCGCGGGAAGCCGTAGCGATGGACATCGCCCGTACACGGCGGCGCTTCGGCCGAGCGCGGCATCGACTTTCTGCCAATCGATGCCCTGGGCGTTGGCGGCAGTGGCGATCGTCGCCGTGGCGCAAATCGCAAGAAGAAATTTGACAGCACGCATGTTGGTCCTCCGTAGTTGGGCTCTGCGCCCGGTCATGATGTCTGCCCCGCTTCGTCCTGCAAGTTTGCCGAAGAGCTGATCGATCGTTTGCCATCGAATGACGTTCATGAAGGTGTCGACGTAGCTCGCCGGCCTTGGCGCCGAAGTCGATGTGGTAGGAGTGCTCGTACATGTCGAGCGCGAGGATCGGCGTGCCGCCCGCCAGCGTGTGGCAGTGGTCGGACGCCCACTGATTGACGAGCTTGCGGTCGCGCGGCGACCACGACAGCAGCACCCAGCCGGAGCCGCCGCCCAGTGCCTTCCCCATGCGCGATGTATTCGGCGCGCCAGCGTTCATAGGATCCGAAATCCCGTTCCAATGCCGCTCGCAGCGCCGGGCCAGGTTCGCCTTGCTCTCCGGAGGCCATCGAAAACAGCTCATGAAGGACCATTGAGTTCATTGCGATGAGCTGCTTCCCGCTTGAGTCCATTGATCAAAAAGCCGGGAGCGGCTGGCGTAATCGAGTTCCGCCAGCTTTTCCTCGATCACATTGCAGGCGCTTCACGGCCCGCCGTAGTTGTTCTCGTAGTGGCTGGTGATCAGCCGCTCGGACATTCCGTGGATGCGGGCTCGGGTCGCACGAGAGCGGTTTCATTGTGTAGGTCATTGGGATGTTTCTCCCGTGCGTTCGCGTCTCACGAGATGAGCCCCGCGAGATGAAGAACGACGCCGACCGCGGAGCAAAGCCAGCAGTGTGGCCGGCGGGACCTGAAGCTCAGGCTCGCGGCCTTCAACCAGACGCGAAATGCTTCGCCGAGCGATGGAATTGCGCCGCTTGCGCCTCCGGGTCGCGCGGGCGGGGACAAAGCTGGTCAGCGGAGACGTGGGCTGATTGGCTATTACGATGCGTCCGTGTGTTGAAAAGAGCGACGCGATTCGGCTGTCGCCCGTGGGGAGATCGCTTCCCCATGAGAGGAAAATCGAGTTGCGATGAATTTGTCAAGCGCTGCGCACTACGGGCTGATCTGAACGTATGTGATCGTCGGCTCGGACTGGCTGACACCGCCCGTGGTCCTGATTTCCGCATCGGCCGCAATACCGCTGGAGCACTCAACGCACCTGCTTGAGACGTGGTTCCCGCTGGTCGCACAGTGTCACTACATGCCAAAGACAAGAACCCGGAAGGTTCCGGGTATGAACGTTGCCTCGGGGATTCGGCGTTTGCGCGGTCGGCGCCGACGGGGGCCCGCGGTCGGATAATGGCAAGAATATCTTTTTCGTCTTCAGATCGAGGGCCATGTTCCGCGCTCCGCGCGCAGTCTTCACGGTTTCGAGCACGCTATACTTGTCCGGGGATTCCTGCTGGATGACCGGAAACGGTTCCGTCGCCGTTGGAGGTATATACGAGGCGTGTTTCCGGATCGTAGGCGGAATCATCCGGCCCCGGCCCGATTGGCACCGAGCTAATCACGCGCCCATTGTTCGAATCCAGAATAACCATGGGACGATTTGCGCATCCAATGAATAGCCTTCCGTTCTTCTGGTCGACGGCCATGGTCCGCGGGGCCCTCGCAGGGCGCGACCGGCCAAGTTTGACCTGGCGTCATCTTCCGGGCATCGATCTGCAAGACGACGTTTTTCTGCACCAAGTTGACAAAAACATTGCCCTTTGCATCCGTGCCGACAAGTTCCGGTCTTCCGCCCAGGTCGAACGCACCCACCACCTTGCCTTCCTTGAGTCGACAACAGTTGCGTTGTGGGTGTTGAGATTGAAGGTAAAAACACGCTTCGTCGCGGGATCAAAGACGGTCGGCCCGGGTTCTCGCCGGTTGATTTCACCTCCTCGATGTGTTGCCAGCGTCTTCGTATTGAAAGATCGTCAATCGGGCAGCCCCGCCGTTGCTGATAAAGCCACGATCCAGTTCCGGATCAATTACGGTAAAGTGAACACCAGGCGTGTTGTCGATCTTTCCGACCAGCTTTCCTGAATCAACATCGATTACGACCACGTGCGTGCCATGCGTCACGTACAGTCGCCGGGCGGCACTATCTACGGTGGGATGATCCCATCCGTCATCGCCAGCAACTGGGATCGTTTGCAGGAGACGATAACCGCCAGCGGCCGGTGCTGCCAAGAGCGAAAGCACTCACGCTCAACACAAGCAATACTGAAAGCCTCCATTGGCTCTCCTTTTTTTCGGTCGGTTCAGTGAGACGCGATCAACGCGATGTGCATTTTGATACCTCTGTCGATACTTTGATCCAGCTACCGTAGAGACTGCAAACAGCGCTAATCTCGACGCGGATCATTGGAGGCTGCGCACGGCGCGCGGTTGGCCGCTCGCCCGTTTGGGATCGCGCACCAGCGCCATCACTCCAACCGCAGCCGCGACGGTGTACGGCGGCGAGCACGTCGAAGGTCGCCGCGTAGCCCAATCCGCCGATCAGGAATCCCGCGATCATGGGGCCCGCTGCCTCGCCGATGTCCCAGATGGTTCCGAACACGCCCATGGCGGCGCCCGAGGCGCCGCGTCGAGGCGAGATCGGCGATCAGCGCATTGGTCACCGGCGTGACCGCGCCGACGCCGAGGCCGAGCAGCGGCGCCAGAGAACGAAGGCCGTCAGACTTTCGCTCCGGAAGATCAGCGGAAGCGCGGCGGCGCAAAGCAGGAGGCCAATGATGATGACAGGTATTCGCCCGACCCGATCGGACACGCGTCCGGTGATCGGCTTCGCCACCATGGCGAGCGCCAGCTGCGCGCCGAGGACGATTGCGATCTCGGCATCGTTGAGCCCTACCTTCTTGGCGTAGATCGGCAGGAAGCCGAGAAAGGCGCCGTAGCCGAGATACATGACGGCTTCGATGCCGGCCGCGACGAAGATCGGCGGTGTCCTGAGCACCTCGGCGAGCCCCTGCCGGAACTCCGCGGCTCGCGCGGCGAAAGTCTTGGCCTGGCGCGCCGGGCGATCGACATCGGGGAGCAGCAGCACCACGAGCAACGTCAGCACGCCGAGCGCGCCGACCAGAAGATAGGTCAGCGAAAAGCTGGCGGTGAAATAGAGCACGAACCCGCCGACGAGCGGCCCTCCGGTCGCGCCGATGTCGTTCGCCGACGAGAACCAGCCGAGCCGAGCGCCGCGCCCGGTCTCGGCGAGGCTCGCCACATAGGCCGAGGCGACCGGAGAGAAGATCGCAGTCGCGAAGCCGTGGACGAAGCGGAGCGCGAGCAGCGACCAGGGATCGTGGACGAACGGATAGAGGAACGGCGGCGCCGCGAAGAAAAGCGCGCCCAGCACCATCATGCGCTTGCGGCCGAGGCACATCGGAGAGCGCGCCCGACGGCAGCTTGAAAAGACGCCGGTGATGGTGGAGGCGGCGACGATGACGCCGATGAGCTCGGGCATGGCGCCGAGATCGGCGGCGAAGATCGGGAGCACCGGAGTTCGCGCCATTTGGTAGCCGAGGCGCGAAAGCAGGCTTGCGAATACGATCGCGATGAATGCGTTCATACGAAACATCCGGATTGACGCAAACTAGCTCCGTGCGTCAAGAGGCTATTTCGTTTCACCGTAATTGATTTCGTCGAACAGCGTCACGCTGTCGGCCTTAGTCCACAATCCGACCTTGCCGGCGTCGCTGAAGGTCGAGATCTTCGACCTCGAATAGTTGCTTGCCGTTGTAGAGCACCCTGAAGCGGCTGCCGCTGAAGTCGACGCGGAGGCCATGCCATTGGTTGGCTGGGACCGAAACGTCGACCCCGTAGCCGCCCTTCCGGCCGACAATGTCGAGCGCGCTGCGGACGCCGTTGACGGTCTTGTAGAGCACGACGTTGTCTTCGAGCGCGTTGGCGCGGACCACGTAATAATTGTTGGCATCTCTGGCCCGCCAGACGAGGCCGGCCGCGCGATCCTCGGAACCGGCAATGGCCTTGAACTTTACCTCGATGAAGCCGTCCTTGATGTTGGTGTCGTCCTTGAGAAGCAGCGGATAAGTCGCCTGACCGGACTGTTTGAGTACTCTTCAATTTCGAAGGCGCCGTCTGGTCATGCTCAATCGTCCATTTCGGATCGCCTCTGCCGGTGCAGGTACGCTGTCCAGCCTTTGGGAGTGGCGCCAACCGCGTCGGTCTCGAACCTGGCTGTGTTGTCTGCCATGGCAGTCACACTCCATCAATATGCAAAGAAGCGTGGCCGCAGCGACAATTCCCTTCATGTGGATTTTCCCTTCTGCCGGGGGCTTGCGATTGCACAAATGCACACCTGTGCGGGTGATCGCCGTGCCATGGCAGTTGGAAAGGCGACGCAGCGCACTGCGTCACTCATTTCATGCTCCGGGCTTTTCGTATGCCAGGTATGGGTCTCATCGGTGGCGTCGCGACACCAGCGATAGAAACGCATCGGGTGAGCGTGAGCCCCGCTTCGAGCTGTGCGAGGTCGTCGGCATACATGCGCGACAGTCCGAGCGAGGCGGCGAGGAGGCCGGCGGCTTGCGGCGCGACCTCGAAGCGACGGTATCGGCGCTGCGCATCGTGGCGAGGCGCAGCATGGGGTTGCTGGTGAGGCCGATCCCTTCGACCATCACGTCGAACGTGCAGGTCTCCGCCGCGATGGCTCCAGAACACGCCCTCGACATCGAACGGCGTGGCGACGAAGCGTTCGGCCACGGCTTCGACCTGGCGGAGCAATGAACAGGAACACTGCGCGCGGATCGACGAAGCGGCGGATCAACAGCTAGGCAGGCGATGCGGTCACCTTCGGCCGTGCGCGCGTGACCCAAATGACCGTGCGTCGCTCCTTTGTCGAGTAGTAGCGGCGGCATCTTGGCGGTGGGCACCGTCGGCAGGTTGGCCTTCCGCCAGCCCTCGAAACCGTCCTCGAGTCCATCCGCTGGCACACCGGCGTGGCGCAACCAAGCGGCCACGCCTTGGCTCAGCTTCTGGCGCCTTCTGGCAGATCACGATGGCGGATGCACTGCGACCCCGCGCCCAGCCGGAGGGTCGGCATGGGGCGGCGCATCGAGCCTGGATGGAGCCGTGATTGGCGTTGAAATCGTCATCGGTGCAGAACATCGATGCAGTGGCAGGGCAATGCGGCGTGCTGATCAGGCGCGAGCTTGTCGACGGGAGATGGTGTTGATTGACGGCATGGTGCGTTCCTTGCTCGTGAGGGGGAATGCGATCTCTTCAGCATGTCGCCTCGTGGGGAGATCGCAGTCCCCATGTCGTTAATACAAGCGACATCCCTCGGCTTGTCAAGCCGGGCCAAGAATTTGCCGGGCGAGAAACATGCTGGGCGAAAACTCCAGGTCGTCGCCCATTGCGTCGGCATGGCGCAGTCGCTACATCCCGCCGAACGAAATGAATCGAGACCTGACGGGTGACCCATGCGCGCGGAAATCCAGAGCCATCGTCGACGAGATCAAGCAGTCGGTCGGGCTGCTGAGGAGGCATCTTTGACTTCGACAAGGCGCGCGCGCGCCTCGCCGAGCTCAACGCGCAGGCCGAAGACCCCAACCTCTGGAACGACCAGCAGCGCGCCCAGCGCGTGATGCAGGAGCGCACCGCGCTCGAGGACCAGCTCACCGCCGATCGGCCGCATCGAGCAGGAGCTCGACGACCAGCTCACCATGATCGAGCTCGGCGAGGCCGAGAAGGATCAGAAGGTCGTCGCCGAGGCCGAGGCGGCGCTGCGCAAGCTCAAGGCCGAGGTCGCGCGGCGCGAGCTCGAGGCGCTGCTGTCGGGCGAGGCCGACGCCAACGACAGCTATCTCGAAGTCCATGCCGGCGCCGGCGGCACCGAGAGCCAGGACTGGGCCAACATGCTGCTGCGCATGTACACGCGCTGGGCCGAGCAGCACGGCTACAAGGTCGAATATCTCGAGGAGACCGCAGGGCGAGGAGGCCGGCATCAAGTCGGCGACCATCCAGGTCAAGGGCCGCAACGCCTATGGCTGGCTCAAGACCGAGAACGGCGTGCACCGCCTGGTGCGCATCTCGCCGTTCGATTCCAACGCGCGCCGCCACACCTCGTTTGCCAGCGTCAACGTCTATCCGGTGATCGACGACCGCATCAAGGTCGACATCAAGGAAGCCGGACGTGCGCGTCGACACGCTGCGCGCGAGCGGGGCGGGCGGCCAGCACGTCAACAAGACCGAGATCGGCGATCCGCCTCACCCACATCCCGACCAACATCGTGGTGTATTGCCAGAACGACCGCTCGCAGCACCGCAACCGCGCGCAGGCCTGGCAGATGCTGCGCGCGCGGCTCTACGAGATGGAACTGAAGAAGCGCGAGGCGCAGGCCGCCGCCGAGCAGGCCGCCAAGACCGACATCGGCTGGGGCCACCAGATCCGCTCCTACGTGCTGCAGCCCTATCAGATGGTGAAGGACCTGCGCACCGGCGTGCAGACCTCCAACACCGGCGGCGTGCTCGACGGCGATCTCGACCAGTTCATGGAAGCCGCGCTGGCGCAGAAGGCGTTCGGCACGGAGCCGGAGCGAGGTCGAGGACGTCGAGTAGTGAAGCGTCTAGATCGCTGCCGTCGAGCCTCGCTCCGGCGCGCAGGAACTTCTGCGGATCGACCGCCTCGCCGCGCGACCCGCGTCTCGTAGTGCAGGTGCGGGCCGGTCGAGCGCCCGGTCGAGCCGACCTTGCCGACGATCTGGCCGATCTTCACCGATCTGGCCGACCTCGCACGTCGATCGCGGACAGGTGCCCGTAGCGGGTGGAAAGCCGTTGCCGTGATCGACATCGACCACCCTGCCGTAGCCGCCGCTCCAGCCGGCGGCCGTCACCGTGCCGTCGGCGGTCGCGCGCACCGGCATCGCCGGTCTCGCCGCGGATATCGAGCCCGGTATGCATCGCCGGGCGAGCCGGTGAACGGATCGATGCGCACGCCGAAGCCCGACGCCAGATCGATCTCGCCGATCGACCGGCTTGCGCACCGGCACGGTGCCGAGCGTGCGCGGTGAGCCGGTCGACCTGGGCGCGCGCGAGGCTGATGCGGTGAAGCTGGCGCTCGAAGCCGCTCGGCGTCGCTTCGGCAGCCGCGCGGCGACGAACGGGCCGCCGATGCGCGCCGCTGTCGCGCGGCGCGACGCTTGCCGGCGTCGACGCCGAGCTCGGCGAGCACGCCGCGGATGCGCCGCGCCTTGGCGTCGTAGGTCTCCTCGATCGAATTGAGCGCCGCCGCCTGCGCGCTGCTCGACGCGATCGAGCGACGCCTGCAGGCGCGCGATGCCGCCGCCGACGCCGCCGCGCGTTCGATGGCGAGCTGGTGCGCGGATCGATCGGCGCGTCGCGGCCGGGCAGGCGGCAGAGCGCTCGTTGTCGTTGATCGGCGAGGGCTTGACGCGGCGCCGACCGCGCGGCTCGCCGCGCGCGCGGCGGCCTGATCGAGCCGGTGACGTCGGAGTCGGGCAGCCGCTGAGCGCGCGTGGCGCGCTGACTCCAGCGTCGCCTGCCGGCGCAGGATCTGGTCGAGCTTCTGCTCGTACTGCTCCTGGTCGAGCAGCTGGCGGCTCGAGATGCGGTCGACCTGCGCGCGCAGCTCGGCGATGCGGTCCTCGTAGCCGAACTGCATCTCGGCCTGCCGGGCGATGAGCCGCGGTCAGCACGTCCTCGCGGAAGGCGAAATAGGTCGCGGTGGTGATGGTCCACACCGCCATGATCACCAGCGTGCCGACCACCACCCAGAAGGCGATCGGTCCGAGCCGCGAACTGGCGTCCGGCGTGGGCCAGCGTGTAGCCGCGCCCGCGCGCCGCGACGCGGCAGCGCGCCCGGCATGATGCGCCGGCGCAGTGCGATACGCCAGGCTGATGGCGGTACGGTATGACGACCGTCGACGTGACGCATCGACGCATCCCCGCCGGTCCCGTACGTCACATGACCTTACGCCGGCGCTAACTCGCGCCAATTCGAGCCGATTATGGTTAATTTTCCGGAAATGTCTGTGGAATGTCGGCATGGCGGGCACTGTCTCGGGCGCCTTGTCAGAGTGCCTTGGCGGCCGCGAGCACCTCGGCGGCATGGCCGTCGACCTTGACCTTGGGCCAGATCCGGGCGATCCGGCCGTCCGCGCCGATCAGGAAGGTCGTCCGGATGACTCCCATGAAGGTCTTGCCGTACATGGATTTTTGCCCCAGGCGCCATAGGCCTCGAGCATCTGTGCGGGTCTCGTCGGAAGCGAGCGCGATCGCTGAGCTTGTGCTTCTTCTTGAATGCATCCTGGGCCTCGACCGGATCGGCCGAAACCCCAGGATTTCCGTCCCCGCCTTGCAGAATTCGGCGCGAAGCTCGAAAAATCGATGGATTCCCGGGTGCAGCCAGGGGTGTCGGCGCTGCGGGATAGAAGTAAAGGACGAGCTTGCGGCCCTTGAAGTCGGCCAGCGAAACGGTCTCCCGTCGTCGCGAGGCAGCTTGAACGCGGGGCGCTCGGCCCTCGGCCAGCTCGTGTCGCCATAGTGCCTTCCTTTCGTCCCTTTTCGGGGTCAATGAAGGGTTAAACGATACGCGGGAAAGTGCTGTCAGGTCGATCGATTTTGCGGGAGATCGTCGACTGCGGCGAGAGGCATCCGGTTCGCCGCTGAGACGTGCGCAGCGGCGGACAATTCGGCGGTCGAGGGGACGCCAAGTCGGGGCATGGCGGATCAGCAACGCTTATCCGAACGTCGAGGCCCTCCGCAAAGCTGGAGGCGAGCCTCAACGACGCGATCCTGCTGTGAGCAGCGCATGCATGCCGCTCGCGACGAGTCGCGCCGTGCAGTCACGCGCGCCGCTCGACGCCCGTCAGCGATGCGCGTCGCGTCGATCTGCCTGCGCGCTGTCCGGCTCGCATGGCTGCATCGATCGATGGCGGCTGCGTCTGCTGTGGTGGCCGCGCCTGCGCAAGCTCGATCTTGTCGGCGGCGCGCTCGGCGGCGTCGTGCTGGTTGCGATGGTCGCGCTGTGGTGGCGCCTGTCGCAGCGGTCCGATCGAGCTCGATATCGCCACGCCCTGGCTCACCGCGGCGATCAAGGAGAATTTCGGCAGCGGCCATCGAGGTCGAGATCGGCGGCACGCAGCTCGAGCGCGACGCCAACGGCCGCACCGCGCTGCGCATCCGCGACATCGTCGTGCGCGACGCCGACGGCACGATCGTGGCGAGCGCGCCGAAGGCCGAGGTCGGCGTCTCCGGCTCGGGCCTGTTCACCGGCCGCATGCGCGCCGAGCGGCTGAGCCTGGTCGGCGCCGAGATGGCGGTGCGCATCGAGCCGGACAGCAAGGTCACGGTTTTCGCCGGCAGCAACAAGCGTCCGTTCGTCACCGCTTCGGCGTCGTCCACGCCGGTCATCACCGGCGACGCGTCGCCGTCAGCAGGCGCTGCGCCGCGTTGCGCACGCTCGCGCCGAGCCGTGCGCCGCCGCGCGCGCTCGACCGCGCGCAGCGGCGTTCCTGATTTCGCCGCGCTGCTCGCCTGGATCGAAAGTCTCGACGCCGGCGGGCTGGACGGCCGCGACCTCACCGAGATCGGCCTCAAGAGGCGGCAATCTCACCGTCGACGATCAGCGCAACGGCAAGCAGTGGACGTTCACCAACATCAATCTGAGCGTGACGCGGCCGAAAGGCGGCGGCATCGCCGTCGACGCTCGGCTCGGAGAGCGTCGAGCGGCCCTGGCAGATGCGCGCGGCGCATGACGCCGGGCGAGCAGGGCCATCGCATCGTCGACATCGAGACGCAGAAGGTCTCCGGCCAAGGATCTGATGCTCGCGATGCGACTGGGCGAGGGCCAGTACGAGCCCGACCTGCCGCTCTCGGCGCGCATCCGCGCCGACATCGGGCCCGACGGCATTCCGCGCATGGTCGACGGCCGCGATCGTGGTCGAGAAGGGGTTCATCGTCGATGCCGACGATCCGCTCGCGCGCATTCCGATCGATCGCGCCGAGATCAGCCTCGATTGGGACGCGACGCGCCAGGCGCTGGTCATGCCGTTCCAGATCGTGTCCGGCGGCAATCGCATCACGCTTGCTCGCGCAGTTCGATGCGCCGCGCGAGGCAGGCGGCACCTGGGGGCTCAAGGTGTCCGGCGGCACCGTCGTGCTCGCCTCGGCCGCGCCGGTCGATCGCAATCCGCTCGTCCTCAACCGCTTCCTGCTGCGCTTGCGCATCGATCCCGAGCAAGCAGCGCATCGATATCGAGCAGGGCGAGATCGGCAACATCGGATCTCGGCGTTGCGCTCTCCGGCGGCATCGACTATTCCGGCGACGATCCGCGGCTCGCCGTCGGGATCGCCGGCACCCGCATGTCGGTTGCGGCGATGAAGCGGCTGTGGCCGGTCTTCGCCGCGTCCGAAAGTGCGCGCCTGGGTCGAGGAGCACGTCTCGAGCGGGCACGGTCGAGCGGCTGGTGATCGCGACCAACGCGCCGATGGTCGACGCTCAAGGCGAGCGGCCCGCCGGTCCCGGACGACGGCCTGGCGATCGAGATCGTCGGCACACGGCGCCGAGATCCGGCCGGTCGAGGGTCTGCCCGTCGATCCGCGATGCCGACATCAACGTGCGCATCTACCGGGCGCACCGCGATCGTCAATCGTCGGCCGCGGCAATGTCGAGATGTCGCCCGGCCGCAAGCTCGTCGATCACCAACGGCGTGTTCGAGGTGCCCGACACCTTCCGCAAGGCGCCGCCGGCGAAGGCGCGCTTCCGCCTCGACGGCTCGGTGCCGGCGGCCGCCGAGCTGCTCGGCATCGAGCGGCTGCGCGACTATTCCGGCGCGCCGCTCGATCCGGCGACCAGCCGCGGCACGCTCACCGCGCAGGTGACGCTCGGCTATGCCGCTCAAGCAGGATCTCGCCGCCGGGTCGATCCGACCTACACGATCAACATGGATGTCGCGAACTTCGCCGCCGAGCGCATGGTGATGGGCCAGAAGGTCGAGGCGCGCGCTGCTGCAAGGTGAGCGCCAACAACCAGGGCCACTGGATCAGAGGCGACGTCAAGATCAACGGCGTTCCGGCCGCGCTCGATTACCGCAAGCCGCGCGACGCGCGATGCCGATGATCCGCGTCCAGGCCACGCCTCGACGAGCAGCGCGCGCAGCAAACTCGGCTTCGATCTCGGCGCCATCTCAGCGGGCCGGTGCCGATCAAGCTCAACGGCCGCGTCCCGGCGCACGATGGCGACAGCCGCTTTGCGGTCGAGGCCGACCTGACCCAGGCGCAGGTCGACAATCTGCTGCCGGGCTGGTCGAAGCCGCCGGGCCGGCCGGCGCGCGCGACCTTCACGCTGGTCAACAAGCCCGCAGTCGACCCGCTTCGAGGACCTGGTGATCGAAGCGCCCGGCGCCTCGGTCAAGGGCACGGTCGAGGTCGACGACGCGCGGCGAGGTCGCTGTCGGCGAACTTCCCGGTCTTCAACCTGTCCGACGGCGACAAGGCCACGCTCAAGGCCGATCGCGGGCCCGACGGCGCGCTGCGCGTGATGATGCGCGGCGACGTCTATGACGGCCGCGGCTTCGTCAAATCGGCGATGGCCGGCGGCCGTCCGGCAGCAAGCAGCAAGCACGACAACGGACATCGATCTCGACGTCAAGCTCGGCACCGTCGCCGGCTTCCACGGCGAGACGCTGCGCGGCCTCGATCTGCGGCTGTCGCGGCGCGGCGGCATGATCACGAGCTTCGCGCTGAACGCCAAGCTCGGGCGCGACACGCCGCTCATCGGCGACCTGCGCGGCGCGCGGCACGGCGGCCGCCAGGTGCATCTATCGTCGAGACCAACGACGCCGGCGCGTTCTTCCGCTTCACCGACATCTATCCCAAGATCATCGGCGGCGAGATGTGGGTGGCGATGGACCCGCCGAGCGCCGACCAGCGCGCCGCAGGAGGGCATCCTCAACATCCGCGACTTCGCGGTGCGCGGCGAGGCGGCGCTCGATCGCGTGGCCGCCGGCAGCGCCGCAGCGCCGGCACGTCAGCAGCGCCGGCGTCGAGTTCTCGCGCATGCGCGTCGAGTTCACCCGCACGCTCGGCCGCATCACCATCCGCGAAGGCGATCGTGCAGCGGCCGGCGATCGGCGCCACCGTCGACGGCTACATCGACTACACGCGCGACGACGTGCGCATGCGCGGCACCTTCGTGCCGCTCTACGGCCTCAACAACATGTTCGGCCAGATCCCGATCGTTCGGGCTGTTCCTCGGCGGCGGCAGCAACGAGGGCCTGCTCGGCGTCACCTACGAGGTCGTCGGCCCGCCGAGCGCGCCGATGCTGCGCGTCAATCCGATCTCGGCGGTGGCGCCGGGCCTGCTGCGCAAGTTCTTCGAGTTCCCGAGCGGCAACGCCGCCGATGCCGCCGCAGAGCTTCGCCGATCCGCGGCTAGACGCGGTCAGCTACAGACCGGCTTCAGCAGCACGTGCCGCTTCCTGCCGAGCGAGAGCTTGATGACGCCTTCGGGCGTGAGGTCGCGCGGCGTGAGCACCATCTTCTCGTCGGTCACCGCGACGTCGTTGACCTTGAGGCCGCCGCCCTTGATCTGGCGGCGCGCCTCGCCGTTCGACGCGACGAGGCCGGCCTCGACGAAGGCGGTGAGCACGCCGAGGCCCGGCGTCGAGCTCGGCGCGCGGCAATCTCGACGGTCGGCAGCGTTCTCGGCGAGCGCGCCTTCCTCGAAGGTGCGCGCGCGCGGTCGTCGGCGGCCTGCTCGGCGGCGGCGCGGCCGTGCACCAGCGCGGTCGCCTCGGTCGCCAGCACCTTCTTGGCCTCGTTGATCTCCTGGCCCTTGAGCGCGCGCAAGCCGCGCGATCTCGTCGAGCGGCAGCATCGGTGAACAGCTTGAGGAAGCGGCCGACGTCGCCGTCCTCGGTGTTGCGCCAGTACTGCCAGTAGTCGTAGGGGCTCAGCATGTCGGCGTTGAGCCAGACCGCGCCGGCCGCGGTCTTGCCCATCTTGGCGCCCGACGACGGTGGTGATCAGCGGCGTGGTCAGCGCGAACAGCTGCGCGTTGCGCATGCGCCGGCCGAGATCGATGCCGTTGACGATGTTGCCCCACTGGTCGGAGCCGCCCATCTGCAGCACGCAGCCGTGGCGCTTGTGCAGCTCGACGAAATCGTAGGCCTGCAGGATCATGTAGTTGAATTCGAGGAACGACAGCTCCTGCTGCGCGGTCGAGCCGCAGCTTGACCGAATCGAAGGCCAGCATGCGGTTGACCGAGAAATGCGCGGCCGACGTCGCGCAGGAAGTCGATGTAGTTGAGCGCGTTCGAGCCAGTCGGCATTGTTGGCCATGACGGCGTCGCCGCGGCCGTCGCCGAACGTCAGGAACTTCGAGAACACCGCGCGGATGCCGGCGAGGTTGCGCGTCGATGTCGCTCGTCGGTGAGGATGCTTGCGGCTCTCGTCCTTGCCGGACGGATCGCCGACGCGCGTGGTGCCGCCGCCCATCAGCGCGATCGGGCGGTGGCCGGTCTGCTGCAGCCAGTAGCAGCATCATGATCGGCAGCAGCGAGCCGATGTGCAGCGACGGCGCGGTGCAGTCGAAGCCGATATAGGCGGTGATCGCGACCGGCTGCGCCAGCGCGTCGAGCGCCTCCGGCTCCGGAGACCTGGTGGATGAATCCGCGGCTCGCCAGAACGCTGCAGGAAATCGGACTTGTAGGCGCTCATGGCTCGTCGCTTGTATCGTCGCCTCTCGTGGCCGGTGGTGTAACAGGTCCGGCGGCGGAATTAAACCGAGGACAGCTGCGATGTCGCGCCTCGACTGCCATCGGCCTGATGAGCGGCACCTCCTACGACGGCGTCGACGTGGCGCTCATCGATACCGACGGCGAGGAGATCGGCCGGCTCGGGCCGACCGGCTACCGGCCCTATAGCGAGCAGGAGCGAGCGCTGCTGCGGCGCGCGATCGCGACGCGCCGCCAATCTCAGCGACCGCACGGCGCGGCCGAAGATCCTGGCCGAGGCGGAGGAGCTGGTCACCGACGTCATGCACGCCGAGGCGGTCGAGGCGTTCCTGGCGGCCAACGGCATGCCGCCGAGCGACGATCGCGGTGGTCGGCTTCCACGGCCAGACCGTCCTGCACCGGCCGGAGCGCGGGCTCACCGTCCAGCTCGGCGACGGCGCGGCGCTTGCGCGCGCGGCTCGGCATTCCGGTGGTCTACGATTTTCGCGCCGCCGACGTCGCGGCCGGCGGGCAGGGCGCGCCGATGGTGCCGGTATTCCATCGCGCCATGGTGCGGCATGCTCGATCGGCCGCATCCGGTCGGCGTGCTCAATCTCGGCGGCGTCGCCAACGTGACCTTCATCGACGGCGAGGCCGACCTCATCGCCTTCGACACCGGGCCGGGCAATGCGCTGATCGACGATTTCGTCCGGCTGCGCACGGGCAGCCGCAGCGATGAGCGATGGCCGCGCGCGGCGCGCGCGGCACGGTCGACGAGGCCGCGGTCGCGCGCGTTCTGCACGCATCCGTTCTTCACGCGGCCACCGCCCGAAGTCGCTCGACCGCAACGCCTTCCGCCAATGGGTGGCCGAGGAGGGGCAGACTCGCCGCGCAAGAGCACCGAGGATGGCGCCGCGACGCTCACCGCGATCACCGCGGCGGCGGTCGCGCGCGCGAGTCAGGCATGCTGCCGCGCCCGCCGGCAAGCTGGATCGTCGGCCGGCGGCGGCACCGCAATCCGACCTTGATGCGGATGCTGGCGGAGCGGCTGGCGCCGGCCGAGCGTCGAGACCGCGGGCGCAGTCGGCTGGTCGGCGGATGCGCTCGAGGCGCAGGCCTTCGCCTATCTCGGCGGTGCGCAGCGCTGCGAGGGCTGCCGCTCACGTTCCCGACCACGACCGGCGCGCCGCGCGCCGATGACCGGCGGCGTGCTGGCGAGATGACGGGCAGGCGAACGGTCTACAGCCGCGCTGGGTTTGCGCTCGGTCTTCGAGCCGCTTGTCGAGATAGGCGCTGATCGACTGCATCAGCGGCTCGATCTTGCCGTCGAAGAAATGGTTGGCGCCGGGATCGACCTTCTGCTCGATCACGATGCCCTTCTGGGTCTTGAGCTTGTCGACCAGGCCGGTGACGTCCTTGTGCGGCACCACCGCGTCCTTGTCGCCGTGGATGATCAGGCCGGAGGACGGGCAGGGCGCGAGGAACGAGAAGTCGTAGAGGTTCGCGGGCGGCGCGATCGAGATGAAGCCCTCGATCTCGGGCCGCCGCATCAGCAGCTGCATGCCGATCCAGGCGCCGAAGGAGAAGCCGGCGATCCAGCAGCTGCGCGCCTCCGGATTGATCGACTGCGCCCAGTCGAGCGCGGCCGCCGCATCCGACAATTCGCCGCTGGCCGTGGTCGAACGAGCCCTGGCTGCGCCCGACGCCGCGGAAGTTGAACCGCAGCACCGAAAAGTTCCGGTGCACGAAGGCGTAGTAGAGCTGGTAGATGATCTGGTGGTTCATCGTGCCGCCGAACTGCGGATGCGGATGCAGGACGATGGCGATCGGCGCATTCTTCTGCCGCGCCGGATGATACCGGCCTTCGATCCGGCCGGCCGGGCCGGTGAAGATGACCTCGGGCATGATTCCAACCTCGATTGACGCAGCGCTGACCGCAGCGCTGCGCCGCGGACGCGCTCACGAGCGCGCTTGACGGCGACGGCAGGCGCGCGTAAGTATTTAGAACCATTCTAGATTTTGGCAAGCGGCGACGCCGCGGATTGGCGCATAGCGGGCGGACGGTCGCGGCAGGCGCTTTTAGCACGAGTGCAGGGGCAAAAAGCAAGCATTTCGAAGGGCGTTGCGCCGTAGCCGCTTGGGACGCTGAACGCATCGCGTACAGAGCTGCCGCGAACGCGACTGAAAGCCATGACTGAACGGGTCTATCTCGACTGGAATGCCACCGCGCCGCTGCGGCCGGAGGCGCGCGCCGCCATGGTTGCGGCGCCTGGATGCGTGCGGCAATCCGTCCTCGGTCCATGCCGAGGGCCGCGCGGCGCGCCGCCTGATCGAGGAGGCGCGCGAGCAGGTGGCCGCGCTGGTCGGGGCCGAGCCGCGCAACGTGGTGTTCACCTCGGGCGGCACGGAAGCCAACGTGCTGGCGCTGTCGCCGGCAGCCAGCGCGGACGCGGCGGGCCGCTGCGAACGGCTCCTGGTTTCCGCGATCGAGCATCCCTCGGTGCTGGCGGGCGGCCGGTTCGCCGCTGCGGCCGTCGAGCGGCTGCCGGTCGACCGCCGCGGCGCAGGTCGATCTTGCGGCGCTCGAGCGCCGGCTCGCCGAGCTTGCCAGCGGCGGACGGCGGCCGCTGGTGTCGCTGATGCTCGCCAACAACGAGACCGGCGTCGTTCAGCCGGTCGTCGAGGCGGCTGCACCTGGTGCATGCGGCGGGCGGCCTGCTGCACGTCGACGCGGTCCAGGCGGCCGGGCGAATCGCCTGCGATATCAATGCGCTCGGCGCCGATCTTCTGACCCTTTCCGGGCACAAGATCGGCGGCGCCCAAGGGCGTCGGCGCGCTGATCAAGGCGCGACGAGGCCGTCCACCTCGACCCGCTCATCACGCGGCGGCGGCCAGGAGCGCGGCGCGCGCGCCGGCACCGAGAATGTGGCCGGCGATCGCCGGCTTTCGGCGCGGCCGCTGCAGCCGCGCCGGCGGTCTTGCCGCGGAGCGCGCCCGCATGCTGGCGCTGCGCGACCGGCTGGAGGCTGGCCTCGAGGCGCGACTCGCCGCAGGCCATCATTTTCGGCGCCGACGCCGAGCGGCTGCCCAACACGACGCTGTGTTGCGGCTCCCGGCATGAAGGCCGAGACCGCCGTGATCGCCTTCGATCTCGACGGGGTGGCGGTCTCCTCGGGCGCGGCCTGCTCGTCGGGCAAGGTGCAGCCGTCGCATGTGCTGGCCGCCATGGGGGTTCCGCCGGAGCTGGCGCGCGGCGCCGTGCGCGTGAGCCTGGGCTCGACCACCACCGAGATCCGAGATCGATCGCGTTCCTCGACGCTTGGATTAAGGTGTCGCGAGCATTACTTAAGGAAGCACGAGGCATCGCCGCCTGAAGCGGCACTGCGAAGGGTGACAAGCCACAGACAGCGACGACCGACCATAACCGACCAGATCCAACCCGCGGTCCTTGAAACCGCAGCGGAGGGAAGAATGCCGGCAGTGCAAGAGACGGTCGATCAGGTCCGCCGTATCGACGTCGACCAGTACAAGTACGGGTTCGTGACGCGACATCGAGTCCGACAAGGCCCCCAAGGGCCTGTCCGAGGACACCGTCCGCTTCATCTCGGCCAAGAAGAACGAGCCCGAGTGGATGCTCGCCTGGCGGCTCGACGCCTATCGGCGCTGGCTCACCATGAGCGAGCCGACCTGGGCGCGCGTCAAGTACGGCCCGATCGACTACCAGGACCTCTACTACTATTCCGCGCCGAAGAAGAAGGACGGGCCGAAGTCGCTCGACGAGATCGACCCGGAGATCCTCAAGACCTACGAGAAGCTCGGCATTCCGCTGCGCGAGCGGGAGGCGCTGCTCGGCATGCAGGCGTCGAGCGACGAGACGGCGAGGCGGCGACAGCGGCTACGGCCGCGTCGCGGTCGATGCGGTGTTCGACTCGGTCTCGGTCGCGACCACCTTCCAGGCAGAGCTGGCCAAGGCCGGCGTGCTGTTCATGCCGATCTCGGAGGCGCTGCAGAAGCATCCCGAGCTGGTGAAGAAATATCTCGGCACGGTGGTGCCGGTCTCCGACAACTTCTTCGCCACGCTCAACTCGGCGGTGTTCTCCGACGGCTCGTTCGTCTATGTGCCGCCGGGCGTGCGCTGCCCGATGGAGCTCTCGACCTATTTCCGCATCAACGAGACGCAACACCGGCCAGTTCGAGCGCACGCTGATCATCGCCGACAAGGGCTCCTATGTGAGCTACCTCGAAGGCTGCACCGCGCCGATGCGCGACGAGAACCAGCTCCACGCCGCGGTGGTCGAGCTGATCGCGCTCGACGACGCCGAGATCAAGTATTCGACCATCCAGAACTGGTATCCGGGCGACGCGAACGGCAAGGGCGGCATCTACAACTTCGTCACCAAGCGCGGCGACTGCCGCGGCGACGAACTCGAAGATTTCCTGGACCCAGCGTCGAGACCGGCTCGGCCATCACCTGGAAATATCCGAGCTGCATCCTGCGCGGCGACAACTCGCGCGGCGAGTTCTATTCGATCGCCATCTCGAACGGCCACCAGCAGGTCGATCAGCGGCACCAAGATGCTGCATCTCGGCAAGAACACCACGAGCCGCATCATCTCCAAGGGCATCGCCGCCGGCCACTCGAGCAACACCTATCGCGGCCTCGTGACGGCGCACCGCCAGCGCGACGGGCGCGCGCAACTTCACCAACTGCGACTCGCTCCTGATCGGCGACAAGTGCGGCGCGCACACCGTGCCCTATATCGAGGCGAAGAACTCCTCCGCCGTGTTCGAGCACGAGGCGACGACCTCGAAGATCTCCGAGGACATGCTGTTCTACTGCCGGCAGCGCGGCCTGTCGGCGGAGGAGGCGGTGGCGCTGGTCGTCAACGGCTTCGTCAAGGACGTGCTGCAGCAGCTGCCGATGGAGTTCGCGGTCGAGGCGCAGAAGCTGATCTCGGTCAGCCTGGAAGGCAGGTCGGCTGAGTCCGGTGAATTCAGGGAAAGCTGATGGCTCTGTTGGAAATCAAGAATCTGCACGTCGAGGTCGACGGCAAGAAAATCCTCAACGGCCTCGAGCTCACGATCGAGAAGGGCAGCGTGCACGCCATCATGGGCCCGAACGGCTCGGGCAAGTCGACGCTCGCCCACGTGCTCGCCGGCAAGGCCGACTATGAGGTGACCGCAGGGCGAGGTGCTGTTCGACGGCGAGGACATGCTGGCGCTGCCGCCCGACGAGCGCGCCGCCAAGGGGCTGTTCCTCGCCTTCCAGTATCCGCTCGAGATCCCGGGCGTCGCCACCATGACCTTCCTGCGCACCGCGCTCAACGCGCAGCGCAAGAGGCGCGGCGAGGCCGGAGCTGTTGACGCCGGAGTTCATGAAGCGCGTGCGCGAGGTCGCGCGGCAAGCTCGGCATCGACCAGGACATGCTGCGCCGGGGCGTCAATGTCGGCTTCTCCGGCGGCGAGAAGAAGCGCAACGAGATCCTGCAGATGGCGCTGCTCGAGCCGCGGCTCTGCGTGCTCGACGAGACCGATTCCGGCCTCGACATCGACGCGCTCAAGGTCGTGTCCGAGGGCGTCAACCGGCTGCGCTCGCCCGAGCGCGCCTTTGTCGTGATTACGCACTATCAGCGGCTGCTCGACTACATCGTGCCCGACGTGGTGCATGTGCTCTCGCAAGGGCCGCATCGTGAAGACCGGCGGCAAGGAGCTGGCGCTCGAGCTCGAGGCGACAGGCTACGCGCAATACCAGGACGAGGCGGCGTGAGGTCGCGCATGAACGCCGAGGTCCGCCCGATCAAGACGGCGGCCGAGACCGCGCTGGCGGCGAATTTTGCAGCAGGCGAAGCGCGGCCTGCCGGGCGCGGCGCCGTTGCGGCGCTGCGCGAGGACGCCTTCGAGCGGTTCGAGACGCAGGGCCTGCCGCACCGGCGCGTGGAGGAGTGGAAATACACCGATCTGCGCGCGCTGATGCGCGACGCCAAGCCGCTCGCGGGCGTGCCCGATGCGGCGCGCGAAGGCGCGCGCGCAGGACGCCGGCGCCATGCTGGCCTCGATCGAGGCGCGCCGCATCGTCTTCGTCGACGGCGCCTTCGTGCCGGAGCTCTCCGATCTCGCCGGCCTCGAAGCCGGGTCTGACGATCCGCTCGCTGGCGCGAGGCGCTGGCGGCAGGCGATGCGAGCGTCGCGGCGCATCTCGGCAAGGTCGTGCCGACCGACGACGTCGCGGTCGCGCTCAACACCGCGTTCATGGGCGACGGCGCGGTGATCCGGGTCGCGCCGGGCGCGACGCTGGCGCGGCCGATCCACCTCGTCTTCTTCAATTCCGGCGCGCGGCCGGCGTCGGTCTTCACCCGCTCGCTCGTCGTCATCGAGCAAGGGCGCGCGCGCGATGCTGGTCGAGAGCCACGAAGGCGCAGCGGCTGACGACGACCAGGTCAACACGCGCGCTCGAGCTCGTGGTCGGCGACGAGCGCCCATGTCGATCACGTCAAGATCACCGGCGCGGGCGCGGGCGCGCTGCATGTCTCGACGCTGATGGCGGCGATCGGCGCGCACGCCGCGCTTCAACGAGTTCCTGTTCACCGCCGGCGCCGCGGTCGGTGCGCAACCAGCTGTTCGTGCGCTTCGACGGCGAGGGCACGATCGCGGGCATCCGCGGCGCGAGCCTGCTCAAGGGCCGCCAGCATGCCGACACGACCGCTGGTCGCCGACCATGCGGCCGGCGGCTGCACCAGCCGCGAAGTGTTCAAGTCGGTGCTCGACGACGAGAGCCGCGGCGTGTTCCAGGGCAAGATCATCGTGCGGCCGCAGGCGCAGAAGACCGACGCCAAGATGGCGACGCATGCGCTGCTGCTGTCCGAGGACGGCCGAGGCCGACAACAAGCCGGAGCTCGAAATCTACGCCGACGACGTGCAGTGCGGCCACGGCGCGACCGCGGGCGCGCTCGACGAGGACCTGCTGTTCTACCTCAAGGCGCGCGGCATTCCGGCCAAGGAAGCCGAGGCGCTGCTGATCCAGGCCTTCGTCGGCGAGGCGGTCGAGGGCATCGAGCACGCCGGCCTGCGCGACGCGCTGATGGAGCAGGTCGCCGCGTGGCTGCAAGGCGCGGCGAGCGAGATGACGATGCATCCGGCGGTGACGCAACGGCGCCTATGACGTCGCCCGCATCCGCGAGGATTTTCCCATCCTCGCCATGCAGGTCTACGGCAAGCCGCTGGTCTATCTCGACAACGCCGCCTCGGCGCAGAAGCCGAAGGCGGTGCTCGACCGGCTCCATCACGCCTACACCGCCGAATACGCCAACGTGCATCGCGGCCTGCACTATCTCGCCAATGCCGCGACCGAGGCCTACGAGGGCGCGCGCGAGAAGGTGCGCGCGCTTCCTCAATGCAGCCGCGCAAGGAAGAGATCGTCTTCACCCGCAACGCCACCGAGGCGATCAACCTCGTCGCCTATACGTTCGGCGCGCGAGCGCATCAAGGCCGGCGACGAGATCGTGCTCTCGATCATGGAGCACCATTCCAACATCGTGCCCTGGCATTTCCTGCGCGAGCGCCAGGGCGCGGTGATCAAATGGGCGCCGGTCGACGACGACGGCAATTTCCTCATCGACGAATTCGAGAAGCTCCTGTCGCCGCGCACCAAGATGGTCGCGATCACCCACATGTCGAACGCGCTCGGCACCGTCGTGCCGGTGAAGGAGGTGGTGCGGCTCGCGCATGCGCGCGGCATCCCGGTGCTGGTCGACGGCGCGCAGGCGCGCGGTGCATCTCGATGTCGACGTGCAGGATATCGGCTGCGACTTCTACGTCTTCACCGGCCACAAGCTCTATGGGCCGACCGGCATCGGCGTGCTCTACGGCAAGTACGAGCATCTCGCCGCCATGCCGCCGTTCAACGGCGGCGGCGAGATGATCCGCGAGGTGTTCGAGGATCGCATCACCTATGGCGAGCCGCCGCACAGGTTCGAGGCCGGCACGCCCTCGATCGTGCAGGCGATCGGGCTCGGCGCCGCGATCGACTATGTCGGCTCGATCGGCAAGGCGCGCATCCGCGCGCACGAGCGGGAGATCGTCGCCTATGCGCACGATCGGCTGCGCGAGACGATTCCGACCTTCACATGTGCAGAGCGCGACCCTGCCCGACCCCACCGGCCAGTCTTGCGCCCGAGCAACTCCATAGCGGCCTCGACGATATGCTCGGGTTCGAAGCCGAACTTGCGCTGCAGCTCCTTGAGCGGCGCCGAGGCGCCGAAGGTCTTCATGCCGATGACGCGGCCGTCGGCGCCGACATAGCGATCCCAGCCCAGCGCCGATCCCTGCTCGACGGCGATGCGCGCCTTCACTCGCGGCGGCAGCACCTCGTCGCGATAGGACTGCGGCTGGTGCTCGAAGATGTCCCAGGACGGCATGGAGACGACGCGCGAGCGGATCCCGCTGGACGCCAGCGCTTCATGCGCCTCGACGACCAGAGCGACCTCGCTGCCCGAGGCGATGAGGATGATCTCGGGCGGGCCGCCCGGCGCGTCCGCCATGACATAGGCGCCGCGCGCGACACCGGCCGCCGAGCGCGTACTTGCCGCGATCGAACGTCGGCAGCGGCTGGCGCGACAGCGCGATCACCGCCGGCTGGTGGCGCAGCTGCAGGATGTAGCGATAGGCCTCGACGACCTCATTGGCGTCGCCCGGCCGCAGCACGACCAGGCCGGGAATGGCGCGCAGCGAGACCAGCTGCTCGACCGGCTGATGCGTCGGCCCATCCTCGCCGTCGCCCATGGCGTCATGGGTGAAGACGAGAATGGTCGGAAGCTCCATCAGCGCGGAGAGCCGGATGGCCGGCCGCGCATAGTCGCTGAAGATGAAGAAGGTCGCCCCGAAGGCCCGCAGCTTCGAGAGCGACAGACCGTTGACGATCGCCGCCATGGCGTGCTCGCGGATGCCGAAATGGAGATTGCGGCCGCCCGGGCTTTCGGCCTCGAAGTCGCCCGCGCCGGCGAATTTGAGCGTGGTCTTGTTCGACGGGCCGAGATCCGCCGAGCCGCCCAGGAACCAGGGAATGTTCTGGGCGAGCACGTTCAGCACCTCGCCCGAGGCGTCGCGTCCGGCGATGCCCTTGGGATCCGGCTGGAAAGCTCGGCAGGTTGCGGTCCCATCCCGCGGGCAGCTCGCGCCGCTGCATCTGCTCGATCTCGGTGGCGAGCTCCGGGAACTGCTTGCGGTAGTCGGCGAACAGCGCCTCCCAGCGCCGCCGCGCCTCGGCGCCGCGCGCGCCGATGCCGGCATCGAAACTGCTCCATGACCCCGTCGGGCACGAGGAACTTGGCATCCTCCGGCCAGCCATAGGCGCGCTTGGTGAGCCGGACCTCCTCCTCGCCCAGCGGCTCGCCATGGGCCGCGGCGGTGTCGATCTTGTGGGGCGAGCCGTAGCCGATGTGGCTGTCGAGGATGATCAGGGTCGGCCGGCCCTTGGTCTCGCGGAAGACCGCGAGCGCATCCTCGATGCGCTCGAGGTCGTTGGCATCGCCGACCCGCAGCACGTTCCAGTCGATAGGCCAGGAAGCGGGCCGCGACGTCCTCGGTGAAGGTGATGCGCGTGTTGCCCTCGATGGTGATGTGGTTGTTGTCGTAGATCCAGCACAGGTCGTCGAGGCCGAGATGGCCGGCCAGCGAGGCCGCCTCCGAGCCGACGCCTTCCATCAGGCAGCCGTCGCCGCAGACCGCATAGATGTCGTAGTCGAAGATGCTCGAAGCCCGGCCGGTTGTAGCGGCTGGCCAGCCACTTGCCGCGCGATCGCCATGCCGACGCTGGTGGCGATGCCCTGCCCCAGCGGACCGGTCGTCGTCTCGACGCCGGACACCCAGTGATATTCCGGGTGCCCCGGCGCCTTGCTGCCGAGCTGGCGGAAGTGGCGGATGTCGTCGAGCGTGACCGACGGCTTGCCGAGACGCTCGTACTCCGCGTTCACCGCCTGGGTGCCCGTCAGGTACAGGACCGACCACAGCAGCATCGAGGCGTGGCCGTTCGACAGAACGAAGCGGTCGCGATTGGGCCAGATCGGGTCCTGCGGATCGAAGCGCATGACCCGGTTCCAGAGCGTATAGACCAGCGGCGCCAGCGCCATCGGCGTGCCGGGATGGCCCGACTTCGCCTGCTGGACCGCGTCGATGGACAGCGTGCGGATCGTGTTGATCGCCAGTTGATCGAGCTCTTCGCTTGGTCATGCCGCTTGGATTCCCGTTCCTGCATCCGCGCTCGTCGCTCAGCTATGACCCGGCTGGCTTCTCGAGATGTCCGCCGAACTCGTAGCGCATGGCCGAGAGCAGCTTGTCGGCGAAATCCGCCTCGCCGCGCGAGCTGAACCGCTCATAGAGCGCCGAGGACAGCACATGGGCCGGCACGCCCTCGTCGATGGCGGCCTTGATCGTCCAGCGGCCTTCGCCCGAGTCGGACACCCGGCCGGCGAATTTCGACAGCGTCGGGATCCTTGATCAGCGCCGCGGCCGTGAGGTCGAGCAGCCAGGAGGCGATCACGCTGCCGCGGCGCCAGACCTCGGCGATGTCGGCCAGGTTGAGGTCGTATCGATAGTGCTCGGGATCGCGCAGCGGCGTGGTTTCCGCATCGACCACGCCGGCTTCTTGCCGATGTTGGCCGCCTTGAGAACCGCCAGCCCTTCGGCATAGGCCGCCATCACGCCGTACTCGATGCCGTTGTGCACCATCTTGACGAAATGGCCGGCGCCGTTCGGCCCGCAATGCAGATAGCCCTGCTCGGACGTGCCGCCGGCGTCTTTCGCGTCCCGGCGTGCGCGGCGATGTCGCCGCGGCCCGGTGCGAGGGTGGCGAAGATCGGGTCGAGATGCTTCACCACGTCGCTCTCGCCGCCGATCATCATGCAATAGCCGCGCTCGAGGCCCCAGACGCCGCCGCTGGTGCCGACGTCGACATAGTGGATGCCCTTGGGCGTCAGCTCCTTGGCGCGGCGGATGTCGTCGACGTAATAGGAATTGCCGCCGTCGATCAGGATATCGCCGCGCTCGAGATGGGGCAGCAGATCGGCGATGGTCTGCGTCCACCACGCCGGCCGGCACCATCAGCCAGACTGCGCGCGGCTTCGTCGAGCTTCTTGGCGAACTCCGCCAGCGATGCGGCGCCGACGGCCTTTTCCTTCACCAGCTCTGCCACCGCCTTTGCGGACCTGTCGAACACCACGCATTGATGGCCGTCCTTCAAGAGGCGCCGCACCGTGCCTGATCCCATGCGGCCGAGGCCGATAGCACATGCAACTGAACGAAGCA
>ERZ1370068.3841-contig-2940_pt1 | contig 25586 bp, 37 predicted proteins | sample MGYA00561227_ERZ1370068 | MGnify/ENA primary metagenome ERZ1370068 (study PRJEB38410, sample SAMEA6850437) | metagenome | study: Metagenomic assessment of the ecological functions of the soil: analysis of the soil microbiota associated with the...
GGTATTGCTTCGTTCAGTTACGTATTGCTCCGATCAGTTTCAACTCGGTTTGGGAGGTATGTGCGCTCATGCTTTACTCGTTGTAGGCCACGATGGCCTCAAATAGATCCTTGAACCGTTCGTATCCGCGGATGTCGTTCCTGCGCGTGACCTGCAGCAGCAGCTTCTCGATCTGATCGAGGCTGCGCAGCCCGTGCCGCGCGATGGTGTAGGCCAGGCGCGCGCGCAGCATCACGAACTCGTGCTGCCGCTCGCTTCTCCGGGCGCGCGGACGGCACGCCGCACGGCGCCGTACAGACGCCGCAACTGGCTCTTGGTGCCGCTATCCATATCGCGCATGCGGCTGACGATGGCGTGCGCCTGGTTGTCCAGGTACAGGCTGTCGCCGATCAGCTTTTCAAGCTCGATCTCGGGCGGACCTTCGGAGACGGCCGCGATCGAAGCCCGCGGACGCTCGCCGCGGTCACCAGCGATCTCCGACGGTCGCCGCCGGGACGGGTCTCCGCCCGGACGATCGCCGCGCGGTCCGGACTCCGGGAGCCCTCCCTGCGCCAGCGACGCTTCCCGCGGCGGACGGTTTTCCTTCCGTTGCTTCCTGCTCTTCGTGCCATTTGCTAAACCTCTGTCACCAATCTGGCCCATTCCAGGGCCACCAGACCCGCGGGCCGCAGCTTCACTTCCGCCGTCTTTCGGCCTACCATCTCGCTGATCAGATGGGTGCGCAGCTTCTGGAATTCACGGTCGCGCGTGCCGCTCAGAATGCGGTTGAACCGGCGCTGGAAACGCCACGTCCGCTGGACGTCCGGCTGCCGTCTGCCGTAGGCGTCGCGCCGGTAGAAACTGCGCAGTTGATACAGGAACTGCCTGGACATGCGGAAATCGTGGATCAGCGCGCGTCACCGTATCTTTGAGTTCCGCGCGCGTCGTTCAGGTGCCGCCATTCCAGAATCGCGGCCCAGCAGGTAGATGCAATCCTTGCCCGCCGCCTTGGCCAGATCCAGATTGCGGCCCGGCCTCTTCGTACACCGCGGCCAGCGGGAAATAGGTTTCCGGCGCCAGCGCGATGGCCATGGAGATGGTCTTGCCTTCGGCGCCCGGGATATTCTTTCAGGTTCTCTTCGGTGAAGCGGTGGAACAGGCGCTGCATCTCGCGCGCCAGCGCGATCAGCGCGTCCCAGGAACCGTACACGGCAAAATCGTCGCCGCCGGAATAGAGGATGCTGACCTTGCGCCAGAACTCCGGCAGCGAGCACAGCACTTCCAGCTCGCCGGCGAAGAACTGCTTGTAGAGCACGGAAAGCGGCACGTGCTCTTCGATGGAATGCACGCGGCGCAGGCGCAGTCCGAAGTTGTCCACATCGCCGCGCAGCACGCCCCAGATGGAGCGGCCCTGCGCGCGGCGGCCGAGCGTCTGCACAGGCGCGGCCTGTTTGCCGTCATCGCTGGGCGCGGCGTGGCGCGCCAGCATGATGCCGTCCGGCGAGAGGTTGGAGGTCAGCGCCCAGGTATGCTTGCCTTCGCCCGGACGATCACCTTCCCGGAGTTCTCGGGCGACCAGCCGATTTGCGATGCCTCGCGGACCTTTGCGCCCAACTCGTCCTGGCGAAGTACGTGTCGGCCTCGGTTGCCCGGCGGCGCGACGAACGGCTGGAAGGCGGCGGCGCTCCAGACGCTGCGGCGAAGGGCGCGTTGGCTTTGCCCTGCAGCTCTTCGTTGAGACGTCTGCGAATTACGGCCCAATCGCCCAGATTGTCAGTGACGGCCCAGATCAGTTTGACGCAGCCGGAGCTGAGCTCGGAAATCTGCCCGGCGGCCGCCGCCAGGAAGTTCTCGGCGGCCTCGCGAGCGTCTGCCCGGGCAGCACCACCAGGAACTGGCCCGCCGCCGCTCGACCCCAGCAGGATGCGCGCCAGCCCCAATTCCGCCAGCAGCGCGCGGGGCAGGACTTCGCAGAGCAGAGTGATCCACTGCGACTTGCCGGCACAGCAGATCTTCACCGGCCGAACGCACAGAGCGTCCTTCGGCGGGTCCCGCCAAAAGGAACTCTTCCGTGCCCGGGATTTTGCCTTGCAGCAGGATCTGTTCGGGCATCGAACTCTGGAAAAGCCTTTAAGAACCCCTCACTTTAGCACAGAATTCTGAGAACATAGCGGGCGTTCGGGGCAACTGAATTACTTATGGCAAAACCAGGTGTGTGGATGGCGGCAGCCTGCTTTGATGCGCCGCCGGGCGCTAGGCCGCCGGCCCCACAGGCGGCGGCGACCCATCAGCGGCGGTCCGCCGGCAGCGTCGTCGCGAAGCGCGAGGCGGTGCGAGCCGAAGTTGAGCGACGGGCAACTCCGGAGGCGGCCATCCGCGCCAAGTTCGCTAAATCAAAATCAACGCGGACAAGTTCACCGTGCGGGTGCAGGGTGGCGTAGCGCACGATCGACGGCAAGACCAACGTGCTGCAGCACAAGGGGGTCGCGACGCGGATGTGCAGGACGGCGGATGCGGCGGCGCGTAAACAATCGCGGTGCAGGTCAGCGACGCGGCGAGGCAGAAGGCGGCGGGCAATCTGGAGCAGGGCCGCCGCGACGGGCCCAGGTCACTCGCGGGGATGCGCGCACCGAGCGAGTAGGGCGAATAGCCGAGATCCGGGTGTCAACATGCGTGATAAACTGGGGCCTTACCCTACTCATAGAAAGTCTCTCAGTCTTACTCGTCATTCGCAAGCTTCAGTGCCGTTTGGGCTCAGTCCGCCCCAGTGACGCCCGCCCAAGTTCGCGCCCAGCACGCGGGTGCGCCGCCGCGAACCCGACCTGCCCGATCTTCCGGATGAAACCGTGGTCGCCGTCTTCGGCGACGGCACGAAGTTCACCATGGGGGATATTCCGGCGCGTTTATGCCGCACTGCCGCCGGCAGAACCAGCAGATGGCACTGCGCAACCGCGAACAGTGGCTGCATCAGTGGGAATTGCTGCGCAAGCTGACCAAGATGGCCGGAAGACGGCAAAACTCGACCAGGAAAGCCCATACAAAGGAATCCCTGGCCGTACAGCCGGATGAACGTGCTGGCGACCGCCCAGATTAACGCCGCGATCAACCGCGATTGTGGTGGAGCCCGGCGACGTCGTGCAAGTTCTACGATCACCAGCAAGCAGAAGTACACGCAAGGTTCCGGGTCAAGGCCATCTACATCGCCTTCAGCGACGATGTCGCTGCTGCCGGTGCGCCGGCCAGGGCAAAAGCCGCTGACCGAGGCGGAGGCCAAGGCGAAGGCCAGCCAAACTGCAGCGCGGCACATCAAGGGCGGCGCGCGACTTCGTCGAAACTCGTCAAGGAGAACTCCGACGACGAGACCTCGCGCGAGAAGGACGGCGATTTCGCCACCCTGCGCAGCACGCGACAACATCCCCGACGCCTTCCGCGCGGCCGTGTTCGCGCTCACGCAAGGGTGAAGTCAGCGAACCGCTCAAGCAGCCGAACGGCTACTACCTGCTGCGCGCCGAAGAAGTGACGGTGCGGCCCGCTCTGCCGAGGTCCGCGACGAGATCTATAACGACCTGCCAGAACACCCGCGCCGAAGCGATGGCTGCGCGGAATCGGATCGCGATGCCAAAGTGCAGATCGTGAATCCGGCGTTCATCTCCGGAACGCCGGCGCCGCCCGCCGAAGTAGCGCTCGCACTGGGATTCACCTATAGAATAGACAGATGGACCTGACCGGAAAAAGAATCGCAATACTTGTGGATCAACTGTAGTCGGGAGATGGAAGTGTGGTACCCGCTGTTCCGTTTCCAGGAAGCCGGCGCCACCGTAGTCACGGTCGGCGCCAAAGCCGGCGAGACGTACCCCGGCAAGCTGGGGTATCCCGTGAAGTGCCGGCTGTCCTATGACGACGCCAGGGTTGCCGATTTCCCGATGGGGCGGTGGTTCCCCGGCGGGTACGCGCCCGACCGCATACGGCGTCATGCGAGAGGCCAGCCAGTTCGTGAAGGACGCGCTGGACGCGGCGGGTACGAAGCTGGTGGCGTCCATCTGCCACGGTCCGTGGGTATTGTGTTCCGCGGGCGGAATGTTGAAAGGCCGCAAGGCGACAGAGTTTCTTCGCCAGTGGAGACGACGTCGTGAACGCCGGCGCGGAGCTGGTCGGACGCCGAAGTGGTGGTGGATGGCAATCTGGTTACAAAGCGCAAACCGGACCTGCCGGCATTTGCCGAGCGGCGATTCAGGTATTAAGAAACTCGTAGAGGTTAGCCCCCTTGCTCTTCTCGTGTCCGTTTCCACCGCGCCGCAGTGAGTTAACGAGGAGTTGCAAGTTTTCCTCCAGTTCTCTTCTGAGCGGCTGCCAGTGACCGGATGTCTTTTTCGAGTCTGCCACCAAGGCGCGTATGCCCTCCTGTGGCACCAGTTCGCGGATCGAAGCGAATCCTTGTCGTGCTGTCAGGCGCTCCGTGACGTCATATTCACGTTAACATAGCAGCGCTTAACCCTTGGGATAACGGCCCAGAATTCGCGGGAAGTCCGCAATCTCGCGCAGGTGATTGAGGGCGTTTTACCGCCACCGGGAATCGGCGCGTCCCAGGAAGTCAGATAGAAGGGTATTCCCAAAAAGGCTTGCCGCGGAGCGGCAGGACCGATCTTCATCAGATTGAGATCGCGCAGGGCGAAAGCACTGCAGCGCGCGGAACAAGCGCGCCGGGATATTGCGCGTGCTGAATACCAGCGAGGTCTTCCACTGCGTATTGGCCGCAGCGCGCAGTGGGTGGCGGCGCGCGTAAGTCGGCGTCCGCAAGAGAAAAACCGGGTGAAATTCTGGCGATCGCTTTCAATGGAGCGGCGCAGAATGTGTGCGCCATAAATCTCGGCGGCCACACTGCTGGCGATCGCGGCGGCATCGCGCGAGCCCTTCCTCCGTGATCATCTTTACGCTGCCTGCCGTGTCGTAGAAGGGGATCCTTTTCGATTTGCGGGTTGCCGGCAAAAAGTCCAAACATTGATTCAATGCCACCGGATGGGAAAAAACGCGCTTGATTTGAGAGAACTTCACGCCCTTCCGGGCGATCAGGTTGTGCACGATGCGCACGCTGGTTTCGGCCACGATGGGCAATTCGAAGTTCACCAGGTGGTCGTAGTTTTCGTGGACGCTGCCGGCGAGCGTGTTTTCGATCGGCACGACAGCGCCGGCCGCCCGGCCGTCGCTTCACGCAGCAGGAACAGATCTTCAAACCGCGGACAGGGCAGCACGTCGACATCCGGGCCGCAGAGCCGCCGTGTCGCCTTCCTGACTGAAAGCGCCGCGCTCGCCCTGAAACGCGATCACCGGCCGGCGTGCCGTCACCGCGTCACCCCATCCCAGCGCGCGTACGCGCCGGATCGGGCAGGCCGATCAGATCGAGCACGCGGTCGACACTGGTGTCGACCAGATCGTCGACGGTTTGCGGGTGGTGATAAAAGCCGGGAATCGGCGGGGCAATAATCGCGCCCATCTCCGCCAGCGCCGTCATATTTCGCAGGTGCCCCAGGTGGAACGGACTTCTCGCGGACCATCAGGATCAATTTACGCCTCTCTTTCAAAATCACGTCCGCGGCGCGGATCATCAGGTTGGAACTGATTCCGCCGGCAATCGCGGACATGGTGTGTATGGAGCAGGGGGCGATGACCATCGCGTCAGTGGGGTAGGATCCACTGGCCAGCCGGCAGGAGATATCCTCCAGTGGATAGGAAAAATCCGAAAGAGTCCTGAGGTCTGGCGGCCGACTTACCGGTCTCGAGAAAGAGCGTCTTCTCGCCCGAGCGAGTCAGGATGAGGTGAATCTCAACGTCGCCATGGGCGCGCAGGCGTTCCAACAGCCGCCAGCGCCATAAATAGCGCCGCTGGCCCCAGAGATTCCAATGATTACTTTGGTGGACATTTTGCTCGCTGTTCCGTTTTCAGAACAAAATCAGTTCTTTTTCTTGCTTCTGCCGGAGACCGGAAGCTATAATTTGCGCTCAGTCTCCCGCGCGTCGAACCGCCGGGAACACGCGGCAGGCATCAAGCGGGATCGATATCATGGAGCGCCCCGGCGAAAAGCTCAAACACGTTCGCGAGCGGTTGAAACTTACCTACCGCGACGTCGAGAAGGCCAGCCAGCAGCTCGCGCAGCGGCGCGCCAGCGATGAATTTGCAATCGCGCTCAGCCGTCTGGCCGATATCGAAAACAAGGGTACGGTTCCCACCATTTTTCGTCTGTACTCGCTGTGCGCAATCTACCGCTTGAACCTCGGACGAGGTTTTGGGTTGGTACGGGGTCCCGGTCGAACTGCTGGCGGCGGAGTCGCTGCGAATCCCCTCTCAACGGAACCCACGCCGCCGGATTCGCTCCCGCCGGGAAATTCACCGTGCCGCAACCCGCCGACTCTGAAATCGATTTGAATTCGACTACATTTCTCAGTCATATTGTCAGGCGCTGGGGAAAGACCGGTCTTAGCTTTCTTAACGGCTGGGATCTGCGGCAGCATCGTTACGGTTTCATCGGCCTGGAGGACTGGTCGATGTACCCGGTGCTGCGTCCCGGTTCGCTGGTACTGATCGACGAGTCCGGCGGCGAATTGCCGCCGATGGTTGGACAAGCGAGATGGACCGTCCGATCTATTTCCTGAACACCGCAGCGGCTATCGGTGCGGCTGGTGTACTTCGTACGACGACCACATCCTGGTGCAGCCCCATCCGTCCTCCCGCAAGAAACCGGGTTGGTATCCGGCTGGAGAGATCGACGTGATCGGGCAAGTGACGGGAGTAGCTATGCTTCTGGAGAAAAGTAAGCGCCTGCCTGCTCGAAGCGCAGCAACTTCAAAAGCGTCTCCAAATCCGTAAGGTAAAGTTGGCGTTCTACCTGATGTGCCGTACCCGGCGCGATGTCGCGATAGGGAACGAGTTCCAGGGGGAATGGGATGCCTTCAGATACTCATCGAGGTCGGCTTTCTGTAGCGCCAGGCTGAAGCCGAGCCACTCGGAAAAGATCTCGTGATGACTGTGGCAGAGCGTGCGATCGGTGATTTCGCGGCCCACGATCTGGCTGAGCGGCGGATGGGACATACCGACCGGTGAGCGGTAACGCGCAGCGAAGCCAGAAAGACAAGGCGGCCGAAGTGAGTTGGAATTCGCGAGAGCGTTTTCCTCCACAATTCGGCAGCCGGTCCACCGGCCGGTTCCGGCTTTGCAATGAAGTCCGCCAGAAAGCCCCTAATCCTGCGTGATCCCGAACTGCGTTGAGTGCAGCCCGTGGGCACCAGAGGCCCGAGTCGATCGACGGGCCCCCAAACCTTGATTCTATATCACCTGAAGTGACTGTGTGAATTTCACTGGGATTCATGCAGTACACTCTAGATCTTCAGTTTAGTTAGCGTTCTATTTTTGGAAAATATTTAAGATAGATACCCTATACCCGTCCGGTGCCGTATAACGTAGTACCAACGTTACTACCTAGATAGCAGGAAAAGGACAACAGAACATCATGAAAAAGTTAGCCATTTTCGCCTTCATCGCGCTTTCGCTCTTCGCCGCCAAACCGGCGAACAAAAACGGAAACCCGATCCCGATGTGCGACCCTTGCCCTTGGGTACGCTAATAACGAAAGTCAACGCTAACGAGCGCGGCACTGGTGTTAAGATCGAGGCCGAATACCTCAAATGACCAGTGCTGCACTCGTTTCGTGTTTGAAAGCGGTTTCGCTGCTGGGCTCCCTGTTGATGGTGCTCCATCTATACCGCACTGGTTTGTATAGACGTTATCCCATCTTCTTTGCTTTCTTCATTTTCCGTATACCCAATAGTATCTGGCCGTTTTTCCTCGAAATCACCTCCCCGCGCTACCAACAAGTGTGGATTCTGACCGAGCCTCTTGAATTTGGTTTCTACGTACTGATGGTGGCGGAACTCTACAAATTGGTGCTCGAGAAATACAAAGGGCTGTACACTCTAGGCCGCTGGGCTCTCGTCCGTCAGCCTGGTGATCTCGATAGCCATCTCCGCCCTCAGCCTGTTGCCTAGGATTAATCCGAGCATGCCTCAGCGCTCCAGGATCATGTTCTACGTGCTTGCCACTGAGCGCGGGATCCAAACCGGGTTAGCACTCTTTATCCTCCTGATTCTATGCTTTTTAAGTCTTTTCCCGGTCAAATTGAGCCGGAATGTCCGCACGCACGCCCTGATATATCTCGATCTTCTTCTTGAGCAATACATTTGTTGTGCTGATGCGAAGCCTGTTCGGCATGCGCATGGCTTGGGAGGTGAACACTATCCTTCTGGGCATTAACGCGGCTAGTGTTGTGGCCTGGCTGACCCTGCTACGGGTTGCAGGAGAGGATTCCGGCCGTCGCGCCGGCACCGCTCGGGCCGAGCACGAAAGCCGGCTCCTGGTTCACCTGGATTCGCTCAACGCCGCGCTGCTGCGCTCTTCGGGCCGCCAAAAACCCGCCCTCCCTCGCACCTTCTAGGTGAATTACCCGGGTGCAGTTTAGAATTAATACCTCGTACAATTAGTACCCACCTTACCTGTCTTTCGATTGCAATTAGGCGTAATAGCAGATATTATTTTGATGGAGTAGCGGAAATTCTTCATGATTGAAGCCATATTAATCTCGATTGTGGTCCTGGCGGTTCTCATTTTGGCAACCGTCGCAGTGCTTCGCAGACTGGCTCCGACAGACCGCTCATTGCCCGTGACCGCGGGATGGATTGACGAGCTCTCCACAGACCGTTACCGCCCGATGATGCGGCTGCTGGATTCGAGCGATATTGGATTTCTGCGTTCGCAAGCCGGATACACCCGGAAAATGGAGTCCAAACTGCGAGCGCAACGCTGCCAGATCTTTCGCGGTTACGTCCGATGCCTGGACAAAGATTTCAGGCAGGTCTGCATGGCGCTGAAGCTGGTATTGGTGCAATCCCAACACGACCGCCCCGACCTGTCCGCCGTTCTGGTTCACCACCAGATCATGTTCGCGTCCGGAATGCTGGCTGTGTATTTCCGTCTTTTCCTGTATCGCTGGGGTATTTGCTCGGTCGATGTGACCGCCCTGGTGCAGATTTTCGACGTGATGCGGCATCGAACTTCGCAACCTGGTGCCCGCCGCCATGCCGGCCGGCGCCTAGAGCCGCTTGAGTAGTTCTTTCGCCTCGCTTCAAGTTCGCGGAATTTCTTTCCGCTTCGCGGAATTCCTTCGTGTGCACCCTGCGCCGCGCCCCGGTGTGATCCACCGGAAAGCGCAGGTGCAGCATCTCGTGGTACATCACGTACTCCAAAGCCAGGGCCGGCACCGTCTTTCGGTCGAAGATGCGGCTGATGATGATGGCGTTGTGCGAGGGGTCGAAATGCCCCAGCATGCTGCGCGAGGAACCGCGGCTCCAACCGAGCTGCGGGCGGCCGAGCATGCCATCGAAATATTCCACATTCATGCGCTCGAAGATTTCCTCGAGGGTCGAAATGCTCGCCCTTGGGCCCGGAAATGAACTTACGTCCGCGAATCTGCTTTACTAAATGCGCCTGCCGGCGGACGTCGCGGCGATTCAGGTACAAACGGTACCGGTGGGAGTAGATCCGGGCGATGGGCTTGCGGTAAAGCTTACCCAGGAGGATATGGGCCAGAGCTTCCAGTACCGGCGCCGGCGCCCCGCCAGCAGATCGGAAATCCGGATTTCCAGCCGTCCCGTCCTTCAAGCGGATGAAACTGTCGGCGTTGGCGAAACTACAGAACTCCACGCGCATTTCCGGCTGAGCGGTGCGCGGCTTCAACTCACGAAACACGCGCGCGTAGATTTCCTCGGGCGATTCAAAAACAGCGAACTCTGCAGGCCCTGTAGATCGAGCATTCCCATGCTCCACCGCCCTATGCCACCGTCTTCTTCTCGTGGATCTCCTGCAAACTCCAGACGCGGATCGGATCGCGCAAGCGCGCCGCCACCCTTCGGCCGCCGCGCGCGCTCCGCTCATCGTAGTGATGCACGGGACGCGGTACATGACCGCGCTCCGCCGGATCGACTTCTCATCGGAGAAGGCGGAGGCCCCGGCCGTCGTGTAAATCGCGAGCTGAATGTTCCCGCCTTTCAGCAGATCCACCGCGTTGGGCCGGCCTTCATTCACCTTGAGAATAGTCCGGCAAACCAGCCCGGCATTGCGCAGCGCCGCCGCCGTGCCGCGCGTCGCCGCCAGCGTGAAGCCGAGTTCGGCGAACCGCCTGGCCACCGCCACGGCTTCCGCCTTGTGGTGGTCGTTGACGCTGATGAAGACCGTGCCCTTCTCCGGGCAGCGGACTTCCCGCCGAAATCTGCGCCTTCAGGAACGCTTCGCCGAAGTTGATCCCGACGCCCATCACCTCGCCCGTGGAGCGCATCTCCGGCCCGAGCACCGGATCCACGCCGTGGAACTTATTAAACGGGAACACCGGCGATTTCACAAAATCCTGCGGCACACTGCAGCTTGCCCGAACTGAATCCGTAGTCCTTCAGCTTGCGGCCCCACATCAGGCCCACGGCGATGTTGGGCAGCGCCACTCCCGTCGCCTTACTCACATACGGCACCGTGCGCGAGGCGCGCGGATTCACTTCCAGCACGTAGACCACGCCGTTCTGGATCGCATACTGCACGTTCATCAGGCCGATCACGCGCAGCGCCTTCGCCAGGCGGACCGTGTAGTCCTCGATGGTGCGCAGCGTCTCGTCCGACAGCGATTGCGGCGGCAGCACGCAGGAGCTATCGCCCGAATGCACGCCGGCCTCCTCAATGTGCTCCATGATGCCCGCGATCAGCACGTCCGTGCCGTCGCCAAGCGCGTCCACGTCCACTTCGGTGGCATCATCCAGGAAGCGGTCCACCAGCACGGGGCGATCCTGCGAGAACGTCACCGCTTCGCGCATGTACTGGCGCACCATCTCCTCGTCGTAGGCGATCACCATGGCGCGCCCGCCCAGCACATAGCTGGGGCGCACCAGCACCGGATATCCGATGCGCGCGGCCACGGCGCAGGCCTCCTCGACGCTGGTCGCGGTGCCGTTCGCGGGACACGGAATCTTCAGATCGTCGAGCAGTTTGCCGAACAGCTTGCGATCCTCGGCCAGATCGATATCCTCGGGATCGGTGCCGATGATGGGGACGCCCAGCCGCTTCAGCGGCAGCGCCAGATTCAGCGGCGTCTGCCCGCCGAACTGCACGATCACGCCATCGGGCTTTTCGGTATCGACGATGTTGAGCACGTTCTCCAGCGTCAGCGGCTCGAAGTAGAGACGGTCGCTGGTGTCGTAATCGGTGGACACGGTCTCCGGATTGCAGTTGACCATGATCGACTCGACGCCCATCTCCTGCAGCGAGAAACTGAGCGTGGCAGCAGCAGTAGTCGAACTCAATTCCCTGCCCGATGCGATTCGGCCCGCTGCCCAGAATCATCACCTTCTTGCCGGTGCCGGGGTCGGCCTCGCACGCGCTCTCGTAATTCGAATAGAGGTACGGCGTGAAGCTTTCGAACTCCGCCGCGCACGTGTCCACGCGGCTGAACACGGCCGTGACACCAAGCTCCTTGCGCCGTGTGCGCACATCGATTTCGCCCACGCCCCACGTCTTCGCCAGTTGTGAATCGCTGATGCCGAACCGCTTGGCGGCGCGCAACTGCTCTTCTGTGGCAGTCCCGAGCGTGGTCTTCGCCATCTCGGCTTCGAAATCCACGACTTCTTTCATCTGGCCGAGGAACCACGGGTCGATGGAGGTCATCTCGGCGATATCCGCGACGCTGTATCCGCTGGCCATGGCGAAGCGTATGTAGTTCAGCCGGTCCGGCGTGGGCGTGATCAGCTTGTTGGCGATCAGGCTCTTATCGTACTTCTCGCTGCCGAACGCTTTGCCGGTCTCCAGGCTGCGTATGCCCTTCCACATGGCGGCCTTGAACGTGCGGCCCGATCGCCATCACCTCGCCCACCGACTTCATCTGCGTGCCGAGCGTGGTGTCCGCGCCGGGGAATTTCTCGAACGCCCACTTGGGGATCTTCACCACCACGTAATCGATCGTCGGTTCAAAACACGCCGGCGTCTTCAGCGTGATGTCGTTGCGGATCTCGTCCAGCCGGTAGCCGACCGCCAGCTTGGCGGCGATCTTGGCGATCGGGAATCCCGTGGCCTTCGATGCCAGCGCCGAACTGCGCGACACGCGCGGGTTCATCTCGATGATCACCATACGCCCGTTCGCCGGATTGATGGCGAACTGCACGTTGCTGCCGCCGGTATCCACGCCGATCTCGCGCAGGCAGCGCAGCGCGCCATCGCGCATCATCTGGTATTCGCGGTCGGTCAGCGTCTGCGCCGGCGCCACCGTGATGGAATCGCCGGTGTGCACGCCCATCGGGTCGAAATTCTCGATCGAGCAGATGATGATGCAGTTGTCGGCCAGGTCGCGCATCACCTCCAGCTCGTATTCCTTCCAGCCGAGGGCGCTCTCTTCGATCAGCACCTCGTGCACCGGGCTGAGCGCCAGGCCGCGCTCCAGAATCTCTACCAGCTCTTCCTTGTTGTACGCGATGCCGCCGCCGGTGCCGCCCATGGTGAAACTGGCGCGCAGGATGCACGGATAGCCGATGCGTCCGGCGAACTCCAGTCCCGCGTTGACCGAGTTGACGAGTTGCGATTGCGGCGTCTCCAGGCCGATCTTGCGCATCGCGTCCTTGAACAGCAGGCGGTCTTCGGCCTTCTTGATGGCGTCGATCTTGGCGCCGATCAGTTCCACGCCGTACTTCTCCAGCACGCCCGCTTCGGCCAGTTCCACCGAGAGATTCAGGCCGGTCTGCCCGCCCACCGTGGAGAGCAGCGCATCGGGCCGCTCGCGCCGGATGATCTCCGTCAGATACGGCAGCGTCAGCGGTTCGACGTAGGTCTTATCGGCCAGGTCCGGATCGGTCATGATGGTCGCCGGATTGGAGTTGACGAGGATGACTTCGAAGCCATCGGCGCGCAGCGCCTTGGCCGCCTGCGTGCCCGAATAATCGAACTCGCACGCCTGCCCGATGATGATGGGTCCGGAGCCGATGATGAGGATGCGGTGTAGATCGTTGCGCCGCGGCATGCTATTTCGCCTCCCGCATCAGCTTCGTGAAGTCGTCGAACAGATAGTGCGAATCGTGCGGTCCGGGCGCGGCCTCCGGATGGTACTGCACGCAGAAGACCGGCTCGCTGCGGTGGCGGAAGCCCTCCAGCGTCTGATCGTTCAGATTGACGTGGGTGATTTCGACCTCGCTCATTTTGAGCGAATCCGGATCCACCGCGAACCCGTGATTGTGGGAGGTGATCTCCACGCGCTCCGGTAATTTCATTGCGCACCGGATGGTTCGCGCCGCGATGTCCGAACTTCAACTTGTATGTCTTGCCGCCAAGCGCGAGGCCGAGCAGTTGGTTGCCCAGGCAGATGCCGAAGATGGGCTTCTTGCCGATCAGCTTGCGTATGTTGCCGACCTAGAGTGACCAGCGGCTCCGGATCGCCCGGGCCGTTGGAGAGAAAGATGCCGTCGGGATTCAGCGCCAGCACGTCCTCCGCGCTGGTGAGCGAGGGCACCACGGTTACCCGGCAGCCGGCATGCACCAGGCGGCGGAGGATGTTGTGCTTGATGCCGTAATCGTATGCCACCACGTTGTAGCGGGGTTCGGCCTGACGCCCGATCAGGTCCGAAGGGCGAACATTGCTGCACGGTCTCGGTCCACTGGTAGGCTTCGTGCGTGCTCACACGGCTGGCCAGATCGAGCCCGACCATGGTCGGAATCCGACGCGCCTTCTCCACCAACTTCTGCCCGTCGGTCTCCACTGAAGAGAGTACGCCGCGCATGACGCCGCGCGTACGCAGGTGGCGACCAGGGCGCGCGTGTCCAGATCGCTGACGATCGGCACGCCGGCGCGCGCCAGGAAAGTATCGGCCGCGGCATCGCTGCGCCAATTGCTGGCAGCAGGCGAAAACTCGCGAGACCACCAGCCCTCAATGTATGGCCCTTCGACTCGTTGTCCGTGGTACTGGTTCCGTAGTTGCCGATTTGAGGATTGGTCAGGATCACGATCTGCCCGGGAATAGGACGGGTCGGTGAAGACTTCCTGATATCCCGTGAGAGCGGTATTGAAGACAACTTCGCCGCTTCGCTCGGTGGGCGCACCAAAACTCCGGCCCTCGAAGACGTTCCCGTCCTCCAGGGCGAGTATTGCGTTGGTCAATTTAGGCTTTTCCTCCCAGGGCGTGGATAACCTTCATTTTAGCAGGTGCCGCCAGTGGCCCACACAAGTCTGGGCCGCGCCGTGCCGCCAGTGTGGAACTAATCGTAAATTCTGCGCCAAACCCGATTCGAGGACGGGTGGCCTTTCGCTATCATTTGAGAGCACTTGAAGCGCGAGCAACGCTGCCGCGCGGTATGAGAAATACTTTCGGGAGTGTAAATGCGCATATTGTTGCTGCTGCTGGTGTCTCTGGCGGCCGCTGCACAGAATCAGGCGGTGCCGTCCGCGACGGGAACCGGATTTTGTCGGCAGTAACGTCTGTAAAACCCGCCATGCCGACGTGTGGATGAATTTCTACAAGAATCCCCACTTCAAGAGCATCGCATCGGGCAAGGAGCCGCCGGAAAAGACGGGCTGCGAAGGCTGCCATGGACCGGCGCAGAAGCACGTTGCGGCAGGCGGCGGCAAGGCCACGATCCCGCGGGCATTTTCGCTGATGCAGCCGAAGCAGGCGCTCGATACCTGCCTGGGCTGTCATGCGCGCGACCTGGCGCGGGCCAACATCACAACGATCGGAACATACGCACAACGACGTTGCGTGCAACGAGTTGCCACTCGATCCACCATTCGGCCGACGCCGAAATATCTGCTGGCGAAGAAGCAGAGCGAACTCTGTTACGGCTGCCACGCCACGGTATTCGCGCAGTTCTCCATGCCTTCCAAGCACCGCGTCAATGAAGGCTTCATGCAGTGTACGGACTGCCACAATCCGCACGGTTCGTTCGACGCCACCTGGAGGATGGCGCAGCGCCCGCGTATGGTGGAACGGGCGCTCAACGCCGAATCGCCGTGCGTCAAGTGCCATACCGACAAGCGCGGGCCGTTCGTGTACGAGCATCCTCCGGTACGCGTGGAGGGCTGCGAAATCTGCCACATGCCGCACGGTTCGATGAACCCGAAACTGCTGCGGCGCCCGGTGGTATTCACGGTCTGCCTGAGTGCCACAACGGCGCCGATTCGTTCGGCACGCGCAACAACGGGGTACCGACTGCAATCTTCCAAACACAACATGCTCGATCCGAAATTCCAGAAATGCACGACATGCCACGTGGCCATACACGGATCCAACAGCGACGCGTTTTTCCTGAGGTAGACGCCATGAAGACACGATTCTGGATTTTCTTTGCGGCAATCGGAGCGCTTTCGGCGCAGCAGGTGGTGGCGCCCACCACCGGAAGCCATCGGATCTGCCGCGCGGCGAAAACCACGGGACTACAACATACACGAATACCTTCGAGTTCGGATACCGCTGGAGCCTGGTGGGCGGCGACGACGGTCAGTATCGCAGCACCGTAAATTATCGCAGCGGTCCTGCGACTGCTCGGCAGCAGCCTTTCGATCGATTCCAAGGACGGGCACGGCCACTACTTCGACCAGATTCTGCTCAACACGATGGGACTGGGCAACGATCCTTACCGAGTTCGTGAGCGCTGCGTGTTCAGAAGAACCAGCTGTACCGCTACGACATGACGTGGCGGCTGCAACGACTACTACAATCCCGGCCTGACGGTCGCCGGCGGACTGCACTGCATGGACACGGTGCGCCGCATACAGGATCACGAAGTCACGCTGTTTCCGCTATCCAAGTACCGTGTGCGTGCGGGATACAGCCGCAACGTGCAGGACGGCCCGATGCTGACCACCTTGCTGGAACCGGACAACAACAGCACGCTCAGCACGCGCTGCCGGTGTTCGTCAATCTGCGGCGCGAGTGGAACGAGTACCGCATTGGCGGCGACGTGGATGTGGCGGGCTTCAAATTCACCCTGCTGCGGCGCTGGGATTTCTATAAGGAGGACTCCCTACCGTCTGTTGCCCGGTCCAACGCGGCGGCGATCGGGCTGCCCGACGATCTGACCGTGCGCTGCAGACTTTCGTCAAGGCGGCGCCGGTCCACGGGAGCGAATCCGGGGTGGCTGGGGAATCTGGTGACGGTTCGCAAGCGCTGGTCGGTAAATGCGCGCGCAAGCTATCTGATGGGCCGCAACAATTTCACGATGAATGAAATCTTCAGCGGCGTGGGACGTCTCGGCGCGGACGTCAATCGCCAGATCCTGGTGCAGGGCGACGCGGAGCGGCCGGTGGTGACGGGCGATCTCAATCTCGACGTGCAGCCTTCCGACCGCCTGACGATCGTCAACAACACGTCGGTACAACAATCAGCGGATCAGCGGACCCTCCACCTACACGGAGATCCTCAACGGCAGCGATTCGGGCACGACGATCAACTTCCGGTATCTTGGCGTGCAGCTCGTAACCAATTCGACGGACGCACAACTATCGCGTGAAGAACTGGATCGGCTTCTACGCGGGATATCAGCATACGTACCGGCTGGTGCGCACTATCGAAGGGCTTCCAACTCGCCGGCGTCCCCAACTCGACGCGACGAAGCGGAGTACGAGAATTCCACTCGCTGCACTCCGGGACGGCTGGGATGCGGATCCGGCCGGTGAAGAATCTGACGGCCAACATCGAAGGCGAAATCGGGCGCGCGAATAACCCGCTGACGCCTGTCAGCGATCGCAATTACCACGCGCTGAACGGGCTGATAAGTTACCGCCTGCGGAAGCTAGCAGTTATCGACATCTTACAAGCAGTTGTACAACGTGAATGCGCCGCCGGGATTCTCGTCGTACAGCCCGCACTCGCGCGAACTATTCGGCGAACGCAAGCCTGGCGCTCAAAGACTGCGGTCGCTGGACGCCAGCTACATGAAGCTGCATCTGGACACTGCCGGGGCATCGCGTTCTTCGCGGGAGCACCCCGGGCCACCCTGCAGAGCGGCACCTCCATCTATCGGAGCAACATCCATGCCGCCAACCTGGGCGCGCGGTTCACGGTGACGAAGCGCGTGGACCTGTACGCGGGGTACACCATCACGAAGGACACGGGCGACGGCCGTTCGACAGCGACGGCAGGAGCGACGGATCCGACGGAGGCGTCTTTTCGCCGGCGCAGACGTTCCCGCTAACCATACCAGTCGCCGTTGGCGCGGGTCTCGATTCGAATTATCCGAAGCCGCGGTGGAACGTAGGCTGGCAGTATTATGACTACCACCAGCAGTTCAATATCTTCGGGTATTATCAGAACTTCCACGCGCAGATACGGGATATACCAGCGTAAGTTGGGCGTTCTGAGTTTAATGAACATAAACGCGCCACGGCGTCCGAGCGTTAGCGGCCGGCGAAGGTGTCGCACGTGGAGATGTCGCCGGATTGCAACCCGCGGCGGAACCAGTCCGCCCGCTGCGCGGAACTTCCGTGGGTGAACGACTCGGGACTGACGTGACCGGTGGCCATGCGCTGCAAACGGTCATCTCCTACCGAGGCGGCGGCGCGGAGGCCGGCGGCAACGTCCGAATCATCGATGATCTTCCGTTGGGCGGTTGCGTGGCCCCATACTCCTGCGAAGCAATCTGCTTGCAGTTCCAGGCGGACTGAGCGGATTCGCCTGCGACGGATCGCCACGCGAAAGCCGATGCACCTTTGCCCTCACGTCCCGAGCAGTTTTCGCATCGTGATGACCATTTCATGCGCCAAAACGCATGCCTGTGCGAACTCACCGGGCGCTCCGAAGCGGTCGCGCAACTCCTGGAAGAACCTGAGGTCAATAAAGACCTTCTCGTCCACGGGGCAGTAGAACGGTCCGGTTTCACTTTGGGCAGTGCCGCATCCGGATTGCGTAGGTCGCGGAACAGCACCAGTTTGGTGCGACGGTAAGATGTACCGCCTCTGCGGCATTAGTTGCTCCCAGGTGCTGGACGTCGTTCAGCACGAACTTGACAAATTCGACTTCGCGCTGCTCCGCCGGGCCGGCATCCGGATTTGACAGAGCGCTCTTCACTGCGGCAGTGGAGCCGTATCGCCGCCGCCGGAGCGGTGAAGAGGTTGGTCCGAGAGCAGTTGATCGACAATGAGCACCATCGCGCCGCCGATACCGAGATGCGCGCCGTTGAAACCGCCGGAGTTGAAAGCTCGCCACTCCGCCGCCCTCGCCGACGAGATCTTCGATATCAGAACTGCCCCGCCTGGTGTCCCAGCGGCATGTGCTTTGTGGCGTGCACGGCGCGCGCCAACGTGCGAATGCTCCCATTGATTTTAAGCAGGCGGCGTTCCATGACAGTCACGCCGCGTTCATTTCGCGGTGCCGGCGCGGCGAGTAGATCATACCTCACCGCGATGAGGGCGCCGGTCAACGCCGACCCAGATGCCGGTCACACCCCAACCGTACGAGAAGCACAGACGATAGGCGACGGGCAAAGCCGACGATCCAGTAGCCGGCCAGGTGGGCAAGGGCTGGAGTGCGTGTATCGCCGAGTCCGCGCAGGGCGCCGGTGGCGACCACCTGTAGGCCGTCGAAGATCTCGAATAGCGCCGCAATGCGCAGCAGTGTCGCACTGGCGGCGATGACGGCGGCTTCGGGAGTGTAGAGACGCGCGATCCAACGGGGCGCGAAGGCAAGCGCCAGGCCGGCGGCGCTCATGAATCCGGCGCCGAGCAGCAGAGCGGTCCAACCGGAGACCGCAATGCCAGGCCGGGATTTGCGGCCGACCGCCTGGCCCGACCCGGACGGCGGCAGCGGAACTGATGCCGAGCGGGACCATGTAGGTGATAGAGATGACGTTGACGGCGATGCTGTGCGCGGCCAGCGAGATTTCGTCGAAGCGGGCAGCCATCACGGTCACCACACACCGAACACCGCGCCTTCGGCGCCAGAATCTGCATCGCGCTAGGAAATCCGAGCAGCGATCAATCTGCGGATTGCCGCCCAGTGCGGACGCCAGCTCGAAGCGCAGATGGGCGTTGCCGCTGCAGTTCGTTCATGACGGAGCACCGCGATCAGCAGTACGAGCGCGATATAGACGCGGAGAAGGACGTCGAGAATCCCGGAGCCTTGCAGGCCGAGGCGCGGCGCACCCCAGTTGCCGTACATGAGAGCCAGTTGCCGGCGAAGTTGAGCAGGTTGGCGCTGACCACCGCGAAGGTGATCGGCCTGACGATGTTCCTCGCCTGCAGGTAGCGGCGGAAGACCGTGTAGAAGAGCAGGGGCGGCACACCCCAAAGCAGCGCGTGGACGAAGGGACCGAGCAACTCCATGACGCGCGGGTTGGTACCGATAGCGCGCAGCAGCGGAATGGTGAGCGCAGCAGCAGCGCGACGACCGGCGCAACGCCCAGCGCGCATCCAAAGCCCTTGGACCAGACGTGCGGCGGCAAGCAGCATCGTCCCTGGCGCCGAATGCCTGCGCGACCAGCGTATCCATGCCGTGCCAGCATGCCGGTGCCGCAGATCACGATGGGATAGAAGAGCATGCTGCCGAGGCTGCCGGCGCCGATCGCGGCGGCGCCCAGGCGCCCGGCCATGACGGTATCGACGAAGCCCATCGCCATCCAGCCGAGTTCGGCCATGGCCAGCGGCGCGGCGAGGCGCAGCATGGGACGGATCTCTTCGAAAGCCGACGATCATGCTTTGGGATGCGCCTTGTCGTAGACTGCCATCAGGTCGGTGAGCGATACCTGGGTGTACTTCTGTGTGGTGGAGAGGCGTGCGTGGCCCAGCAGTTCCTGGATGGCGCGCAGGTCGGCGCCGTCGGCGAGCAGGTGCGTGGCGTAGGCGTGGCGGAAGCTGTGCGGATGCACGGAGGTCGCCGGCGAGATAAGTGGCGTAGAGCTTGACGATGCCGGTGATGCCGCGCGTGGTGAGGCGGCGTGCTGCGATGGTTGAGGAAGACGCGCGCGCTCCTCGCGCACCACGGGACGTTCGCCGAGATAGCGCTCCAGCGACTCGGCGGCCTTTCCCGGCAGCGGCACCTGGCGTTCCTTTTCTGCCTTTGCCGCGGACGCGGAGCCAGCCATCGGAGCGGTCGATATCTTCCAGGTTGAGGCCGGCGAGCTCGCTGACGCGAATGCCGCAGCCGTAGAGGAGTTCGAACATGCGCGCGGTCGCGCGCCGGAAATGGACGCTCGAGTTTACCGGCGGCAACGCCATCGAGCAGCGCGTTCGCCTGCTCCGCGGTCATCACCTCGGGCAGCTTCTGCGGGGCCTTGGGCGTGCGCACCAGGCGGGCGACATTGAGCGGGACTACGCCTTCGCGCAGCATGAAGCGGAACAGGCCGCGCACGGCGGCCAGTTTGCGGCGCAGCGGTGACGGCGGCGAGCTCGTCGCGGTAGAGCGAGGCCAGCCACTCGCGAAGCAGCAGGAGGTCGATGGCCGCGGGCTCGGGCGGCGCGAGATCGGGCGGCGAGAGATATGCGAGGAACTGGCGCAGGTCAGCTTCATAGGCGCGAATGGAGTGGGCGGAATTGCCCGAGCGCGGCGAGATCTTCCAGGTAGCTGGACGATCTGGCGTTCGAGTTCAGACTCGGGCATGCGCGATCGGCATCCAGGCACGCCGAAACGCGTCCAGCGCGCGCTGGCAGACTCAGCGCGTGGCCGCGCCTTCTTGTCGCGGCGCAGTCTGCTGGCGGTCGGCCTCGTCGAGCTGCGGCAGCAGGTCGAAGGTGATGTTGGCGGGCTGGTAGTCCTTCGGGTCGGCGGCCGGAGACGTAGTGGCAGAGCGAGCCGAGGGCGGTCGCGCGCGGCAGCGGGCGCGGGCGTCTCGCCAGCGGCCAGCGCGGCGGCGTGCATGCCCGCCATGAGTCCGGTGGCGATGGATTCGACGTAGCCTTCGACGCCGGAGATCTGCCCGGCGAAGAAGACGTCGGGCCGCGTGCGCAAGTTGCAGCGTGGCGGTCAGGAGCGCGGGCGCGTTGATATACGTGTTGCGGTGGATCTGGCCGAAGCGCAGGAACTCGGCGCTTCTCGAGGCCCGGGATCAGGCGCAGCACGCGGGCCTGCTCGCCGAACTTCATATGGTTCTGGAATCCGACCAGGTTGAAGCTCTCGGCGCGCAGGATTCTCCTGGCGAAGCTGCACCACAGCGTAGGGCCGCCGTCCGGTGCGCGGGTCGGTCGAGGCCCATCGGCTTCATGGGGCCGAAGCGCAGCGTGTCGCGGCCGCGGCGCGCGATCTCCTCGATCGGCAGGCAGGCCTCGAAGTAGCAGGTGTTGTCTTCGGGATATGGGCGGAGACGCGAGTCGCGGCCTTGAGCAGCTCGTCCACGAAACGCTCGTACTGGTCGCGGTCGAGCGGGCAATTGAGGTAGTCGTCGGTGCCGTCGGTCGACTTGCCGTAGCGCGACGCCCAGAACGCGATGCTGGTGTCGACGGTATCGGCATCCACGATGGGGCTGATGCTGTCGTAGAAGTAGCAGACGCTCGAGCCGGTGAGGCGTGCGATTTCCTCGGCGAGCGCGCCGCTGGTGAGCGGTCCGCTGGCGACGATCCAGATGGCGTCGTCCGGTCAGCGTGGTGACTTCCTCGCGGCGCAGTTCGATCAGCGGCTCGGCGGAGATGGCGCGCGGTGACTTCGCGCGGCGAAGACGTCGCGGTCCACGGTGAGCGCGTGCCCGCCCGGAACGCGCGCCGTCTGCGCAGCTTGAAGCAGAAGCGAATCGAGGCGGCGCAGTTCTTCCTTGAGCAGCCACGGCGCGGTGGATTCCGACTCGCTCTTGAGCGAGTTGCTGCAGACCAGCTCGGCCAGGCGGTCGGTCTGGTGCGCGGGAGTTGGACGCACCGGGCGCATCTCGTGGAGCACGCACGGTATTCCGCGGCGCGCGATCTGCCAGGCGGCTTCGGTGCCGGCCAGTCCGCCGCCGACGATGTGAATGGCCTTGGTCAAAGTTAGAGGATTCCGCGAGGTCGGCGGCCGGAACGCGCACGCCCACGTAGAACGAACCGAAGAGCGCGTACACTGCGCTGACTTCGTCGAAGCGCATCTCGTAGATGAGGCGCTTGAACACCGGCGGGTCTTCGGAGAAGAGGTCGACGCCCCACTCCCAATCGTCCAGGCCGATGGATCCGGAAATGATCTGGCGCACTTCGCCGGCGTAGCGGCGGCCGATTGCGCCGTGCTTTTCCATCATTCGCTGGCGGTCCGCCAGGGATTCCTCGATACCAGTTCTTGGACTCGCCGCGGCGCCGGTCCATCGGGTAGAAGCAGGCGTATTTGGTCGCGGGAATTTCCGGCCAGAGACGCGGCGCCATGGCCTGGCGGTGGCGGTCGAGCGTGGCTTCAATCTCCTGCTTCCACTCGTCGGAATACGGTTGTATGCCCTTTGCGATCGAGGCCGGCGTAGACCTTGGCGGTGGATTCGTAGATGCCGAGCTCGACCACTGACGAGGTAGGACGTGGTGGGCTCGAGATAGTCGCTGATGGCGAGGCGCGCCAGATCGAGCTGCACCTGGTTGAGCTCTCTCGAAGCTGCGGCGGAAGTGAATGAACAAGAAGATCGCCCTTGTGGCCGAGCAGCGAAAACAGCGCGCTCTGGCGTCCGTCGGCGGGCGTCTCCAGGGCGGCAAGTGCAGTGCGTGGCCTCCTGCAGGATCTCGGCGCGGGCGGCATCCGGAAGAGCGCGCCAGGCAGAGCACGCCGGAAGCGCATCATCTGGTGCAACACGCTGGCGCCTTCGCACTGAGCGGGACGGGAGGGATAGCGGTAGCGGCAAGCGTGTCAGGGATCATTTATCCATTATAGGAAAGAGAGGAGATGCGATTTCAGGAAGAATCAAGAACGGGTGTGCGACATGAAAGTTGCGATTCGAGTTTCTTTTTTTGTGGCCTTTAACCTAGCGTAGTGTACGCTAGGTTAAAGGGAGGTCTTGCATGCCCGACTCTCTGACTGACTTGGAAGCGCGTCGCGCCGCCGTTCAATTGCAAATCGCCCAGTTGGGTGATATGCGGTCTGGTTCGATTACCGGAACCGGTGGCCGCTGTGGAATCGAACTGCCATTGCCATCAGGCCGATGATCCTGACACGGTCCTTACTATCGGCTAACGCGCAAGGTGAATGGCAAGACCGTTACCGAGACGTTTTCTCTCCGGCCAGTTTGGCCAAGGCGCAAGCGCGAGGTTGCCGAATGCCAGCGCTTCCGAGAACTGGGCGAGCAACTGTTGGAGGTCAACGAGCGGGTCTGTCGGTTGCGTCCCGTGGAGGAACTCAGCCATCCGCCCAGGAAAAAAACGGCCGAAGTTATCCAAAGGGAGATCGCGCGCGAAGTAGACCAACTCTTGCGCGTCGTCTTCAGCGCCCGAAACAAAACGGGGTTGGTGGATCTGGAGGCTATCGAGATGGCTGTGCGCTCGGCCATGCACCACGCTGGAGCGACCGCTCCTGACCCGAACTGCTGCAATTTCCGATGCCGCCAGCCGGCCGAGGCACCCTTCCTTGTCCTTGCGGTCAGGATGCTCTCCTGCCGGGGGTTCACGTTGCAAGCCGATTTTGACCGCCGTCGGCCGAAGTAATCGTATCGCGACCCTACTACTTGTGCTCACACTGTCATACCGGCCAATTTCCCGCCGACGTCGAAATGGACATTGCAAACAAGGAAGCTTCTCCTGGGGTGCGCCGTATGCAGGCTGTCGTGGGTCGGGAGGTTCCGTTCGATCATGGTCGTCGGCAATTGAAACTGCTCGCCGACCTGGAAATAACCACTAAAGCGGTGGAGCGCACTGCCGAGGCGATAGGAGGCTGTATCGCTGCCGAGCAGCAGGTAGAGATTCAGCGGAGCCGTCCAACTGGATCTGCCCATCGTAGTGGGTGAACCGATCCCCATCCTGTATGTCCAGATGGATGGGACCGGCATACCGGTAGTGAAAAAGAACCGCTGGGACGCGCAGGGCAAGACCGAGAAGGCCAGCCGGCCCACACGCGGGAGGTCAAGTTGGGATGCGTTTTCACCCAGAACCGCGATGGGACGAAGAAGGCTACGCCATGCGCGATCCGGACTCCACCACCTACGCCGGGCGCCATCGAGACCGCCGGCGAAGAGTTTGGCAAGCGGATCTACCTGGAAGCCTGGAATCGCGGTTGGAGCCGCGCCGAAAAGAAGGTCGTTATGGGCGATGGGGCCGAATGGATCTGGAACCTTGCCGACGCCCTACTTCCCGGGCGCGATCCAGATCGTCGATCTCTACCACGCACGCCAGCACTCTGGGAACTGGCGCGCCTGACTGCACCCCAATGCCCGACGTGAACCCAGGAAGCTTGGATCAGTGATCCACCAGCGACGTCTGCTCGACAAGGGCAAGATCGAAAAGCTGGCGGCTGCGCTTCGCGCCATCCGCACCGTCCAATCCCGAACTTGCCGCAGAAGGTTCGCACCGAGGCCGACTACTTCGAGAGAAACGCACCGAACGGATGCGTTACCCCAACGTTCCGCCGGCAGCACCTGTTTGTCGGTTCGGGCGTGATCGAGGCTGGCTGCAAAACCGTGATCGGTTCCCGCCTCAAGCAGTCCGGAATGTTCTGGACTGTGCGAGGAGCCAACGCGATCATCGCCTTGCGCTGCTGCCATCCTTTTCAACGGCCAGCCCGAGGACATGCCTGGGCGCATTCCCGCCCGGCCAGCTTAACCTGCCACTTCCATGTCGTGCGCCCATTCAAGAACCGTGCGCGTTTTTCGAAGCGGAGCGCTGGCGCACGACATCGATCCATACCGCCATCACGATCACCAACGCCGATCACCGCGCTCTGCCAGTAGGAGGAGACATCGAGCAGGTTCAGACCATTTCGACAGCACACCGATCATCAGCGCGCCCACGAGGGTTCCGCTTACGGTCCCGACGCCGCCGAAAAAGCTAGCCCCTCCGATAATCACTGCCGCGATGGAATCGAGGTTCGGCGCCTGCTCCCGCCAGAAACCCGGAATTCATACGCCCCGCCAACAGGACGGCGGCTAATCCGCCAGCCGCGCCGCTCATCGCATAAACCAGCGTGAGGCGCGAATTCACGGGTATGCCGCAGAGCACGGCCGCCTGCTTGTTGCCGCCGATCGCATAAATGTCCCGCCCGACCGTCGTCCGGTTCAGAAAGAGACGAACACCACGCAGACCGCAAGCACGACCAATACCGGCGCCGGGATGAACGCGATCTTTCCGGCCCCCATCCAGCGGAAACCGCTCGGGAGAGCCCGGATATCAGGAAAGCCCCGGAAATGACCAGCGCCAGCCGCGCGCGACATTCATCATCCCGAGCGTGGGTATGAATGGGATGAGGCAGGCGAAGCCTGGTGAGCAGCAGTCCGTTCACGCTGCCCAGGGCCGATTCCAACGGCGATGGCCGCCAGGATGCTGCAGCCAGGCCGGAGCGCCCGCTTTCAGCATGAGAGCCGCAACGACGCAGGCAAAGCCCAGGATGGAGCCAACGGACAGGTCGATTCCGGCCGTCACAATCACCAGCAATTGACCCAACGCCAGAGTGAGCAATACGTAACTGAACGAAGTGGC
>ERZ1370068.6283-contig-5276_pt1 | contig 25583 bp, 46 predicted proteins | sample MGYA00561227_ERZ1370068 | MGnify/ENA primary metagenome ERZ1370068 (study PRJEB38410, sample SAMEA6850437) | metagenome | study: Metagenomic assessment of the ecological functions of the soil: analysis of the soil microbiota associated with the...
TTGTGTACTTCGTTCAGTTACGTATTGCTCGTTCAAGGTAACCCACCCGGCATCCGATATACTGATTCCACGGGTCTGTAGCCAAGTGGTTTGGAAGCGGCAGTCTGCAAAACTGCATACGCCGGGTTCGATTCCACCAGGCCCTCGTGTTCGTTCACACAGAGAACTCAATCTACGGTTCGACCTACCTCACCTGTAAAGTACGCCGAACCACCGGAAATGGTGCCCCCACCGCACGCTTCGGCGCGGAGGGAGTGGAAACCCTACGTCGAATTATCAGAAATCCTTGTCGGCGCGGCGATCCTCATCACCTGGCCCGATGGCCAACCCGAGCTTCTGAGACCACACCGTGACCTCTCTCGTACTCGGAATAGAGGAACCGTGTCCAGACTTAGAGGGCCAGAGAGATCTCAAGTACTAGCCTGAATTATAATCCGGCGCGCTGGTCTCTTCTCCACCTGCGGGAAGAAGCAGTATGGCGATCGTGACCATGCTGGGCGGCATCTGTGCGGCACCGGCTACAACGGCTCCCACCAGGCATGGCCTTTTCTCGACGGAGCGTGCCCCCGCTGTGGGAGAACTCACCACCGGGCTCCACGTACGACAACTGCATTGCGAACCACAGCAGGCGAAACGCGCTCATGCTCGGATCGTACCGACCGGCAAGGCGGCACATTTACGTCAACGGGCCTCCGTGCATGACGTGCGCCGAAACTTATCTGTGGAAGCGGGCTCAAACGCCGCCGTACAGCCGACAGTTACGCAGCGTGGCCCGCGGTCGAAGAATTCATTCGCAGCAACGGCCTCGAAATCTCGGAATATTCAAATCGCTTGCACTGAGCGACTCGATAGTATTACGCTGACTGTTCATAGGTGAGTAGCTCCAACGGTCAGAGCACCGATCTGATAAATCGGAGGGCTGCCGGTTGATTCTGGCCTCACCTACTGGGGAAGGAAGGCGTGACAGGTTGCGCTGAGCGCCTTCTATTTCCTCACGGGACTATCGCATAGTGGTACAACTGGTTTACACCCAGCAGGCCGAAGTTCGATTCTTCGTAGTCCTACGCAAATTACGCTAACTACCTTATGACCCAGACGGAGACGTGATGGATGAAGAAGAACGAGAATTTGCCCGACTAGAACAACTGTGGAGAAAGTCCTGGCAAGCTCGATGCCTCAATCAGTACGAAGTCGAGGAAGTCAAGAAAGAAGTCACCAAGGCACGGTATGAACTCAGGGAGATCGGTGACGCTATCTGCGCCACCCTCCACGACCTCATGGTGGCGACACAAGACATACAACGACTCCTAGGCGGTGAAGTCAAACCCGTAGCCTTCGATTCGACCGACTGCACTGTGTGCGGCCGCCGCCTGGGATTCCAAGACGGCCGGTGGTACGTATTGACGGGTTGACATGCGCGCCTGACAACTCACACGAGCATCCCTCGCGTCTCTTCCCGTAATGCCTTGACCAACGGCACGTTCGATGATGGGGAACCGAGATGAACCGCTGGCTCACCGGATGAGAAAACCTCCACCTTGAGCTATTGGCACCACACCGCGACGTGCTTCCCGCCAACATCGAAATCAACGCCAGTTCACTACCGGTGGATACGGTTGGCCTGACCCGCCGATGCACCCATGATTTGCGATCGGCTCCAACGTCCCTCGAAGGCGTCTGCACCGTGTCGTCGTGCATGGGGCACCTCATCGCCAAGCTGGACGGCGATCGGTACACCGAAGGCCACCTGTGGCTGCGTCTCGGAGAAAAAGACAGCCTCTTGGTGGAAGAGACCGTCGTAGAGTTGGTGCGTATCCCCACCCTCACCTACGTCGCCAAACGGTACTTCCTCTCCGACAACCACACTCCATGGGAATTTTTCGAACAGCAATACGTAACCACTTCGGTAGTACTTCGTTCAGTTACGTATTGCTATCCCTCTCACGTCGAGTTCAAGGATTACGTCGTGATGGTCGAAGCGCCGGGAGGCGACGCCGTCACCGCGGCGTCAATCGAGGTCAGCGAAGCGGCTGCGCGCCGGGCAAGCCCATCAGAGTACGCCATCAACACGCATCATCACGCCGACCATGCCGGCGGGCATGCGCGCCTACGTGGCCGAAGGCATTCCGATCATCACGCACGAATCGCACCGGAAATGCTACGAGGAGCAGATCTTCAAGAACCCGCACACGCTCGAATCCCGATCGCCTCGCGCGGATGCCGCGCGCGCCGATGATCGAGACGATGAAGGACAAGCGCGTGCTGACCGACGGCACCATGACGCTCGAGATCCACCTGATGCGCGGATCAGCCGCACAGCGAAGGGCTGCTGATGGTGTACCTGCCGAAGGACAAGCTGCTGGATCCAGTCCGACGCATACATTCCGCGTCCCGGCGCGCCGCCGCTGGCGATGCCGAGCCCGTACACGACGAACCTGGTGGACAACATCTCGCGCCTGAAGCTCGACGTCGCGCGTGTCGTGCAGGTTCACGGTGGCAGCAGCCCGCATAGCGAAGTGCTCGCCGCCGCCGGCCGCCCGGTGTCAACGAACTAGGCTGGTCAGCCGATCCGCCCGCCGCTCGCGACATATCGTGAGCGGCGGGACACGCTTCGAATTCCCACCTGAAAATCCGCGGCGGTCCGTGGAATCGGATTTGCGGTTTCCGGGCTGATGTCACGGGTCCTGTCACATTCCCCGTCGCCTGCACCGGCACACGCCCCGTCGATCCGCGCGGTTCCATTCGATCACGTCTGGCCGGCCGGTGTGGCGGCCGGAGCTCCTGACGGACAGTCAGCAGCGGCACCGCTGCCGAGATTGCGACCGTGCGCTTCGTTCCGGCGCGCACGATCCTCTATAGCCAGGGGCGCGCCAGCCGATTCGATATTCATCGTCTCGCGAGGCGTCATGAAGTCGTATCGGGATCTGCGGTCCGGCCGGCAGCGAGTGGTCGCGTTCCTGTTCCCCTCCGATGTGCTCGGGCTCGCGGAGGGCGGCCGCTACTGCAACAACGCGGCAGGCGCTGACGCCCGCGACGCTGTCACAGCATTCGCGTGGACGTGCTGAAAGAATCCTTCCGCCGCGACTTTGCGCTGCAGTTCCAGTTCCTGGCCAAGATCACGCACGAGCTCCGGGAATCGCAGCGCCGGGCGATCGGCCTGGCGCGGCATGATGCGGAGGGAAAGCTGGCGACGTTTTTCGAGATGCTGCAGCGCAACACCTGGCTGCGCGACAACGCCGCGTCCGAGGCCATCTGGCTTCCCATGAGCCGCGCGGACATCGCGAGCTACCTGGGGCTGACGCAGGAGACCCTGAGCCGCACGGCCGCGCGGCTCGCGCGCGCTCCGGGATCGTGAAGTTTACCGACCGCAACCATGTGCAGATCGTCGATCGCGCCCGCCTGCACGCGCTCGCCGACCCGCGCTGACGCGTCGTGACGTGCTGTGCAGCGCGCAATGCGCACGGCACTGATGGTGATCAACACGCCGCGATGCGCGGTCACGTTACGATCCGTTCGAGGCTCCTTCCAACAAGTGATCAATCGGCTGAAGGCGGTCTTCGGTGCCGCTGTCGCGTGGGCGTGTGGGCCGGCGCGGGCGCGCGACGATGTCACGCGTCATCCGGCGGACCGTCCATCGCAGGTCGATCTCGATGAGGTGCTCATCCTCGCCGAAGACCTTCGCAATGTGCTGACCGTCGTCATCGCGTGCGCCAACGCCATGCAGCGTGGCGCCGCGAGAGGACTGCCGGTGGACCGTGACTTCCGCGACCTGGACGCGGGATGTACCCGGGGTAACAGGATTCTTCAGCGCCTCGTGAACATCGACCAGTCATCGCGGCCGAGTCCCACCCGATCGACGTGAACGCCGCCGTCGTCGAAAGCAGTGAGATGCTCAGAGCGGGCGCTTGGCGATGGCATCCGGCTGAATCTGCAACTGGCGCCTGGCCGGGAATACGTCCTCGCAGAGCCGCCTGGACGTGGAACGCATCCTGCTGAACCTGGCGATGTGCGGCCGGCACGCGATGCCCGATCACGGCGTGCTCACGATCGAGACGGCCTCCCTCAGGAGGTGCCGCCCGGTTTGAAACCTCCGCACGTCCGGGCGCGGTCCTTACGTGACAGCTCACCGCCGTCGCCGACACCGGCGCCGGCATGCCGTCGGGAACGAGGATGCGCGTCCTCGGTGTCGACTCCGCCGCAAGGAACAATGCGGCACCGACCTCGGGATGGCCGCCGTGGTGCACACGGTTCGCTCGCTGACGACGGGCGCTGCGTATCGAGGGCGATGATGGACGCGGGACGCGGGTCACGATCGATCTGCCGTGCGTGGACTGCGCGTGATCGGCCAACTGGTGCGGCGGCTCGCGGCGCTAAACCCCGCGGCAAAGCGCGTGCGCGCGGCGGCCACGATCTTGCCGCATGCTATTCGCAGCATCAGCTCCCACTCGGTCTCGAGCAGCGACAGCCGCGCGTCGTTCAGCTCGGTCGGCGGTGATCACGCCGTTCTCGTGCGACACTTCGGCGATCGAGGCCCTCGCGCGCCAGCTCCACGGCCTTCTGCTCGGTCGCGACGATCTCGCGCGCCGCGTCGAGCTCGCTCGACGCCGACGCCAGCTCGAGCCGCGCGTTGTCGAGCGCGGCGCTGACGCCGTGCTCGGTCTGTTTCACGCGTCGCCGTCGCGGCGCCGCGCCTGGCTGCGACGCTCGGCGCGTTGAACAGCGGCACCGTGAAGTTGACGCCGAACTGGTAGCTGCGGTTCGTGCCGCTGGAGCAGCCTCGACAGGCCGTCCTCCTGATACTGGAAGTTGCCGTTCAGCGCGACCATCGGCTTCAGCTCGGCGTTGGCCAGCGAGACCAGGCGCTGCGCCGCCTCGCGCTGCTGGCCGAGCGACGCGGATGTCGGCGCGCGCCGTCGAGCGCGTCCTGCGAGCGCCGTCGCTGGCGGCAGGCCGGAATCTCGTCGAGCGTGCCCGCCAGCCGCAGCGGTCGCCCTGCGGGAGCGACAGCACCGTGCGCAGCGCCTGGTACGACACGTCGGCTGGCGCTTCGCGCGCGAATCAGCTTCGCCTTCGCGTTGGCCAGCTCCACCTCGGCGCGCAGCACGTCCAGCCTCGCGGCAGACCCGGCCTCGAAGCGCGACCTTCGCCAGCTCGAGATGTCGCTGCGGCGATCGTGCACGCCCTCTCGGCTCACGCGGATGCCCTGGTCGTTCATCAGCGCCGCGTAGAACGCTTCTCGTACACCTGCAGCGCTGAGCGCCTGCCGTGCGCGCGATCGACATCGAGGCGGCTTGGCCTCCTCGCGTCGCGGCCTGCGCGCCGTACGCGTGTGCGAGGCGGCCGCCGCGTGTAGAGCGGCTGCGAGAGGTCGAGCCGCATGACGTTCTCGCGCGTGAGGTTCGCGCGGAACGTCTGTTCGTTCGGGCCGAAGACACCCGCCGGAATCTTCAGCAGCGGCGACGCCTGCGCTCGGCGTGTAGAGGAAGTTCAGGTTCAGCGACGGCAGAAACGCGGCCTTCGCTTCCGAGACGTTCGGGCCTGGCTCTCGTGGAGCCGCTCCTCGCTGACCTTCAGCGACTCGTTGCGCGCTCATCGCCAGCTCCATCGCGCGACCGATCGTCAGCGGCTCGGCGCCGCGCTGCGAGCGACTGCTGCGAACGCCGGGCGACGCTCGAGGAACGCGCCAATCAGGCGCAATCACCACGCAGCACGCCCGTCACGCGCGCCGCCGTCCGCGCCCACGCGGGGCATCGGCGCCGCTCGCCATGCCCTGATTCGCGGCAACGCCCCGCTCGAGCAGCAGGTACGCCACCGGCACCGACCACCAGCGTCAGCAGCGTCGACGTGATGCAGCCCGCCGATCGTCGCAATCGAGATGGGCGCGCGGAACTCGCTGCCGTCGCCGCTGCCGAAGGCCGACGGCATCATGCCCAGGATCATCGCGATCGTGGTCATCGACGATCGGGCGCAGCCGCACCGGGCCCGGCCTTGAGCAGCGCGTCCTTCACCGAGAGCCCCTCCCGCCGCAGCTGGTTCGTGTAGTCCACGAGCAGGATCGCGTTCTTCGTGACGAGCCCCATCAGCATCACCACGCCGATCATCGCGGGCATGCCGATGTTCTTCCCGGTGGCGAGCAGCAGGAGCAGCGCGCCGACGATGGCCAGCGGCAGCGACAGCATGATGATGAACGGCTCGATGAACGACTCGAACTGCGAGGCGAGCACGATGTAGATGAACGCGACCGCCAGGAGCATGCGCCAGGCCCAGCGCGGCCGCCGATTCCTGCATCATCTCGACGTCGCCCGCGAAGCCCCACTCGAAGTTCGGCGGCATCTGGATGGTCGAGACCGCCTGCTCGACTTCCTTCGTGACGTCGCCGAGCGCGTAGCCGCTCGCGAGGTCGACGCCGATCTTGCGCCTGGCGGCGCCGCTGCTCGCGGTCGATGTTGCTCGGGCCGACGCCGGGCGCGAAGCGCACGACGTCGCCGGCGCGGACGGCCGCGCCGGTCGGCGAGTACAGCGGCGTGCGCAGCACGGCCGCCGGGTCGTTGCGGATACTCCGGCGCGAGGCGCACGCGGATGTCGTGCTCGCGGTCGCCGTCGCGCAGCTTGGTCGGCACGATGCCCTCGACCATGCCGCGCAGCTGGCCGCCGATGCTGCCGACGCTGAAGCCGAGGTCGGCCGCCAGCGACCGATCGACGCGCGCCACGACCTCCGGCTGTCCGCTTTCGAGGTTGGTGCTGATGTCCACGGCGCCCGGCACCTGCCGCACCTTCGCCTCGATCTCGCTGCTGATCCGCTGCAGCTGCGCCAGGTCGTCCGCCGCGCACGAACACGTTGATCGGCGGTTCGTAGGGCGCGCCCTGCATGAACTCCGGGTCGGCGACCTTGCCGTCCACGAACGGCATCGCGACGAGCTTGGTGCGCGCATCTCCGCCTTGATGGCCGCCGAGCCCGCGCGCGCGCTGATCCTTCTTCGTCGTCCGCACGCGGATGGTCGGACGAGCGGACCTGCCCGTTGACGCCGACGGTGCTGAACACCTGGCGCACTTCGGGAATCGCCTGGACGTCGTGCTCGATCTTCGCGACACCGCGGCGACACTCTCGTCGAACGACGTGCCCGGCGGCAGATCGACGATCACCTGGAACTCGCCGCGATCCTCGACGGGCACGAACTCGGTGCCCATGAAGGCCGATCGCGTCCGAGGCTGGCGACGAAGATCGTTGCCGCGGCCGCCAGCGTCTTCCACGGATGGTGCGAGCGCCCACGCCGAGCACCGTGTGGTATCTTGCGGTCGAGCGCGTCGTAGGCGCGCCCCCAGCGCTCGAAGAGCCGGCCGGTGCGCGTGCGCGTGCGTCTCCTCGGGCGGAATGAAGCGGACGAACCGCGACGACAGCATCGGGTCGAGCGTGAACGCCACGAGCAGCGACATCGCCACCGCGAACGCGATCGTCAGCGCGAACGACTTGAAGAACTGGCCGACGATGCCGGTCATGAAGCCGACGGGCAGGAAGACGGCGAGAATCGTGAAGGTGGTCGCCATCACGGCGAGGCCGATTTCGGCCGTGCCGCGGTGCGCCGCCGTCATCGGATCCGCGCCGTGCTCCATGTGGCGGTAGATGTTCTCGCGCACCACCACCGCGTCGTCGATGAGGATGCCGATGACGAGCGACAGCGCCATCAGCGTCATCATGTTGAACGTGAAGCCGGCGATCCACATGAAGAAGAACGTCGCGATCACGGAGGTCGGCAGCGCGAGCGCGCGTGATCAGCGTCGAGCGCCAGTCGCGCATGAACAGGAAGATGACGAGCACGGCCATCGACGCCGCCGAAGATGATGTGCTCGCGCACCTGCGCGACGTTCGCCTTGATGAACTCGGCGTCGTCGTGCACCTCGCGGATCTGCAGGGCGGGGAAGTTCGGGCCGACGCTGCGCGAGCAGCGCGCGCACGCGTTCGGCGATCGCCGCGGTGTTGGCGCCGCTCTGCTTCTTGATCGAGAACGACACGGCATCGGCGCCGTTCAGGCGGGTCGTCGGACGTCCGCTCCTCGTAGCCGTCCACGACGCGGCCGACGTCACGGACGCGAACGGTCGATCCCGCTGTCGGACCGCAGGATGACGTTCTCGATCTCCGACGACGGTCTGAAACTCGCCTTTCGTCCGCAGCGAAATCGTCTGACCCTCGCGGGTCATGCGGCCGCCGGGCACGTCGAGGTTCTCGGCGCCGAGCGTGTCGGCGACGACGCTGACCGGCAGGCCGAGCGCCTCGAGGCGGCCGCGGATCGAGGTCCACCTGGATCTCGCGCACGCTCGCCGCCGTTGACTTCGACCGCGGCGACGCCGTCGATCTGCTCGATGAGCGGCTTGAGGTCGTCTTCGATCTGGCGGCGCGTGACGTCGGATGCGCTGCGACGAGCCCGACGGCGAACGTCATGATCGGCAGCGCCGCGACGTCGAAGCGCGACGATCGTCGGGTCCTCGATCTCTTCGGGCAGCCGGCCGCGAATCGCCGCGACCTTCTCGCGGCACCTCCGCGGCGGCGTTCTGCGCGTCCACCTCGAGGCGCAGCTCGACGCCGACCATCGGCGAGCGAATCGGTCGAGCGCGACTGCACGCGCTTCACGCCGTTGATGCCGGCGACCGCATCCTCGATCGGCTTGGTCACCAGCGTCTCGACTTCCTCGGGCGACGCGCCCGGGTAGACGACGCTGATGTTGACGAACGGGAAGCTGACGTCGGGAACGAGGTCGATGCCGAGCCGCGTCATCGACACGATGCCGAGCACCATGAAGCTCACGATGACCATCGTCGCGAAGACGGGACGGCGGATGGAGATATCGGAGATCCACATGACGAGCGCCTACTTGCGCGAAAACGGGATTGACCTGGTGCCCGGCGCGACGTCGCGCCGCGCGTCGGCGACGATCGCGTCGCCGGCCTGCAGGCCGCTCGGCAAATCTGTACGATGCGTGCCGGTCGAGAGCCCCTCGGTGATCGGCGCACCTCGCTGGACCGTCGTTCCGTCGACCTTCAGGACGACGCGGTGGCCGTCGCGCGTCGCGACCGCGTCGCGCGGCAACCGCGAGCGCTCCTGGGACGTGCTCCAGGGGAATCGTGGCCGTCGCATACATGCCCGACAGCAGGGTTGCCGGGATTGTTCGTTCGCACCTCGATGGCGAAATGGCGGTTGCGCGCGTCCACTTCCGGCGCGATCGCCGCAGGCGGCCCGTCGAAGGCTCTCGCCCGGCCGCGCCTGGACGCATGATGCGCGCCGGCATGCCGATGCGCGAGGCGTCCGGCTTCGAGCTCCGAGACGCCGGCTTCGAGCTTCAGGATCGCGGAGGTCGGCGACGACGACGACCGGCTTGTCGCCGGGGCCGACGAGGCTGCCGGCGTCGTAGTTCCGCTTCGACGACGACGCCGTCGATGGGCGAGGTCAGCGTCGTGTCGCGCTGGACCTCGCGCGCGCGCCGCAGCGCCGCTTCGGCCTGCGCGACGTTTGCCTTCGCCAGGTCGCGCTGCGCCGATGCGGACGCGCCGGCTCGTGTCGGCGGCGTCGAGGCGCTGCCTGCGGATGGCGCCGCTCTCGAAGAGGTTCTGCGCGCGGTCGTGCTCCAGCGATCGCGTTGGCGAGCGTCGCCTCGGACGACTCGAGCCCCGCGTGCGCGACGTTCACGGCCGGCGGCCGCGGCGTCGACCTGGGCATCGATCTCGCGCCGGTCCATGGTGGCGACGACCTGGCCCGCGCGGACGCGGTCGCCAATCTCGACGCCCACGCGCGACAGCGTGCCCTGCAGCTTCGCCGAAGATGGCGACGCGCGTGCGCGGCGCCGAGGTTGCCGGAAATCTGCAGGGTCGATTCGAGATCGGCCGACGCCGACGGTCAACGCGGGGACATCGACGCGGTGTTCGGCGACGGGTGTCGGCGGCGCGCCGTGGTCTCCGCTTCGCGGCAGGCCGACAGGGTCAGCGCGGCGGCGCCGGCGAGCGATCAGGGCGCGGGAACGGAACGAACGAACTGACTACGCATGTTTGGGTTCTCTCACGCAAAGCCGCCTGCTCGCGTCGACATGACGCGCGCAGTCCGCGGCGACGAAGGTGGTGCTGACGTTAGTGGTGAAGCCGGCGAGCATCGATTCGAGGACATCGCGAGCCAGTGCATCGGGGTTTTCGCCCGGCGCGAGACGCTGCGCGCGAGCCCGATCGTCGCGGCGCCGAGCACGCCGACCCACAGCACGTGCAGCGCGGCTGCGGGATTGAGGTTGCTGGAGAACTGTCCGCGGTCGATGCAGGCCTGGACGTCGGCCTCGGCGCGCGGCGGTGGTCTGCTGGAAGAACTCGAAACGCTGGAAGTCCTGGCTGAGGCTGGGCACCGAGCGGTCGAGGAACATCAGCGCGAAGTATTCGGGGTGCGTTTTCGCGAACTGGTAGAACGCCCACATGCCCCGGCGCAGCCTCTCGAACGGATCGTCGAGGTCACGCACCGCACCAAGCACACCGTGACCGAGGATGCGGAAGCCCTCCTCGGCGAGCGCGAAGAAGATGTCGTCCTTGCTCGGGAAGTAGCTGTAGATCGCGGCGGGGCTGTATTCGATGCGATCGGCGATCTTCCGCATCGAAACGTTGCTGGTAGCCCTCGGCGATGAACAGGTCGCGCGCCGCGTCGAGAATGGCCTGGTGGATTCGGTGGCGGTCGCGTTCCTGGCGTTCTTTCAAGCCCATCTGTATCGTCTCCGAACACCGATTGTAGACGTGAACAGTGTTCAGTGTCTAAATGGTGTTAAACACGAGCGCGTCAGGAATTATTCCCAGCCCTATACGTTCAGCTGGTAACGCGTGGTTTCTGAGGAAAACCCGCAGAAGGGCTGGCAGGTCCGCGACGCCATGGCACCGGTGGCGTCGCGGGAACCCGCCCTACTGGGGATCTTCGGGGAAGGAAAAGATGGGGTCGACGTCGACCGGGACATCCTTCGCGGCCGCCAGGGCCGCCTTCAGGTCCGCCGGCATCTTGTCGTATTTCGCGAACCAGGCGTCCGCACGCGCGCGATCGCCGCGTCGCTTCCTGCTCGAGCAGCTCCTTCGCCAGCCGCGCGGTCGCGTCGCCGATCTTCGCGTAGTCCACGCGGTAGCGGCCGTTCGCCTCTCACGATGGCGCCCTGCTCGCTGTAGTAGTTGAACTCCATCATCTCGGCCCGGCCGTGCGCCTCGCCGGTGCCGAAGCGGACCGTGCGGAAGATGCCGGCGAGCTCAGACGCGTAGTGCTCCTCGAGCCGCTCTTTCGGCAGCACGCCCTTATCGACAAGCCACTTGAGCGCGCATATGCCGACCACGTCGGCCTTGGCTTCCTCGAGGCCGGAGAACGAGCGGCCGATCGCTTCGCGGATGGAGACGTTCTTCCCGTTGACGCGCGCGAAGGCGGGGCCGAGACCGTGGACAGATCTCATGCATCACCGTCGGTCGCCATGATAGCCTTCGGCCGACGCACGCTTCGCCTGCGCGGGGTCCATGACGCGCGCGGCCAGCGGCAGGATGACCTCGTTGACGCGCGCATCCATGAAGTTCTTGAAGAAGATCTTCTTCGTCCCTTTCTGCTCGTGGATGCGCGGGTCGTTCGGCAGGTTGTCGGCAACCGCCTGGTAGCCGTGGCGCAGGTCGCCCGGCGCGGAACGGCGCGTCCATCACTTCCATCGGCGTGACGTGGCCGCGCACCGACGGACGATCGGCGGCCGCGAGCGGCAGCGCATCCTGGATGTCGGGCACCCATTTCTGGTAGAGCGCCAGCTTCTGGCTCTCGGCGTCGTTGCGAATCAGGATCGCCGCGCCGTAGGAGGTCTTCACGCCCAGCAGATCGTCGAGTATACGTCTCGTACGGCGCGTAGATGATGTCGAACTTCGGGTTCTGCAGATCGAGCCAGCGCGATGTCGCTCGCGCGGTAGTCGTCCGTGAACAGCGCGTCGGCGCTCAGCCGGAGGAACTTCGCGAACGCGCGGATCATCGGAGAGATCCGCGGCCTTCGCGCGAAGCGCCGCCGCAGCGGGCTTGATGAACGCGGCAAACTCGTCGTGATACTTCGCGCCGGTCAGATCCGAGCCCTCGACTCCGCTCGGGGCGAGCCGCTCCTGCGGACGATGGTGTATGGATCAGAACAGAAGCGCTTTCGTCCGGATGCGCGGCGGCATACGCGTCCACCTGCGCACGCATGGTGAGATCCGGCGGGTAGAGGTGATGCCCGGGCGGCATCGGCTGCTTGCCGACAAACGGCTCGTTCTCGTTGACCAGGTCCCAACGGCTGCCGTTGATGAACAGGTAATGCCGCGTGTTGCGCGCGAGCAGGCGTGTCGACGTTCTCGAGCGCCTTGCAGAGCGCGAGCCCTTCCGGGTCGCTCTGCCGCCAGAACATGCTTTCGAGCTGGCGCAGCGCGATCACGAGCTGATCCACCATCTGCCGCTCGCGCGCGCTGAGCGCCGCGCCGTTGAACGGCATCCTCACCGGCTTGAAGCGCGCGAGCCGCGCATCGAGATCGGGCGCGACTGTCTTGAGCGCCGCCGCGATCGTCCACCTTCGGCAGCGGCTGCTGCGCCGCCAGCGACATCGCCAGTCCGCGCCACGAATACGGCCGTCGTCAGCCGATGCTTCATAGGTGCATTCCCACGACGCCGTCGTGGCAGGGTCCTGCCAGTTCAATCTGGCTCCGGGCTTTTGAGGTAAATCCCAAATCCTCAAATCCCAAATCCCAAGAAATCCCAACCTCAAATTGGGATTTGGGATTTGGGCTTGGGGCTTGGGATTTGGGTTTTGGGATTTTCTGGCTAGCCTCCGCGGCGTGAATAGCAACCGCCGCGAATTCTTTCAATTCCTCGCCGCCAGCACCGTGCTGACGCCGTCGGTTCGCGCGTGGGCGCAGCAGCTCGCGGTCGTCGCACGAGCAGTCGCCGGTGCTGATGAGCGCGAAAGATGCGCTGCAGGTGATGGACTTCGAAGAGGCCGCGCGGCGCGTCGCTGCCTCCCGCGCACTGGGGCTACATGGCCAGCGGCTCGGACGACGACCTGACGCTGAAGGCGAACGTCGAGGCGTTCACGCACATCCGCCTGAAGCCGCGGCGGCTCGTCGACGTGTCGAAACCGGATCTGTCAGCACCGAGGTGTTCGGCGTCCGGTGGGAGACGCCGCTGTTTATCTGTCCCGTCGGCGGGCAGCGCGCGTTTCACGCCGGAAGGCGAGATGGCCACCGCGCGCGCCGCGAAGGCCGAGGCGCCACACGATGATCCTGTCCGAACGTCTCGACCTATTCGGTCGAGGAGGTGGCGAAGACGCTCGGCACGCCGCCGTGGCAGCAGCTCTACATGCCGCTGAAGTGGGACGAGACCGAGAAGATGGTGAAGCGGATCGAAGATGCGGGCTGCCCGGTGCTCGTGTGGACGGTCGATCTGCTCGCCGGCCGCAACACGCCGACGATGACGCGCTTCGCGCCGGCAGGACACGCGCAACTGCGGCGCGTGCCACCACGGGCGCCGACGCGGACGAGGCGATCGGCTGCTGCCGCCGCGGTCCTACCGATCTTCCGGCCGATGTACGACGGTCTCGAAGGACGCTTCAACCCGTCCGGATGCGACGTGGGCAACCTTCGATCGCCTGAAGAAGCTGACGCGGATGAAAGTGATGCTCAAAGGGATCGACAGCGCGCGAGGACGCGCAGCTCGCGGTGCAGCACGGCGTCGACGGCCTCGTCGTCTCGAACCACGGCGGCGCGCGCGCTGGAAACGCTGCGCGCGACGATCGATTGCCTGCCTGAAGTCGTCGACGGCCGTCGAGGACGCGTGCCCGTGTTCCTCGACGGCGGCGTTCGTCACGGCACCGACATCTACAAGGCGCTCGCGTCTGGGCGCGCGCGGCGTCGGCATCGGGCGCCCGTACATCTGGGGCCTGTCGGCGTTCGGACAGGAAGGCGTCGAGCGCGTGCTCGAGATCCTGCGCGCCGAGCTCACGATGACGATGAAGCAGATGGGCACGCCGACGGTCAAGGACATCACCGCCGCGCGCGTGGCGCGCGTCTGACGAAGCTCGCGGCTCCGGATCCTACAAGCGTTTCTCGGATTGACGTAGTTACGAATCTACGAATTTTCGAATTCTGACGAGTGCAATTCGGTCAATTCGTCACTACGCTAGATTCGTAAATCATGCTGTGTTCGTCTGATGGAGGTCAGACGATAACTGGCACCCAGTCCGGACGGGTAGGCGCCTGTCGGCGACGTGCGTATCGCCGCGGTCCACGACCGACGTCGGCGAGACGTTCATGCCGTCGGTCGAGATCGACTGCGCGCAACTCAGAACTACGCGCCCGAGGGCACGCCGGAGACGAGGTTGTTCCGGAGCGACGACGGCGCCCTGAACAGGCCGGCGCCATCCACGTTGATGCCGACTCTTCGCTCCGCGCACGACGTTAGTCGTGCACGTCGCCGCCGACGACGATCAGGTGGTTGCTCCACGGCCCGGGGCCAATCTGCATGCCGAACGACGCACAGCTGCGGGCCGCAATCGATCGTGTTGCCGGCGATGACGGCGCCGCGGTAGTCGCCGCCGGGTCCTCAGATCCGTCGAGTTGAAATTGTGCGAGCATGAGGCCGGCGAAGGCGGGCTGCGCGCGCTGCCGCACGACGTTCCGCTCGATGCGCGACGACACCGCGTAGCCGAAGATCAGCCGCGACGTCCGAGTTGTCCACGAACTGGTTGTCCACGATCGCCGACTGCGGCGCGGACACGACGGTCAGGCCGTCCGACCACATGCTCGTCGACGCGTCGCCGTTTGCCTCGAACGTGCTCCGCTGAATCGACGGCGTTGCCACCGACCCACACCATTCCCGTGCCGCACAGCGCGTTGCGCGAGAGCACGTCGGCGGAGACTGGCAACTGAAGCAATCGAGCACCGTCGCGTTGAACCCGAACGTGTTCTGACCCTCCAGGCACAATCGCACCGGCTCAGGACGCGCGCGCGCCTGCGCGGTTGCCGTCGATCACCATGTGCTCGATCGCGACGTTGTTGGTGGAGGTCACGAGAAGCACCCTCCACGGGTCCCTGAAGTCGGCCGCGGCGACAAGCGAGGCGCACTGGTCCGGCGCGGTCGTGCACGGCACTGACGACCCCCGCGTGCCGGCGGTGCGAATCGTGAGGGGCGTCGTCACGACGACCTGGCGGTAGAGGACGTATGACGCCGGGCGGGATTTCGACGCTCGAATACGCTGGTGCGCGTCTGATGCACTCCTGTAGCGCGTCGGCCACACCATACGGTCCGCTCGAATCGAGGTGGCAAACCATGAGTTGGGAACCGTGTCTGGCGGCGCGCTGTCGGCAGGCGTGGCCACCGGCGGGCGCTGGTGCGGGCGGACGCGACGGGCGCCGGAACCTGCGCGACCCACGAATGGTTCTCATCGGCCGCTGAAGCGACCGCCTCGCGTGAACCGCATCCCCGGCTTTTTGGCCCGTTTCGGCGGGAGTAATCGCGGCGCACGTCCTCCAGATGAATCCGAGGGATCGCGACGGTCGGGGGGACCCGCTTCGCGTCGGGGATGCTGCGGCTGGCGGCGGGGCTTGATGAGGTTGGGCCACCGTCACGGGGGCCAGCCGCCCTGAACCGAGGAGTAACCGCGATCCCAAAGAACGCGGCGAGCGACAGCCACCGGCTAGGCAACATGGGCGTTCTACGGGCGCGGCGGGCTGGTGTGCAAACATCAAGCCCTGAGCTTGGATGGCGAGCGCAATTTCGCGGGCGAAGTGCGATACTGCGTAGCTGTACGCCGCCGCTGCACCTCGCAGACGTGCGAATCGAGAAGGACGCGCTCATGGCCAACACGACAGGGACGATCAAACGCCTCACAGACAAGGGATTCGGGTTCATCGCCGCCCCTGACGGCGTCGAGTATTTCTTCCATCAGTCCGCGTGTCAGGGCACACGGTTTGACGACCTGCGCGAAGGCCAGCGTGTGACGTTTGACGTCGGCCAGGGCCCGAAGGGACCGCGAGCGGAGAACGTCAAGCCCGCCTGACCGTCGAATGGCGACGGAAATCGAAGTGAACATGCGCGTGCCGACGCTGACGGTACGCGCCAAACGAACCGGACCGGCGGATCGACAACTCGGCGGTCCGGTTCACCAAAACGCATCGAAGTCCCCGCGCTGCCCAAACCCGGCGAGCTGCTGGCGCTGTCCACCGACAGCGGCAAGACGACCTTCGAGTGCACGGTGATGCGGTCCGACTGGAACGAAGAGAAGGGACTCTTCGTCGTTGCCTGCATACGCCAAGCGGTCGTTGCCGGTCGAAACCTATAGCGCGCTCGTCAACGACAACGAGTGGACGATGAAACCGCTGCTCTGATATGCGCACCAAGTCATTCGTGACGCTCGTCATCACGCTCTGTGCGGTGCTCTGCGTCGAGATCGTCTCGGCGCAGGCGCCGGCCGCGGCGCGGACGCGGGGCGCGCGCCGGCGGCGGCGCGACCACAGCAGGTGCACGGCAACCTGCTGCAGGTGATGCGCGGCGTCCTGTTCCCCAACTCGAACGTGATCTTCGCGGCCCAGACGCAGGACCCGGGCTCCGGTGAAGAAGGATGCCGACCCCGCGTCCTCCGTCAACCCGCTCGCGGGGCAGTACGGCGGATGGCAGGCGATCGAGAACAGCGGGCTTGCCCTCGCCGAGTCGGCGAACCTGCTGACGATTCCGGGCGCGTCTGCTCGAACGGCAAGCCCGTGCCGCTGCAGAACGCCGACTGGCAGCAGTTCGTGCGCGGACTGCGCGACGCGGGAATGGCCGCCTACAAGGCGGGGCAGTCGAAGAACATGGACATGGTGGTCGAGGCGGCCGACACCGTGACTACCGCATGTATGAACTGCCACGACGTCTATCGTGAGAAGACGCCGGCGCAGGGCGGGCTGGCTGGTCGCTGCAAAGTAGCGCTCGCCGCCGCGGAGTGTGCCGTCCGCTTCTTCATGCGTACGCGCATCACGTCCAGCACTGACGCGACGCCCGGCGCGCATCGCGCACACGGCTGTCCTGCCGGCAATGGCAGACGATGCCCACTTCGCGGATGCGAAAGCCGGCGAGCCGCGCGAGGTAGAGCAGCCCACGTCGAAGGCGAACCCGTCGATCGTCAGCTGCGGCGCCAGCGCGGCGACGGCATCCGCGCTCAGCATCTTGTAGCCGCATTGCGAATCGCGGATCCCGGGTACCGCAGAACAGGCGGACCAGCGCGTTGAACACGCGGCCGCTCACGCGCCGGCTCCAGACTCGCCGGTGCGCTCCGCGCCCGGCGCTTCGCGCGAGCCGATCACGATCTGCGGCGCGTCGTGCTGGCCGGCCACCTCGAGAAAGCGCGACAGGTTGTCCCACGGCATCGAGAGGTCCGCGTCCGCCATCAGCACCCACTGACCGCGCGCGGCGCGAAAGCCCTCGCGCACCGCCGCCCCCTTCCCGCGATGCGGCGCTTCGACGACGCGCACGCGCGGGTCGGCATTGGCCGCGTCGCGCGCGATGCTCACCGTGTCGTCCGTGCTGCCGTCGTCCACGACGATCGCCTCCCACGTAGAAGCCCTGGGCGATCGATCTCCGCACGCACGCTCTCGATGAAGCGGCCGATCACCGCGTGCTCGTTGTAGGCGGGCGCGACGATGGAGAGGAACGGACGGTCGGGCACGTCGGCAATGAGAATACTCAACGCTTCCTGCACATGTCGAATCCGGGGCCCGGGACATCCGCGCGCGCCCACGTGCGGGCGCTGCTGGCGCTGGTCGCGCTGCTTCACGTGGCTCTTCGCGCGGTTCGTTCTTCCGGCCGCTCTATCTCGCTGAAAGCGATCTCTACGAGAACGGGCTGCCGATCTTCCTGTCGCCGATCTCGAAGTGGTCAAGCTTCGAGTTCAGCGGTCTCCCGTGCTCGCGGACCCGGCGAACTTCGATTTCTACCTGCCCAACATGATCTTCCGGCGAGCTGCTGCGGTCGTGGACCGCGGTCGTGATGTCGGGGCCTCTGCTGGCGGCGTGCTTCACGCACGCCTACGTCTTCAGCACGACGCAATCGAGAACGGCCGCCATCTTTCGGCGCTGGCATACGGCCTCTCGGAGGAGATGCTCGAGCGCCTGCGGCACATCAATCACGTCCACGCCATCGCATGGCTGCCGCTCATTGTGCTCGCCGCTCGATCGCGTGGGAGGCGATCATCCTCGACGCGTGGATCGCGATCGGCGCGTTTGCGGTCGGCAGCTGCATCCTCGCCGGGCATCCGGCAGCCCGCGATACGTCATGCTGCGCGGGGCTGTACGCGGTTGTCGGCATTGTGCTTCGACCGCGGATCCCGATCCCGGATCCCCGATCCCGGTGGTGGCGGCCGCTCGCCGCCACGGCGGCGATATTCACGATTGGCATCCTGCTCTCGTCCGTGAAAGCGTTCCCCTGATCGAGGCGCGAAACCTCGTCGTGCGCAGCGAGGGGCTGACGTTCGAGCGGTTCGTCGGGCCGTCGCTCTCGGCGCCGCAGATGTTCTCGTTCGTGTTTCCAACCGTCGTGCACGGCCCGACGACGGAGCTTCCCACCTATGTCGGTCTCGCGACGCTGCTGTTCGCGCTGATTGGCGCGACGCGGCTTCGCTCCAACTGGCGGGTCGGGTTCTGGCTCGTGATGAGCCTCGTCGGCGTGGTGATGGGACTCGGCACCACGACGCCGCTGGTGACGGCCGCGTATCACACGTGCCGCTCTATTCGTGGTTCCGCAACAGCTCTCGCGTCACATGTTCCTGTTCGCCTTCGGCGTCAGGCGTCCTGGCCGGCTTTGGCGTGGCCGCGTTCGAGCGAGGCCAGGTCTCGCGGCGCGGATTCCGTCCGGCGGCGGCCATCCTGGCGATCGCGATGGTGATCGGCGCGATTCTCATCCGCGCATTCCCGCGTCGTTCCCGCTCGAGGGACCGCACGGCGAGCCGGGTCCAGGACCGCTGTCCATCTTCACGGTCGGCGTCTGGATTCAGTTCGCGATCCTGGCGGCGGTCATCGCCGTCGGAAATTGGGGTCGGAGGTCATTTCAAGGTGACAGTCGCTGGCGGTGGGCGCCCGCGCTGCTGATGGCAATCCTGATCGTGGACCTGCTCAACGCGCTTCCGTATGACATCAAGCCGGACGGCATCGAGATCTTCGCGATCAGCGAGGAGGAGACGCACCCCAGCGTGCACGCGCTCGGCCGATTGCGCGCGGCCTGGAACCGACGCAGTCGCGGGCGCTCGCGATCGGCGGGACGCAGCTCGATCGAGGTGCTCCCAGGCACGTTTGCGCGCGCGTGGCGCATCCCGATCGCCGGCGGCTATGGCGCGATGCTCGTCGATCGGCTCTCGCGGCTCGCCTCCATGGGGACCAACGGGGAAGTGCGTCCAGCCCCGTCCTCGCGGACGCTGACGAGACCCTGGATCTGCTCGCCGTGAAATACGTCATCGTCAACGCCGACCAGCTCGCCGATGAGCGCCAGCGATGGTTGCGGGAAGCGACCGCTGGAGCAGGCGATGCGCTTCGAACCGCACGGGACACCGACCGCGGCAAGGACGAAGACGTCGAGGGGAGACCGAGGTCACCGTGTTCGAGAACCGCCGCGCGCTGCCAAGGGGCGTGGCTCGCGGCGTCGGTGATGTCGATGACAGAGCCGGACGCCATCGGCGCCGTCAAGTCGTGCGCGGCTGCTGGACTGGCAGCCCTTCGATCCACGGATCATCGCGATCGTCGATGCGGCGAGCGTGCCTCCGGCGTCGCATTTTCTCCGGGCGAGTCGGATGTCCGGGTCACGCGCATCGGCGACGGCGACATCAGCGTCCGCGTTTCGAGCGAGGGGGCGGATTTCTGGTGTTGAGCGAGAATGCCTATCCCGGGTGGCGCGCGCGCGCGTCGACGGCGCCGAGCACCCTATTTACCGCACCGACGTCACGCTGCAGGGGGTGGTCGTCCCCGCAGGCACGCACCGCGTGGATTTCATGATGGAGTCGCGCAGGCCCAACAGGCAGGCATATTGGTGAGTGCGCTTGCGGGACTGGTATGCGTCGCGCTGCTGGCGACGGCTTCCCAAGGCGAGGGCACCGGCCGCGTCGTGGACCCGGCTAGGATCACACGCATGAGCGGGGTCTTCGACATCAACGCGATCGCGAAAAACTTTCCCGGCAGCGCCGACACCATGTTGATCGACACGCGCCTGAACCAGACGAGCAGGAGGCGAGCTGCCGCGTCTTCCGCATCTACGTGGACGTGCCCGCGCACTATCACCAGACCTGCGACGAGTATGCTGCTGATCGTCGTCCGGGCCGCGGGATGTTCAAGCTTAGGCGAGATGGACTGGTTCGAGGCGAAGGCAGGGCAGTTGATCTTCTTCAAGAAGAGCTACCGTCCACCGCCATCACCGCTGCTCGACGACGAGCCGCTGGTCTTCCTGTGCGGTCGATACGCCGCGGCGGGATCCGAAAGACATTCATTTCGTGAACCCCGCCGACGGCACGCCTGAAAGCTTTATCCAGACGAAGAAGCTGTGCTGGATTGGTAGTTGGTAGTTAGTCGTTGGTCGACGGCGCAACTACCAGCTACCCAGCTACCAGCTACCAACCTACCAACCAGCTACTGGTTCGACGCGGTCGTCGTCGCGCGCGGGACGGCCTTGCCGCGACACACCTCGATCGTGCCGAGGTGGATGTACCCCGCCGGTGCCGTGGCCGCTGCCGGGCATCAGGTCGGCGAAGCCGCGATCTCGTCTACGCTTCGTCAGGTCGGGATTGTTCACCCAGATCTCGTTGTTCGGATTCGCCGGTCCCGCGCCGCGTCCGCCGTTGACAGTGACGACGCGCATCGAGTCGAGACGGATCCAGCGGACGTCGAGAGCGCGAACTCGCGCGTCGTCAGGATCGGGACCGCTTCGTCCGCGTGATCGCCGACGAGCATCGTGCCGTCCGCGAGCTTGACGACGGGGCGCACGGCGTGGAAGCCCGACGTCTTGACGACCCAACGGATCTTGCCGATGCCGGAGACCAGGTCGAGCATGTTGTTCTTCTGCTTGAACGTGATCGCAAGGGCCCGTCACACTCGCCCGGACCACGCGCTGAACGGCGTCGTCTCGCTGCCCGGCGTGCCGGACGTGAGCAGATGCTTCGCCGCGTCGCCGTCACCCAATGCACTTCGACGTTCGGATCGGCGACGTTGCCCTGGACGATTGGCACCTGGCCGGTCTGTCCCGCCGGCTGCACCCATTCCACCTTGAACATACGCGGTGGCCATCGACGCGCGCGCCGCGCCGTTGCCGCCGCCACCGGCGGCACGCGCCGCCACCGCCCCACCCCTGGCGTACGCCTGCCGGCGCGGGCTGCTGCGCGAACAGGAATGCGCTTGAAACAATCGCGAGAAAGCCAACGGCAAACCGACCGGAGAAGGAACGTCGCATAGCTGCCTCCTGAAAAGTGCGGTGAGTCCTGGCAGACCCGCGGCCGCCACAGCGGGGGCGCGTGAGGGAGTATAATGACATCACTTTCCCTGAGCCATCCGCCGTGACAGGCGGGTTCCTCATAGCTCGCCCGGCGGAGAGCCCACATGACCACGGCAGCGATTCTCGTAGCGCTCACGGCACTTCACCCCTCCAGCCACCCCGGACAGATCTCGACGAGGCACAGCGCCTTTTTTACAACGGCCGGTGCGACGCCGCCGACGCGCTCACGTTGCCACTCTGCCAGACGGAGGATCTCGCGGGGCTTGCCGCCTGCGAGCTGCGGTCGTCGACGCTGCTGTTCCAGATCAAGCGCGTGGTTGGCGGGCAGCGCGACAAGGACAAGGCGCTGAAGCAGTGCAGCTCCTGCGCCGAGTGGATTGCGGCGTTCAAGGGCGTGACGCTGTCGGCGCAACGCGTCGCTCGTGCGCGGCTAAGGCGTGCCGCAGGACAACGACACGCGATTCCTCCTCGGGAAGATCGATCTCAATTACGTCTGGCTGCAGCTCGGCGTCCTCGGCCACAAGACGGGGTGGGGCGAATACTGGGAAGCGCGCAAGTCGCTCGACGCCGTCGTCAAGCAGGATGCGGTAGAACGTTCGCGCGCGGGTTGCCCGCGCCTGGATCGGCTTCATCGTCGACACGCAGATGCCGAGGGAACCCGGTGGGTGCTCGGCGGCGGCAACAAAAGCGCGGGCTGGCGACGGTGCGCGACGCGGCGGAGCTCGACGCGGATCCGTTCCGTCCGTGCCGAAGCGGGCTTCGCCCTCTGGGACATGCAGGTGCGCAGAAGCGAGACCGCATTGGCGGTCGAGGCGCACGAGGGCTCGCGCGCGATTTTCCCGAGGACGAGGAGCTGCGGAAATTCCTTGCCGTGCACCGAGACGCGCACGTCTCGAACTGACGATGACGATACCAACCGAGCTTCAACGCCGCGTCGACGCCACCGCCCACCTCATGCCCCGTTCTGCCGTGCGCAGGTGAGATGGCGACGAGCAAAACCATTTCGGCGACGACCTACTGGCGTTGCGTGACGTGCGAGGCAGATCTGGAACCCCGGCGCGACTGCTCGCGCAGCGCCATGCAGCTCACGGTGGTAACCGGTCAGCCATAACCGGTCCCGCCGGCTTGACCTCGCCTGCCCGCTGCAGGTAGCGTCCGCTGAGCGCAACTGACATCCTGAAACCTGACACGCTGAAACCTGACACCCGATACCTCTTCGAGAGGGGCAACTATGCGCGGTGTGTTGTGCTGTTTGTCACGCGAAGTGCATCCTCGTCGGACTCGCGGTTCGTGAATGCGGTAGCCCGCAGAAGCGCGCCGCGAGGTCTGCGTGAACCATGTCGGCGTCGCGGTGCCGAGAAACGTCCCCCGACTTGCGCTCGCGTTCTACACGCAGAAGCTGGGATTCCGTGAAGCCTTCCGCCAGGTATCGCCAGAGGGCAAGCTCGTGTCGGCCTACGTGCAGGTGAGCAAGAACACCTTCGTCGAGATCCAGGAGGCGAACGCAGCGGCGGCCCGCCGGGGTCAGCCACTTCGGTCTCGCGGTAGACAGCATCGAGGATGCGGTGAAGATGTTCCGCGCGGGCGGCGCGACCGCGAAGCGACCCGGAGCGCCGAGCGCGTTCTCGCACGCGCGGCTGGCCAACGTCACCGACCCTCCAATGGCGTGCGATCGAGCTCGCGGAGATTGACGCCGGAATCGCTGCAGAGGAAGGCGATCGACGGCTGGAAATAGTTTGACAGGGGCGCGATGCCCTTCTCTACCTTATCGCCAGTCTTTACCCGAGCGACCTGGGGAGTCAGAGGGTCACTGAGGTGTCCTGTAAAAGCCACTGCTCGTCGGCGTGATGTGCGCCGCATTCGCTCTTCTTATCTCTCGCCTCAGTCCTCGCCCACCACGGCACCGCGAGCTTCGACACGACGAAAGACCTCACGTTGAAGGGAACCGTGACGGACTGGATCTGGGGCCAACCCGTACGCTTCCTGAAGTTCGACGCGATGGACGGAGACCGGCACCGTTACGCAACTGGGCGGTCGAAGTCAGCAATCCGACCGACATGACCAAGCGCGGCTGGGCGCGCTTGTCGTTCAAGGTCGGCGACGTCGTGACGCGTGAACGTCTGCAGCCGGTGAAAAGACTGGCGCGCCGATCGGCCGCCTACGCAGCCCGTCAACCTGCCCAACGGGAGCATCGCTCAGCGCCGGGCGGCGCGCGTCCTGCGGCGCAATAGACGTTCGAAGGGTGAACTTCACACTTCGAAGCGATTCGAACTCGAACTTCGAGGTGCGGCGGCACAGCTACGCGGATCCCGTGAGCGCATCGCCGTCCTACTCTCGCAGCCGCCGCGCGTCCATTGCGATGCCCGCGGCGGTGCGCGCAGGAGTGGAACAGCGCCGGGCTGGCCGCAGAGCGCGGCTCGACGCGCCGAAGGGCACCGCGCCGGCCGCGCCGAGGCGGGACATGCGAGCGGCATCTGGGACGCGGGCGGCGCCGGCATCGCGGGCCCCGGTCACGGAGGCCTGCCGTGGACGGACTGGGGCAAGCAAGAAGGCCGCCGGCTTCGAGCCGGGCAACGGTCCTCGTGCGGTCTACGAGGCCGACATCAACGATCCGCTCTCCACCGTGTGCGATCCCGCCGGGTTCCCGCGCCTCGTCATATTCGAGACGCGTCCCGTTCCAGGTCGTGCAGCACGCCGAACCAGGTGCTGATCCTGTACATGTTCGAGAAGCGCTGGCGCGTCATCTGGACCGACGGCCGCCAGCTGCCGAAGGATCCGGATCCGCGGTGGTACGGCTACTCGGTCGGCCGCTGGGAAGACGACTCCACGTTCGTCGTCGAACACCGATCGGCAGCGACGAGCGGACGTGGCTCGACAACGCGGGTAATCCGCACAGCGACAGACCTGAAGGTGGAGGAGCGCTACCACCGGGTGAATCGCGAACCTGATGGAGCTCACCGTCACGATCGACGATCCGGAAGACCTACACGAGAACGTGGATGCCGCGGAACCGGATGCCGCTGACGCTCGCGCCGGCGAACTTCGACATGATGGAAATGATCTGTTCGCCGACCGAGGTCGCGGACTTGCAGGAAGAACATCAGCGATCGGACGGAACAACAAGTAGGGATCGTTCGACGGCCACACCGAGAGGTTGACATGAGACGTTTCATCATCGTGGGTGCCGCCGCGTTCGCCATGTGGACGACCGCCGGTTTCGCGCAGAACCTTCCCTGGAACAACCCCGGCGGCCAGACGACCGCTCCCGCGACGTCCCCGCCGGCGCCTATGCGCGACATCAGCGGCATCTGGGACGCCGCCCAGGGCGGTAATCGGCGCGCGCGGGATGCAGACCTCACCGTTGACACCCGCGGGCGATGCGCTCGGCAAGACGCATCACTCCGGCGACGGCGCGCGGATGGTGCCGGCCGATCAGATCAACGACCCGCTGTCCACCATGGCGGATCCCGGCGGCTTCCCGCGCATGCCGCTGTTCGAGCTGCGGCCCTTCGAGGTCGTGCAGATGCCGAACAAGGTGCTGATGCTCTACATGTTCGAGAAGCGGTGGCGCGTGATCTGGACGGACGGACGCCAGCTTCCGACCAACCCCGACCCACGCTGGTACGGCTACTCGGTCGGCCACTGGGAAGACGACTCCACGTTCGTCGTCAACAGCAACGGCACCGACGAACGCACGTGGCTCGACAACGCGGGCAATCCCCACAGCAACGATCTGAAGGTCGAAGAGCGCTATCACCGCGTGAACCAGAACACGATGGAGCTGACGGTGACGATCGACGATCCGAAGATCTACACGAGACCGTGGGTCGGTCGCGACAAGCTGAAGCTCACGCTGCTGCCATCGGGCACCGACTTCATGGAGATGATTCCGTCGGCGACCGAAGCCGCATCGGTGAAGAGCATCTACGCCGCGGAAGCGGCGGTGGGGAAAAATGATCGCAGTATGGTCCAGGCATCAGGAGACAGGGGATGAGGCTCAAGGCGCGAAAGACGGTTGCGGCGCTGGCAATGACGGGCGTCGCGTGGATGTGCGGCGTGGTCGTGATGGGCCAGGGCGCGCAGGATCGGCCGC
>ERZ1370068.2542-contig-1685_pt1 | contig 25575 bp, 32 predicted proteins | sample MGYA00561227_ERZ1370068 | MGnify/ENA primary metagenome ERZ1370068 (study PRJEB38410, sample SAMEA6850437) | metagenome | study: Metagenomic assessment of the ecological functions of the soil: analysis of the soil microbiota associated with the...
TTACGTATTGCTCGGTCGGTTGAATAGCTATTTTAATTGTGATACTTATTAAAAACAATTTTCTGGCATGAACTCATTTTTAAATTGGATATACTCGGAAAATCAGCAGATCATCTATATCGTCATTCTGATGATATTTGTTGGTATTGAGGTGATCGGTCGTGTAAGCCAAGTGTATTGCACACTCCATCGATGAGCGGGTGCCAATGCCATTCATGGTGTCGCGTCATCATAGGCGCCATTATCGTAATGGGGAAAGGCGGAACATGACAATTACCTCGCATTGATCCTGGGCTTCCCTCGCTGTGGATCCCTTGGAACACTGAATGTAGTTGGGGATTTGTGGTGACGGATCGGATGTTGGAAATGTTTCGAAAAAAACCCAGGAAACAAGAGCCGAGCTCCAAATAACAAGAAGCAAGAACCAAGCTCCAATAAATTGAAAAAATAGGAGAAAATTAGAAGCGATGAGCGAAAGGAGAAAATGGAAATCCGACGACAGAAGCAAAGGAATTTATTTTGACTCTCTTACCGCTATTTTGAAAAAAAAGAGATGGCAGTAGTCAGCAACAATATTATAATTTATGTTTTGAAGTTTTTTTTGCTTCTTTTTGTTTTTTTGCCTCTGGAATTTTTAATGAATATGGAATTAAACGTACTTACGCTCTTTGCTGTTACCTCATCGGCTCAGTCACTTTCATTCTGGGTCTAAAAATGCTTTCCAATCCTGCTACAGCAAGAAAAGGGCAACCGGATTGCTGCTTTTGGGATGACTGTCGCTATTTTGGGAACCGATCTTTTTATATAAAGATGGATGCGGGCAATAAGCTTCTTCACAACTATGGCTGGATATTCGGTGGCATTCTCATCGGCGCCATTATCGGAACATTAGCCGCAAAAAGAAAATAAAGATGACATCACGATGCCTCGAAATGGTGAGTATGTTCAACGGAATGGGCGTAGGCCTGTGCTTGCGCTGGATTTCTATCGTAGAATTCAACCATTTGATTCAGCATCCTTCCGTTCAGAGCTTTACCCCTGTATCCTCCTTTGACAACCTTAGGTCATAGCACCCAGGAAATTGGAATTTCGGAAAGGACATCTATTGATCATCTTACTGGGCCTCATTATCGGCTCTGTTTCTTTTGCCGGCAGTATGATCGCATGGGGTAAAGTTGTAACGGGAAGATCAAAGATTTCTCATTCAGAGGCCAGCACATCTTTTTAATATTATCATTTTGCTGATCGTGGTTGCTGCGGCCGCTTTTATTTAATGGTTGACATCGAAAGAGGCCTTGAAATTTCCGGGCCAAGATTTTCAACTTCACAGTTCCCCTTCGATCCGATGGACGCCATGGATATATAGCGTGGACGGTTGGGTCAGGATAGTTTTTTATTCCATCTTTCTGCTGGCTTTGCTTTTTATGGAGTTTTCTTTGCGGATGCCGATTGGCGGAGCCGACATGCCTGTTGTTATCTCGTTTGTTGAATTCGTTTACCGGCGTGGCGGCAGCATGTGGCGGCTTTTTATATGATAACAAGGTAATGCTGACTGGCGGTATCCTCAGTTGGAGCTGCTGGTACTTGCTTACAATATTGATGTGTAAGGCGATGAACCGCTCATTGGCTAATGTATTAATCGGTTCATTCGAGGCAGCCATGCTGCCGGTACTACCACCAAACAACAGGGTGCTTACAAAGAAATTTCGTCAGTGATGCCGCAGTATTAATGGCATATGCCAATAGAGTCATGGTAGTTCCAGGATATGGCCGCAGTCGCGCAGGCACAACATGCCTGTCATGATCTGGAAAAATTACTCGAAAGCAAAGGCGTAGAAGTAAAATATGCTATTCATCCGGTGGCGGGTCGCATGCCCGGACACATGAATGTATTATTAGCAGAAGGATGTGAGTTATGAAAAGCTATTGGAAATGGAACAGGCCAATGAAGAATTTCCTTCTACCGATGTGGTATTGGATTTTGGGTGCCAACGACGTGGTAAATCCGGCTGCTAAAACAGATCCTTCTTCTCCCATTTATGGAATGCCGATCCTGGATGTTGAACTGGCAAAGAATGTAATCGTCAACAAGCGTAGTATGAAACCGGGGTTATGCCGGTATAGAGAATGATCTTTTCTTTCATCAAAAGAAAACTTCCATGTTGTTTGGCGATGCAAAAAGGTATTGCAGGACCTGATAAGCGAGATCGCAGAGAGCCTCTTGATCAGGAATTGATCAGCTGCAATGCGCTGCCAGGCCAGCAAGAAGGGCGATCGAAATGCTGGATCAGTGTTCCAATGAGGCATTCAGTTTTGGGCTCCGGCCGATTGGCCTCATTGAATCGCAGCAGGCCTTTTTGCCGCTATCAATAATCCGATGGCTTCGTACTGATGATTTAGGACGAGCGTCAGGATACCGAGACGTTCGATGATCCCTATCCACTTGCCAGCATTTCCCAAAGCTTCTGCATCGGCAATTTTCTCCTCCATTTTTTGGTAAGCTGGCCTATCAGAATTCCTGCAGGACTGGGTAGACAAAAACATAGGCGGTTAGCGAGGGTGAAAGTCTTTTGAGTATTTTCAATTCATTCCAGGCTTCCGCAACGTCATCGATTGTAAAAAAAGTTAAGTACCAACTGACCAATAGTACGATCAGGTGGGAGAGCCTGGCTCTATTAGAAAATATTTTGCGTTGTCAGGTTTATACGCCAGGATTTCCAGCCGTCGATGAGTATATGTGTTAAACGCAGGATGGCGATAACTACCGGCCAGTAACGGGAAGCGCCAACGAGTAACAATGCCACAACCGGCCGTTACCAATCCGTGAAAATAAAGGTATGGCGATAAAAAATGTTTTGCTTTTCCGACCTGCTATCCATAAAACCGGGCCGCAGAACAAAATCTCGTGAGCAAACGGGAAAGCATGAGTCTCAGATCAGCCAGGTCGCTTGCATACTTACTGTTTTATTAATTCAGCCATTGCATTATAATCATTCTAATAGTTCTTCAATTTCCGGCCAGCCGGCAGCTTGTGCATGTTTGTGCACCGTTGGCCGCGTGATTTTTTTGATTTCCTGGCGATCTCTGCTTTGCCTGTGTCTGGCTCAACAGGAGTTCATGCGTAAACAATTGCGGCCTCGCTTAACAGGTTGGGCTAATCGCCGAAAAAGATAGTCTGTAAAATAGGCAATAACCCGGAGACCTGTATAGGCCAGTTTGTTATCTTCATTGCATACGATACTCAATCGCCTGTTTTTTTCCATTGTATCAAAAAGCTCTGAAGCCAGATAAGATAAAGGCTTCACCGGGGGCGGTACTTTAGGGGGATTTTACAGGAAGCTTTATTGTTCCGATAGAGATACTGGCCCTGATAATCGTTAACTGGCATTGACGATTCGGAAGTCAAATTTCATGATGGCTGTTCTCGCCTGTAGCAGTATCAACAGACTTTCAGACGGTGACTTTACCAGTACCTGGAAAACCGTCTCCCGGAAAAAATTCATGTTGGTGCTGGTTAAGAATCCGCGTCAGGAGCGTTTATCAACTTTCCGAGGTGGGGCTTTGAAATCTTTGTTGAATTAATAATATCGGCGGTTGTCAAGCAGAGGCAATTTGGACATTTTTCTCCATTTTTACAAATAATATAGCCTAAAAGGCTAATATTTATGATTATAGCCTAAAAAAGGCTAATATTTGAAATTATAGCCTAAAAAGGCTAATATTTATAATTATAGCCTAAAAGGCTAATATTTGAAATTATAGTCTAAAAAAGGCAGATTACAACCAGCATGGACGAACGGGATCTTTCAGGCCTCTCCTTATTGAAAATTGCCCGGAATAATTTAGTAAATTGAATAGGTTATTAAGGAGAGCCAAAAAAGATGATGAACACCGGTGCTAGCATTATTTTGCCTTTCCCATTTATCTTTGCTCCGCTATTTCCTGCGCTCATGCCGATAAAAGAGGATTGCAAACACCTGAGACAAGGTGATTTTTATTACAAAGGAAATGAAATATCAGGAGGCAGCAGCATACATCGGCATGACTCGGATACAAATAGTCACAGATGAAAAACAGGGGAGGAATTAAAGTAGAAAGCCTCGTTTGGGCTGATCCCTGCACTTATGTGTTGTATCCCTTCCCCGGAACCAGGGCCGATATTGTGAAATTCTGGATCTGTTTCCTATCAAGGTCTCGATTCTTGAAGTTGCCGAAGGCCACTACTACATCGCCCATGTGATCAGCTGGAACCACATAGAGAGTGGATTTCAGGGACACAGCATGGATCATAGGCCCGCAGTGAAAATATTTTTACAGATACAGGCTATTCTCTTGTTGAATGACAAAACCCTCGTAAATTTAGAAGTCACGCCGATGAAGCAGTCCTGATTTGCCTCCTCCGCACCATCGACTCAAAATTAAAACTCACATACATGAAAAGCTGAATCTTGTTTTTACTGTTTAGTCTATCCATTACCTTGTTGAATGCTCGTGAAGATGGCTGGGCTTTTCCGATGGCGACGCAACCAAGGAGGCCGATTGGGAAAAGCAATTCGATGCGCAACTCAATCCAAAACCCTTGATACATGGATGCAATTCCTGAGCTCACACCCTCATCATGTAGGTAGTGCCCAGGATAAAGCAAATGCCGAATATATGGCGAACTTATTTCGTTCATGGGGATACCAGACCGAGATAGCTTCCTATTATGTGCTCTTTCCCAACTCCAAAACAAGATTATTGGAACTGACCGTACAAAGCCTACAAAGCAAAGCTGCAGGAAACAGGAGTAAAAGAAGATAAAACGTCTAATCAACTGCCGGAACAATTGCCAACCCACAACGCCTATTCAGCAGATGGCGATGTGACCGCCGAATGGTATTTGTAAACCGGGGCATCCCGGCAGATTATGAAGAACTCGGAAAGAATGGGTGTGGACGTAAAAGGTAAAATTGTCATCGCAAAATAATGGAGGATCCTGGAGAGGTATCAAACCAAAGGTGGCTTATGAACACGGTGCTATAGGCTGTATCATTTATTCCGATCCTGAAGACGATGGGCCACTCAAGGTGATGTATATCCCGAAGGGCCATTTCGCAGGAGCGATGGCGTGCAGCGTGGCTCGGTGATGGATATGCCCGTATATCCCGGGGATCCCTGACTCCTGATGTCGGTGCAACAAAAGACGCCAAACGAATTGACAGAAAGGACGCCATAACTATTATGAAGATTCCCGTGTTGCCAATCTCTTATGAGGATGCGCTTCCTTTATTACAATCATTGGGCGGACAGACCGTGCCCGCAACCTGGAGAGGAAGCCTGCCGATCACTTATCATGTTGGGCCCAGTGGAAGGACGAAGTACATCTGAAATTAGAGTTTAATTGGGATCAGAAACAATTATACGATGTAATAGCAAAGATGCCGGGTAGTGAGCTGCCCGATGAATGGATCATTCGGGGCAATCATCACGATGGTTGGGTCAATGGGGCCGCCGATCCATTGGCTGGAATGGTGGCAGGATGGAGGAAGCCTGAGCGATCGGGGAACTTGCGAAAAAAGGATATAAGCCTAAGCGCACTATTATTTATTGCGGATGGGATGGAGAAGAACCCGCACTTCGGCTCTACTGAATGGGCAGAAGATCACCAACAGGAATTAAAACAAAAAAGCCGTGATCTATATAAACTCGGATGGGAACGGGCGGGGATTTATCAATGCCCGGGGTCTCATACCCTCGAAACATTTTTAATGAAGTCACTCAACGATGTGATCGACCCGCAAACAGGGGTGTCGATCAAAGAAAGAACAATATGCAAACGCGGTAGTGAATGCGGACAAGGCGGCGAAGGCAAAAATTGATAGGCAATAAATATATAAAGCTCGGTGCATTAGGCGCCGGCTCTGACTTATTCGCCTTTTCTCCAACACTTGGGTATCGCTTCAATTAATTTGGGATTTGGAGGCGAAAACCAGGGTGGAGAGTATCATTCAATCTACGATTCTTATGACCTGTTCACCAAATTCAAGGATCCCGGTTTTCAATATGGAGTTGCCCTGAGCAAAACCGCCGGACGTGTAACCATGCGATTTGCCGACGCCGATGTGTTACCCTTCGACTTCAATACATTTTACAAAACAATAAATGATTATGCTACCGAAGTCAAAGCCCTATTGGAGACAACAAGGACTGAAACCGAAACGGAGAACAAAATCATAAGAGAAAATTATATGATCTTGCCAGGGATCCAAAGAAACAGTACAAGTCACCTGAGGCCAAAGAGCCTGTACCTTACCTGAACTTTAGCAGCCTGGAGAATGTTTTGGCACAGTTAGCGGACAGTGCCGATGCATTTCAGAAGTTATACGGTAAATCATTGCAGTTGTCTGCCGACAAACAAAAACAATTGAACGATATTCTTTATAAGGCAGAAAGAAGCCTGATTTATGTGAATGGATTGCCCAGGAGACCCTGGTATAAGCATGAAATATATGCACCGGGTTATTATACCGGCTATGGGGTAAAAAGACTTTGCCCGGGATAAGAGAAGCAATAGAACAAAGAAACTGGAAAGAAGCGCAGGAAAGCATTGACATCGTAGCAAAATCATTGCAATCTTATAATGAGCAAATAAGGGCAGCAACGATGCTATTATCACCTAAAGCCTTTTAGTGTAGTTTTGACCTCGTGGAGCTACCCGAAAAATTATTGCGGTCACTGGAGGGCGTTAAGGGCTTCGACAAACAAGCCTTTGAACAGCTACACAGATCACCGGAACAGATCACCTCGATACGGATAAACCGCCTAAAAATGCCGGAGTCTGAAATCCCCCTTTTGAGGATGGGAGTCCAGTCCCCTGGACGCAATTGGGCTATTATCTCCATCAACGTCCTTCTTTCACCTTCGATCCGTTATTTCATGCAGGTTGTTATTATGTGCAAGAAGCGAGCAGCATGTTCCTTGAACAGGTATTGAAGCAAACCGTCAATCTTTCGGAGGGAATCAGAATATTGGACCTCAGCGCCGCACCAGGCGGAAAGTCAACCCATATTCAATCCATGATTACAAAGGATAGCCTGCTTGTCAGCAACGAAGTGATTCGCCCAAGAGCGTCAATTTTAAGAGACAATATTATCAAATGGGAGGTGAAAATGTGATAGTGACCAACAACGATCCAAAAGATTTTGCGAAGCTGGAAAGTTATTTTGACGTGATCGTTGTCGATGCACCCTGCAGTGGCAGTGGCCTCTTTCGGCGCGAGCCGGGTGCTATAAATGAATGGAGCGAGGATAATGTTGCTCTCTGCAGCCAACGACAACAAAGGATCCTGGCCGACATTATACCGGCTTTAAAGAAAGACGGAGTATTGATCTATTCCACTTGTTCTTATTCGAAAGAAGAAGATGAAGATATCACTGACTGGCTGATCAATGATTTAAAGCTTCAAAGCCTTCGATTGCAACTAAGGGAAGACTGGAACATAGTGGAAGTTCAGGGCAGATCTAGTTTTGGTTACCGCTTCTGGCCCGATAGATTAAAGGGGCGAAGGGTTCTTTATTGCCTGTTTTAGAAACTCCGGCAGGGAAGGGGAGAATCTTCTATTCAAGAGCAGGAATAAGCTTTCGTCGGTTTCAAAAAAGAAAAGGGAGACGATTGAAAGATGGGCGAATACAAAACACCATCAGTTGGTAAGACATGAAAATACTGTCTACGCCTGGCCGGAGGCGCTCGCCAATGATATTGGTCTTATTTTATCCAAACTAAAATTGCTTTATTCGGGAGTCCGTCTCGGAGAATTGATGGGGGAAAAGCTGATTCCCGATCATGCCCTGGCTATGAGCACGCTGGTTGGTGGAGAGTGGGTCGTGTTGAACTAAACAATGAACAGGCTATTCAATACCTCCAGCGAAAAGATCTCAGGTTCGATACAGAAAAAAAAGGATGGCAGCTTGCAAACTATCATACTCACCCGCTGGGATGGATAAACGTTTTGCCGAATCGCATCAACAACTATTATCCAAAGGAACTGCGCATATTGAAAGATCATTAGAGGGGTGGCGCGATTGATAATCGTACCACCCTTATAATATAATTATGCCTCCACAACTTCTGCTCTTGCCCCGGTCCTGACAATTTTAATATCAAATAACTGGTAGTCTTTGATCACTCTCAGCAATTCAGCGACACCTACAGGCGCTCGCAATGCAACCGCGCGGATGGTGCGGCATTTCAGGTTCAAAGACCTCCGAAATGCTACCTATGCCGGCTTCATTCAAATGATATCTGAAGTTATGAACGATCTCTTGAGCCATGTCTCTTAAGCCGTGTACTTTCATTAATGCATCGATATAGGGACCGAAGCAACCAGCTCCAAACCATACCATCATGATAAGACGAATCACGAACGGTGTCGTCGCTTTGAGGTGAGCAATAGTGTGCCGTCGATCTTTGGGAGAGCTCTTCAACCCGGACGGGAGTGAATAAATGATCCGTCACTTGTTGTAGAACCACCTTGGCCTTTGTCTCCCTTCAATCAAAGGGAACGGGAGACTGATGGCAAATAGCTGGTTGGGTCTGAATTCTGCTATGCGTTCTCCTTTTTGGTTGATATTATCGTAGAGATAATTTCCTTCCACATACCAGAAAAGTTGTCCAAAGCTTTTGCGTGCTCTGTCGGCGCTCATATTGATCATTCCTGCATCGTCTTCCTGGCCATTCAATTGAAGCAGTTCAGCAAAAATCCTCAGCGCATTATACCATAGCGCCTGTATTTCTACCGGCTTGCCAATGCGTGAGAGGCCAGTGATCTTCGCATCCATCCAAGTGAGTTGTTCTCCGGTTTCACCAACGAATAAAAGACTGTCATCGGTCACATGCAGGTGATGACGGGTACCCCTATAGTGACAATCAACTATTTCTTTAAGTATCGGTAAAATTTCGTTTAACACAAATACCTTATCACCGGTTGCTTCCAAATATTTATTGACCGCTACAAAGAACCAGAGACTGGTATCGGCGCTGCTGTAATCCGGTTCCTTGCCATCGTCAAATTGATTTGCCAACATCTCCTTCGCTCACCGTTTTAGCAAATGCGGTAAGAATTTTCTTTGCATCTTCAAAACGGCCGGTGCTTAAACACAAAACCGGGTACACTTATCATTGTATCTCTTCCCCAATCGGTGTACCAATGGTATCCAGCGATTATCGTTTTTTGAAACTCACCTCTTTTTACAATGAATTGATCAGCGGCCAGTGGTCAGTTCTTCAAATGTTTCATCGTCCGGCTGATGACTAATCAATAGTTGCCTGCGCATATTCTCTCTCGTCAAAAGTTCAAGCGCATTCTTTCCTTTGCGGGTTTTCAGTTGAGATAATTATGCCCAAAGAGTCCCCCTGCTTCAATTCAACAGTAAAGACGCCGTGGTTAAAAAGATCACCTCGGTATGATCCAATCCCCTGTATTGCTCAATTATGTAATGGAAATTCTTATACCATCCGGGCGTATGTTGATATACCGAACCAGGCACCATTATGAACACGTCGGTCTTTCCGTCGGGCTGGTTGTGAAAATTCCGTTGTCGAAATCCGCATGCCAGTGCATTTGCGGTCCTTCCCGAACCAGCGAATGGGGATCGCTTGCCGACATCAGGGGCAACAACTCAAGAAGAAACGGCTCGGGAGACTCGAGCACATCGTAAATCACCAGCGTGGTGTTTTCTCCATTCACCATTGCAATGGTCTTCTTTAACTTTATTCCTTCCGTTTCAAATTCCCATTGCGGAAATAATTCCTTGCTGAAACTGCTCAGATGATCATGGCCATTAGGCTGAATAGTATGATTGGAATAAAGGTTAACGCCGAGCTCAATCCTTTTATCGGCTGTGACAATTGTTTCATCTAGTTTAGATAGCAATACCATCCTTTCAGAGGGAGCTACAACAGCAGCCGTGAGTAAGCTATGATAACGCCTCGTATTAACGCCAATTATGGATGAACTGGCCCATCCACCAAGGCCGTTTGTTTCCAACCATTCATGTTGAATGGCTTCTGCAAAAACTTTGCAGTACGGTTCGGTCTTTTGTTAGCATAAAAAAGATTGTTTTATGTGTATAGTTTTTGGATATGGGACATCCCTCGTATTGGTTCTTTACAAAGGTCAACAGTTACTTGCTAACGGCCGTTAGAGTTAAGCACATTTTCTGCACCTTTTGAGAGAAGCATAACCGAGTTGCAGGACCCGCTCGGGGGCTATCTACCCGTAATTTTCAATTGCAAATTTGGACCTATCGTGAGCGTGAGTGCCAGGAGATAAGTTAACACTATGAACTGTCACGTTGGTATTGATAACTGGATTGGCCGGTGAACCCTGAATGATGACATCCGTTTTTGCATCCGGTACATAATTGCAACCCAGTTAGAGGCATCTTCCTCATTGACTATTGTTTGCTCCTGCCATTTTACAAGAGAACCTCAATTCATAGAATGGGCCTCGTTAGCGGAACGCCATTCTTAGAAACTACGCAACGATATTTGTAACCATAGCACGAAGTGGAGACATTATTCAGCCATAGTGTATCGGTATTTACACCCGAATAAATTGAAGTGGTTGGGCAGGTTCAGAAATCCATTGCCAGTAGAATCAACCTGCCATTGATAAGTGTAACCGGCACCCGGTTCGGGTATAACAAAAAAGTTGTTTCCCCGGGGCATATAGAACGTGTACCGCCAGCGCTTATAACGATGTTTGTGCCCTCGCATGGTATATCCTCATTGTCTTTGTCGTTGCATCCAACGTCCAACCGGGTTGACTTAGATCCGAACGTTGCGGCAATTCCTTATTGTCGGCTATTACCGTGCCCGGATTGAAATTGACATGCAATACTTCAACGGCACTGGAATCATAAGTTGTATAGCTTACAGTGTTGATCCCATAATTGACAGTCTTTACTACTGAGCTGCTTAGCTCAGAAGATGTGTTTGATTAAACGGAACCCATTCGGGGACTGCTGCAAGGCCTGTCATGAAATGCCGCACATGAGATCGCCATAGCCATCACTGAACCATTGATTGTTGACATCCGGTCCATCGATGACTATTCCATTCGTCCTGCACATGGGTGGCCCAGTTAAAGGCCCGATAGGCTTTTTCTTTCGCCACGAGATCCCCTGTCTTTTTCATACAATAATGCATTCACCGATGCATAGCGGGAAGTGTGACTACCCATTGGATAAAAGAATTGTTGTTGCTCCCTGATGGTTGTTGCGCCAAAATTGGTTTGAGCAAAGGTATTTTCTACCCAGGTGATCAAACCGCGCGCATGCGTTTCCCAATTGGGATCAAATTCCGGGTGCTCCAATAAGTATCTTGCCACCATCATCGCGTTGTATTGATTCAGGTTGCTGTTGTAACTGGATTGTACGGCCACGTCTTCGAAATATTGTGACCAGGCATTGTTCACCATCGGAAAGCTCATCATCCAGTTCCAGGCAAGAGTGCGTGCAGTTCGATAGACAGCCGTATCGCCCAGGCCGCAAGCAATTAAGTTATCCAATAAGGAAATTGGCGGAATGATGTTGGAACAATAAATCTTCAACGTAACGACTCCCTGTATGTGCATTCACCCGGAATGGCCAGGGAGATTGACTCACCGTCCCGGTCCTAATCTTGCTACTCAGTACGTTTGCCACTTGTATGGCTGCATCTCTGAAGCGTACATTGCCGCCATATTTATACAATTGTAACCAGGCATTGGCCAATTCACCCATCTTATCGGGTTCAGTATAGCCATCGCCGTCACTCCTGGCCATTGGAATTTCCGACATCAGCCCCATTATAGTTCAGCGAACCTCGCGTCGCCGCTGGCATAGGGCACATTGGCCCAATTGTCAGTCGACGATGTCATTCCATGATCAAGATGCCAAAGAGCAACATTCGAAGCCAATTGCATCACATTAGTATTCGCGGAGTAATTGTAATACTTTAATGCAGACTCAGTCAACATTCCAAATAAGCCAGCAGGATTGTGCGGCCAATTGATAACTGTCTGCGTACTCGGATCCAGATAGCTACGACTATAGTAAGCGGGTTTTCCTGTCGACGGATCATTTGGCACATTATTCAAAAGAAAATCTCCAGGCCAGTTGCATTACCGTGTCATCAGCCATTGGCCGGATTAGATGTCCAGGGAATCGATCTTATTGGATGGATAAGCCAGTACTGTATGTTGGTTCAGGTTGCCGGGCGAAGAAGCAAGACCTGCAGTAATAAATGTATTATCACCCGAATTCCTTGTCCTGTTTGTATCTCGCTGACAGCACCTGGTAGTGGTATAAAGTAGCGGGCGAGAGCCCCATCAGTGTAACGGAGTGGGAAGTAGCCAGGGCAGGATCTGTCAGGCTGGAAAGGCCATAAGCGGACGTCGCATCATAGACTACCTGTGAACTGGAAGGTACATTGGTCGTCCATGTAATGGTTGCCGAATTGGCGGTGATACCGTTGACGACAATTGAGGGAGATGACCGGGGGACTCGGGATGATGACATTGACATTTACATAAGTCACTACCGATACATTACCCGCCACATCTCTTGCTCTCGCAGAAATGACATGATTACCTGCTGTAGTAATCGCGCTATTCCATGGGATAGAATAAGGAGCCGTAATATCTTCAAGGCCGAGGTTATTGCCATCCAAAAGAAATTGAACACCAGCGACGCCAATATTGTCCGAGGCTGTGGCCCTTATATTGATTGGGCCCGTCACATTTCCTTGTGATGGCGACGTGATATTGACAATTGGTATTTCTGCATCCGGTGTATTGTTTACATTGATAGCAATGCCACTTGATGTTTTGATATTACCCGCTGCATCTCTCGCAGTAGCCGTCAACGTATAATTTCCGTTGGCTACAGAATAGGTATTCCATGAAAAGCTATAGGGCGCATCGATATCTTCGGATCCCGAATTCGGACCCGTTCAAATAGAACTGAACACCCACTACTCCTACGTTATCGGTTGCAATTGCGGTGACACTTATGGTGCCATTGACATTACCCGGGGATGGTGAGCTGATGTTGATGACGGGATATTCTGTATCCGGTGGAAGATTGAGAACGTTCACCAGGACAGAAGATGAGATTTGAATATTGCCCGACGCATCCTCGGCTCTTGCAGTCAGGGTATAATTTCCATTCGCGATCGTTGTCGTATTCCAGGAAATAGAATAGGGCGGTGTCATGTCTTCGACGCCAAGCGTTACTGCCATTCAGCAAAAACTGAACACCCGCGACACTATTGTTATCGCTTGCATTGGCGCTTACGATTACAGTCCCGGCTAGCATTGCCCGCTGCCGGCGCAGTGAGAGAAACTGAGGGAGGCTCCGCATCGTTTTTAACAGTTACTGTCAAATTCCGTTGTTGTAGCAACAGCTTCCCGCAATATCCCTGGCCCGGGCAGCGAGTATATAGTTCCCATCCGCGATGCTACCTGTATTCCAGGAATAAGAGTAAGGAGCCACTGTGTCTTCTGGCCCAAGTACCGATCCATTCAACAGGAATTGAACTCCGGCTACGCCAATATTGTCGCTGGCAATTGCTGATAGGTTCACTATGCCGGCAATTGTTCCGCCCTGTCGGATTACTGGAGATTAATGGTAGGCGATTGAGTGTCGGGGTTGTTAAAAACTGTAACGTTGAGGTTGATCGTGGTAGTCGAGTTACCATCAAGGTCCCTGGCTCTTGCTGTCAATACATAATGCCCGTCAGTCACCGTTGTGGTATTCCACGAAAACTGTACGGTGCAACAAGGTCCTCTGCCCCGAGATCGGCACCATTTAAAAGAAACTGAACACCGGCAACGCCAATGTTGTCCGAGGCATTTGCATTTATGTTGACCGTCCCATTGATTATTCCGGCGGAAGGGGCAGTTAAAGTGACCGATGGTGCTTGCGTGTCGGGCACATTATGTACCATAACGGTTACGCCCGAAGCGGTAGTAGTATTGCCAGCAGCATCTCTTGCCCTCGCTGTTACTGAGTATTGCCCATCTGCTACAGTGGTTGTATTCCAGGAAAACTGTAAGGTGGTGCGGTGGAGTTCGGTCCCGAGATTGTTGCCGTTCAAAAGCGAACTGCACTCCGGCGACAGCGATATTATCATTGGCTGTGGCGTTGATGTTGATGATTCCATTGACCAATCCCGCTGCCGGGGATGTTAAGCTGATTTGATGGTGGAACGAGATCGTTACTTACGGTCAGCATTCACAGCCGCAGAGGTTGTTGAATTTCCAGCCAGGTCCCTCGCTTTAACCGTCAAATTATGAGGGCCATCGTTCGTGGCGATGGTGTTCCATGAAACTGAGTAAGGGGCAGCCTGATCTTCAGCACCAAGATTCACGCCATCGAGCATGAATTGCACCCCAACTACCCCAAGATTGCGTCGCTGGCATTGGCGGTCACGTTAATAGTGCCATTGACCGTTGAGCCGTTAGAAGGACTGGTAATATTGGTCGTTGGTGCTGTATTGTCAATTGGCGAATTCACTATCGGCATCTATCTCGCTTGTGAAAGAAGCCGGGGATAATATCTGACCCTCATCAACTGTTGCTTGAAGATGATCTCCCGAATGGTTCGTTGGCCCCAATTTGAATATTAGTTGGGTTGATGACCCCAATGGTTCCAATAGATTCCACATCCGCCCGGTTAGTAACGTCAACACCGTTGACATAAATAGTGCAAAACCGATTAGCCTGCGACTGGCTTCCATCATACGGTGACGGTTAGTGTAATTCCATGTTGCAGCCGCGAGTGCATCATTGTTAAGCTATGTAGTACGATCTTTGTTGCTGCCAGTTACCCAGCATGACGGACACGCCATTAGTAACTGGGCCTGCTTCGTCATCCGTTGTGGAATGAGCATAGAAATAAAAATAATTATTGTCATCCACCGTCTGGCTCCAAACGGTTCCCCATGGGGTTAAAATTTGTGTTCTTTACCCATGCGCTCCAGGCATAGCTTTGAGCCGGATTTAATGTGTAATCGCTGCGATCAGGTATGTTGACATAATCATTGGTTCCATCGAAGGCTATTGCCTGGCCATATTTGCCTGTTGTCCAAACAGGTCCGTTGACAAGCGTACCGTTATGATTATTTCCTGAGAGATCTGCTCGCCGTGACACCTGAACCCTCATTGAGGCCCAATGCTGTTTTAGCTCCCGGCGCGAAAATTGATCCGCTCGCTGACACAGAAGACTACGGCCAGGTGAAACAAATATCCTGAACAGAATTTTGCATGTGCTGTTCAGGTAAGACAATGTATGATTGCGTGCCTTTATGGGCATGAATTTTACTTAGTGAACTAGTGTTTTTTGTACTTAAAGGAGGCTACGGGGTACAATCAGAGGACTTAGATGAGGAGGACATCAGAGGATATTAAAGAACAAAGTGGGTAAATGTACAATTAGTTTTTTATAAATTATAGTCGGTGTGAAATTGGAGTTGGGGGTCGACTACCCGTTGAACCCTTTGTGTATCAGATTAAATTAGCTAAAATCATCATATACGTTAACCTGCTATTAATAAAAATAAAACCTCGGGTAACCCTTACAAGCCGCCAGTACGATTCTACTATTGCCGTTTTTATCGGGCTGATTATCTGTTGAGGCGTTGACAGTATGACCAACCCTGTTTTATGTATTTTTGACAATTAATAATGAAACTACTAACCACTCTCTGCTTGTGTTTGTCTGGTCTGGGGTCCCTGGCGCAGCAGGGCGAAACCGAACTCGACCCCGTTACAGTCTCTGCATCCCTGCAATCGCAAAATGTCTCAAGTGACGGGCAGGAATATTGTAACTATAAAGGGCGAGACATTTAATAAGCTTCCCATCCATTCCATTGATGAGTTGCTTCGGTATGTGCCCGAATTGAGGTGCAACAGAGGGGTCCGATGGGATCGCAAAGCGATATCGTGATCAGGGGTGGCACTTTTTCAGCAAGTATTAGTGATATTGGATGGAGTTCGCTTGAATGATCCGAACACCGGGCATTTCAATAGTTATATTCCAATAGCCACGGAGGAAATTGAAAGGATAGAAGTACTAAAAGGCGCTTCCTCGGCCATTTATGGAAGTGATGCGGTTGGAGGTGTGATCAATATCATTACAAAAACATTTGCTTCCAGGACCCGGCAAGATGGGGGAGAATTGCGGCTGCAGGCTACGGGCGGTCATATACAACCTATGGGGCATCAATGCCGGGGGCTCGTATCAAAAAATAAGACAGCGATCGCAGGCGGAATTGTCACAAATAACACAGATGGCCAGTTGCAAAGAGGAACAAGGGGATATTTCAACAATACGACAGGTTCTCTTTCAGTGAGCCAGCAACTCAACGATGCCTGGCAGCTTGTCTTTGCGATCATCCTATGATCAGCGCAAATTCAGTGCGCAGAATTTTTATACCACCTATGTATCGGACACAGCGAAGGAAGAAGTGAAAACGTTTTGGAACCAGTTGAAGATCTCTTATCAAAAACAAAATAATAAACTGAGCCTGGACGTGGGCTATAAACAGGTACAGGATCAATATGCATTTAATTCTGCTCTCACGCCAAACAACAATAAATCGAGATTGTTTCAATCGCTGTTGGTTTATGAGCACCGGTTTACATCAGTAACCACACTGATAACCGGCGGATAATTCCAGGATCGCCTGATCTGGTCCAATGACAGGGGCAATCATGAGGTAAGGCAGGCAGCAGGCTTTGTTATAGTTAATCAAACGATCGGCAAGGACTTTATTTCACCTGTTTGCGATTAGATTGGGACGAGCGCGCAGGAACGGAGTTGATTCCCCAAATCAACCTTCCTATCGGCAGAAATCATTTCAGCTCAGGGGCAGCGCGCGGGCAAAACAATCCGGCAAGCTGATTTTACGGAACGATATAATAATTATAACAAATCATTCGTGGCCAGCGGCAGCATTGCAATCCCGGGCTCCAGGCTGAGCGTGGTCATTTAGCTATGAGGCAGGAGTGGATTACTTCGTGAATACATCATTCAAGATTTCTTTCACTGGCTTTCGACGCGATCAAAAAATGTGATCGACTGCGGTGACGACTCCATATAGCCAGATGCCGCGAAAGGATAATTTATCGCCGACCGGAACTTATGCTTTGGCCAGCAATATTGCCACGGTGCATACTTCCGGTCTTGAATCAGATATATTCTTATACAAAACATTTCAATAAAAATAACCTGGTTAACGCATCGATGGGCATTGTTTGGCTTGACAGCAAGACAAGTGAAACCGTTCCTTCATTTTATATTTCATCACATGCAAAATTCCTGGAGAATTTCAGCCTTGCCTATGAAAACAAATGTTTTGGTAAGGCGAGTGTGAATGGGATCTACAAGCACAGGACGCCACAAAAATCGACGGCTATCGATGCAGCAGTAGATGCCGATTGCTTTGTAATGAATCTTAAAGGCGAGTACTTTTTATTTAACCGGCGATTGAGTTTATTTGGAGAGATCGATAACGTGTTTAATAAGAGTTACCAGGATTTGCTTGGTTCGCAATTGCCCGGAAGATGGCTGATAGGCGGAGCGAAGGTTCTGTTTGAAGCAGATAGCTGTAGAGTCGTGCCGGTTGCCGGTTACTGGTTGCCGGTTACTGGTAACCCACTCACTACACCCTCACTCACTACCGCTCACTTCATACGCATAATCTTTCAAGTAGTCAAAATGTTTCGTCAGCTTGCCGTCTTTTGTGATGGTGGCCCTGTTGATGATATCGAACCCGGTTAACAAATCTTCCAATACAAATTTTATCAGTTGTTCGCCAAAATAACGGCTGGCGTCCCTGGGCAATTCATTGGGTAGGGTTGTCGACGGCCATTATATCGATAGAAGTTCGCAGGTAGGGCGCTGTTTTTTCCAGTGTATTTTTATCAACACCATAGATTGATCCTCAATTGTTTGATCACCGAGGTTGATAGGAACTGAACCACCCTCGTCGTCCGTAATGTCTGCGATGGTTTGATGATGAACGTTTCAGGATGTATATCCTTTTTTTTCAAAAGAGGCGCGGCACATTTTTGGGTCCCAATACACACCATTCATTAATATGTCCGTTTGCTCGGAACAGCGGAAGAAAAATGCAGTCATATCTTTCAGATGGTCATGGAAGTCGGCCCGGCCATACTTACCGGGCGATCTTGTTTTTATAAAGATCGGCCCCCTTTAATTGAGTGTAGACGGGATAACTAAAACGTCGTCGGAGGTAATCATCGTGGGTTCCACTTCGTGAATGCCCATCACGTTCATGATCTCGAGAACGCCATGAGCTACGCGACCGGACCCCGCTATCGCAATTTTTACATTGGGCAACCTTAATCCAAAAGCCAATTATGGATCAGTTCAAGCGGAAAACTTCTTTGACCATGTACGCGCGGGCAGTTTAGTACAATCCTGTCCGGGTTGCCATAAGCCATCATTCCATTGCGCGCGCCTACACACGCCCGCAAAATCCGAAGCCAAACGATGCGTTGCTCCATCATCATGTTCTTTGAGACATTCATAATCTATCAGGGCTATCTTTTGTCCAGGGATCGTCTTCAACATTTGTTGATTGCGCGGCTGTTTCTTTTTGTGTGGGAGAAGGAAAAGATAAGTCTTGCCTCGGAATTAATTCTTCTACTGGGACTTCCTTAATGCCAAAAAAGCGACATCACAGTCGCTTATATCATCCTGTACTTCAGCCCCCGCCATCTGGCATTCCTTTTCAGAAAAACAGCGAGCGGTAGAGAGTTTTTGCACCTGCGGATCTGAATATCATTAAAATTTTTTAATATCCATTTGCATTGGGCCGGGGTCAGGGCCACCTGATTATCGCAGCTGGTATTTTTCCCTTCACGAATGAGTCCAATTCTTGTCATAGTGGTATCTTTGCAAGCGATTTTGAGAATAGTCGCAAATTTAACCTGAAAAAGCCTGAGCAGCAACACGAATTATATGCAAACGAAGTCCTCGAATTTCTTCAACAAATTATGGCAAAGCCTCCGGAAAATTCTATTTCCGAAAAAGAGGTGCTGCGACTAAAAGGGACCAAGGCGGAACACAAAGTACACGACGTCCCGATAGCTATCTGGACACAACGGGCACTACGTAGCGCTTGACCGGCGGCAAAGTCCAAGAGAGTGTTAGCCTTTCTCAGCTTTTAATTTCATATAGTTATCGATTTAGATTTTACATTTGCAACCTCCCGCTGCCCGGGTGGCGAAATTGGCAGACGCAGCAGACTCAAAAATCTGCCGTCCGCAAGGATGTGCTGGATTGATTCCAGTCCCGGGGCACAAAGAGGAGCGGAGGAACAGTGCGAAGAGCGTTGCTTCCTCGCTCTCGCTCCCTCGCTCTCATTCCCGCTCCCGCACTCTTCCTCGCTCTATTCAATTTTTCGTTAAGGCAGACTATTTAAAGCTTACGAAGATCATTTGCCTTGTCGTTGATCTCGTTGCTTTCAATATTACTGATTGACAAGATCGGTGAAAGTTTTGGATACAAATCTGGTTTGTTCAACCATTTTACAACTTGTTCCTTGATCCATTTATTATAAGCTATTGGGTAAGTTTTGTTTGCAATAAAAAGAACTTGCAGGTATTCCTGAAACGCTTTACATAATATATCAAATGCTTGAAAATAAAGTTCTCGTTTAATAAAAAGTGGAATATGGTCTAAGTCATAGCTACAAGCATCTTTTGTCGTTTGAAGTCTCTGCAAGCGTAATTCTTCATTGTAGTACGGAAGCCATTTGTTTTGCAACTCCTGAAAATAAAAACCTGCATTATTCATAGGTGCAGAATAACAAATTTGATTTCCGATCTCAATTTCAAAATAGTCGATCGGTTCGCCCTTTTCAACATTTGCCGGTTTGTAATTCCCATCAATGATGTCCAGGTGCAGATGTGCGAATTGACTTGATTGCTTATACTTTAAAAAAGTCGGTTGTTTTTCCGAGTAAATTCGCCAGCGCTTGCTCAATATTTTTTATCTCAGCACGTTGTTGTATCAGGTTTTACCAATATGGCAAAGTCAAGGTCACTTTCAGGTACTGCCTTTCCCCTTGCACAAGAATTTACAACCAAAACCGTGTCTACACCGGGAATTGCGAGGAAATAATCTCTTATTATCTCGGCTGAATCTTGATGTAATTTGGTCGGGGAAGTTTAGACTAGATGCTTCATGTTTAATAAAAATTACTGACGTTGAAGTTAACCAGTTGCCAGTTACCAGTTGCCAGTAACTGCCAGTCCTAGAGATACAAATAGTAATCTCTTAACAGAGCGACGAACTCAAGCGTATATTCTTTTTCTCATTCCAAATGGACATTTCATTCTTCGAATGCGGCCTTTCGATATTTCCTCGGCGTTCAACGGCAAAAACACGCGGAAATAATCATGCAGTGTGGACTGTCTCACCATCATCGATTCAGTTATACGGTGCAATTCATAGTTTGACAGGGAGAAGGCCCGCTTCAACCGCACGTTTTGAAGGCAGCAATAAATAGAATTTTCCGTCGGGGTTTAGATTTTGAAAGATTATCTTCCAGCAATCCATTTTAACGCAAGTCCACCATGATGAGCCATGTTCTTCCTTTCGTCAGGGGATTTCAATTCATTCTCATAAAGGGCGGGTTACTGACGATGACATCATATTTGGACGGGTAAAGAAAAATTTCTTGGCATCGCCATGATAAATATTTACGCGTTCCGTCCAGGGTGAGTTACTCAAAATTCTCCTTTTGCCTGCTCAAAGGCATCCTTATCCATTTCTATCGCATCGATCTTTCCAGTTGTCTCTCGTGCCAGCATCAATGCCAATAATCCTGTCCCCGCCCCGATGTCAAGTATATTCGTATCGATCCCCAAGCCCGATGGGCCACGAGTATCGACTATCGACTCAGCACTATCGACTTTCCTCCAACCCACGCTCCGAACAAACAGCCATCCGTCGTCACCTTCATCGCGCAACGGTCTTGTTGAATAGTAAACTGTTTGAATTGAAAATAGGAGTTCGGCATTTCGATCATTCTTTCAGATCTTCTGTAAACACAATATGGTTGCCGAAGGGATCCAGTAGAGACATTTCAGTCGAGCCCCATTCCGTTTTCTCTGAGGGCCGGGTTTCATAATAACGATAATTTTTTTCTGTAAGCTGCTGGTGAAATGACTTAATGCCCTTCGCCTCGATCCCTATCCTGCTGCCAGGGATGCAATCACCGTAGTGCTCGGTCAGGTGAAGAATGATGCCCGGTTTGGAAACCTGGCAGTAGAGCGGAAAATTTTCTCCGAAGCGATGTTCCTAATCAATAGGAGAAGCCCAGCCAGTCGACGTGAACTCTTTGGCTTTGGTTACATCCAGTATTCTCAATACAGGGATTACAGTTTGTTTATTTCCATAGATGTTTATTTACCATTCGGCCCTGGCCGAAGTAACTGTGCGAGAGATCTGCCAGATCTCCCGCCTGGTATTTGTAATAACCTCGTAATGGCGATCATTGCTGCATTATCAGTGCAATATTCAAATGCAGGAATAAAAGTTCTCCAGCTATTCCTTTTGCCCGTTTCCCTGAAAAGCCTGTCTTAAACCACTATTGGCAGATACTCCACCTGCGATGCAAATATCCCCGATGCCTGTTTCAGAAGCGGCTCTTCTTTAGCTTATTCAATAAAATAGTGACGATACGGTTTTGAATAGGAAGCACAGATATCATTCAGGTTGTTTCGTATAAATGTTTTTTCTCTCCTCTTCGGTTCGCCATGAATTCTTCTTTGTAAGATATTGCTCTTCCCTGCATTCTGTAAAAATAAAGAATAGAAGTTTTCAGTCCGCTAAAGCTGAAATCAAGACCGGGTATTTGAGGTTCGGGAAACTTAAAGCGGTGCGGATCTCCTTGCCCGGCATATTTATCAACTAACGGGCCACCGGATAAGGAAGACCCAATAACTTTGGCTGATTTATCAAAGGCTTCACCCGCTGCATCATCGATGGTTTCACCGATCACTTTCATCCTCATGGGCGACTCACATAATACGATCTGCGTATGTCCTCCGCTTACGGTCAGGCATAAAAAAGGAAAACCTGGTTGACGATCCCCAATCAAGATTTGCCAATACATGGGCGTGCATATGATGTACAGCGATCAACGGTTTGTTTAATGCAAGAGCAAGTGATTTGGCAAACTGAGGCACCTACCAGCAATGAGCCAATCAATGCCAGGAGATTGTGTAAATGCGATGGCGTCTACTGATCGCAATTGCGTGGAGGCAGTTCTCAGGGCGGCATCCACCACGGGAACGGATATTTCTGCATATGAGCCCGGCTGGCTAATTCGGGAACGACACCACCATATTGCTCATGAATTTTTTGATTGGCGATATAATTAGATAAAATTCGTCCGCTCAACACAGACCGATGCCGCGGTTTCATCACAAGAAGATTCTATTCCTAGGATTGTTATCATAGCTTCTGACTTCTTTGACCTCATTCACTCATATGACCCTTGAGCTATTTGAACTCTTTTGACCAGCTAAACCGATTTGCCCTCCTTGCCTCCTTCCACTCCTTAACCTCTTAGCTACTTACTCTAATCGCCTCCACCGGATCCATCTGCGCAGCCTTATAAGCAGGGAGTGATGCCAGCGATGATTCCAACCAGCACACAGATGACAAAGGTCCAAACCATATTTGTTACCGATATAAAAATGGGGAAGTGCAGAGCCTGGGTCAATACCACAGACAAAAGGAAAACAAGTAGTAATCCCATCACACCTCCGATGATGCAGAGAAAGGCTGACTCCAAAAGAAATTCACTAAGTATAATTCTTTTCTTTGCACCAAGGGCTTTTTCAAGCCGATCTGTCCGGTACGTTCACGCACGGTCACGAACATGATATTGGCTACGCCGAATAAGCCAACGATGAGGCTGATGCCACCGATGACCGCTCCACCGATATTAAGCCCTACAAAAGCAGAGCTTACTGATTCGGCCATATCATTGACATCATTCAATGCAAAATCCACGTCTTTGGTCGGATGTCAGGCGATGAATGGCTCTCATCGTTCCCATGAGGTCATCTTTCAATGCCTTGCTGGGAAGGTAATCCTGGCCCTGCACCATGATCACCACCGGGCTTGATCTCAATTCATTCATCAATGTCCTGGCGAATCGATGAGGGATGACCACACTCTGATCAAAGTCCCATCCACCAATCATTTGTTTACCTTGTTTCTTGATGACGCCAATGATCATCGCCTTCTTTCCCTTACCATTACTTCCCTTTCTACTGCCAGCTCATGCATCGCCTTAAAAAAGTTTTTCGGCAACATCGTTGCTAATAACGAGAACATTCACGCCGCGATCGAATTCTGCATCGGAGATATAGCGGCCATAATGGATCTCCATTGGTTGAATTTTATTAAACTCTTCGGTGATACCATAGAGATTGACATTTGACAGCGTGCTACCCTTATAATCTACATCATCCTGCGTGCTGATATTAAAGGGCGGCAAATCTTGGCGCTGGGTGTCCGCCTTTTTATTTCCCTGACTTCTTCAGTACTTTGGGTGAGGGCCTGTTCACATATTTCCACCAGGGATAATCAGGACCACCCTGGTACACCCATTTGTCAATGTAGATCGTATTCGGTCCTAACGATTTTATTTCGTTGGTGATATTGCGCTCGAGACTGTTCACGACGACAAGCACCCCTATAATACAAAGAATGCCGATGGTGACGCCAAACAATGAAGAGAAAGGTGCGGAGCTTATTCTTCCACAATTCCTGCATAGCCATTTTGAAACTGCTTGCAATGATCTCGAACGTGCGGCGTATCATGGTGTAAAAGAAGGATGCGACAGTGAAAACCAACAACATCCGTTGGGGTCATTGTGTCCGGGGCTGACACAGAATTACATCTCCGGCGCATGATTGATACGATTGAAGAAGCTGGCTTGCGCTCTGGAGGCCGTAACCGCCGGGGTTTTCACCAGTGTAGATCCTTGAAAAAGCGCTGATATTCGAGGGTTTTAGCCGCCAATAATTTACTACTGAGCTTAACTTGCGTGGTTTATCCGAATGATTGGCCATAATCCTTAGGTGATATGAAAATCGAATATCATAACCTGAGCACTCATTTTATTCTGATCACTGGACATAGGATGCCCTTGATTCAGGAAGGCGTATCGCGAAAGAATAGAGAAATACATGACCGGAATCGTTAACAATAACTCCTGGAAGCTTTATAGCATTTATGCTAACCCGGAACATGTTCATTCTCTTGCTTCGCGCTCACCAAAGTTATCAGAGGAAGCGCTGGCAACAATAATAGCGGACAGCAGTCAAATATTTATTAACAATAACAAACTAAGTAAGGGTCAGTTCGCCTGGCAGCAATCAGCGTCGGCATTTTCAGTCTCGAAATCGGACGTCGACAGGGTTTGTAAGTACATCTTAAATCAACCGGAACATCATAAGAAAATGACTTTGTAGAGGAATATGATAAGTTGCTAAAACATTAGTCAAAAATCATTATGATGGGAAATAAGCTAATAGGTCTGGCTAGAGAGTAGTTAGATTTGTTACTAAAGTGATAAGGTTAATACCCGGAAATCTGGAGGATTTTGGTTCTGTTGTCATAGGCTTCTACGGAAAGCAGAAAAAGTTCTTGAATGAAAAAATGGGTCCCTGTACGACGCAGGGACATCAAACATATTACGTTAGCACCAGGGCAGTCCAAATATTCCTCACCTTATTATATTATCTCATCGCGCTAGAATAAGGTAAATGAGGTTTGGGTAGGGAGTAACTGATTTTTACATTAAGGTAATAAGGTTAATACCCGCGAAATCCGGAAGATTTTTGTTCTTCTTGCGGTTCCCATCGGCTTGCAAAAAGAAGACGTTCAAGTAAGACGGAGGTAGTTAGCATGAGCGAGCGAGACCAACTTTATTAGCTTAGTAACCCGGGTGGCCGGAGAGTCCCCTACCTTATTACCTTGTCATCAGGCCAGAAATAAAGCAATAAGGTTTGGGTAGAGAGCAATTAGATTTAGTTACTAAGGTAATAAGGTTAATACCCGCGAAATCTGGAAGATTTTTCCTTCTCTTGCTCAAAAAGAAAATCGTTCCCGCTGGTAAACAGAGGTCATTGGAGGAGAGAAGGAAACTAACCTTATTACCTTAGTAACAGGGGTGCTTGACATTCTCACCTTATTAGCTTATCTCATCGCGGCAAGAATAAGCTAATAAGGGTTGGCCTTAGGGGCATCCTGGTTTGCTATTAAGGTAATAAGGTCAAATAGCTGCGATGCCTGAAAGATTTGTGTTCCTGGTGGCCTTCTTATAGGCTAGTATAAGAAGAAATTTACCTGTCATCTAAAAAGAAATCACTGTTGGAGAGAAGGGAGCCAACCTTATTACCTTAGTAACAGGTGCTGCCCAAAGATTCTAACCTTATTCCCTTATCTGATCATGGTAGAAGGAACTAGCAATACGTAAATTTGAACGGAAGTACA
>ERZ1370068.6419-contig-5401_pt1 | contig 25570 bp, 28 predicted proteins | sample MGYA00561227_ERZ1370068 | MGnify/ENA primary metagenome ERZ1370068 (study PRJEB38410, sample SAMEA6850437) | metagenome | study: Metagenomic assessment of the ecological functions of the soil: analysis of the soil microbiota associated with the...
AAGTTACGTATTGCTAGCCATGGCATCTTCCAGCGCCAGCACGGCAGGTACGGCCACACGCCCTCATCGCTCCTGCTGCGCAGCGATCATCCCCATGACAATGCGCGCCTTTCGCCCAAATGATGGGCTTGCCGTTCACGTGGGGCAGCCTGACCGAGTTCAAGCACTCGGTCCCAACCGGCAAACCCGCCATCGAAGTCTTGGAACCCAATGGGCGGCTTGCCTACCTCCAGGACCGGCCTGAGGAAGCCGAGATCCTCGCGCGAGCGATGACAGCGAAGGCCATTCTCGACGTCAACGCGGTAATCGCTGCCTATGATTTCACACGCTGTGGGCAAATCGCCGACATCGGCGGCGGACGTGGGCATCTGTTGCGGGCCATACTCGAAGGGGCGCCTGGCGCCGAAGGCATCCTATTCGACCTGCCCATGGTGATTGACACCCTCGACGCTGACGACCAGCCACGCCTCACCCTGCAAGCGGGTGACTTCTTCGTCGACGCGCTACCCAGTGCCGATGCTTACATTCTCATGGAAGTCCTGCACTGATTGGCCCGACAAGCAGTGCGGCGCAATCCTGAGCGCGATTCGAGACGCTGCGCCCGACAACGCAACGGTGCTCGTAGTCGAAGATCTGATGCCCGAAGAGCAATCTGGCCCGAGCGTTAGCACCCTGGACGTCATCATGCTGACCATGACCGGAGGGCGCGAGCGCACAGTGGCTCAGTTACGCAACCTGTTCGAAGGTGCCGGCTTTGATCTTGCTCGCGTTATCGACACGTCGAGTTCCATGCACATCGTCGAGGCACGGCCCACCTGACCACGAACCCCCGTTCCTCGACCCGTGCCGAACACCCGCCACGTGGTCGGCATCCGACGCCACCGGTCCATGCAGACCCTGCCGATCCACCGGCACCGCGATACCGCTGATCGGGCAGCCACCCGGACACTGCTTCATCCCGAATGAGTCGGCGGCACCGATTCCACACCGGGCCACCACCAACCCACGACGCCTAACCTGAATGGTGCCTTGCGGCGTTCCACCCATCCGCATCGAGCGAGTGTGGATTTTGGATGCGGCGGAGACGTCTGCAGAGACGACCGGCCTTAGGACGCGGGTGGGATGTTCTGGTTGATGTGGAAGAGGTTGGTCGGGTCGTAGCGCTTCTTGACTCTGAGATAGCCGGTCGTAGTTGCCGCGGTAGGCGGCCCTGATCCGCTCCTCACCCTCGTCTTCCATCATCATGTTGACGTAGCCGCCGCCGGCCGAGCTGGCGTGTAGCTCCTGCCAGTACTGCTGCGCCCAGCGACGGTGCGGCCGCCAGGTTGGCAGGGTCGGGTCGATTCCGGCAATGACGCCGGTCCAGCCGCCGTTGCGATACGCGAACGCGGTGGCGTCCTCGGGCACCCGGGCGGCGGCTCCGCTGATCGGATACATGTGCATCGTGGACAGGTCCGTCGGGATGGTCTCGCCGTACCGGCGATGGATAGCAATGGCCTCGTCGGTGATCTCTTCGAAGAAGTCGACCTTCCAGTACCACTGCAGCCCGGTCGGCAGCAACGCGTCGAAGGCGGTCTGCAGGACCGAGAAGGGCATCGGCGCCATCCCGTCCAGCAGCGGGTCGCCGAAGCTGTGGATCGGGGCGAGCACGTCGTCGGCCTTGGCGTGCGGCCCGGTGTAGGACCAGACGATGATGCCGGCCTTGCGGCCCCACAGATGCTCGGGGAATGGCGGGCCTGACGGAATGACGGTGACGCCGATCCAGCCGCTGACCTCGTCCGGCAGCGCCGGGAGCAGCTCGCGATACCACCGGAACAGGTCCTCGACGTCCGCTATGTCGTACAGCACCGGACCACCGATGATTACCCCTGCTCCCCGACCGGGTGGCAGCGGAACGTGAACGAGGTGACCACCCCGAAGTTGCCGCCGCCACCTCGGAGCGCCCAGAACAGATCGGGGTGTGACTCGGCGCTCGCCTTGACAAAGTGGCCGTCGGCCAGCACGACGTCGGCTGAGACAAGGTTGTCGACGGTGAGCCCGAAGCGCCGGGTGAGGTAGCCCACTCCACCACCGAGGGCCAATCCGCCCACTCCAGTTGTCGAGATAAATCCCGAGGGTGTCGCCATGCCGAAGGCACCGGTGGCGTGGTCGACATCGCCCCATTTGCAGCCAGCGTCCGCCCGAACCGTGCCGGCGGCAGGGTCGACTGTCGTGCTCCGCAAGCCACCGAGGTCGATCACGAGTGCGTCATCCCAGACACCGAAACCGCCTCCGTGGTGTGCTCCTCCGCGGATGGCGAGTGTCATGTCGTGCTCCCGGGCGAAGTTGACACAGGCGATCACATCGGCGACGTCGGCGCAGCGAACGAGGGCTGCTGGTCGCCGGTCGACCGCTCCGTTGTAGACGGCCCTGGCCTCGTCGTAGCCCGGGTCTGAGGGGAGTGTGACAGCGCCCCGTACTTCTGCCGCGAGCTCGCTCAGGTTCGAATCTCTAGCTCGCGACGGTGCTGTTGTAGTCATGCCACACGACGTTAGGAGGAGCAGCGTTCGCGTAGCGTTCCGCTCATCCCCCAAGCGAAAGAACGCTCCCGTCGACCCCGACGCCGAGTTCAGCCAGGTCTTGTTCGCAGCGCGCCTGCAGCACCCGGCTGTGCTGGTTCTTGGCAAGGATCGCGGCCTGACGGAGTATGGGGACCGCCGTCTCGCGGCTCAGAAGTCGTGCCCGGGCACGGGAGCACCTCGGGCATCCACCACCGCTCGTCTTGCTGTTCGGCCGCTACAAGAGCCGCGTCGAGAATGCCGCGCGCGGCTGCGGTGCGCCCGCTTGGACCATCACGTCGGCCAGCAGGTAGAGCCAGTACGGCATGCGAAGGTGCTGGCCCCCGACCGAAGCTTCGTCGATGCCCTGCTGGATGCGAACGACACCGGCCTCACCGCCACGCACCCAGCCGTCGACTACGACGCCCCACTCGCGGTAGTAGCTGAATGAGTAGCGCTCGCACAGACTGATGAGTTCGCCCGCCGCCTCGACCGCGCCGGCGCGGTCGTGCACCAGCTGGTGTGTGATAGCCGAGTAACCCAGGGCCGCTGCCAGGCTGTACGGGTGGTCTGCTGACCTCGCGAGCTCGACAGCCTCCCGACACGTCGCGACGGCCTGCTCCGGGTTTCCGAGCAGCCATTGCGTGTGCGCACTGTGAGCCAGGCCGTGCACTTCGGGCAGCGTGCCGGTGATCATCGACACCGAGCTTGGCGAGAGCTCGCGGGCGCGTTCGAAGTGATTGAGCGCTTCATCGAGTCGACCAAGAGTTGTCAAGCACGCGGCGAGCGCATGGTGAGCGTGACCAGCCATCCTCGGCTCGGCCTCGGCCAGATCAAGGGCACGGGTTGCAAACTCGTATGCATCGGTGACGTGACCCTGCACGAAACGCACGCCAAACAGGCCGACTAAGCAGGACATCAGGTCACGGGGGCGGGAGAGTTGCTCCGCCAGATGCGCGGATCGCTCCAGCGTCGCCTGCGGCTGTTGTGAAGAGTAGCCGTGGATGGCGTTCAACGGCGGGGACATCTCCAGCAGCGCATCGAGCTCCTCTTCGTCCCGCGCCCGCCCAGCCGGCTGCTGCGCGACGAGCTCGAGACACCGGCGGAAGCAACGCACGGCCTCAGAGTTAGCGAACACGGCGGCGGAAAGCTGCGCCGCGTGTCGGTAATAGCGCCGCGCGCGGTCGGGTCGGCCACCCCGGTCGTACTGTTCGGCCAGCTGAGCAGCGACCTCGTCCTCGCGCTCGCCATGCAGGATCTGGAGACCCTGCGCGATCCGACGATGCAGCAGCCATCGCTGCGGCGGTGACACCGACGCATACGCCGCATCACGTACCAGGTCGTGGGAGAAGTCGTACCCGCTGGGTTGTTCCCGGAAGATGCCCTGCCGCCAAAGTTCATCGACCGAGCGGACCACGTCGTCGACGTTGAGATCGCTGGCCTCCGTGAGCAGATCAAGAGTGAAGTCACGACCGACGGCGGAAGCCAACTCGGCGATCTGCGCGCGTGAGGCGATGCCGCTTCAAGCCGATTGCGCAGCACCGACGATAGGTCCGCGAATGACGAAAGAGGGCCGCCCTGGTCCAGATCGCTTGCGCTCCGAAGGGCCTCCACGACGTACAGCGGGTAGCCACCCGTTGCAGTGACCAGCAGCGAAGCTTCTTCGTCGCTGAGTTCCCGATCGAGGAAAAAGGCTGCGAGCGCCCATACGCCGTCTCGTCCGAGCGGCGGAAGCGCCATCTCGATCAAGGAACCTGCCGACCTCAACGCAGCCAGCAATCGAGACACCTCGGTGTTGTCTGCCAGCTCGTCGCGTCGTGCCGTTGCGGCGATCAACAAGGGCGCTCCTGCCGCTCGACCGAGCAGCAACGGCAACCACGCGGTTGTCTCATCGTCACACCACTGCAGGTCATCCAGCACCAGGAGCGTCGGCTGGTCCACAGCGAGGATCCCGCGAGCGAGTCCCTCGAAGAATCTGTGCCTCCGCCAGGCGTCCACCATCGCACGCGACGCAACAATCGGCTCAGGAAGCGGCCTCTCACGCTTCCCGACCGCGCGTGTCGCTTGCTCCACGAGGAATGAGTCGATCTACTTCCACCCGCCAAATCCCGTCGAGGGTAGCCAGCGATCGCTGGATGCGAGGATGGCGCAGCCAGTCAGCCACGGGTTTCAGGGCTAGCGTCCCTGCCATCCCGAAACACCGCGTGGTGGCCACGACAGCGCCGTCTGTACGTGCCCTGTGTGCGAGCTCAGAAATCAGCCGGCTCTGCCGACGCCGGCATCGCCCATCACAACGAGCAAACGGGGCCGACCTTCGACGACGTTATTCCAGCACTCGATGATCTGCTCGAACACTTGATCGCGCCCCACCAGCCGCGCCTGCTGAGCAGGCCGCGCCCGAGCGTGTCGTCGGCTGCCCGCAATGTCCGGCCCGTCTGGACTGAGCAGTCGCTCCACGAGTATCTCTGTGGCTTGGGAAGGCTTGACTTGCAGCTCGCGGTCCAAAATCTCAGCGCACTGGTGGAAGGTACTGATGGCGCCCGCCCGGTCGCCCGCGTCGGTCTGCAGCCCCATGAGGGCTCGGTATCCGACCTCCTCGAGCGGCTCGAGTCGCACTCGGATCCTGCCGTACTCGACGGCCGTCTTGAGGTTGCCCACCTCTCGCCAACCTGCTATCAGCTGGTCGCAGAGTTCGACGCACTGGCGACGCAGCCGCTCGCGCTCGGTTAGCACCCAGTCGTCGTACATCCCCGGCAGCAGATCGCCGCGATACTCCTCAACCGCCGCTGCACCATGCTCAAGCATCCCGTGATGGTCGCCGGCCACCAGCGCCTGCACTGCCAACTGACACTCACGGAGGAACACGCACGCGTCGACCCGACACGTCGGCCACCTCGCCACATCAGTGTGGCCGGCTCAACGACGAGAGACGGATCGTCACCGAGCAACGCGCGCAGATGATGCAGCTCCCGTCGCAGGTTCGTCCGCGCCTGCCTCTCAGTCGAATCGGGCCAGAAGATGGCGGCCAGACGTTGCCGAGGCTGCGGGGCGTCGGTGTGGACAGCAAGGAAGCCGAGCAATGCGATGGAGCGCGACGAATGTGCGAGGTTCGTCGCGGTCGATCCTTCGACGTACTGCTCCCGAGAAGTGAGACTTCCAGCAATGTCTGGCCCTCCGTGTTTCGAGCGTAGAGCAAGGGCCATGCAGCGGGACAGGATGTTCGAGCCTAACCGGTCGTGAGAACCATCAACGGACTAGAGCACGCGCTTGAGGTTGCCTCTGCGACCGACAACAGCGACCTCGCTTGCGCCGCATTGGTCCACCTGGAGCGAGCCTATGGATGCTTGTCATAGCCCAGAAGTGCAACTTCGTGTAAGCCCACCAGATTGAATGGGACGCTGAGATGAGGCTTGCTAGAGGGCGGTTCGCGTTACCGGGGCTACGACCCGGTCTGGTCAAATAGATTGGGTGATCGTCCTCAGGCCTCTCGTCACTTGCTAGCTGACTCGGATGCTGCGGTTCGACCGGGTGACGACCCCGCCTTGTGCTGCGGCGATGGCAACCGGGTGATCTTGATTCGTTCGCTGCACTGAACTCGGACCCCGAGGTGATGCGCCATTTCCCGTCGACCTACGACCGGTCCGCAACCGCGGCCATGATCACCGCCTGGGAGGCGAAGATCGACGGCCAAGGCTTCGGACTGTGGGCGGTGGAGCGCGCCGAGGACGGCGCGCTGCTCGGAATGGCGGGACTGAACCCCGTCCCGCCCGGCATCATCACGGGCGAGGGACTTGAGATCGGTTGGCGTCTCGCCCGGCACGCCTGGGGACACGGTTACGCGACCGAGGCCGGCCGAGCCGCCGTGGACGTCGCCCGCCGAATCGGGGCCCAGTCAGTCTGGTCATTCACCTCGGTCGGCAACGAACGCTCGCAGGCCGTGATGCGACGGCTCGGGTTGCGCTTTGTGCGCTACTTCGACCATCCCAATATCCCCGACGGGCAATCAACGCGCCCGCACGTCCTCTATCAACTCGACCTCGCCGGGCCTGAGCCCAGGTCCGAGCATCAATAGTCTTGCCAGATGATCCTGGTCAGCAGGCGCGCTGGATGCCTCGACCCTTAGCCGACCACGCGCCGCTGGCGGACCCTCCAGCGGACAGCTGAGGTCGAGCATGAGGTGCCCGGTGGTCTGCGCTAAGGGACCGACGTGCGGGAATTCGGTTGGTCCCAGATCGACGCTTGGTTACCGTCTTCCACTGCGACACGCCCAGATTTCGACTCATACCTGATCTGGCGCGGACGCCCCGCTCGGGAAGTACTTTGCTGTGCGGTCTGCTGGAGTCGTCTGGGGTTGCTGGCCACCCAGCCTCCTACTTTAATCGTGAGGGTCTGAATGGGTACGCCGACGACTGGCGTATAGCCCGACCACGTGATGGACAAATCGACGAAGCTTTCGTTCGAGCGGCGCTAACCGCCGGCAAGACTTCGAATCGGTGTCTTTGGCGGGAGGATCATCAGGTTTGGACGTAACCCGCTCAACTTCAGCCACGGCGAGCACTCCGACCACGGCAAGCGGTACCAGGAGTGCGCCGCGCGGCCGAGGCCACCGGCCACAACATCGCATGCTGGCCGAGCTGCAGGGCCCCAAGATCAGGCTCGCGCGCTTCGGCAGCGGCCTCGAGTGGCCGCACCGGCGACCGGATCCGGATCACCGTCGATGACAGCGAGGGCGACCAGGTCTCCACGACTTACAATCAGCTCGCCCATGACGTCAAGCCCGGCGACCGTCCCAGCGGAGGGCGAGCAATTCGCCCTTCCACAGCCCCAGAGCAGCACCGACCGCGAACAGCGCGTCCGTTCGATGGGGGCTGTTGCCCGTTGCCGGACCCCTCGAGATCAGTGTCACGAGCCCGGCTTGCGGCCCCTCGCTCTGCGTCCTCGCTGCCGTTTGGGCCGCGCCCAGCCCGCCTAGAAGTTGTCCGTGGTGAAGCTCCATCTGGAAGTCAGAGCATTCCTTGCATCCGCTCTACGTTTCTAGCTGCCGACGTCCAGGACGCTCGACCTTGACGACGCACTGCTGACGCGCGTAGAGCTCAGCCCGGCTCAGGCCGGTGCTTCGTGTCGTGTGACGCAGCGGGAGCGGCCCAGGCCGCCCTGCTGCGGTGGGTTGCCTGTCTTGTTCATGATCTTCCAAGCTCCGTCGATGCGAAGCAGCGTGTGCAGAGTCAACCCACCCGTTGGACAGGTCGTCGGCATTGAATCGAACACCGAGAAGAACAGAGGCGATATCGCCCGCCTGGGTCACCGAGATAACCCTTCCCACGATCCGCTGGGCCGGCGGCGCGGCCCATTCCTCGAAGAGTCGGCAATGAGGCCCTTGTACAAAGTGCTGTCGCGGTGGGTGAAGAAGATCAACGCGTCTTCGTGAAAGGCCCGCTTGAACTTGTCGACATCGCAGTCGTTAAAGCCGTCGATGTACAGCTGGACAACCCGAACGATGTCCTCGCGATCCGGAGCAGCTACCCCCTCGTCCGGCGGAAGAAGAGTCATCTGATGGACCCCCAATGCTCTCGCCGGCCAAACGGTACTTCGCCAGCCACTGGGGAGGCAATAAGCGAATACGCACCGCCACTGCTCGAGGCCGATTCCACGCGGACGGTGGCCGACAATCTACGGGTGAGGTGTAGACGGGCGATCGACTTAACGGCGGTGTCTGGGCCGCCGGACCTTGCAAACAAGTGCTAAATCACGTTACCGCCTTCGCGCGGTGGGCAACATCACCCACCTCAAGATCAACTGAGGTGCCAACTATGTCTCCGAGAGCTGCCAACTATGTCGTGCAACCAGTCACCTGGCGGCGCACCAGACTCGACTCGCAGTAACCGTCTTTGAGCGGCTTGTGCCCGCCATGTCCGCTGGCCGGTAGGGGTTGGACCAGCGGACGCGCCCTTTCTTGCTCACGGATCGCTCACGAGGCTGTGTGGCTGAAGGGTTCGGTGGCAGCTTCGAGCTGGCTGAGGTGGCGCTTCGTCATCATCAGGTGTGCGTAGATCAACCAGGTTGTCTACGTCGACCCGGAGGAGCGATGCCAGCCTGGCATAACCTGGACAGCGGTCGACCGTGTGAATCTCCGCGTTCAGCCTATGACACGTGCGGCGGTCCCTGGCTCTAGGATGCGAGCACCTGGCATGGCCGGATCAGCACGTGTCGCTGACGGGAGCATAACCGCATGATCATCTGGGCAGCGATCATCGTCGTCGCGACGCTCGCGGCGATGACGTCGGGCAAGATCCCTCCGGTCCTGGCGCTGGCGGCCGGGCTCGCCCTGGCCGGCCTGACCCGCGTCGCACCAGCCGAGGTCTTGTTCTCGGGGCTGAGCAACACCGGGGTCATCACGGTCGGCGGCATGCTGGTGATCGCCAAGGGCGTCGTACACACCGGGATCGTGACCAGGCTGATGGCGAGGTTGCTGGCCACCGTCAGCACGGCCCGGCAGGCCCTGCGCCGGCTGATTGGGCCGATCGGCGTGATGTCGGCCTTGATCAACACCACGCCGATCGTCGCCATGCTGGTGCCCGCCAGCAAGGAGCTGGAACAGTCTCGGGGGTGTCGGCCCGCGAGCTGCTGCTGCCCATCACCCACGTGACCACGCTGGCCGGTTCGATCACCCTGATCGGCACGAGCTCCAACCTGTTGATCGCCGGCATCGCCGGCGACAACAACGTCACCATGACCATGCTCTCCTTCGCCCCGGTCGCCCTTCCGGTGGCTCTGGTCGGTGCGCTCGTGATCTACCTGACGGCGCCCCATCTGCTGCAGGGGACGGCGCCATCGGACATGCCGACCCGGGACTGGCGAGGTCGAGATCCCGGTGTCGGACCGAGCCATCGCGCAGGGCCGGGTCGCCGCCGAGATCGGACTGGCGTCCAACCGGAGTACGAGCTGGAGCAGATCCTGCGCCGGGGGAGCCGGCCGAGCTGGGCGCGCCGATCGAGTCCGGTGACCTGATGGTGTTCGCGGCGACGGAGGCCGGAGTCACCGCGCTGTGGAAGAGCCCGCGGTTCGGCCAGGGACCGCAGCGCCTGTACGAGGTCTCTGTGGGCTCCGGGGAGACCGGTCGGCTTGGTGACATCGAACAGGACGAGAACATCCGGGTCATCGCCGCACAGACCACGGTTCCCGCTGCGCGAGACCGCCCTCGTGCCCGGCGCGACCTGTTTCGTCACCGGCGACAGCTCCACAGCCTGGCAGAAGAGCTCCTCGATCTCACTGTGGCAGGACGCGGCCGGTCGCGCACCTCAGCCGGGCAAGACCTGGATCGCCGTCGCCGTGCTGGTGGGGGTGATCGTATCCGCGTCGTTCGGGTTGGCGCCGGTCTCGATCGTAGCCCTCAGCGGCGCCGTTCTGATGATCCTGACCGGGGTGATCACGCCCCGCTCGGCGGTCCGCGCGCTGGACTGGAACGTCTTGTTCATCCTGGCCGGGTCGGTCGGGCTGGGCTCGCTCGTGGTCAGCAGCGGGTTGGCCGACGTGCTGGCCAACGGGCTGCGCTTCCTGGCGTTCGGGAAGGTCTTCCTGGTCGTGGTGGTGTTCGCGGTCGGCACCACGATCTTGACGAACCTGGTCAGCAATGCGGCGGCGGCATCGATCCTGACCCCGATCGGCATAAGCATCTCCGCTGAGCTCGGCATCGACCCGGTGCTCGTCCTCGCCCTGATCGGCACCTGCATCGGCTTCACCTTCATCAACCCGTTCAGCCACCAGTCCAACCTGATGGTGATGCGCCCCGGCGGCTACACCAACGCCGCCTTCGCGCGGTTCGGAGCACCACTGATCGTGGCTGGGCTGCTCTCGGTGATCGCCGTGGCCTACCTGCTGATCCGTCTGTGATGATCCCGGCTGCGGGCGACGGCGCCGAGGCCGACCGCCCGGCGACCAGCTCATCATCCGGCCGGCGGACCGATGGTGACTTCCTGCCCTGGCCCGTGGTCCGCGGGTGGCCCGGCGCGTGGGCTGTTCGATTAGCACAGTCGGTGTGTGACCGAGGAACGATCCCATCACCTCCTTCCCGGCCGCCTGCTCCTATCCTGTCCCCGTTGCTCTTGGAAAGGCGCCTGGCTAGGTGAAACACCGTCAGGGCGCCTTTCGCTTCCACTCGCGTGCAGGTTGGGTGCAGACGCTCAGGGTAGTTCCCAGACATACATATAAGCGGCCCGCCCGGGAGTTGCAGCTCCGACGGGCCAGGAACTACTTACCTCAAAAGCCAGTCCCATGGCCGCAAGTTACCCAGCGCTGTCCTCTGCCTACGGTCACCGCCGTAGACGCACTAACCATTGAGCCTCGTTCGTGGCATGTAAGGCCCGCCTGAGCCTGCGGACGGGGCAGACCAGGGGGAACGACCCGGGCTTTCCACTGGGGCGACGCAGCGGTGGAACTCCTTAGTGTCGTCCCTGACACAACTTCTAGGGAGGCAGCCATGAGTACAGCCGAGGAGCGCAGCAGTCGCCGCGAGCGGGGTGGCGGAACAGCAGGGGCAGGGACTCTGGGTCAGCGGCGTTCGTGAAGGTTACGCCGAGATCGGCGACGTGCGATTGCATTACGTCGAGGCCGGTGACGGGACCGCTGATCGTTCTGCTGCACGGCTTCCCCGAGTTCTGGTACGGCTGGCGGCAGCAGATCCAGCCGCTCGCGGCGGCGGGATTCCGCGTCGTCGCGCCCGACATGCGCGGCTACAACCTGTCATCAAAGCCGGATGGCGTCGCGGCGTACGACACCGACAAGCTGGCCGCCGACATCCGCGGATCTCATCACGCGAACGCGGTGCCCAGTCCGCGCTGCTGGTGGGTCACGACTGGGGCGGAACCGCCGCCTGGGCCACCGCGATGAACCATCCCGAGGTCGTGGACAGGCTGGCCATCCTCAACGCGGCCCATCCGCGGAAGCTGTCTGCAGGGACTGCACCACCCCGGCCAGCTCCGCAAGTCCTGGTACTTCTTCTTCTTCGACCTCCCGGGGTCCCGGAAAGCGTCGTGCACGCCAACCAGTGGCATTTCTTCCGGCACTTCCTGCACGACGCCCGCCCGGCGTACACGCCGGAGGAGATGGATCGCTACATCGAGGCGTGGTCGCAGCCGGGCGCGGCCACCGGGATGATCAACTACTATCGGTCCTCGGTGCGGACCTCGCCCAAGCGCGCCGAAGCGGCGCTTCGTCCGATCAAGGCGCCCACCTTGGTCATCTGGGGGCAGGACGATGGCTACCTCGGCCCCGAACTAGCCGAGCCCGACCACGACGACGTGCCCAACCTGGACCGCGTCGAGCGCCTGCTCGGCGCGTCGCACTGGGTGCATCACGACGCGGCCGAGCGCGTCACACAACTGCTCATCGACTTCTTCGCCCCGCCAGACCAGCCGAGAACAGATGAATATCGACGAACCAGGGAGGAACCTGTACCGCACGCTGCGCGTCGCCCCGAGCGACGATGGGCGTGCTGAGTGTGGTGATTGACGCGCCGCCGATGAACCTGATCGGGCCGCGAACTGGTGCGCGACCTGGTGAGCCCTGCTCGGCGAGCTGGAATCCGGACGAGGACGTCCGGGTCATGGTGCTGGAGAGCGCCGACCCGGAGTACTTCGTGCCGCACGTCGATCTGACCAAGGTCGCGGAGTACACCGCCGAGGCGGCCAAGGCAGGCGGGCCGGACGACGCGTCGCTGGGCATGCTGTGGCACAAGCTCAGCGAGCTGCCGGTCGTGTCGATCGCCGAAGCTCCGCGGCCGGGCCCGCGGTGCGGGCAGCGAACTGGCGCTGGCCTGCGACATGCGGTTCGCCGCCCGGGAGAACGCCATCCTGGGACAGATCGAGGCCGGTGTCGGCGCGACCCCGGGCGCCGGTGGCGTGCAGCATCTGGCGCGGCTGCTGGGGCGGGGCCGGGCCATGGAGGCGATTCTCGGCGCGGACGACTTCGACGCCGAGCAGGCCGAACGGTACGGCTGGATCAACCGGGCGCTGCCCGACGCCGACCTGGACGCGTTCGTGGCCCGGCTCGCGCGGCGCATCGCGTCGTTCCCCGCCGAGGCGGTGCGATCTGCCAAGCGGGTGCTCAACGAGCTGACCCTGCCCGGCGCCGACGCGATCCGCGCCGACGCCCGGCGGTTCCGCGCAGCTGGTCGCCTCGGACACGGCCAAGGCCCGCACGACCGCCCTGTTCGCGCAGGGCCTGCAGACCCGTGGCCTCGCTCGAACTCGACCTCGGCGACCGCGTTGGAGCCCTGTGACAGAAGGAAACAGATCCGATGTAAGGCAGCTGGCTAAAGTCCGGGGATGTCGTCGCGGCAGCGGTGGACGCTGGTGCTGGTGTGCACGGCGGTGTTCATGTTGCTGCTGGATATCACCGTGGTGAGCGTGGCGCTGCCATCGATTCAGCGGGATCTGCGGGCGAGCCTGGCGGACCTGCAGTGGGTGAGCGCCGCCTATGCCCTGGTGCTGGCCGTGCTGCTGCTGCCGGCGGCCACCCTGGGTGACCGGCTGGGCCGGCGCCGGCTGTTCCTGGTCGGCCTGGTCATCTTCACCGCCGGGTCGCTGGCGTGTGCGCTGGCCCCGACCGCGCTGGCGCTCGAGTTGTTCCGCGCGCTGCAGGGAGTCGGCGGCGCGGTGCTGTTCGCCACCGGCACGCCGCTGCTGCGCGCGGAGTTCTCCGGCGCCGCCCTGGCCCGGGCGCTGGGCGCCTTCGGCGCCACGATCGGCGGCGCCAGCGCCATCGGGCCGCTGGCCGGCGGGGTGCTGACCGACACACTGGGCTGGCGGTCCATCTTCTTCATCAACCTGCCCATCGGCGTGGCGGCGTTCGCGGGCGGGGTGGCCCGGCTGCGCGAATCCCGCGACCCGGCCGGCGGCCGGGCCGACTGGGTGGGCATGGCCCTGATCACCGGGGCGCTGACCGCGCTGATGTTCGCGCTGATCCGCGGCAACGCGCTGGGCTGGGCGAGCCCGGCGATCGTGGCCCTGTTCGCGACCGCAGCCGTGGCCTTTGCCGGGTTCGTGATATACGAGCTGCGCATCGCCGCCGCGCCCATGGCCGACCTGCGCCTGTTCCGGCGGCGCAGCTTTGCCGCGACCGGGTTCGTGGCGTTCGCGATCTCGGCGACGGTCATCGGGATGATCACCTACCTGTCGCTGTATGTGCAGAACACCCTCGGCTACTCCCCGGTCCAGGCCGGGCTGCGGTTCCTGCCGCTGTCGCTGGTCTCCTTCGCGGTCGCCCTCCTGACCGGCCGGCTGATCGGCAAAGTGGCGATGCGGGTGCTGCTGGGTGTGGCCATGGTCGCGGCCGCAGCCGGGCTGGCCTCGATGGCCCACCTGACCGCCACTTCCACCTGGCTGGTGCTGCTGCCCGGCTTCATCCTGGCCGGGATCGGCCTGGGCATCACCTCCACCGGCCTGGCCTCGGCAGCGCTTTCGGCGGTGGAGCCGGCCCACGCCGGGATGGCCGCCGGCCTGGTGAACACGCTGCGCCAGGTCGGCACCGCCACCGGCGTGGCCGTGCTCGGCGCCCTCTACGCCTCCCGCGTCACCACCGCCACCCTGCACGCCCTGGCGGGCCTGCCCGCCCCGCCCGGCGCCGTCCACCGGCTGGCCGCCGCTGTTGCCTCCGGCGCCGGCACCCGGGTAGCCACCGTGGTCCCGCCCGCCGCCCGCGCCGCGGTCACCCACGCCGCCCGCGCCGGCACCGCCAGCGGGCTCAACGACGTCCTGCTCGCCGCGGCCGCGTTCGCCGCGCTCGGCGCGATAGCTGGCTTCGCCTTCGGACCCGACCCAGCCAGGCAGCCGCCGCCCAGCCCCGCCCCCGGCGAACTGTCCGCCCAGTCGGCCCCCGCCCAGCACCAGGCCCGGCGACCGGCCGGGCCCGAAACAACGGCACCATAACCTCATCAAGACGCCGGCGCAGACTCGCGTGACCAGGCGCAGCGCCCGCACCGCGGATGTCCCGGCGCACCACACGCAGCGCATCACACGTCCGGAGAGGTCTAGCTGGCAACGACCGGACGCTTCGACTGATCCCCAGCCCCGCCAGACCTGCATCGCAGATACCGGCGCTGCCGTGCTCAGCGACTGCTGGGACTCCCAACCTCGGCAGTGGTTCCCTTGCTCGGCCCGCCCTCCTGAACCAGCATTCCCCTGCTGAGTGTCAGCCACCACCGGGACGGTATCCCGATCCATCGGATGCGCTGCCGAGTCGTCGATAAGCTAGCGCCGGGAATATCCGGTGAGATGGTGTAGCCATGGCGGGCACAGCGGCCTCATTGTTCTGGATCGCCCTGTGCGCCGTGGCGGCACCGCTCATCGCCGCTCTTGTGCCTCGACGACTGATCCCCGAAGTGGTTTTGCTGCTTGCCCTCGGTGTGGTGGTCGGCCCGGGCGTGCTAGGTCTGGCTGCGGTCGGCGAAGGGATTGAAGTACTCCGCGAATTTGGACTCGGGATGTTGTTCCTGCTCGCCGGATACGAGATCGAGCCGAGAGAACTTGCGGGTCGCGGCGGCCGAAGGGCTCTGGTCACATGGGTGGTCTGCTTCGCTCTCGCGCTTGGGTTGGTCGGTGTCGTCTCGCTGACCGGCACAATCAACGCCGAGACAGCCGTTGCGATTGCCCTCGTCTCGACGTCGCTGGGGACACTGCTTCCGATCTTGAAAGATAGCGATCAGCTGGACACAAAGCTCGGCGCCGCAGTCCTCAACCATGGTGCTTTCGGCGAACTCTGCCCAGTCATCGCGATGGCGCTCCTCCTCAGTAGCAGAGGCACTCTGGCTTCGATTGGAGTGCTGGCGATCTTTACGCTCCTCGCGGTGATCTTCACGCTTCCCTCGGCACGCTTACGGCCCGGGTCGCGAACGCATCAACTCGTCATCGGCAGTTCTGAAACGACGGCACAGATCACGGTACGACTCGTCGTCTTGCTCCTGGTCAGCCCTTGGGGACTGGCCATAGCCTTCGATCTCGATGTCGTGCTGGGTGCGTTCGCCGCAGGTTTCGTCCTCCGTCGAGCGCTTCCCGAGGGAGATGAGTCGCTCGAGCACAAGCTCGGGGGTCTGGCCTTCGGTTTGCTGATTCCCATCTTTTTCATCACATCGGGCATGGCCATCGACCCACGGGCGATCGCCGCCAATCCGCTGGTCTGCTGATCTTCGTCCTCGCCATTCTGGTGGTTCGCGGTGGTCCGATTTACGTATCGAGTCGCACACAGCGCGAGACCTCGCACTCGTAAACGCTTATTCAGTGGCTTGGAAAGCGCTCAAATTGCGCTGTACGGCGCGACAGGGTTGCCGGATTATCGTCGCGGTCACAGCCGTTGCAGTGAAATCGGAACACATGAGCAGCTCGAACGCATCGCTGCTGGTCGCCGGCGGAGCAATCACTGTTCTGCTGTTGCCGATGACTGCGGCGCTGCTCGAGCCCTCGCATGGGCAGCGAACCACAGACGACAGCGCGCTGCGACGACGAGCCGATAGCCGCTGGGCTATCACCGACTCGTCGTAGTCACGCTTGGTGGAAAGCGATCGCCGCATCACCGCTCGCCCTTGCGTGATCTCATCCCTGCTCGTAATCCACGCGTGTCCAGCGCTCCAGTCGGGTCTTAGTCCAGCGGCTTGCCGTTACCGCCACCGGCCACAGCGCGACCCCCTCCACGTTTCACTCGCGTCGTGTCTAGGCTGCGCAGTGAATCCCTAGCGAGAGTAGGAGCACCGATGGGCGTGCTGATCGAGACCTGCACCCTCAGCAACGGAAACCAGATTCCCAAGATCGGGTTCGGCACCTGGCTGCTCAAGGAGGGCGACGAGTGCTACAACGCCGTCGCTGACGCCTTGCGGATCGGCTACCGCCACATCGACACGGCCCGGGCCTACTACAACGAGGCGTCGGTCGGACGGGCGGTGCGCGACTCCGGCATTCCGCGCGAGGAGATCTACGTCACCTCGAAGTTGCCGGCCGAGGCGAAAGGACTACGACAAGGCGCTCGAGGAGTTCGAGACCACAATGGCCGAAATCGGCCTCGACTACCTTGACCTCTACCTGCGTGCACGCGCCGTGGCCGTGGGACGAGGTCGGCAAGGATTGTCGGGAGGAGAACCGGCAGATCTGGAAGGCCATGGAGGAGTTCCTGGCCAGTGGTCGGGTCAAGGCCATCGGCGTGTCGAACTTCGACCCCGAGGACCTCGACAGCCTCCTCCCGGCGTGTGAGACGAAGCCCATGGTCAACCAGATCCGCTGGTTCATCGGACTCGACCCGTCCGACACCGTTCAGAAGTGCGCCGAGCACGACATCGTCGTCGAGGCCTACTCCCCGTTCGCGCACGGCCTCATCGTCAACCATCCCGAGATCGGCGACATCGCGGCCCGCTACGGCGTCAGCGCACCACAACTCTGCATCCGCTACCTGCTGCAAAAAGGCGCGATCGTGCTGCCCAAGGCGACCAAGACCCCCACATCGAGCAGAACGCCGAACTCGACTTCGAGATTTCCGCCGCCGACATGGGCGTTCTCGACTCCATGCGCGACACCGAGAAGCACGAGGACGCGACGGAGTTCCGCTGGTCGTGACCGGTCACGGTGGGCGCGATTCTGAACATCTCGCTCGACCGGGCCACGTCCGGGCTGCAAGCTGGGGACGGGCTCGGTCATCCACGGTTCACTGATGCTGTTGACGGTCGCGAATGTCAGCGGACGCCTGGCGGATTGCTCCAAGGCTGAGTCGTACCGCCCGCGCCTCCCCGATCACCGGTCTCCAGTTTTGGCAGCAAAGTCTGCCAAGCGCCGCAGCCCAACCAAACAGCGCGGACAGCCTGGCTCAGCGGTCGACACCGAGTGCGTGACCGCGCCGAAATCACCCCGCCCGGGAGGGACGCGGCGATATCATGGGAACTCGGTGGGGACTCAGTTGACCAATGCCGAGACCCCAAAGGCTATGGCGAGAAACAACACCATCCGCCCGAGGAGGACGGCCACACCGAAAGCGATGACCGACATCCGGGTCGCGGGCACGGCGAGCGTCACTGCGTACAGCGGCGGAATGGCAAGGCAGGCGGAGAGGAAGACGATGGGCACTCCCCACAGGTGTTTACCCAGGAGTCCCAACAGCCGGTCCGACCAAGCTCTGAGCCTGGTCCGAACCCGACCGGCCGGCTTGCGTGGGCCTTCGCGTCGCTGCCGTAGCCGTCGCGCCAGACCGGAACGACCGCCACGGCGGAGGGCGAGCACGGTGCCGACCTTGCCGATGGTCTGTCCGACGGCGCAGCCGACCGCCGTTGTGACCTCCTCGGTGAAACCCACCGACCTGAGACGCCACGATGTAGATCTCGCTATTGAAGATCGGTACCAGCGAGGACAAGATGCCGTACCCGACCGAGACGAGAAACTCGATCAACGGTTGCCAGTTCACGCCGACACTCCTCAGCACGCCCGTCAACCGGGCACGGAGACGTCCCACGGTTGTCGCCTCGACGTCGCTTCGCTGCGGGACTGGCCGATGAGCGCCGCCGACCCGGTCTGGTCAGTCATCTGCCGCCCGCGCAACTGCATCCGCTCCTTCGACAGATCTTCGTTGAGTCGAGTCACTGCCCGGCAGTCTCAACCATGGCAGCGCTGGTGCAGTAGCGGCAAGGTCTCCCCGGGGCTCATCGCAGCATAGCGTCGCCTGACCCGCCGGTTCCGGAACCGCTGCTGTCGTCGAGGGCCAGCGGGTCCGCGCCGCTCCGCGACCGTCGTGGCGCTCGTGTTCGGGGCGATCCTGGGTGGCGCAGCGGCGATCGGCGTGGCACTAGGGGTGGAGCCGAGCCCTACTGGGTCCCGGAACCGATCCTGCTCCTCGCCTTGTACGTTCTGATCGGCAGGCGAGAGCGGATTAGGAAAGGCGATCGGCACTGCGGTCGGCGCGGCCGCCGCGATCCCCATCGCGATCATCGCGCCCCCGACATGGGCCATCGCGCTGATCGCCGCCGCTGCTTGCGTGCTCGCGGTCATGCAAACCAAGACGTACTGGCTCAGCTATGGCCTGTACCACGTTCGGCACCGTACTGGTCCTCGAACCTCCCGGCCAGGTCGCCTCGGAGGCGGAGCAGCGTGGTGTCCAAATCCCTGCCGGTGTCGCCCTTCTCGTGGTCGGTCTGGTCATCGTCGACGCTGCGGGCAGGTGGCTGGCCAAGCATTACCCCCAACCCGAACTCGCCTCTGCGCCCTCCGAAACGTCGGCTTAGGTCAGGTTGGCGAGGGCATCGGTCGCGCGCAGGCGCACGAGGACAGGTGTCGTGAGCCGGGAGGCCACGGCCGAAGCCGGACGCCGCTTTCGCCACGCCGGATCAGCGCAGCGAGCAATGGTTCGGATACGGTTCGCACCGGGGACGGTGGCCCAGACTTCACCGACATCACCCTTACCTCCGAACACGGCAAGACGCTCGTTCACAAGACCGCCTAATCGTCCTCTCGTGCCAATGACCGCCGGAAACGGGCGGCCGGTCATCGGGGCGCCCGCGTCCACGCTCTGGAAGGCAAGTGCGAGGGTTCCGCACGGCATACTGGTCAGGTCGGACCCGGACGGCAAGGGTTTGAACGAACAGCCCCGGTATCGGCTCACTCGCTTTTCGCCCGACGAGAGATCAACAGCTCTGATCCACCGTTGACGGCCTGGCGGCACCGCGGACGCGGCGAACCATTCCGTTCTTCACCCGCCAATCAAGCTGGCCAACTCTCGACCACATGGCCGTCTCCACCTCGAATGGATCACTCGTCACGTCGAAGTTGGCGGGGGCAGGCCTTCGCTTGCTGGCTGGTTGGTTGTTGCGTGAGTGTCCGATGGTGAAGCAGCGCGCCTCCACATCAGGACGAATAGTAGAACGGTCACGATGCCGATGGTGTTGAGGATCGTGATCGACACCGTGACCAGCGGGTCGGCTGCAAAGGGAAAAATCATCATCAGGAGCATCGGAGCGATGTTGCGTACCGCCGTGGTCACCTCGGTCGCATGCCTGATTCCCACGTCTTTGACTCGAAGACTGGAAACGAGAAGGTAGCCACACCCGAGGCCGATGAATGGGCCGGCAAGGGCCGCGATGTAGCTCTCGGTGCCCCAGGTCTGCACGAACAGATTCCAATACGCAACCAGCGTGAAGTTGAGATTAAAGAGCAGACACAGAATTGCAACTCGGACAACCCACCGTGCCAATGGCGGCGTCAGGTCGGGCCACCAGACCCTGAAGCCGCACCCGAGAACCAGCGGCAGGAGCAAAAAGAGCAGCAGCGGCCAAGCAACATCCCAGACAGAGGTCTTGAGTTGCGCGTCAACCGCATCGATGGCGAGGGGCAACCCTAGCGGGAGGGCGATAATGGTCGCGGCAGTCAAGACCACTAACAGCGTGGTGGCTATGCTGACATCCGCCTTGGCTAACCGGGCGAGGAGGGGAGCGAAAGGCATACCTGCACTCAGGGCTGCGACACAGAACCCGACCTTGATCTCTCCAGGAATGGACGAGGCTATCGTCAGCAAATAGCCGATGAACAGGAGCGGGATGATGACGAAATTGATCACCAACGCCCACACGGCAATCTTCCAATGGGCAAAGGCCTGTGCCAGCAGCTTGCCGACCGGAAGCCTGAGGCCCAACCCGAACGAGTTCAATATCACGAAGAGCACCCCAAACCCGTTGATCAGGACGCTCGTGACTGGACTGAGTTGTCATATCGCTCCCTTCTCACGAGCAGACGATCCACCAGGTAACGTTCCATTTGCCCTCAGCCGTGACCGCTACGGGGCTGGACACCATCATGGACCTCGAACCCTCCGTCGTTCGACCAGGTCGATCCGTGCCTCCGCCTTCACGGTCACACCCTGCCCCACGGCGGCTTCGCGTCGCACGCACGGCTGTGCGTTTCTACCGGATCGATCGCGATAACTCGTGCTCGCGTGCGCATACGCACTATCGGCGTGGTGTCCGCGTCGAGGCTCTGATGTCGAGTCGGCCGCTGGGTGCTTGCGTGGGCTCGCGTCGCTGCCGTACGGCCAGACCGGAACGACCGCCCCGGCGGAGAGCGAGCACACTTGCCGAGTCAGCGGCGCAGCCAACCGGGACCTCCTCGGTGCGACCAGCGCCACGATGTAGTCCGCTGTGAAGTCATAGCGGCAACGCCGTAAACCGAGACGAAGAAACCGACAACGGATCCGCCCGTTCGTCCTCGGCCGGCGGGACATTGCACCGATGGTTGTGCGGTCGAGTCGGCTCAGATCCCGGTGACGGCTTGGATTCGGCCGTCGGCTATGGCTTTGACGAAGGTGTCGTAGTCGCGTTGGTTCTGGTCGGCGTAGCGGGCGGAGAAGTCGGCGATGGCGTTATCGAAGGTGTCGTCGGTGCCGAGGTATTCGGCGATGGCGATGGGGTCGCCGGATCGGGCGTGGGCGCGGGCGAGAGTCCAGCCGCACATCCGGGCGTAGAACGTCATGCGCGAACGGCGACATGCAGCTCGACCAGCGCGGAGGCTTTCATGTCGCGTAGCTGGCGCCAGTAGTAGTACCGGTTGGCTTGGACTCCCCTGGTCCAGCCGAGGAAGATGTCGGAGGCGGCCTGCATCAACCGCTGACCTTCCACCACGCGCTGGCCGGGGTGTTGTAGCGGCTCTTGGGCAGGTGGTCCTCGAGGACGGAGCTAGTGGCCTCCTTGACCTGGAGGAACAGGGGGTCGGCGCTGTCGCGGCCTTGCAGCAGCACCATGAACGCTCGGGTGCCGACGCTGCCGACGCCGACCACCTTGCGTGCCACGTCGACGATGGTGAATCTGTCCAGCAGTTGCCGGCGGTCGTTGCTGAGGGTGGCCTTGTAGACGCGGAACTGCTCCTCGACCGCGTCCCGGGCCTGCTCGGGTGTCATCTCGTAGCTGGCCGCCAGGTCTCGCAGCGGGATGATGACCGGTGGTCGGCTGACGATGCGGTGCCGGCCGTCGACGACCTCGGCGAACTTGGACAACGCGCCGAGGCTGTCGCGGGTGTGGGCCTTGCGGAGCGTCTTGTTCGTCCTCTTGACCGCTTTCGCGATCCAGGTCGGCCTCCGCGCTGCCGGCCTTGGAGGCGCCCTGTTTCTTCTTGCCGGTCTTGCCTTTGCCCGGTTTCGCGCCGGCGACCGAGGCTTCTTCGGACGGCCCGCATCGCGTCTTGGATGTCGTGTTCGGTCATGTGCGCGTACCAGATGTCCAGGGTGCGCATCGCGGCGAACTCGGCCATCCCCAACCGGTAGGCCTTGACCGACTCGACGGTCACCGCTCGCGCGTCGGCGGGGGTGAAGCCGTTGTTGCGGGCTGCGATCGTGAAGCTGGCGGCCATCCGCTTCAGGTCGTACTCGAACGGTCCGGGCAGGGTCTCGTCGAAGTCGTTGAGGCCGAACAGCAGCTCCCGCTCCGGTGAGGCGAAGCCGCCGAAGTTGGACAGGTGGGCGTCGCCGCAGAGCTGCACCACCAGGCCGGCCATCGGCGTAGTGGCGAGATCGGTCGCCATCACCTTCGCCGCGCCGCGGTAGAAGGTGAACGGCGACACCGTCATCCGGCCGTGCCTCACCGGCACCAGATCGGCCTCCCGGGTGGCGTTCTGCTCGATCAGCAGCTCGACCGGGTCGGGCCGCCCGGCCGCCGGCTCCCAGTCGGCCTGAGATGACAGCGGCGTATCGCTCACGCGCCCGTTCGCCGATCGCCTGGCGGTCCTCGACGCTGATCTCGCTGTTGACGGTGCTCGTGGTCATGAGTCCTCCATCGAGAAGTATCCATGCGGTGACGCGTGCCAGGGTGCGTGACTCCCCGGACGGCCTGTCGCCATGGCTAACTGGAGTCGAAGGGGATCGCAAGGCTCACCAGCGGACCGGCCGGCATGCCTGATCCGCGGCAGCCGGAGAGTGGCCTTCAGCGACCGAGCTCCACTGATCATGATCACGACGGCAGCGAAGTAGCCCCGCTTGCCCCCTCGCTCTCTCACAACCGCCGACATGCTTCGCCTCGATCTGTCGCATTCCATGACCGGCCAGGCGCCGCGCTAATTATCGACCCGCAATCCGGGCACCGCGGCTACCGCAGCGGACCTTGTCGCGCGGCCTTGGCTGCTGGCGCTGTTGGGTCCTATCGCTGTCGCTCAGACGGACCGGCCCGCTCGCGTTTCAGGGTCGGATCGCATCGCAGGCTCAACTTCCCTGCCAGGATTCTCCGGGTTCAAGCTCGATGAGGTCGGCGCCTGTACGAAATGCGTCCGGCGGGCAGGTCATTGGTCTCGATAGCCACCGCGGCCCGGCGCCGCTCAGGGCGCCCGACTTGGTCTGCGGTATAGACCATCAGGTACCGGTAGGGAGTCATCGACCCAAGGTGGAGGGACCGGCCGCTGTCCGGATCCTGCAGTTGAGCAGATGGCACGACCGTCGTCGCCGCGGACCAGGCTGCCGAACGCGTTGTCGAGTCGTGTCGACCCAGATCCGGCGGGGCGGATGAAATCCTGCGGCGTCCCGTGACCGGGGCCATGACCGCGCCGCCCGCCGGACTGTCCGGCTGGAGGTAGGTGGTGGCCGGCACGGTCAGCGTCAACCCGTCGACGGAGGCCGTGCCAAGCGTGAGGTAGGGATGGAACCCGCAGCCCGAACGGTGCTGGTTCTCTGTCGGCGTTGAACGCCGCGGCAGGTCACGGCAAGAGACCGTCCTGACTCAGGCATAGGTGATCTGTAGGTCGAGTTGCCACTCGTATCCGGGTTGAGGTCGCACAGCGCACGACAATGTGACCAAGGCTGGGTCGTGTGTGACCAGAGACCAGTCCAGCCAGCGCACCAGCCCATGGATCGCGGTGTCGGCTGACCCTCGTTGATCGGGGCCTGACAGTCGCGATCGCCGTGGCGATAACGACCGTCGGTGAGTCTGTTCGGGCCCCGGCGCGAGCACCTGCCCGCGCGTCCGTCCGTTGCGCACGCTCATCGATTGCCGAAACCGTCGATCACACTCCGCCCGCCGACAGTGAATTGACGCAGGGTGGCGCCCACCTGGCTGATCTGCACCTGCGCGTCGGCGTACCCGATCGCGAACTGGTCTCCGATGGCGGTCTGTGGCCTGGCGACTGTTCAACGTTCATGGCCTGGCCTCCCGAATCTGCTGGCTGTTCGTTGGCCCCGCAGGCCGTGGATGCAACTCCCGCGGGAAGGCTTGGCGCGCTGCGACCGCGAAGGACAGCACCGCCATGGCTGCGGCGGCGATCGCAGTCCAGGTGCCGTATTGGGCGTTGCTTAGGTCGTGACCCCGCGGGCTCGGCGAGGACTGGAGGCCGGCTGCCGGGAAGGTCGCCAAGGTCGAATGCCGACCTGGTAGCGCGTCAGCCCGGCCGGCGATGTGACCCGGTTCTCGGCTCTCGACGCCATGTCGTGGGTTCCGGCGTCCTCAAGCGGTTTCAGTGCTGGTGCTCGTGGCCTCCTGCGGCCGATCCACCACGATGTGCGGCACGTCCTCGCCGTGGTCGGCCCAGGCAAGACGCGTTCCGGCGTTGCTGCGGTTGCCTCGATGGTGGCAGCGTGGTCGCGGTCGAAGTAGTCCCAGCCCCAGTCGAGGAATGCGTCGGTCTTGCTGTGCACGCCGCTGAGCAGCATGGCGTGTACGCCGAGCCAGGCGGCGAAGGCGACCGGGCCCTCGACCTGATGGCGGTGCTTGCCGACCTCGGCCACGGCGGCGTTGCGACCGATCATCGCCATGATGCCCTTGTCCTTGTAGACGAAGGGTTTGGTGCGGCTCTCCGCTGCAGCTCACGCGACGAATGTTCTGCGCCGCCCACTTGCCCGACTGCTGGGCGCACCGAGCCCGAGCTGGGGCAGCCGCTCGCCGTCGTCACCGGACGGAATGTTCGCGACGTCTCCCACGGCGTAGGTACCCGGGGTAGCCGGCCACCGGTGAGGTCCGGGCGGACGTCGAGGCGACCACCGCGACCCGGGGAGGGTCCGGCGTCCTCGCGCGACCGCAGACGCCCGACTCGCCACCGCCCCAGACCACGGTCCGCGCCGGGATGGCGGCTCGCTGTCGTTGAACTCGACCCGTATCAGGGTGGACCGCGGTGACCCCGAGTCTCGAGACGCGACGTCCGCGCCGGCCTCGGTCAGCTTCTTGAGGCGCGTACGTCGTGCGCCTTGTCGGAGAACTGTCCCAACAAGGGCGTCGCCGCGGTCGACGATGCGTGATCTGGCCCGGCACCGCCAGCTGCGCCGATGTCATGCAGCGCCAGCATCAGCTCGGCCAGCGCTCCGGTGGTCTCGACACCCGGTCGGGCCGCCACCTACGACGACCACATCGATCGAGCCGGGCTCACGCGGTGACCGCGGATCGTCTATCGCGGCACTGCAGCAGTTCCTGAAGGTGCAGCCGCAGGCGTTCGGCGTCGGCCACCGGAGTACAGCGGAAAGGCGTGCTCGTGCGGCGCCGGGCACTCCAGAAGTTCGGCCGTGCACCCGCCGCCATCACCAGGTGCGACCCGTGCAAGCGTCCTGCCCGTCGGCGAGCATGAGACTGCCGTGCGGACAGGTCCACAGCGGTGACCTGCGCGGTCACCATGTCGACCGAGGGGTAGTCCCTGAAGATGGTCCGGTGCGGGCCGGGCGATGTCCTCGGCGGGCAGCTGCGGAAGCTGGCCACCTGGTAGAGCAGCGGCTGGAACTGGTGGTAGTCGTTGCGGTCCACCAACGTCACCTCGACCCCGTCATCAGCCCAACTCTGCAGAGCACAGGCCACACCAGCAGAGCCCGCCACCAGAGCCAGGACCCGATCAGCTCATCGACGCCACTCCTCGACCGTCTCAGTGGACACCGCCGTCAGCGGCTTGGTGACTATCTCAGGGACTGTCCCTCGGCCTTGATCCCGAAGGCCAGCTCGACGAATCCGCCGGCCGCCATGATCAGGCCGCCGATCACGTGGCCCGCAACCAGCCCGGTACGGCTGGATCCGTCCCCCGATCAGCGCGCCGTAGAACGCCGGGCCGGGGGGCACCGAAGATGCAGGC
>ERZ1370068.10156-contig-8878_pt1 | contig 25569 bp, 35 predicted proteins | sample MGYA00561227_ERZ1370068 | MGnify/ENA primary metagenome ERZ1370068 (study PRJEB38410, sample SAMEA6850437) | metagenome | study: Metagenomic assessment of the ecological functions of the soil: analysis of the soil microbiota associated with the...
CCAGTTACGTATTGCTACCTGGACCGAATCGCTCGACTCGCGCGGGCGGCCTACCAACGTGGTGAAGCCGGCGCTCGATGGAACGGTGGTGGTCTTCCGGCACCTGGGCGGCGCCACCAACTGGTATTCGCCCTCCTACAGTCCGCGCACAGGTCTGTTCTACGTATCCGCCCGATCAATACGTCAGCCACGCCGCGCGGCGCCGCACGGTTACGTGGAGGGCCGTGCGTTCCTCGGCGCTCCCACTCGCCGCCGACATCGGCATCAACGGGACGCCAATCAACCGGCGTAAGTCTTCCCGAAGAAGGCACGGGCGCCATTGTCGCGCTCGATCCGAAAACGGGCGAGAAGTGATGGAATTCGCGATGACCGACATCACCGATGCCGGTGTGCTGACAACGGCGAGCGACCTGCTGTTTTCGGGCGGGCGCGAGGGCTTCTTCTACGCGCTCGACGCACGGACGGGCGCGCTCCTTCTGGAAGGCGCCGGTCGGCGGAATCGTCCAGGCAGCCCCTGGATGTCTTACGCAATCGGCAACCGGGTATGCGAAGTGATTGCGCTGGCAATTCGCTTTACGGGGCATGCCTTGAAGCCTTAGCCGCACCCACCTGGGCTATACGCGAAAGTTGGCGACGGACCGTCTCAAACGCACACTCGGTGTCGAGCCTTCCCCTCCCATAATGGTAGGCGGTGGGAGACCGTCACGCAATGGGTACCGCGCTTGCGCTGCCTTCGCGCTAGTGGCAGCTGCGGTCTGTTCAGCGCCGTCATCTGGCTGGGCCGACCTCGAGAGCTTGCGCGTCCGGGTTGTCGCCGCCTTGTCGCGAGACCTCGAAAGTGAGGTCTCGCTCGATGCCCTGGAGACTTCGTTCCGTCCAGCTTCCCGGATCGTGCTCCGTGGCCTGTCGTGCGTCATCGTGGCCGCCGCGATATCGCCGCCGATTCAGATCCGCTCGCTGACCGCTGATGTGAGCTTGACCGGCTGAGAACCCATCGGCTGGACCACGTCAACGTCGTGACGGCCTGCAAATTTTATCCCTCCGCGCGTCGGACGACTCTCCGCGCACGGTACGACAAGACCGCGAAGTGGGAAATCGGCCGCCCCGCCGGTCGGCGAGAGTGCGGCATCGATCACCTGACCGCGACGGACGCCACGTCTGCGCAATCGGCGTCGAGGGCGCCCGTGGCGGCCGCCGCGGGAGTTTTAACGATCCATACCCCTGCCATGTCGTCGGTCGGCGCCGATCGCGGCGGATGCGACGTTCAACGCGGCCGTCTCGCCAACCCGAAGCCCGTACCGGCAGACTGCACTGGACAGGCACCTCGGTCCGTGGCAAAAGGACTCGCCCAGCCTGACGCCGCGCGTCACGAGGGACGCACGCCTTTCCAACGCGGACCCGGCGGACGTTCAAAGGCATCGCCGGCATCCCGGACGTCGAACGGCGGCTACGGCGGCATCCTGGAGCGCATCGAAGCGGACGGGACACACCACCGCGCCCGACTTGCGGCCGTCAGTCATGGCGGCAACCCCGTCCCCGCTGACGACGCACTTATCAGGCGGTGATCGGACGGAACGAACGGCAACACCGTCCTCAAACACATCGACGCCAGTGCTCGGCACTCGACGCGGTACGGTCTCGGGCGCAGTCGATCGGGATCAAGGGCGTGGACGGCCGCACCGATCGCGCTTCGATGTCGACATTCCTGCAACGGGCGCCTCGGAGGATCTCCTCCGGTGGCTGGCGGCGATAGCGGCTCGCCGCCACTGACACCGGCGGCATCAGTGGTGGAAGACCAACATCCGGATTCCGCCTGGCGATCGCGACGTGCGGTGGAGCAAGCTCCAGCTCGACGGGCCGGCGTTCCGGCATCGGTCAGCCGCGCGGTTCGGACAGCCTGAACATTCAGAGAAAGCCTCGACGAGCCCAGCAGGCGGGGACAGAGGGCGGCCTGACGAACAGGTGGCGGCAAGGCGGTCCCCAACATGTCCGGGCCTTCGTGATGCTGAAGGACACGTCGATGACGTTTCCCTCAGCCTCGACCTTCGGCGTGCCGGGCGCCACGGTCAAGCCGAGCGGACGCTACCGAGCGTGCGCTTCCCGGCAACGCTGGGACTTCATGGGCACCCTGAGCATGCAGGCCGACGGTGTCGCAAACGGTCGCTGGGCTTCAAGCGGTGGCTCTCTGAAACCCGTCGACCCCTGTTCACACGCAACGGCATGGGCACGGTGCTGCCGATCCGGCATCGGCGGCACGCGTCCGATCCGGCGTTCGCCCTCGACGTAAAGAGTGCGATCAAACGCCGCGATCCGTCGTAAACGCACACGCGCTTTGTTGATACGCTTAGTCAGCATGCAGCTGGGAATGATCGGCCTTGGACGGATGGGCGGCAGCATGGTGCGGCGCCTGATGCGCGGCGGACACGCCTGCGTGGTCTTCGATTCGCAGCCGGCGAGCGTGGACGACGCTGACGGAACGAGGGGCGCGCCGGGCGGCGTCGCTCGCGGGACTTCGTCGAGAAGCTCGAGGCGCCGCGCGCGATCTGGCTGATGCTGCCGGCCGCCGTCGTCGAGAAGACGCTCGGCGACGCTCGTGCCACTCCTGCAGGCGGGCGACCTCGTCATCGACGGCGGAAACTCGCATTACGTCGACGACATCCGCCGGGCGAAGCGACTTGAACGCGCGGCGGATTCTACTACGTCGACGCGGGCGTCAGCGGAGGCGTCTGGGGGCGGACGCGGCTACTGCCTGATGGTCGGCGGCCCGGCCGAGGCGGTGCGCCGCCTCGATCCGGTGCTCAAGACGCTGGCGCCCGGGCATCGGTGCCGCGCCGCGCACGCCGGCGACGCGACGGCGACGGCAGCACCGCCGACGAGGGCTACTCTGCACTGCGGGCCCGTCGGGCGCCGGCCACTTCGTCAAGATGGTGCACAACGGCATCGAGTACGGCCTCATGGCGGCCTACGCCGAAGGGCTCAACATCCTCGCGCACGCCGACGCGGGCACGCGAGCGGCACGACGGACGCCGAGACGGCTCCGCTGCGCGACCCCGAGCACTATCCAGTACAGTTCGCCCTCCCAGAGATCGCCGAGCTGTGGCGGCGCGGGAGCGTCATCGGCTCGTGGCTGCTCGATCTGACGGCCGGCGCGCTGGCAGAGCACCCGGACTTGCGGCCGTTCGCGGGCCGCGTATCCGACTCCGGCGAAGGCCGCTGGACGGCCCACGCCGCCATCGAGAGCTCCGCGCCCGCGCCGGTGCTGACGACCGCGTTGTTTCAGCGATTCAGTTCCCGCGGAGAGGACGACTGCGGCCAACCGTCTGCTGTCGGCCATGCGCTATCAGTTCGGCGGACACGTCGAACGGTCCGGGGACAAGTGACCGGCGTGATGTCTCAGCCACATGCGGACAGCCTGGTTATTTTCGGAGCCACGGGCGATCTGGCTTATCAGCAGATTTTTCCTGCCCTGCACTCGATGGAGCGGCACGGCCATCTCGACATTCCCGTGATCTGGCGTCGCCCGGCCCGGGCTGACCTCGAATCGCTGCGTGCGCGGATTCGACAGAGCATCGCCGATCACGGCGGTGTGGACGACAGCGTGTTCGATCGGCTGGCCGCGCGTGTGCAATACGTCGCGGGGGAATACCACGACGCGGCAACCTTCGACAGCCTTCGCCAGGCGCTCGGAAATCGGGAGCGGCCGGTGTTCTATCTCGCGATCCCCATCAGCTTGTTCGAGACCGTCGTGTCCGGCCTGGCGCGCGCGGGTTGTGCGCCGAACGCCCGCGTGATCGTCGAGAAGCCGTTCGGCCGAAGCCTCGCGTCCGCCATGGCTCTCAACGCGACGATTCACCAATCGTTTCCCGAGCCGTCGATGTACCGCATCGACCATTTCCTCGGCAAAGAGCCTGTGCAGAACCTGCTCTATCTTTCGCTTCGCCAACGCATTCCTCCAGCCGATCTGGAACAACGCCTACGTGGACAGCTTCCAGATCACTGCTCCGGAGTCATTCGGCGTGCGCGGACGCGGGCGTTTCTACGAGGAGGTCGGCGCTATTCGCGACGTGTTCCAGAATCACCTCTTGCAGATTCTGACGCTGCTCGCCATGGAGCCGCCGGCGGGAAACGATGGAGACGCGATCGACGCGGCCAGGGTTGCGCTGCTCGCGGACGTCAGGCCGCTTCGTCCGAACGACGTCGTGCTCGCGCAGTATCGGGGGTACCGGAACGAAGCGGACGTCGCGCCCCAATCGCGCGTCGAAACGTACGTCGCGGCGCGCCTCGAGATCGACAACCCCCGGTGGCGGGTGTGCCGTTCCTGATCCGCAGCGGTGAAGTCTCTCGCCGTCACGGCGACCGAGGTGAACGTCAGGCTCAAAAAGCCGGCCTGCGCACTCTTCGACTCGACGTCGTCGCTCTCACGGAATCAGTTCAACTTCCGTCTGAGTCCGGACGTCTGCATTTCCTCGACCGCCCGGGCGAAAAACCCGGCGACGCGATGGTCGGCGACGACGTGCGTCTGGTGGAGCACCATCAGGTCGGCGACGAAATGAAGGCGCACGAACGGCTATTCGGAGATGCGCTGCGCGGCGATCGCACGCTGTTTGCGAGCCAGGCGGGCGTCGAAGCCGCCTGGCGCATCGTCGATCCAGTGCTCGACGCCGCGGATCAACCGCTGTGACGGTGACGACACCGGAAGCCGCGGCCCGGTGGAGGCCGAGCCGATGGCGGCCGGCACCGGGGATGGATCGAACCCGGTGAAGTCTGCGCGCCCCAGCGGCGATGCAGGGAAATACGCCGCCTAGTCGAGCGTGGTGAGCAGCTGCCTGTCCCAGATCCGGCGCCCTCCCGGAACGGCGTGCGTCGATCGGGAACGGCCGGATCGCGTCGATCGGACGGCGGCAGGTTGCCGCTGAGATACGCGGTCAGCGTCACCGGCAGGCGATCAACCACCTCGTAAAACGCGCCGGCCCTGCGCACGTCCTGGCGCGAGCGCGGGCTCGCGTGACTCGGTGTAGATGATGCATCGTGTCGGAGCCACGGCGTTGACCGCGTAGGCGAGGTGCAGGCCGTTGAACGAACGGAGCCGCAGGTTACTGACGACGTAATCGAAACGCTGCGCGCCAAGCTGACGTCTGGCCGGTTCGAACTCGCGGGTGGAAATACACTCTGCGCCATCGACCGGATGGATTCCTCGATCATGTCAGCCACCGACGGATTGGGTTCGACCAGGAGCACAACTGGGTCTGATCATGGGAGATCGGCTGCGACTCGGGCGAATCGTACCGCGCAACCCGCTCTTTCGGAACAGGTCAATTGCACCGTCCGTCCACAGCGGCTTTTGCTTGACACTACGGGCACGAGGGACGACATAGTTCGTCGTTTGCGTGCGAGCGGGGGCCATGGCTGCAGCAGGATCTGAGTACGCCGTTTGGCGACGGGGAAACTGGCGGCGCTGGCGTTTCGAGTGTCTGCTGACGACTGGCACGTCCTGCAGACCGCTCATCCGAACGTATTGCTGACGGGTTCCGACAAGGCGGTCTCCGGGTTTCTGACCTGCTGCTGCCGCATCTTCTGCCGCCGGTCACGGAGAGCCGCTGCAATCCGCTCGTCCCGCCCTGGCGCATTCGAACGGCACCCTCATCCTGCGCGATGTCTCCACAACTAGACGGCTTCGGCCAGCAGCAGCTGGCAGACTGGCTGTCGGCGGCCGGGCATCAGACGCAGGTCATCTCGACATCCTCCACTTCCCGTATCGGCTGGTGGAACGCGAAGTGCTGTCCGCGCCTCTGCACTACAGCCTCAACGTGGTCATGCTCACGCTGCGCGATCCGCTGGCTCCCCAGCGACCCGACGCGTGAGGCGCTCACTCCAGCAGAAACCGGCACTCGTCGAACCGCACGGCGGTGACGCCGACGTCGGTGGCCCTCACGACTCCCGCCGCGCAGACCTGCTTAGCCCGTCAGGTCAGCGTGCCCGACCTGCACAGACGGCGACAGCAGCACCTCGATCATCGTGCCGGGCGCGAGCTCTGTCGGGCCGAAGCATACGCCGGACTCGCTGAGGTTGACGACCTTGCCGGCGAGCCAGTCCTCCTCGCCGCGTGCGCCGGAACATGATGGGAATGGGCATCGAGACGCGCGCCGCCCTGCGGAGTGATGGTCAGCATGGTCGGCACCTTTCTGGCCGGCCGAGGTCGTCTCACGGGAGCATACGCGACCGGCTCTTGTAAATTCCACGCGTATTAGCGCAGACAAAAGTCACGCAGCAAATGACTGAAGCCCGCCGTATCCGGCGAGGCGGAACCCGCGCGCTGCGCCAAGCTCAGACCGAAATCAATTTCGAATTCTTAGCTGTTTTGACGTCTTGCACGATCGTTTCGCAGGCATCGTCCGGCGCTGGCCATGCCGCTTGCTTTGGCAGAACTGCACTACCGTTGGCCTCTATGCTCATAGTCGACCCGAATCTTCCGTGCCGCCACCGCCCTGGCTCGTATTGTTGAGCCAGACCTGAGCCCCACTAGCCCGGAAGTCGCCTCTGCGCCGATTTCTCGACTGCGCGAGCGCGCTTGCCCGCGCCGCGCCGCCGGAACTTCTCATCACCGCGCTCCGCCTCCGCGAATACAACGGGTTGAACCCGGTGACCACGCCGCCGGCGCGGGCCTGACGCGCGGAGCATCGTCTTCACGGATGACAGCGACTGCGGGATGGCGCGAGAAGGTCAGCCGCGGGAGCGTTCTACGAGGTGCGGGCACGCTTGGCCAAGGCACTGCCAGATACATATCCGCAAGCCTGCCGCCCCATGACCGGCGCGACGTCGGCGCCTTCGACCGCCGGCGCAGCGGACGCGCGGGCGGGCGTCGCGCAGTCGATCAACCGCTCAACGTCTGGCGGACGGCAGCTCGTCTCCCGAGCTGCGGCGGCAGAGCGCTCTCGCTGCACCCCAGGTTGCAACGACTAAGCGGGTATACGGTGCGTGGAGACGCAGGCCGGCTTCGACAGGCTCTTTTCACGTGTACTCCCGACGCCATTCGACATAGGCTTTGAAAAGATGTCGCTTGGCCCGCAGGCGTGACTTCACGACACAACCACAATTTGTCGGCATCGCTGACAAGAATTGACGCGGCGATTCTGCCAGAGCGTGCAGTTCCGTCGCAGTCAGTGGCGGCACCCGCTTTGCGAGTTGTGTTTCGTTTCGATTCACCACTCAAGGAGCGAGCGATGCGCAGCCCGAATCTTCGGCTCACGGTAACCCGCGAAGGTTTCAGCATCACCCCCTGCCGGCGCAGGTCTGAGTCCCGTTGCACGTTCGACCATGGCTGCTCGTAGCGCGCCAGCCATCGCTTGCTCATCGCGCAGCCTACGGTCGGAGTGGCCCTGCTGTGCGACCTTCACGCGATCGCGTGGGCACAGGACGAGGGACTGCAGGTCACGACGGCACGCCTGGGTGAGTCGGCGGCGTAGCGACCCGGAGGCCCGCCTGCCGGATTCCGGCCACGTGCGTCGACCTTCCCATGGCTGAACACAACGCGGACCAGCCCAGACGAGCCTACCCGGCCAGCGTCCCGCACCGGCCGACACGATTGCCCGAATGCGCGATGTGCCGCCAGCGAGCTCCCGTCAGACAGACGGTGATGATGAGTGGGCGGCGTCTCTGCTTTGCTGCGCCAGCGGCTGAAGTTCGGAAGACGACGACGCGACTAGGCAGGGCGCTCGAAAATGCCGCCCCTGAATGACCGAAGCAAAGCGTCGAACTAGTTCAGTGACAACCCCCGAGACGTTGTGACGGCGCGCGAGCGCGTCGTCCAGCCACGAGGCGACGACGTCGGTGAGCTCATCCAGGCCGAATGGCTTGCGTGAGAAACGCGTCGGTGCTGCGCTTTCCCTGAGCAGCGGTCGAAGAGCGGATTGGCCCGGCCGATCAGGTAGAGCACCTTCAGATCGGGCTGCGCTCGCGCGAAGCTGGCGGACCATGTCGGTCTCGCACCCGTCGGGCAGACAGACGTCGACGATCACGAGATCAACGTGCGCGGCGCCGGCGCACATTCGAACCCTTTCGCGTCCGGTGGCGACATCGAGGGACGTGCATCCGATCTGACCGAGGCTCGCCGAGATCAGCCGCCGCGACCTGACGGTCCGCGCCGACGACCAGAGCGACGGGACACTGGAGCATGGTGGTTGACCGTGTGGGACAACCACATTCGGTGCCAAGTGCGCGCCTGCCGGAATCCTCCGGCATTTTCTACGAAAACGCACGGGCCGATCTGCTTCGAAGTTGCCAATTTCGGCGTTGCCGCCGACGCTTGACTTGACGTGAATGGGCGGTCGGGAGTCTTTCGGATATACGACGAGCGCGAATCGTAAGGACACACGCAGGAATGAAACTCGGCACCGTTGCGCATGCGCGCGCGCCTCGCTTCGTTTCTGCTCCAGATCCCGCGCGCTCAGCTCCACCGGATTCGTGGATCCGCTTCTGCGAACGACCGGCGAGACATGGGTCGCCCTTGCTGGAGCGGGTGTATGGCCCCGCTGGTGATCCTGGTCAACGCCGATCCGGATGTCCCTCTCGGCGGACCGGACGCCCTCTCTCTCGAGGGACGGTCACCCGCGGCCGCCGTATCGTCGCTGGCGGAAGCCAAAAAAGTTGCTGGATTCGGTGATCGCCGGACGTGCTCGCAGGCCGACGTGCGGCTGGGCGCGCGTTCAATCGGACTGCAGCTGGCCATTCGCAGCCGGCTCGACTGGGTCCGAGCCTGCCGGTCATCATCACGAACGAGTGGCCGGACGCGGCGTTCGAGGCGGGAAGGCCAGGCGCCAGGGGGCGATCTTCGCGGCGGCGCCGCTCGACAACCCGGAATTTCCTGGCCATCGTGCGGGCGGCGATCGCGCAGGGCCACCGGACGCAGCCGGCCATCCGGCGCTGGCTGCGCAAACAGGTCGCCGGCACCGTCGCGCGAATGCCGCCGACGCTGCTGGCGCAGATCATCGACATGAGTTCCACGGCGGCGGCCAGGCTCGCGTTCAGCCAGCAGCGCCGATATCCCGGCCATGTTCGACATCACGCTGCCGCAGGTGGGGATCACGGTGAAGGGCGCACCGCGTGTGGACGGGCCGCTCATCCACGAGCGATGAACAGTGGTGCGGCGCGGAGCTCGAAGAAACCGCTGACGCCTCTCCTGGCGGCAGCTCGTCGATTCCCGGCCGCCGGCCCCGGCAATCTAGCAACGCGAATCTGGTCATCTACTTGGTCATCTGGTCATCGCTGCTCCACTGCCAGCGATCGGCGCAACGGGGCAACGATGACCAGCTGACCGGATGACCAGGATGACCAGATTCGCGGGCCCTGCGTCCAACGTTTTACGTTTTACGTTTCTTAGATCGCCAAGCATGCCCGTGCTGTCGCCGAACTTCTCGGTCGGGATCGCCGAGCTTGTCGAGCATCGCCAGCAGCAGGTTCGACATCGTCGTCTCCGGCGTGTTCCGGATGTGGCGGCCGCCCTTCAGAGCTGCCCTGACGCGCCGCCCGCCAGGATGATCGGCAGCGGATACGTGATTGTGCTGGTTGCCGTCGCCCATCGCGCTGCCGTACAGCACCATCGAGTGATCGAGCAGCGTGCCGTCGCCGTCGGGAATCGCCTGCAGCTTGCCGAGCAGGTAGGCGAGCAGGCCGATGTGATAGCGGTTCAGCACGGCGAAGCGGTCCTGATTCTCGCGGATGTTCGAGTGGTGCGACAGGATGTGGAACGCGTCGCGGACGCCGCTCTTCGCGTACACGGCGTTGCTCAGCTCCTTCGCGAGCAGCAGCGTCGTCACGCGCGTGATGTCGGCCTGCCAGCGCGAGCACCTGCAGGTCGAACATCAGCTTGATGTGCGCTTCGACGTCCTTCGGCGCGCCGGTCGGGCGCGTCCGGCAGCGACGAGCGTCCGTCGACGCCTGCTTCGCGGCCTTCTGAATGCGGCGCTCGATCTCGCGGACGTCGCCCAGATACTGATCGACGCGGTCGCGATCGGCGGCCGGCAGCTTGCGCTGCAGCGACGACGCTTCGCCGAGCACCGAGTCGAGCAGGCTGACCGACTGCTGCGCGCCGCGCCGCGGCGCTCGGCGTCGGTGCTGCCGTCGCCGAACAGGCGCTCGAACACGACCTGCGGGTTGTTCTGCATCGGCAGCGGCGACGTCGGCGCTCTGCCACGAAATCGTGTCGCGATAGGCGCAGCTCAGACCGTCGCCGCAGCTGAGCGTCGCGTCCTCGATCATCAGCTCGAGCGACGGCAGCGGCGTGTCCTGTCCGATCGTGCTGCGCGGCGAACTGATCCATCGTGATGCCCAGATGCGGCCTGCGGGCCGGCTTCCGCGTGAGCGCCGCTCAGGAACGTCGCCGCGGAGCGATTGTGATTCGACGTCGCCGAGCCGCCGCCGTACGCCTGCGGGTGGCTCAGATCGCTGATGACGTTGACCCGCTCGCGGAACGGCGCGAGCGGCTGCAGGATTTCCGTCAGCTCGAAGCCCTTGCCGGCCGACGCCGGCGTCCACTTGTCCATCGTCGCGCCGTGCGGGACGTAGATGCATCCCAGACGCGTGCGGCCGGTGGCCGCCGTCTGGGCGAGCGGCGGTCGCCAGCCGGCACCATCGATTCGAGAAACGGCAGCGCGATCGGTGACGCCCACGCCGTTGAGGAACGTGCGCCGCGACAGGTGCTTCTTCGTGAGAAATGCCATGTTCTCCGAGCTCCTAGGACTTCTTCATTTTCATCTGAAACGGCGCGCTCTCGACGACCCCGAGCACCAGGGACGAAAAATGATAGTCGTTCTGCGCACGCGCGCCTGACGATGGCGCGCACCGCCGGCATGTCGTAGTACTGGACCGGCCGGCCCAGCGCATACGTGAGCAGCCGTATCGGTCGCGGTCGTCACGAACGCGTCAGACCGGCTGAGCAGCGCCTGCCGCAGGTCGGCCGGACCGTTGATTCTGGTGCCGTCAACCAGCTGCCCCGATGCGTCCACCGGCGTGCGCGCCATCGCGATCGCGCCAGCCGCCCACCAGGTCGAAGTTCTCCAGACGCGAAGCCGATCGGGTCCATGATTTTGTGGCACGAGGCACAGACCGGGTTCGCGCGGTGCGCCTCGAGGCGCTGGCGCAGCGACGTGGCCTTGACGGCCTCCGGATCCTTCTCGAGATTCGTGTCCACGCCGGGCGGCGGAATCGGCGCGGGCGTCCCGAGCAGGTTTTCGAGGATCCACCTGGCCGCGCTGCACCGGCGATGTCCGCGTCGCCACCGACGTCACGGTCAGCATGCTGCCCTGTCCGAGCAGCCCTCGGCGCGGGCTGTCCGGTCGAGAGAGACACGCGCCGGAAGTAACTGCCGTGAACATCGGAATGCCGTAGTGCCGCGCGAGCCGTTCGTCGACGAACGTATAGTCGGCGTTGATCAGATCGACGACGCTCCGGTCTTCACGAACGACGTTTTCGAAACAGCATCTCCGTTTCGCGGCGGAAGGCCTGACGCAGGTTGTCGTCGAAGTCCTTCGCAGACGTCTGCACGCGTCGCGAGATCGCGCAGGTAAAGCCACTGACCGGCGAAGTTCGCCGTCGAGCGCGGACGATTTCGGATCCGCGAGCATGCGCTTCACCCTGCCGATCGAGCACTTTCGGGTCGCGGAGCCGGCCCTTCGGCCGCCACATCGAGCAACTCGTCGTCGGGATGCTGCTCCAGAGGAAGAACGACAAGCGCGACGCGAGATCGAGATCGCTCAGGCGATACGTCGCGCCGGCGGCCAGGCCCTTCGGCTCCGTTTCGACGCGAAACAGGAACGCGGGGAGACGAGGACGCGCGCAAGCGCATGCTGGATGCCCGTTTCGAAATCCGTCCCGTTGCGACCCTGCTGGTAGAAGCCCATCAGCAGCTCGATTTCGTCGGGCTGCGGCGGACGCCGGAACGCCCGGCGCGCGAGCGTCGTCACGATCTTGCCGAGCGCACGTGGTTTCCTCGGCCGGAGATGGCTTGCACACCAGCACGCGGCGGCGGCTCGGCGTGTCGCCCGGGCTGATGGCCTTGTACGGTCCCGTGATCACGACGGTCTGGACGCCGCCGGCCGCGGTGAACGTGGAGTTGTTGCGGAAGTCCGAATACGCGTCGTCCACGCCGGCCGAGCGCACCTTGTCCACCAGCGCCGCGCCAATCGTATGCGGGCCCGCCGTCACATTCAGCCTGAAGCTGCGCGGCGTCGTCGTGGCGATCTTCTCGCCGTCGAGCGTGACGTCGACCGCCGCCCCGCCGCCGCCACCACCGAATCCGACGCCGCCGGTCACGCTGAACTCGTATTCCGCATCGAGCGGGAACGTGTGGTGCACCAGCATCCCGCCGCGCGTGCCGAGCGGCAGGCCTTCGATGTGGCGATCCTGCGCGAGCCCGCCCGGCGCCGGATACGTGACTTGCGTCGGCGTCAGCGTGCGATCGCCGACCGCGCGGCGGCTGATCTTCATCGCGGCCGTCACGTAGCCCTGGATGAGCGACGGCGAGACGCTCAGGGCGTCGGCGATGTTGTCGAATCCGTCGCTCGAGGCATCGGCCGGAAGCAGCACCGACACGTCCACGTCGAGCGCCAGAAGATCCCGAATCGCGTTGGCGTACTCCGTGCGGTTCAGCCGGTGCATGGCAGGCGCGTCGAGGCCCGCGCCGGGAGCCGCGCGCCTTATCGAGGCGTGTTTCCAGATCGGCGGCGAACGCGTCGAGCGCCGCGCGTTCCGGGCGCCGCGCGCCAGACGGCGGCATCATCCCCGAGCGCACTTTCACGACGACCTTTTCCCAGGTTTCCGCGTCGCGGCCGACGCGATCGAGGTTGAGCGCGTCGAGGGCGCAGACCGGCAGTCTTCAGACGCGCCGTTGTGACAGGTGACGCAGTACTGCGTGAGCAGCGCGGATGTCGGTGTGGACGGAGCCGCGGCCGCAACCCGCGGCGGTTGCGAGCCGCCCGTCTGCGCGGCGAGCGAGGCCATCGCGAGCACGACGGCCCGACGCGACGGCGAACGGCAGCAGCCGCTTGAAGCCAAGGCTCATCGCCGGGGCCGCCTCCGTCTTCGCGAGCAGTTCGCTGATCAGCGCCATCGAACCCGGCTTCGGTTTCGCGGGATGCGTCGCGAGAAACACGCCGCCGGCCCACGTCAGCGGCGTGCGGCCTTCCTTGTCCTTGACGTCGAGCTTCGCGCCGCGCGCGACCAGGAAGCGGATGATGTCGTCCGAGCCGCGGTTCGCGGCGCCGTGGATGGCCGTCAGGCCCATCGAGTTGACCGCGTTGACGTCCATGCCGAGTTCGTCCGCGCACAGCTTCACGGCCTCGAGCAGCGCCTTCGGCCCCTCGTCATAGCGTCTGATCGACGACCCAGTTGATGCCCGCCGCGGCCATCAGCGCCGTCGTGCCGCCAAACGTCGGAATATAAGGGTCCGCGCCGTACTCGAGCAGCAGCCGCATCAACGTGACGATCACCCGACAGCGAGGCCGTCAGAAACGGCGTCTGGCCGGTGAAGTCCACCCACGAGAGCGAACCGGTGACCGGAAGCATCTGTCGCCGGATGGGCGGCGTTTCTTTCGTGCGCGAGTTCGGATCGGCGCCGCGATCGAGCAGCACGCGGATCATATCGAGGACGGGCGCGCGATCGACGCCGTTCTCGAAAGGCTCGCGCGTTGTTGACGTCCATGTTGCGCGTTTCAACCGCGGCCCACAGCGGCGTCCGGCCGTACCAGTCCACCACGTTGATGTTCGCGCCACGCTCTACGAGAGAAACGCGCGACGTCCATGTGGTTGTTGCTGATGGCCATCAGCAGAGGCGTGATGCCGTTGGCGTCGGCGCGCTCGATGTCGGCGCCTGCAGCCACGAGCGTGCGCGCGGAATCCAGCCGGCCATCCCGCGCGGCGTAGAGAAGCGGCGTCAGGGCGCCGGGAATCAGGTACCGCGAGCCGCGTTCCGGCAGGCCCCCGCGGACGATGCCGATGCCATGGCCGAAGCCGGGGACCGAGTTCGGCAGCACCCAGGGCGGCGTCGCGCCGGTACGCGTCTGCGCGTTGACGTCGGCGCGTTGGTCGACGAGCATCCGCACCACGTCGGGATGGTTTTCCCGGACGGCGACCATCAGCGCCGTCTGCTGGAATGACGGATCCCTGGTATCGATGACCGCCCCGCGGTCGAGCAGCACTTTCACGGCATCGAGATTCCCGACACGTGACGCCGTCATCAGCGGGGTTTCGCCGGTCGGGTCGGCCTGATTGGGATCCGCGCCCACCTCGAGCAGCAGCTGAATCATCGCGGCGTTCCCGTTCGCGCACGCCAGGTACAGCGGCGTGACGCCGTACCGATCCGCGCGCCTGGTGTCGGCGCCGGCGCGAATCAGCAGCCGGGCGGTCTCGAGGTCGTCGACTCGAACCAGCCAGTGCAGGGCCGGCGTGCCGTCGCGCCCGGGCGCGTTGACGTCAACCTTCTGATCGACGAGCGTGCGCACCGCCGCGGTGTCGCGCTTCATGGCCGCCTCGGCGAGGCGGACGTCGTTGGCGGGACCAGCGGCCGCGGCCGTCGCCCCGAAAATCGCAAGCGTGACGAATGCTGACGCGACAAGGCGCATGGGAACCCTCACGGATCCACAAGTTTATCGCCGGACGTGCCGAATCCCCAGCAAAAGACCCTCTAAACAGGGCGCTGAAACACCCGCCCTGAATGTAGAACGCAAAACGTGGAACGAAGAAATACGCGGGAATGGGCCGAGACAGGGCTGAAGGGAGAGCTGCGCGTGAGCGGCCGTCAGGCCGCGGCGGCCAGAAACTTCGACATCTCGAGCCCTTCGGGGGCCTGACGGTCTCCAGAATATGCCGCTCGTAGCCGCCCGAGCCGTCCCGGCTGCACGTATCGACACTCACCGACGGGTTCTGGTTGGCGTCGACGAGTGTCAGCATCGGGTGCAGCGGATCGGCGTGGTTCGTGCGCACGACGACGCCGATCTCGTCGCGATTCGTGCGGACCACGCAGCCCAGCGGGAAGAACGTGATCGCGTTGACGAACGCCTTGACGAGGTCCGCGTTGAGCTTCTGCCCGGCGAGACGCGCCAGGATGAGGCACGCGTGCTCGGGCGGCGTTGGATCCTGATACGACCGCGCGCCGGTGATGGCCTCGTAGATGTCGGCGACCGACACGATCTGGCTCATGAAGTGCGGCACGAGGTCGCCGACGTCCGGATATCCGTGCACCGGTCACGCCCCGATGATGCTCGAGTGCCACGACCGGCGTGAGCGGCCGCAGCCCGTCGATCTGCACGAGAATCTCGGCGCCGAGCACCGTGTGCGCCTCGATCAGTTTTCGTTCGCGCCGGTCGAGCGCGCCGGGCTTCTTGACGATTTCGAGAGGGATCCGCGTCTTGCCGATGTCGTGCAGGAGCGCGGCTTCGACGAGCGCGGCGATGTCCAGCTCGTCCAGCCCGAGCTGCTTGCCGAGCAGCAGGCTCAGCATCGCGACGTTGACCGAGTGGCAGTACGTCAGGTTCTCGTACATCTTGACGGCGAGAATCTGGCCCAGCGCGGCGTTGCTGCGCGCCACGCGGTGGATGAGCAGCTGCACGAGATCGCGGACCGTCACGAGATCGAGCTTCTTGCCGGCGGCGGTGTTGTCGAAGGTTTCCTGCGCCAGCACCAGCGACTCGGCATAGTCCGGATCGAGCGTGCCGGTCGGAGCGTCCGGCCATTGCCGCGAGCTCCATCGCGTGTCGAGCGGCACGATCTTGCCGAGGCTGACGTGCTTGATGTTCCGGCGCGCCAGCTGCTCCTCGACCGGCTCGGTATGCGTGTCCCTGATCTGCCAGAGAAACTCAGCGGTCGCGAGCAGTTCGTCGCGCCCGACGCCTTCGCGCACGTGAATGCTGTCGATCCCGAGATCGCCGAGCTCGCGCACGACCTGCGCGCTCGCCGGATCGTCACGGCCGAACGACACGCCGTCCAGGAAAGACGTCGCCGCGGATGATGTCGATTCGGAGCGTCGGATCGACCCGCAGGTGCTGCTGAATGAGATCCTCGAGCTCCTTGAGCTTCTGCGTCAGCATCGGATGCCCGGCAGGATACGTCCCGGCCAGCCGGCGGAGGCTCGCGAAGCCCTTGAGAACCGGAAGCGGTCCTGGTGTCGCACGCGCCGGGTGCGTTCGTCATCGCGCGCGCAGCTCCCTGGCCTTCAGCGCGATGCGGACCAGACTCGGGTTCCAGAATCTGAAGCGCAGCGGTTCGAGTTCAGCCAGGACCGGATCGAGGCCCTCGATGCCGGCCTTCGACGCGCGGTCGAGCAGGTGCGTGGCGGTCGCGGGATGGTGAAGGACAAAATCATGGTTGCCGAGGAGCTCCCGCACGAGCACGGCGACGCGCGCCGGCGGAAAGTGCCACAGCGCCTCCTCGGCCGCGGCACGGCTCCGCTCGCTGCCGTTCTGCAGCTGCTTGGCCACCACCGATCCCGCCTGCCCGGTTCCCATGCGCGCCAGCGCGCGGAGCGCTTCGCGGATCAAGCGGCTCGTCGCCGTGATTCACCTGCTCGGCCACCGCCGCTTCGTAGCCGGCTCCCGCAAACCCGAGCACCCTGACACCCACACGTCTGGCCGCCAGGCCGCAGTGCGCGAGCTCCTGGACGATGGCTGGCGCCAGCAGCGCGGCATGCGTGCACATCAGCGTCGCCAGCGATCGGTTCCTCGATGCCCGCGCCGGGTCGTCGAGCAGCCCCACGCAGGCCGGCACGACCGCCGGGCCGAAGGCTTCGATGAGCGCCGCCGCGCTTCCCTGTCCGGCGCCGTCCCGCTCGTAGAGCTCGGAAATGGCGACGGCGCGGTCGGCCGTGAAGAACGCCGCTATCGCGTGGTCGATCGCATCGGCCACATCGGGCCGGCGCTCCCGCAGTTCGCCGGCCAGCTGCCGGTAACCCGCCGCCTGCGCGGCCAGGTCGCGCCAACGCGCGGCCCGCTCGAGATCGCCCAGCAGCCCCTGCGACTTCTGGAGGAACGCGCTGACCTCCGAGCACGTTCGGTTCCAGCCGGACGAGGCTCCGCAGGCACTGCAGCTCGGTCAGCGGAAGGTCCGTGGCACGTATCGAGTCGCGCACACCGCCGAGCGCGGTCGGCGACCTGTTCATCCATCGACAGATCGAAGGCCGCGAACTCCGTGAAATCCTTGCCGGGCGCCGCCTGGACCTTGATCAGCTGCCGCGCATGCCGGTCCAGGCCGGCATCGTCCGCGCGCGCGCTCGCCGATTGCCGGGCGCGCAGCTTTCGTCGATCAGCGGCACGACGGTTTCGCGCCGTTCGGCCGGGAGGTCGAGGCGATTGAGCGCGGCCGTCAGGACTTCGGGCGCGGCGGTTTCGAGTTCGAGCAGCAGGCACAGCGATTCGGCCAGATCGACGTCCGGAAAATCGCGGAGGACGTTGCCGTCTGCGCGTCCGTCGAGGAGGCCCGGGAGAATCGTCCGCTGCAGCAGCGCCGACCGCCGGTCCGGGTCGAGATCCAGCACGGCGCGCGCGAGCTTGCCGAACATGACGCGGGCCAGCCTCGGATCGAGCGACGCAGAACAGCGTCGTGACATCGGTGAATTTCTGTTCGAGCGCCGTTCCCTGAGTTCCCGCCCCGGCGCCATCATCGTCTGTCAGGCGCAGCAGGATGGTCGCCACGTCTCCGGGATTGTTCACCAGCACCGCGAGATCGGTGAGCGAGACGATGTCGAACTGCGACGACGGGTCGATGCGCACCCAGCCCTTGTCGGGAGGGTAGAGATGATTGATCGGCGCGTTTGCCTCGAACAGCGATTCGCGCCGCCGCCGTTCGTGCTCGACGAGCGTGCAGACCGATTGCGCGGGCGCGCCGACGTCGAGGACTTCCGGGCGGTGTGCCATGTGCGGCACGATGGTTTCGACGCCGTGCTCGGTCAGTTGCTCGACAAGCGAGGTCTTGGTCTTCGTCAGGCCTTCGGAAAAGACGATGTCGGCGCAGAACCGCGAAAAATCCCGGATGGAGGCGCTGCGGTCGAAATCGATCGACGCGATGTGCGCGCGGTGGAGACGGCGAACCAGCTCGTGCTCCACGATCGTGCCCGAGCCCACGCCGATTTCGTCCACGATGAGCTCGGTGGGCGTGACGCGGATGACGAGGCGGTCGCGGCGCTCGAGCGTGGCGTAAACCTTGTGGCAAACGGCAATGGCATCCGCGCACAATGGGCTGGTCGCCGGGTAGGTATGGAACTGCCGGACCGCGCGTGCGAGCAGATGCAGGAACTCTTCGACCGCCGTGAAATCGTCCGCGCGCAGGGCGCTGCCGATCCCGGGACTGACAGTCTTGGTAGGTCGCACGTCAGGTTTGTAATCGACGGACCGCAGGCGCAGCCGGCATCCCGCTCTTTTCAACTCCGATCCAACAAGCAGGCAAGAGACGCGCCGAGATGACAGTTTGTTACCATGTGGCGCCCGGCGGAAACGCCCTTCCCGCCGGCCTGGGGACACGAGAGTCCTGCACCGACAGCAGAGTGACTTATGGCCAGCCTGATTGAAGCGATCGAAATCAAACGGAAGATGTACTCGAATTCGAAGACGCGCCCTTCCATTGCCTCGACGTCGAGGTGTCGAAGCCGACCGCGCGCGGCGGCCAGACGCTCGTGCGGCTCAAAATGCGCAACCTGATCACCCGCGCGGTGTTCGACAAGACCTTCAAGGCCGGCGACAAGTTCAAGGAGCCCGACCTGGTGGTGGTGGACGCGTCCTACCTGTACTCCGACAGCAGCGGCTACAACTTCATGGACCAGGAGAGCTTCGAAACGTTGACGTTGAGGCCCGAGATTGTGGGCGACGATCGACAGCTGCTCGTGGACAACGTCCTGGTGCAGATCCAGAAGTTCAACGGGAACCCCATCGGAGTGCAGTTCCCGCCGCACGTCGAGTTGACCGTCACATACACCGAGCCGGGCACAGAGGCGACACCGCGAGCGGCGGCGCCACGAAGTCCGCCACGCTCGAAACGGGTCTCGAGATCCGGGTGCCGCTGTTCATCAAGGAAGGCGAGAAGGTCAAGGTTCACACGGAAACGCGCGAATTTGCAGGACGGGCCTGATGAAAACATTCCTCGCGACTGCCACGATCGCGCTGCTGGTCTGCGGTGCTCAGCGCGCACCACGCGGACGAAATCACCCTCATCGCGCCAGGCGGCATCAAGGCCGCGATCGAGCAGCTGATTCCGCGCTTCGAAAAAGATCAGCGGGCACAAGGTGAAGGCGACGTTCGGATCGGGCCTCGGGACCAAGCGACAGGTCACCAACGGCGAACCGTTCGACGTGCCGATCGTGCAGCCGCCGTTTCCCGAAGTCGTGGCATCGGGTCACGTCGTCAAGAGCAGCGAAACGTTCCTGGCAAGCGTCGCGGTGGGCGTCGCCGTGCGAACCGGCGCGCGCGCAAGCCGGATATCTCGACACCCGACGCGTTCAAACGCACGCTGCTCGCGGCGGCGTCCATTTCGTATCCGGATCCGGCGGGCGGCGCGGCGGCCGGCGTCAGCTTCACGGAGACGCTCCGGAAGCTCGGCATCGCCGAACAGATGAAGCCGAAGATCAAGCTCGCGCAGGGCGGCGCGGCGGCCATGGCTGCGCTCGCGAAAGGCGAGGTCGAGATTGGCCTCACCTTCATCAGCGAGATCCTGACGGAGCCGGGTGTCGAGTCCGTGGGCGCGATCCCGCGGCAGATCTCCACGCCAGACCGGCCTGGTGGGCTTCGTGTCGGCGCGCGCAAAATCGCCAGCACGCCGCGCGAAGGCGCTGCTCAACTTCCTCTCGTCGCACGACGCGGACGATGTCTACCGGGCGGTGGGCATGGTGCCGCAGAACGGCCGTCCAGATTTGAGAGTCACGGAATAGTAATTTCGATTAATCAAAATAGCTTGTTGACTTGCCTCAAAACGCTCGGCTACTCTGCTGCCCATGCTCCGGCAGAGTCTGCGCGGCATCCTCAAGGCCCCTCACAGCCTTAGCCGCTCTCTTTCTCATTTCCTTATCCGGCGAATTCCGAAGCTCAGACGAGCCCATCTGCTGAGCGTCCGAGCTCCGGCCCGCTCTCGTCCGCTGTCGGGCTACATGGACCGCGCAGTTCGTCGATCCCTCGAACCGCCGACGCCTTCATCGACTTCCGCCGATTCGTGCTCCTGTTCGCGCATCGCTTCTCCGGATCGGATCCGCTTCGTCTCGAGGCTCGAGGTGGAGCACGCGATCGTCGAAGGCGGCGAAGACAAGGGCGAGCTGGAGCTCGAGCAGGCGTATCTCGATTTCCTCATCGATCGCCGGTTCAACATCCGCGCGGGCCAGCTGCTTGTCCCGGTCGGCATCATCAACGAGCGCCACGAACCACCGACCTTTACGGCGTCCAGCGGCCCTTCGTGGACACCTTCATCATCCCGACCACGCGGTTTGACGCGGGCGCGGGCGTCTTCGGCGAGTTTGGCCGCGGATGGCGCTACCGCGCGCCTACGCGATGGCGCCGCTCAACGCGACGGAGTTCAGCGCCGGCGAAGGCCTGGCCGACTCGGCCCAGCAGGGCCTCGCGCGGTCGTGCGCCATCTGGGCGGAACACGGCAGGCTGGAGTATCTCGGCGTCCCGCGCCTGACGCTCGGCACGAGCATCTGGCGCGGACGGACGACGAGCAGGCTCGCCGACCTCGATCCGCGCGTCACGCTGGTCGAGGCTGATGCGCCGGGGACGCCTCGGCCGTCTGGAACTCCGCGGCGAAATTGCCCACGTGTTCGTCGACCAGGCGGACGAGCTCAATCGCCTGCGGGCACTGCGGGAAGGCGTCGACCCCAATATCGCAAGCCAGATGTTCGGCGCGTATCTCGAGGCCGCGCATCCGATCCTGCCGCTTCCCTCACCTCGCGAAGTGGTGGGTTCGTCCGGCTATGAACGATTCGACACGCAGTTCCGGATCCCACCGGGTACCAGCCCATCGGGGCATTCAAGGGCACAGCCTGGATCTATGGGCGTCTCGTACTTCCCGATCCCGACGTCGTAGTGAAAGTGGATTACACGATCGGCGGCAATCGAGAGCCTGGTCGTCGCTGCGCCGCGCGCATTCAGCGTGGGCCTGGGCTGGTGGTTCTAACGGTTGCGGACTTGCAGTAGCTGCCGGCTGCCGGCCGGTGAAGGCCCGGCGACGCCATGGCTCGTGCAGCGAATTCTGTGGCAGAAGGATCGCCCGAGGATGACGAGACCTCCGATCGCAACCGGCCTGATTTTCGCGATGGCCACGTGTCCCTTCGCGTACAGGAGCGGACTGTGACCGTGCGAATCACGGCCGAACGGTTCCGGTTCACGCCGGACGAAATCAGATTCCATCGCGGCGCGACTGGTCGAGTTCCTTCTCGAGAGCGACGACACCGACCACGGGTTCCGCATTATCGGCACCGATGTCGTCGATCGGGTCATCGCGAACGGGCGCGGCTCGATCACGGTGAAGTTCACGCCCGACAAGGCGGGCCGTTACGCGTTCGAGTGCTCGAAGCTGTGCGGCGCGGGCCACGACTTCATGCACGGCGTCCTGGTGGTCGGAGGACTGATGCCGCGCGCGATCGTTGTCGCCTTTGCCGCGCTGATGACCGTCTGGACATTGGCGCTGGTCTACCGCCGGTGGCAGGCCGAGAGCGCGGCGCTGCGGCCGGGCGACCCGCTTCCCGGTATCAGCACCGCGTGAGTTCGATGCCTTTCGCACGGGGCTGGGCGCCTTCACCGGGCGTCGAAACCGTAGACGAGTGGCCTGGGTCCGGCCTTTCAATGGAACGAGCTGCGGCATGTGTCACAGCGTGCCGGCGATTGGCGGCATCAGCCCGATGGCGGAGCTCCGAGCGGGCCACGGGATCCTGACGGCACGTTCCGGGCGCTTGATGCGGCCGGCAACACGCTGTTTCACACGTTCTCGCTGCCCAACCATGCCTGTCAGCCCGTGCTGCCGCCCGACATGAACGTCGTCGCCGGCGGGTGCCCGTGCCGCTGTTCGGCGCGAGCCTGACTCGAGGCGATTCCGGACGATACGCTGCTATCGCTGGCGGATCCCCCGGATCGGAATCGCGACGGCAGCGCAGCCGGCGCTCGATCGTCATCGACACGGCCACGGGCGAGCGCCGGGTCGGCCGGTTCGATGGAAGCGCGCAGGTCGCCACGCTGCTGGACATTTCGGGTGACGCATACCGGAACGAGATGGGGATCACCGAACGACATCTTCCCGCCGAATTCGCCTTCGGCATTCCCGCCGAACAGCTGAAGCACTGCGACGCGGCGGCTGATCCCGAGGACAAGCTCGACCCGGTCACGCGGCTGCGCGACATCGACCACTTCGCCGCGTTCATGAGGTTTCTGGCGCCCGATCGCGCGCGGTCCCATCGACAGCGCGGTCCGGGACGGCGAGCGCACGCTTTGCCGCTGCCGGCTGCGCCGCCTGCCACATTCCGGCGCTGATGACGGGTCGAACGTCAACCCGCTCTTCGATCGGAAGGTCGTGCCGCTCTACTCGACCTGCTCCTGCACAACATCGCGGCACCGGCGACGGCATCAAGCAGGCCGTGATTCCAATGCGCCGCCGGACGAGATGAGGACCCCCTGCGCCGTGGGGACTGCGGTTTCCGGCGGCCCGCTCCTGCACGACGGCAGCGCCGCGACGATCGAAGAACGCCATCATAAGCGGCCCGGCATGCAGGCGAGGCCGATCTCGCGAGACCAAGGATTCGATCGGCATCGACACGGTCGCGCGGTCCGGCGCTGCTGGCGTTCCTGCAGTCGCTCTGACTACTGCGGCTCTCAGGGACGACCCTCGATCATCTTCACGTAGCGGACTGGCTTCCCGCCATCGAGCTTGGCTGGCTCACGCAGCTTCCACGTCCGTGGCGGCTGACGATCAGCAGCGCAGCGTCGTAGACCGTGTGGGAGCGATTCGACGACCCTCGCCATCATCGACATTTCCGTGTTCGTCGACTGATGACTCCGGAGAGTGCCGCGGTTGCCGCGTGGAAGGAATTCCGCATCCCCAGCCAGAGAGGGCATCTGCTGCCTGGATGATGACAGGCGGTTCGAACGTGACCTGGTGCAGCCGGGGCAGCGCCGGGTTCGCGCCGGCCGCCGGAAGGTTGAGGGCGTCCGCCGTCGGGCTGCGTCACCGGCGGGCCCTGTGCGACGGGGTCCGGCGCCGGCGGCGCTGGTGCGGGTTTGGAGGCGGTGACGAGCGCACCTGGCTCAATCGGCGAAGCCGGTGGCCAGCGTTCTGAATTCCCTTGAGGCTCGGCGGCTCCCGGATGTCGGCGTCCTCGAGAAACGTGAGCAGGTCGCTGAATGCGTGACCGCCAGCTCGGCTCCTTGCGATCGAACGTCAGCTTTGCGGAGGTGTAGCTGCTCCGTCACCTTGGGCATCAGGCGGCGCCGAACGTCATTGAACGCTGCGCGCATTCGCGGCGGCGCGTCGCCGTCCGAGAGGCGGAACAGCGGATCGCGCGAAAAGACGATCTCGATCGCGTGCTGGGCGTCCGACGTTCGATTGAGCGCGAGCAGAACACAGCGCTCGATATCGCTGCACTTCCTCGACGTCGCTTTCGGGCTGGGCGCTGCGTGGACACGATCGAGGATGACCAGCGCTTCGTCGGACACGATGCCGAATCGTAGAGAGACGGGCTCTGTCCGAGGAGCTCCCGGCTTTGCGCTCCTGCGTCCGTCTGGCCGAACGTGAGGCATACGAGAACGACCCCGACAGGCAGTGTCTTCATTTCGCAGGTCCAGAGCCACTGCGTGAGATTCGTTGGCCGTCACGCGACGAACGCCTGACGCCGTTCGCTCAGTTGCGGGTGGCGAAACACTGCCTCGTGGTCTCCGAGCGGGATCTTGATGTTGGCGAGCGGCGTTTCACCGATGCGACGGCCGTCGATCCAGACTTCGGCCCACGGGAGGGCATTCAGGTTGACGACGACCATCAGGCATGTCGACCTCATCGTCGCGGCGCCGCCGGCCGGACACGTCCACCGCGCGCGAGATCTGAAGCCCCAGACGCGCGTTCACAATTTTCAGGGTATGTTTCCCCGCGGCCATCACGATCCGATCGGTTTCGGTCGTGCCGAACTTCCTGGTCGCCCTCGAACACCTGCAATGACGACCGGGCTGGAAATGGACACAGCCGAGCCGAACGCCGATTGCGCGATCAGCGACTACGACCAGCGACGCGGTCTGGCCCCGTTCGACCGTCACCGTTCGCTGGATCGTCCCTGTCTCGCTTTTGATCGAGACCGCATGCTGGCCCGGCGCGACATCGGCGATGCTTCGGCGGGCGTGACGCCACGAGCTCGGCTCGCGTCCACCGCATCACGCGGGCGCCCTGCCGGCCCGGTGGTGACGAGCAGCTGTCCAACCTCGGCACACGGCTGCGTCTGGAGATCGACATAGTGCGTCGCTTGCCAGCCCGCCTTGACGGCAACCGCCATGCTTCGCGTGACGCTGGCGCGAGATTGAGCCGCAAGCAATGCAGCCGCGCCGGCAGCGACAGGGTGAGGGGTGTGACGCCCCGGGGCGTGCCTGCACGACGCGTGACCCTCGGCGCCCGCCGGCTCTGAAATCGCCAACCAGCTGCCCGGATCGATCGGACCGGGCTGCGCTCGCGCCGCGACCTTGGGAACGAATATGACCGCCGCGACGGCCGCTCCGGACGACCACCACGCGCGACGCGACGAGCGGAACGACGACGCCTCAACGAGGCGAACGCCCGGCTTCCTGCTCGCTGGGAAAGTCGGCCATCGGGCCTCGTCGGCCTTCGCGAAAAGGTCAGCAGTTTCCCATCAAGGAACGGGACGAACGGGGCCGAGCGGGGCTTGCCTGCTGGCGGCAACGCGACTGCCCGGGGCCCCGGCGACGACTGACGGTCCTGGTGCGCGGTATTGGCAGACATAATTTTTGAATTGCGACTTTCAGTAGGCCGCAGTTAACGGCGTGCCAGCTCGCACCCGCTGGACGAGAATCCTCAGAGAATTTCGCATTCCATTCAGATGAGGCTGTTAAGGCTTAGGAGGGGGGGAGACTGTAGTCATCCCGCAGGAAGACTAATCATGAATCGCGTAACGCTCGAATCGATGTGGCACCGAAGAGCTCGCTGCGCCGCTGAACGGTCGAGCCGCCCGGTTTCTGCCTTGAGCGAGCCACGAGAGAGACATATTGGTACTCTGTGCCGCGGAAGGTTCGTCAACCCTCAACGCGCGGGGCCGCCTTCCTGCCCGAGGCTGCGCGGTGACCGTTCTCCGGCTGATGAATCTCGCGCAATCTTCCAGAAATTGATCGTGATGGCGTGCGGTGGTGTGTGTCCCCTGCCCCGCGAGGTGTCCCGCATGGCCTGTAGAGTTTCGGCGCGTGAATGCGCGAACGGCGCGAAAAACAACAGGTTTCCTCATCGCGATCGCCGAGCAGACGAAAATCAAGCTCTCCTGCTCGACGCCCTGGAATCGCGACGACGTCACGCATTGGCCGTCGGGGATCTTTCGCCGCGCCTAGCAATACGTAACTGAACGAAGTACAA
>ERZ1370068.4786-contig-384_pt1 | contig 25569 bp, 28 predicted proteins | sample MGYA00561227_ERZ1370068 | MGnify/ENA primary metagenome ERZ1370068 (study PRJEB38410, sample SAMEA6850437) | metagenome | study: Metagenomic assessment of the ecological functions of the soil: analysis of the soil microbiota associated with the...
CTGGTTCTTCAAGAAGAGCCGCATGGGCGTGGCCATGCGCGCCGTCGCCGACAACCAGCAGGTGGCGCAGGCCATGGGCATCAACGTCGAGCGCTACTTCGCGCTGGCCTGGGCGATGGCCGGCATCGTCTCGGCGCTGGGCGGCATCGTGTGGGGCAGCATGCTGGGCGTCGACGTGCAGCTCGCGCTGGTCGGGCCTGAAGGTGTTCCCGGTGGTGATCCTGGGCGGCCTCGATCTCGATCGGCGGCGCGCTGGTCGGCGGGCTGATCATCGGCATCGTCGAGAGCCTGGCCGCCGGCTACCTCGACCCCTATGTCGGCGGCGGCACCAAGGACTTCGCGCCCTACGTGCTGATGATCCTGGTCCTCGATGGTCAGGCCCTACGGCATCTTCGGCCGACGCCAGATCGAGCGCGTGTAAGCCATGTTCCATCGCGAGTCCGGAGTCTTCAAGACGACCTACGCGCGCCGACATGGCGCTCTATCCGCTGCCGATCGCGCAAGTGGACGGTGGTCGCGCTGGCCGTGCTGTTCGTGCGTGATCATCCCGCTCATCGTCCACGAATACTACCTGTCGATCCTGAACCTGATCTTCATCGCCATCGTCGGCGCGCTCGGGCTCAACATCCTGGTCGGCTACACCGGCCAGATCTCGATCGGGCACGGCGCCTTCATGTCGGTCGGCGCCTACACCGCGGCCAACCTCGCGGTGAAGCTCGGCCTGCCGTTCTGGATCACCCTGCCGGCGGGCGGGCTGATGGCGGCGCTGATCGGCGTCATCGTCGGCATGCCCAGCCTGCGCATCAAGGGCCTCTATCTCGCCATCGCCACGCTGGCCGGCCAGCTCATCATCGAGTGGACCATCAACCACGTGCCGGCGATCTCCGGCGGCGCGCAGGCCTCGATCGAGGTCGACCGGCCGAGCCTGTTCGGCTTCGAGCTTCAACACCCAGGGCCAGCCTCTATTTCTTCCTGCTGTTCTTCGCCGTGCTCGCCATCGTGGCGACGCTCAACCTGGTGCGCAGCCGCATCGGCCGCGCCTTCGTGGCGGTGCGCGACCAGGACATCGCCGCCGAGATCATCGGCATCAACATCTACCGCTACAAGCTGCTGGCCTTCGCCATCTCGTCGTTCTACGCCGGCGTCTGCGGCGTGCTCTACACCTACTATTTCGGCATCGCCAACTACGAGCAGTTCCAGCTCATCGTCTCGATCGACTACCTGGCCATGATCATCATCGGCGGGCTGGGCTCGGTGCTGGGCTCGATCTTCGGGCGCGATCTTCGTCACACTGCTGCCCATCGCGATCCGCATCTTCATGGAGAACGTCGGCGGCGCTGTTCTTCACCGCCGGCGAGATGGCCAACGTCATCTCCGGCACTGCGGCTGGGCGTGTTCGGCGGGCTGATCATCTTCTTTCTGGTCGTCGAGCCCGAGGGGCTCAACCGGCTGTGGCGGAATATCCGGAGCTATTTCCGGGTTTGGCCCTTCTCCTATTAGAGCGGGGCATGGCTGCAAAGGGAGGAACCCATGACGAGGTTCGTTAAGAGTTGGCTGGGAGCTGGCGGCAACGACCGCGACCCTGGCGTTCGGCGGCAGGCCAGGCCTTCGCCCAGACAAGGAGCTCGTGTTCGGCCTGCAATGCGACCGCACCGGGCCGACGGCGAACGTGGGCACGGTGCTGTGCCCCGGCTATCACGACTACATCGCCCTGGTGAACAGCAAGGGCGGCGTCGAAGGCTACAAGATCAAGCGTCCTCGAGATCGACCACGAGTACAAGGTGCCGCCGGCCATGGAGGCGCACGAGCGCTTCAAGAAGGAAGGCGCGGTGCTCGAAGGCATCTACGGCACGCCGCAGACCGCGGCGCTGAACAAGAAGCTCGAGGAGGACAAGATCCTCGGCACGTCGCCCGGCTTCGGCACCTCCGCCGCCGCCGACGGCAAGCGCTTCCCTACATCTTCCCGATCGCGGCCAGCTACTGGTCGCAGGCCGGCGCCGCGGTGGCGTTCGCCAAGGAGAGCTGGGCGGCAGCCTCAAGGGCAAGAAGATCGCCTATCTGTTCTACGACAACCCGGCCGGCAAGGAGCCGCTGCCGATCCTCGAGGATCTCGCCAAGACCGAAGGCTTCGAGCTGCGCACCTTCGCCGTGCCGGCGCCGGGCCTCGAGATGGGCGCGCAGGTCCTCGACATCACCGGCCGCTACAAGCCGGACTTCATCATCGCCCATCTGTTCGGGCGCTCGCCGTCGGTCTCCATCAAGGAGCTCAAGGGCAAGGGCTTCCCGCTCAGCAAGGTGGTCGCGCTTGGTGTGGGGCAGCGCCGAAGCCGACATCATCGCGGCCGGCGGCATGGGCGTGGCCGAAGGCTACAACACCATGCAGTTCGCCGGCGTCGGCAAGGACTTCCCGGTGATCAAGGACATCGAGGCCATGTACAAGGCGCAGGGCAAGCCGGCGCCCAAGGAAATGGACTCGACGCGTCTACTACAACCGCGGCGTCCTGATCGCGGCGCTGCATGTCGAGGCGGTGCGCAACGCCATCAAGGCCAAGGGCGGCGCCACGCCGACCGGCGAGGACGTCAAGAAGGGCATGGAGGCCATCAAGGGCTTCACCCTGGGCGGCTTCGTGCCGCCGATGGAGATCACGCCGACCGACCACGAGGGCGGCGGCTGGGTCCAGATCTGGACGGTCAAGGGCGGCAAGCTCGTGAAGGTCGAAGGACTGGTTCCAGGGCAATCGCCCGACGATCCAGAAGCACCTCGCGGCCGACGCCTCGAAGTCCTGAACGCGACTGTGAACGGGACGGGCGGCGAGCGATCGCCGCCCGACTTTGCCTGCGGATCTGCCATGCTGTCGATCAACAACATCGAGGTCGTCTACGACCGCGTCATCCTCGTCCTGAAGGGCGTGTCGATCGACGTCGGCGAGGCGCGATCACGACGCTGCTGGGCGCCAACGGCGCCGGCAAGACGACGACGCTGAAGGCCATCTCCGGCGTGCTGCGCAGCGAGCGCGGCGAGGTCACCAAGGGCACGATCCAGCTCGGCGACCGGCGCATCGACGGCATGCGCGCCCACGACGTGACGCGAGCTCGGCCTCGTCCAGGTGTTCGAGGGCCGGCGCGTGTTCGAGCACCTGACCACCGAGGAGAACCTGATCGCCGGCGGCCACGTGCAGACGACGGCAGCGCGGTGCAAGCAGGGCATCGAGCTGGTCTATTCCTACTTTCCGCGCCTCAAGGAGCGGCGGCACCAGCTGTCGGGCTACCTGTCGGGCGGCGAGCAGCAGATGCTGGCGATCGGCCGGGCGCTGATGAGCCAGCCCAAGGTGGTGCTGCTCGACGAGCCGTCGCTCGGCCTCGCACCCATGCTGGTCGAGGAGATCTTCGGCATCGTCGGCCGGCTGGTGAGGCAGGAGAAGCTCTCGGTCCTGCTGGTCGAGCAGAACGCCGCCATGGCGCTGGCGGTGGCCGATCACGGCTATGTCATGGAGAACGGCCGCATCGTGCTCGAAGGGCCGGCCGGCAAGCTGCGCGACAATTCCGACATCAAGGAATTCTATCTCGGCCTGAACGAGGGCGGGGCGCGCAAATCCTACCGCGACACCAAGCATTACAAGCGGCGCAAGCGCTGGCTGTCCTAGTCTGCCGGACCATCAGCGGCTGGCTCCCTTGCCGGCGGCGGTAGATTGCCGTCGTGCGTTGCCTTGGCATCCTGCTCCTCTCTGACGCCCTGCCGGCGGCGGCCAGACGCAGCTTGCCCAGCAATGCGCGGCGTTCGGCGAGGCGCCAGTATCGCAAGCTCAGCCCGTCGGTCGATCGCGTGACGGCGCTGGACTTTCCCGCCGCCGGCGCTCGAGCGGGTCGAGGCCAAGGTCGGGTCGCAGGCGATCGTCGCGGCGCTGACGCCTGCGCGGCCGGCTGACCTATCGCAACGGCGCGCCCTTCGAGACGCAGTTCGTCTGCCTGCTCGACGCGGCGCAACGGCCGCTCTTCTTCTACGCCCTGCCGGCGCTGGCGACGCGCGGCGCGCCGACACCCGCTCACCCGGGCGGCGCGCGCGCCGGCACCGCGCTCCAGCCGCCGCCGCCACGCAGGCTCGCCGCCGCTGCGGCCTGCGCCGTTGCCGCGCACGCGAGCCGGCCGCGGCCGCCGCTGCCGCGCGGGCGCGGTCCGGCTGCGCGGGCTGGTGCGCGACCTCGGCGGCCGCCTGCAGTTCCTGCCGTGCGATGGCGCGCCGCTCGCCCTGGAGGACCGCACGCCGGAGCCAGGAACTGACGCGCGGCGCTGCGCGAGCTGACGGCGGGCCAGGAGGGCCGCCCGATGTTCGTCGAGCTGTACGGCAGCACGCGAGGCCGGGCCGGGCTCGGGCATCGGCGCGCTGGAACTGCGCCGGGCGGCGGTCGAGACGGCGGGCTGTCGCGAACGTTTCGACCAGCGCGAATGGATCGCGCGGCGGGCAGCGAGCCGCCGTGGCGGCTGGAAGTCACGGCGCGCGACATGATCGTTGAGCGTCGCTGGGCGGCACGCCGGCGCAGCGCGTGCCCCATGGCGGGCCGCAGAAGCTGGACGGCGCGATCACCTACACGGCGGCGGACGGGCCGGAGTCTGCGGTCATGATCGACGAGCGGCGCTGCATCGACCCCCAGTCCGGCTCGCTGTTCGCCTATGCCGTCGAGGTCAGAAGCGAGGGCGCACATTCGTCGGCTGTGCGGCGCACAATCCCGGCCATGCCGGCGCCGTGACGCAATGCGAGTAGCGTCGACAGGAGGGGACATGGACGACATCGAGCGACTGCAGGACATGATCGGCTCGGCCAAGCGCATCGTCGCCTTCACCGGCGCCGGCATCTCGACCGAATCCGGCATTCCCGACTTCCGCTCGCCGGGCGGCATCTGGACCCGCTACAAGCCGATCTACTTCGACGATTTCATGTCGTCCGACGAGATGCGCCGCGGATCGTGGCGGCGCAAGTTCGCGACCGACGAGACCATGCTCAAGGCCGAGCCCAATGCCGGCCACCGCGCGCTCGCCAAGCTGGTCGAGCAGGGCGCATGAGCCGCCATCATCACCCAGAATGTCGACGGCCTGCACCAGCGCTCCGGCGTGCCCGAGCCAAGGATCATCGAGCTGCACGGCAACGCGACCTACGCGAGCTGCCTCGATTGCGGCCATCGCCACGAGCTCGATCCGATCCGCGAAGGCGTTCCTCGGCGGCGGCAAGCTGCCGCTCTGCGCGAAATGCGACGGCATCGTGAAGACGGCGACCATCTCGTTCGGCCAGGCGATGCCGGAGATCCAGATGGCGCGCGCCCAGGACGAGACCATGAGCTGCGACCTCTTCATCGTGCTCGGCAGCTCGCTGGTGGTCTATCCGGCGGCGGGCTTCCCGCGCATCGCCAAGCGCAAGGGCGCCAAGCTGGTCATCGTCAATCGCGACCCGACCGACCAGGACGACGATGCCGACCTGCGTGATCCACGCCGAGATCGGGCCGACCATGAGCAGAGCTGTTGGCGTCAATTGACGGCCTTCGTTGCAGGCCGGTCGGACGCGGTTTAATCCGACCCGTCAGGGAGGGCGACAATGCAGATCAATCGCAGGCGCGCATTGCTCGGCGGCTCGGCGCTGCGACGCTCTCGCCGGCCGGCGGCGGCGCAGGACATCACGTTCTTCCGCATCGGCACCGGCGGCACGGCCGGCACCTACTTTCCCGATCGGCGGCCTGATCGCCAACGCGATCTCCAACCCGCCCGGCTCGCGGACCTGCGCCGACGGCGGCTCGTGCGGCGTGCCCGGCCTGGTCGCCACGGCGGTGGCGTCCAACGGCTCGGTCGCCAACGTCAGCGGCATCGCCAGCGGCAGCATGCAGTCGGGCTTCGTGCAGTCCGGACGTCGCCTACTGGGCCTTACAACGGCACCGGCATCTACGAGGGCCGGCCCGAAGGTCGACGTGCTGCGCGCCATCGCCAATCTCTATCCCGAGAGCTTCCACCTGGTGGCGCGCAAGGGCGCCGGCATCAAGTCGATGCAAGGACCTCAAGGGCAAGCGCGTGTCGCTCGACGAGCCGGGCTCGGGCACGCTGGTCGATGCCCGCCTGATCCTCGCCGCCTATGGCATGACCGAGAAGGACATCAAGGCCGAGTACCTGCAAGCCGCAGCAGGTCGGCCGACAAGCTCAAGGACGGCGCGCTCGACGCCTTCTTCAGCGTCAGCCGGCTGGCCGGAGGGCGCCATCGCCGAGCTGGCCGCGACCGTCGGCATCGATCTCGTGCCGATCGACGGCCCGGAGGCCGAGAGCGCTGATCAAGCAGTACAGCTTCTTCGCCACCGACGAGATTCCCGACGGCGCCTACAAGAACGTCGCCGGCGTGAAGACCGTCAGCGTCAACGCGATCTGGGCGACCTCGAGCAAGCAGCCCGACGCAGCTGATCTACAGCGTCACCGCGGCGCTGTGGAACCCGAGCACGCGCAAGCTGCTCGACTCCGGCCATGCCAAGGGCCGCGACGATCAGGCTCGAGATCGGCGATGACAGGGCCTCGGCATTCCGCTGCATGCCGGCGCCGAGAAGTTCTACAAGGAAAAGGGCCTCATCAAGTAGAGCCGCTGCAGATCGGCATGGGGAGAAGCGTATGCGACTGAAGGGCAAGGTCTGCGTCGTCACGGCGGCGGGGCAGGGGATCGGCGCGGCCACGGCGCGCGCCTTCGCGCGCGAGGGCGCGACCGTGTGGGCGACCGACGTCGATGACGGCAAGCTGCAGGCGCTGGCCGGCGTCGCCGGCGTCCAGACGCGCAAGCTCGACGTGCTCGACAAGGCCGCGATCGCGCGCCTCGCCAGGGAGACCGGCGCCGTCGACGTGCTGTTCAACTGCGCGGGCTTCGTCCATCACGGCACGGTGCTCGATGCCACCGACGAGCAATGGCAGTTCGCCTTCGACCTCAACGTCCGCAGCATGTTCTGGACGATCCAGGCCTTCCTGCCCGGCATGCTGGAGCAAGGGCGGCGGCTCGATCGTCAACATGTCGTCGGCCGCCTCGTCGGTGAAGGGCGCGGCGCTGCGCTTCATCTACGGCACCACCAAGGCCGCCGGTGATCGGCCTCACCAAGTCGGTCGCGGTCGACTACGTCGAGCAAGGGCATCCGCTGCAACGCGATCTGCCCCGGCACGGTGCAGACGCCGTCGCTCGACGAGCGCATCGCCGCGCTGGGCGGCGGCGCGGACGCCCGGCAGTTCTTCCTGCAGCGCCAGCCGACCGGCCGCTTCGGCTCGGCCGACGAGATCGCCGCCCTGGCGGTCTACCTCGCCAGCGACGAATCGGCCTTCACCACCGGCACGGTGAACGTGATCGACGGCGGCTGGAGCGTCTGACGGTGGACATCGTCGGCCATCGCCGCCTTGGCGCCGGTCGTGCCGGTGCTGACCATCGAGCGGACGGCCGACGCCGTGCCGCTGGCGCGGGCCCTGGTGAAGGGCGGCTTGCCGGTGCTCGAGATCACGCTGCGCACCGCGGCCGCCCTGGAGGCGCTGAAGGCCATCGCCGCGAGGTGCCGGACGCCGTCGTCGGCGCAGGAACCGTGCTGGAACGCTGCACAGGTCGAGCAAGTTCAGCGGGCGGGCGCCCGGTTCGCCGTCAGCCCGGGCTGCACGCCGGCACTTGTCGCAGCCGCCCGGGCCGCGGGATTGCCATTCCTGCCCGGTGTCCAGACGGTGTCGGAGGCGATGGTCTTGGCCGAGCAGGGGTTCAGGCTGCTGAAGTTCTTTCCGGCCGATGCCGCGGGCGGCCTGGCCTGGCTGAAGGCGGTCGCGCGCGCCGCTGGCCGGCCTGCGCTTCTGCCCGACCGGCGGCATCGGCGCCGACACCGCCCAGGCCTACCTGTCGCTCGCCAACGTCGCCTGCGTCGGCGGCTCCTGGGTGGCGCCGCGCGGACGCGGTGGCCGCCGGCGACTGGCACGCGATCGAGCGGCTGGCCGCCGCAGCCTCGAACTCAAACGGCTCTAGCGTCGCGACCGGAAAGGTGCTTCAAAGTGATCCGTGGAGTTCGACCTGCCTTCATGAACAAATTGGCAATTGCGGCGACGGCGCTCGTACTGGCTGCTGGCGGTGCCGCGCGCGCCGATCTCGGTCTGGTCCTGAATTCCGAAGAAGCCTCCTACAGCATCCTGAGCCGCAGCGGACGCGTCGAGCTGACGCGCCTGCCGGTCGGCCGCGAGCCGCACCATCTGATCGCCGACGCCCGACGGCAAGGAAGTGCTGGTCGGCTCGACGGCGACCAACGAGCTGCTGGTGCTCGACGCCAAGACCGGCGAGCAGCGCCGCGTCGTGCGCGACATCATCGATCCCTACCAGCTGGGCTTCAGCCCGGACGGCAAGTGGTTCGTCACCGCCGCCTACCGGCTCGACCACGTCGACATCTACCACGCCGACGGCTTCAAGCTCGCCGGCCGCATCTTCATCGACGGCCTGCCGAGCCACATGGCGTTCGACGCCGAGTCCAAGACGGTGTTCGTGACCCTGCAGCAGACCGGCCGCGTGGTCGCCTTCGACCTCGCAGACGCAGACGATCAAGTGGAACGTCGAGGTCGGCAAGGCGCCGGCCGGCGTCGTCATGCTGCCCGACAACAAGCGCCTGCTCGTGGCGCTGACCGGCGAGGACGGCCTCGTCGTCGTCGACCCCAAGGACGGCGCGGTCAGCGGCCGCCTGCAGACCGGCAAGGGCGCGCACAATTTCTGGCCGAAGGGCGATGGCCGGCACTGGTTCCTGAGCAACCGCGTCGAAGGCACGGTGTCGCTGATCGACACCCAGGACATGAAGGTCGTCGGCACCATCAAGGTGCCGGGCGGTCCGGACTGCATGGACATCACGCCCGACGGCAAGGAGCTGTGGGTGACGCAGCGCTTCCTGCGCCGCATCGCGGTGGTCGACCTCGAGCAGATGCGGATGGTCGCCTCGATCCCGGTCGGCAAGTCGCCGCACGGCGTGTTCATGCTCGAAGTCCGAGCCGCGGCGGTACCGGGCACGCGGGCCGGTCCGCGCGGCGTCGACGGCGGCGCGACCGAAGTAGCGGGCGCGCCGATGCGCGACCTCATCGACATCTGGGTGGGCGTCCAGACCTGGATCTTCGAGACCCTGGTCAGCCCGGTCCTGTTCCGGTTCGGCCTGATGGAATGGTTCGAGCCGGCCTTCAACGCCGTCGAGATCGTCATGCTCGGGATCGTGCAGATCCTGGTCATCGCGCTCGGCATGCGCTTCTTCGAGCAGCGCTGGCCGCTCGAGAAGACGGCGCAACGACGACCTGGTCGGCGTCGATCGCGTCTACACCGTGCTGAACAAGCTCGGCATCATGCCGCTCGCCGATCTTCATGGTGACCTATCCGATCACCAACGAGATCGAGCATCTGGTGCGCGCTGGGGTTTCGCGCCGCCGCGCGTCGAGCGGCATGCTGCCGTGGCTGCACGACAACGCGCTCGGCCTCGTTCCTGGTCTATTTCGTGCTCTACGATTTCGCGGCCTACTGGCTGCACCGCGCCCAGCACAGATTCTCCTGGTGGTGGGCGCTGCACAGCCTGCATCACAGCCAGCGCCGGGTGACGGTGTGGAGCGACGACCGCAACCACATCGTCGACGACCTGCTGATGACCCTGGCGCTGGTGCTGTTCGCCCAGTTCGTCGGCGTCCAGCCCGACGACTACATCCTGATCCTGATGATCGGGCGCCTGATCGAGAGCTGGTCGCACGCCAATGTCGACATGAGCTTCGGCCGGGTCGGCGAGCGGCTGCTCGTCGGGCCGCGCTTCCACCGCCTGCACCACGCGCTGGCGAGCCCCGACGAGCGCCACATCCAGGACCACAATTTCGCGCCGGTGTTCCCGATCTGGGACATCCTGTTCGGCACGGCGATCTACGACGGCAAGCACCGCCCGACCGGCGTCGACGATCCGGTCGATCGATGCCGACAACGGCCGCGGCTGGATCGCCCAGCAGGTGACGGTGTTCGGCCGCTTCGTGCGCGGCGCTCACGCCGCGCTTCATGCGCGCGCCAGTTCAGCCTAGGACTTCGGCCGCCCGCGGAATAGGCGTCACCGCGCCGTAGCCGCGCGTCGACAGCGCCGCGGCGACATTGGCGTAGCGGCGCGGCCGTCTCGAGATCGTCGCCGGCCAGCAGGCGCGCCAGGAAGGCGCCGTCGAACGTGTCGCCGGCGCCGGTCGCATCGACCGCCTCGACGCGATGCGCCGGCAGGCGGAAGCGCTCGCTGGGCGTGGCGATCAGGCAGCCGTCGGCCGCCATTTTCAGGGCCACCAGCGGCGCGCCGAGCTCGAGATAGTGATCGGCGATGGCGTCGGCGTCAGCGAGCCCGGTGAGCTGCTGCGAATCGTCGAGGCTCGGCAGCGGCGACGTCGCAGCGCGCGATGGTGGCGTCGATCGTCCGGCGCGCCGTATCGAGGTCCCACAGCCGCAGGCGCAGGTTGGTGTCGTAGGAGACCTTCACGCCGGCGGCGCGGGCGGCCGAGATGGCGGCATCGCAGGTCTGCCGGGCGCTGTCGCTGATCGCCTGGCCGATGGCCGAGAGATGGAAGAAGCGGGCGCCGGCGATGTAGTCCGCCGGCAAGCCGTCCGGCGTCATCAGCGACGCCGCGGAATTCTTGCGCAGGTAGTCGAACTTGTGGCCGGCTCGGGCCGTGGGTGACGAAGCTGACGCCGGTCGGCGCGCTGGGATGGCGGCTGACGCGCGAGGCATCGACGCCTTCGGACTGCCACAGCTCGAGGAAGGCGTCGCCCATCCAGTCCTGGCCGAGGCTGGTGAGATAGCCGGCCGACGCGCCCTGGCGGGCCGCCGCGATCGCGACATTCTGCGAATCGCCGCCGAAGCCCTGCAGCCAGGTCCGGCCGTCGCCTTCGCGCGGCCGGTTGAACTCGATCAGCGGCTCGCCGAGGCAGACGAGGGCAGGGGAGGTGGACATGGCGATGCCAGGGTTTCCCATGGTGCCGGCATCGGCGCTCAAGACGATCCAACGGAGGACGACAATGGCTGAGACTCGACGCCAAGCCCAGCGGCCCCGACCTGACGCAGGGCATTGCCTTCGCCGAGCTCGCCGACGGCGGCATGCTCGTCGGCCATGTCGGCGACGACGCAGGTGCTGCTGGCCCGCGTCGGCGAGCGAGGTGTTCGCGGTCGGCGCGCACTGCAGCCACTATCACGGTCCGCTCGCCGAAGGCCTCGTTGGTCGGCGACACCGTGCGCTGCCCCTGGCATCACGCCTGCTTCAGCCTGCGCACCGGCGAGGCCGCTGCGCGCGCCGGCGCTCAGCCCGATCGACTGCTGGTCGGTCGAACAGCGCGACGGCAAGGTCTTCGTCAGCGAGAAGCGCGCCGACGCGAAGCCCGCGCCGCGCGGCAGGCCGACGGGCACGGCGCCGGACAGGATCGTGATCGTCGGCGGCGGCGCGGCGGGCTTCGCGGCGGCCGAGATGCTGCGGCGCGCAGCAATACCAGGGCAGCATCGTCATGCTGAGCAACGACGATGCGCGCGCCGGTCGATCGGCCGAACCTGTCCAAGGACTACCTCGCCGGCAACGCGCCCGAGGAATGGATGCCGCTGCGCCGCGACGACTTCTATGCCGAGAACGGCATCGAGCTGCGCCTCAAGGCCGAACGTCGCCGCGCATCGATCCGCGCGCGCGCGAGGTCGTGCTCGCCGATGGCGGCAAGGTGCCCTACGACCGGCTGCTGCTGGCGACCGGCGCCGAGCCGGTCCGGCTGCCGATCCCGGGCGCCGACCAGCCGCATGTCCACACGCTGCGCAGCCTGGCCGACAGCCGCGCCATCATCGAGCGCGCCAAGGCGGCGCGCCGCGCGCGTCGTGATCGGCGCGAGCTTCATCGGCCTCGAGGTCGCGGCCGCGCTGCGCGCCCGCGAGATCGAGGTCCATGTCGTGGCGCCGGAGAAGCGGCCGATGGAGCGCATCCTCGGGCCCGCAGATGGGCGACTTCGTGCGCGCTCTGCACGAGGAGCACGGCGTCGTCTTCCATCTCGAGGACACGGCGAGCGCCATCGACGGCAAGCACGGTGAAGCTGAAGAGCGGCGGCACGCTCGAGGCCGACCTCGTGGTCGTGCGGCGTCGGCGTGCGCCCGCGCCTCGAGCCTGGCCGAGAAGGCCGGGCTTGCCGTCGATCGCGGCGTCGTCGGTCGACGCGTATCTCGAGACCAGCGCGCCGGGATCTTCGCGGCCGGCGACATCGCGCGCTGGCCCGATCCGCACAGCGGCGCAGCGCATCCGCGTCGAGCATTGGGTGGTCGCCGAGCGCCAGGGCCAGGCCGCGGCGCTGCAACATGCTCGGCCATGCGCGAGAAGTTCGACGCGGTGCCGTTCTTCTGGAGCCAGCACTACGACGTCCCGATCAACTATGTCGGCCACGCCGAGAAATGGGACGAGCTCGCGATCGAGGGCGACATCGCCGGCAAGGACTGCCTGCTGCGCTTCAAGCGCAGGGACGCACGCTCGCCGTCGCCTCGATCTTCCGCGACGTCGCCAGCCTGCAGGCCGAGGTGGCGATGGAGCGGGACATGGCGGCCTCGCCGCCGCGCGCGCTAGGCTTGCGCCAACAAATCTGGAGGAACGAGGATGGCCAACAACAGAAGAGCGCCAACGGCAAGAGCAACGGCAAGCGCCGGCTGCGCAGCCGCGACTGGTTCGATGCTCCGGGCGATCCGACCATGGCGGCGCTCTATCTCGAGCGCTACATGAATTTCGGCCTGACGCTGCGCCGAGCTGCACAGCGGCCGGCCGATCATCGGCATCGCCCAGACCGGCAGCGACCTCTCGCCCTGCAACCGCCATCACCTCGAGCTGGCGAGCCGCGTGCGCGACGGCATCCGCGACGCCGGCGGCATTCCCATCGAGTTTCCCGGTCCATCCGATCCAGGAGACCGGCAAGCGGCCGACCGCGGCGCTCGACCGCAACCTCGCCTATCTCAGCCTGGTCGAAGTGCCTCTACGGCTACTTCTTCGACGGCGTGCGTGCTGACCACCGGCTGCGACAAGACCACGCCGGCCATGATCATGGCGCGCGGCCACGGTCAACATTCCGGCCATCGTGCTGTCGGGCGGCCCGATGCTCGACGGCCACTTCGCGCGGCGAGCCTGGCGGGCTCGGGCACCATCGTCTGGTACGCCCGCCAGGAGCTGGCGGCGGGCCGCATCGACCTGCGAGCAGTTCCTCGAAATGGTGGCCTCGAGCGCGCCCAGCGTCGGCCACTGCAACACCATGGGCACGGCGCTCGTCGATGAACAGCATGGCCGAGGCGCTCGGCATGTCGCTGACCGGCTGCGCCGCCATCCCGGCGCCCTACCGCGAGCGCGGCCAGATCGCCTACGAGACCGGCAAGCGCATCGTCGACATGGTGTGGGAGGACCTGAAGCCGTCCGACATCCTGACGCGCAAGGCGTTCGAGAACGCCATCGTGGCGGCGAGCGCGCTCGGCGCCTCGACCAACTGCCCGCCGCACATCAACGCCATCGCGCGCCACATCGGCGTCAAGCTCGACAACGAGGATTGGGACAAGATCGGCTACGACATCCCGCTGCTGGTGAACTGCATGCCGGCCGGCAAGTATCTCGGCGAGGCGTTCCATCGCGCCGGCGGCGTGCCGACGGTGATGCGCGAGCTGCTGGCCAAGAAGAAGATCCATGGCGATGCGCTCACCGTCACCGGCAAGACCATGGCGCGAGAACCTGCAAGGACGCGACGCCAGCCGACGGCGAGGTGATCAAGACCTACGACAAGCCGATGCTGAGCCAGGCGGGCTTCGCCGTGCTGTCGCGGCAACCTGTTCGACTCGGCGATCATGAAGACCTCGGTGATCTCGCCCGAGTTCCGCAAGAAGTACCTCGAGCGCAAGGGCGACAAGGACGCCTTCGAGGGCACGCGCGATCGTGTTCGACGGGCCCGAGGACTATCACCACCGCATCAACGATCCCAAGCTGCCGATCGACGAGAACAGCATCCTGTTCATCCGCAACGCCGGGCCGGTCGGCTATCCGGGCGCGGCCGAGGTGGTGAACATGCTGCCGCCCGACCGGCTGGTGAAGGGCGGCGTGCTGCTGCTGCCCTGCGTCGGCGACGGCACGGCAGAGCGGCACGTCGGCCAGCCCGTCGATCCTCAACGCCTCGCCCGAGGCGGCGGTCGGCGGCGGGCTGGCGCTGCTCAAGACCGGCGACAAGGTCAGGGTCGATATCGGCAAGCGGCGCGCCGACATCCTGATCTCCGACGCCGAGCTGGCCAAGCGCAAGGCGGCGTGGAAGCCCAACGTCAGGGAGAGCCAGACGCCGTGGCAGGAACTGCAGCGCAAGTTCATCGGCCAGCTCGCGAGCGGCGCCTGCCTCGACTTTGCGGTGAACTATCAGAAGATCGCGGCAGACCAAGGGCGTGCCGCGGCACTCCCACTGAGCGCAGCCGCTAGCGGAAACTCTTGCTAGCGGAAGAGCCGCTGCTCGACGGAGATCGGCAGGTCGGCGCGATGAATCAGGACGATGGCCCACGGCGACGTCGGGCTGCCCGATCGGGCGCGGCGGGAGCAGGTGGCCGGTGCGAGCGAGGCAGGCTGCGCCGGGCGGGGCGAAGCTCGCGGCGGGCCCGCCAGATCCCGGCGCCGGCGCCGCCGGCGACCGGTCGGGGCGCCGGGCTGGCGCGCTGGGCCATCATGATCTCGGGCGGCATGCGCTCTTCGAATACGACGACGATGCGATCGCGCCGGCGGCTGGTCGACAGGATGTTGACCGAATAGCCTTCGCTGGCGCGTCGTCCGAGGAAGATGCCGACCGCGTTCATGCGGCCCGGCTCGAACACGTCGGGCGCCGCCATGCCGACCCGGCTCCACAGGCTGCGCCACTCCGCTGTCGTGCTGGCAACGACGTGCTCGGGCTGGCGCGTCATGGCGACGATGCCCTGCCAGTGGCGCGTATCGACGACCTGCGCGGCGGCCTCGTCGACAGCGGCTCCACAACGCGCCTGGCACCAGAACGCCAAAGGACAGAAGCCGCCGTGCGCGGCATGCTTGGCATTGTATGGGGGCTACGTTAGCGCCGAAGCGCACGACAGGATCTCTGAAACCCGGGCTGAACCAGGTGAGTGTCCGTAATGACCACTGACACTTTGGCTCAATTGCGGCCAGGCACAGGCCATCGTTGGCCGTCCGTGGTATCAATCGTCACGCCATGTTGCATTCGTGCATACAGCAACCGGCGGCTTGCTGGTGCCGTGCAAGTTGCGCTGCATCAATGCGCCTGAATGGGGCTCATGCGAGGCGACTGCGGTTTCTTTGTCAGCCGGATTGCCGGGCGTATGCTCGGACGAACGGCAGCCGAGCGTGACGGCAGGAATGAAAGCGGCAATGGATGACCAGTCCGTAGCGCAGCGCGTGCTCGACCACATCGCCAACGGCACGACGGATGTCGGGCAGGAGGTCTGGCGCGAGCCGGTCGCCAACTACCGATCGAAGGAGCGCCTGGCTGCGGAGATCGGGCGCATCCTGCGGCGCTCGCCCGCGCCGTTCTGCCCATCGGCGGCACTGCCGGAGGCGGCTCGTACGTCGCCCGCGAAGCGGCCGGCACGCCGATCGTCGTGGTGCGCGGCGTCCGACGGCAAGGTCCGAGCCTTCCGCAACGCCTGCCGGCATCGCGGCATGCAGGTGGCGAGCGGCACCGGGCTGCGCGCGCGCCTTCGTCTGCCGCTATCACGGCTGGACCTACAATCTCGAAGGCCGGCTGCGCCACATCCCGCACGAGGAAGGCTTCCCGGGTTTCGACAAGGAGGCGCATCCGCTGGTCCCGGTGACGGCGAGCGAGCGCTTCTGGGCTGGTGTTCGTGACCCAGGACGCAGCCGGCGCTGGGCGACGATTCGCTGGGTGGGCTCGCCAAGCTGATCGCCCCGGATCAGCGCGCTGTTCGCCGCGGCCGAGCGCGAGTTCGAGGTCAACTGGAAGATCCTGCTGGAAGGCTTCATCGAGGGCTATCACATCAAGTCGACGCATCCCGAGAGCTTCCTGCCCTACGGCTTCGACAATCTGAACGTCATCGACCTGTTCGGCCGCCACAGCCGCGTGACCTATCCGTTCCAGCGCATCAAGAAGCTGGCCAAGGTGCCGCCGCAGCGAGCGCCGCGTCGACAGGCCTGCTGACCTACGTCTACCACCTGTTCCCCAACGTGCTGATCACCGTGCTGTCGCGCCATACCAACGTGGTGATCCTCGAGCCGCTGGCGATCGATCGCACGCGGCAGATCACCTACACGCCTGACCAACGGCGGCGGCGACGATCCCGAGGCGCTGGCCGAGGCCAGGCGCGACGCCGAGTTCGTCGGCACGACCGGGGCGGCGGAGGACCGCGCCGTGGTGCAGGCGATCCAGCGCGGCCTCGGCAGCGGCGCCAACGATGCCTTCACCTTCGGCAAATTCGAGAGCGCCATCGTGCACTTCCACAAGACGCTGCGACGGCGGCGCTCGACTAGGTCTAGCTGCGCTTGGCCTTGTCGGCGGCGTTGGTCGACTGGATCTGCTCGCGGATGCGCCGCCAGTCGTCCTCGCTGTAGGCCATCATGTTGGAGAAGGTGCCGTTGCCCATGATGCCCATGGCGCCGTCGATGGCGATCACCTCGCCGTTGATGTACTCGACCTCCTCGCTCATCAGGAAGGCCGCCATGTTGGCGAGCTCGCTCGGGCGGCCGACGCGGCCCATCGGGTTGCGCGTGTTGTAGCGGCTGTCGTCACCTTCCTGCAGCGGGTTCAGCCGCGCCCAGGCGCCTTCGGTCGGGAAGGGGCCGGGCGCGATGGCGTTCAGCCGGATGCCGTGGCGCGCCCATTCGACGGCGAGGCTCTGGGTCATCACGGCGACGCCCGCCTGGACATGGCCGAGGGCACCACGAACGGACTGCCGGTCCACACCCAGGTCGTCAGGATGCTCATGACGCTTGCCTTGCGCTTGCTCGGCGATCCAGCGCTTGCCGCAGGCGTTGGTCATGTAGAACGTGCCGTGCAGGACGATGTTGGCGATGGCGTCGAAGGCGCGCGGGCTGAGATCCTTGGTCTGGGAAATGAAATTTCCGGCAGCATTGTTGACCAATCCGTCGAGCGGCCCGGCTCGCCCAGATGCTCTCGACCATCTCCTCGACCGCCGTGGCGACCCGGATGTCCGACGGCATGAGTGTCGACCCGCCGGCCGGGATGCTTGGCCATGACCTGCCTGGCGGTCTCCTCCAGGACGCCGCCGCGCCGGCCGCAGATCACGCAGTCGGCGCCCAGTTCGACGAACTTCTCCATCATGATCCGGCCGAGGCCCGTGCCGCCGCCGGTGACGAGGAAGCGCTTTCCCTTGAACAGATCGGCTCCGGAACATCGAGCGACCCCACTGATTGCATTGGCTGTGTCGTCTATCGTGCCGTCGTCGGCTGTCACAAGGCCTGTTGCGCCGGCCTGCCGGGGTGATAGGATTTCCGCATAACAACATGGGATCGTTGAAATGACGACCCAACAGGGAGAGACGGGCGGGGACGTCGATACGGTTGAGCTGCGTGGTAAGGTCAAGTGGTTCAACGCCGTCAAAGGGTATGGGTTCTGGCCCTCGACAGCGACAATAGCGACGCGTTCCTGCATGTGACGACACTTCGCCAGTCCGGGCACGAGGATCTCAAGCCCGGAGCGACGGTTGTGTGCGCCGGCGTGCGCGGCCCCAAGGGCTGGCAGGTCATGAAGGTGCTCGACGTCGATCAGTCGACGGCGGTCGTCGTTGCGCCCAAGACCCGGCGGTGCCCGACGGCATCGCGATGGGCGATTACATCACCGCGCTGGTCAAATGGTACAACAACGAACGCGGCTACGGCTTCGTCACGCGCGAGGCCGCCGACGGCGACATCTTCGTGCATGCCGCCGTGCTGCGCCGGCACGGCATGGAATCGCTGGCGCCCGGCCAGAAGGTGATGATCCGCATCGCCGAAGGGCCAGAAGGGCCTGCAGGTCGTCGAAATCCGCGCAGCCTGACGTCGATCCGCTCGATCCAGGTCGGCGGCCGCCATGCCGGCGTCTTGAGTTTGACGAAATCGGCCGGCACGCTTTATTCCATGGCCATGGCAATCATCAGTTCCAGGACGCGGCTCGGCCGCCGCCTGTTCCTCGGCGTCCCGTTCGTTCTGGCGGCCGGCGCGGCATTGGCGCAAAGCGCCGAGATCAAGTTCAAGCGCTCGTCGCTGGTCGTCGTGACGGCGCGCGCGAGATCAAGTTCGATGTCGAGCTGGCGCTGAACGACGCCGAGCGCGCGCGCGGGCTGATGTTCCGCGACAAGCTCGGCCCCTACGACGGCATGCTGTTCGACTTCTACCAGGAGGCGCCGGTCAGCTTCTGGATGAAGAACACGCTGATCCCGCTCGACATGGTGTTCATCGCCGGCGACGGCACGGTCCGCCACATCCACGCCAACGCCGTGCCGCTGTCGACCGACACCATGCCGAGCGAGTTCCCGGTGCGGGCGGTGCTCGAGATCAACGGCGGCAGCGCCAAGCTTCTGGGCATCAAGCGCCGGCGACAAGGTCAAGCATCCGATCTTCGGCAACGTCAGCTAGGCGGCGACCGGACGAGCCAACCTCGATAGCGGACGATCAGGCCGGTCAAGGGATGGCTTATCTCCACGTGAAAGCCGAAGCGGCCGGCCTCCGCCGTTTCGATGTGCGATGGCGCGTGGACCCAGCCACATCGGCAGCGGGATGGCGAAGGCCCTCCAGTGGCGGAGCGCAAGCGACAGCCGGCCTCCTTCCGGAACGAGCGTCATGGCGAAGGCGAGCGGACCGAATTGCTCGCACAGCAGACCAGCCCACCGGCCGCGGCCGGCAAACTGTCGGCTTGAGAATTGTTCGTCGCCGAAGCTTCGCGTCCAGGTTTCAGCGCCGTCGCAGACGTCGAACTGCACGCTGATGGAAGTATCTGAAGCCGCTTTTGGAAGGCGCAGGACCACGGCGACGAGGCGCGCGAGTGTCCCGGTGCCGCGTTCGACGGCGGCGCGGCCTTGCGCCCTTCCGGCGCTCTGGTGCATGTCGCGGATCTCGACGGGCAGCCGGCTCCAGGCCACGCCCAGAAGGCGTGCGTAGAGGGCATCGCCGGCGGCGCCTGGGCGGGTGCGCCGTCATCCGAGGAATCGATCGGCGTATTGCGGGTCGGGCAAAGCATCAGCCTCGCCGCCCGAACCAGCGCAGCCGGTTCCGCGCGATGATATCGTAAAGCCGGTCACGCAGGCCGCGCGGTACGGCTTTTCCGAGGACCGCCATGGACCGGGGAAAGCCGAGGCCTGCGGAGAATGCGGATCGAGCCGTCGGATTTCACCCAGACCCGGCCATCCTCGAGCAGGATATTGGTTCGGTAGTCGTCGGCGAAAGTCCGTAATGCTCGTACAGCGCGGCGCCCAGCGGCGTCTGCGCGGCCATGAGGCGGAAGCGCCGCCGCCGGTCGGTGCGCAGGATGAACTGAGCGAAGGCGGAACAGAGGACGCAGTTGCCGTCGAAGATCACGACCGGCCGATCGTCGGGAAACGAAGGCACCGCCGGATCGTTTCGATAGCTGTAGGCGTCCGCCACGATGGCTACCTCTTCAGTGCGCAGGTCATCCCTGTCGCCGACCGCGAACAGCGCGAGGTCGACCCGCTCGTCGGCCTTGAGTTTGGCATTGAGCGCGCGGATCGCCCGGGTGTCGGCATCCTTGTCGGCGAGGTTGGCGACCGAACCGCCCCACAGCACATTGTCGATCAGCACGATGCCGCCTGGGCGCACGAGTTTCAGGCAGCGCTCGTAATAGGCGTCGTAGTCTTCCTTGTTGGCATCGATGAAGGCGAGATCGAGCTGGCCCGACGAAACCCTGGGCCAAGAAACCGTCGAGCGTCTCGAGCGCAGGGGCGATGGTGAGCTCGATGCGGTCCTCGACGCCTGCCTCCTTCCAGTAGCGCCGCGCGATCCCGGTCCATTGCTCGCTCACGTCGCAGCACCGGAGCTTGCCGTCGGCGGGCAAAGCTTCGGCGATGCTGAGCGAGGAATAGCCGGTGAAGGTGCCGACCTCGACGGCCTGCCGGGCGCCGACGGCGCGCGCCAGCAGGCTGATCTGCTGGCCCTGATGGGCCGAGATCTGCATTCCCGCCTGCGGCAGCTTGGCCGTCTCCTCGCGCAGCCGGCGCTTCACGGGACTCTCGCGCAGCCAGTTGGCGTCGACATAGTCGGCCAGCGCGCCGTCGATTTTCGGCCAGCTCTTCATGGTCTCTCCTGTGGACTCGATTTCTGATTACCTGGCAGGTTATCGACCGCGCGCGCGGCGCGGCACCATGTCCGTGCCATGAGCAACCTAGAACACCTTCGTGCAGAACTACATCGCCGTGTGGAACGAGCCCGACGCCGAGCGGCGCCGGGCGTCGATCCGCACCCTCTGGCAGGAAGACGCCAGCCACCTGGCCCGCACGCTCGAGGCGATCGGCCATGCCGGCATCGAGAAGCGCGTGACCGACGCCTACGAGAAGTGGGTGAAGGAGAAGGGCAACGTGTTCCGCCTGCGCGACGGCGTCGACGGCCATCACGGCACGGTCAAGCTGCGCTGGGAGATGCTGCCGGCATCGGGCGGCGAGGTGATCTCGATCGGCTTCGACTTCATGGTGCTGGGCGACGACGGCCGCATCCGCACCGGCTACCAGTTCATTGAAGCCTGAAGGCGTACTTCTTCAGCTCCTCGAGCGACGACGACCTGCGAGCGTGACGGCGTGCGTGGCTTCGAGCACGACCTGCGGCGCGGCGCCGGCGTCGAGCGCTCCTTCCAGCGGCTGGCGCACAGGCACCAGCGGTCGCCGGGTTTCAGCCCGGCGAAGCCATATTGCGGCATCGGCGTGCTGAGGTCGTTGCCCTGCGGCCTTGAGAAGGCCAGGAAGCTCGCCGTCATGACGACACAGACCGTATGCAGGCCGACATCCTCGCGGCCGGTATTGCAGCAGCCGTCGCGGTAGAAGCCGGTCAGCGGCTGATGGGAGCAGGGCTGCAGCGCGCCGCCCAGGACGTTGATCGAGGGCGCGCGGCCGGGCGGCGGCCTTCCTCGGGCGTTTGGTCGAACATGGCGCCACCCTATCACCTGGAAATTGAGCTTTCGAGCGGCTCGGCACGCTGGTAGAAAGCCCCGCGCCTCAAAGTCCGTGCGGCGGGGCGTAGCGCAGTCTGGTAGCGCGTCTGCCTTGGGCGCAGAAGGTCGTCGGTTCAAATCCGGCCGCCCCGACCACGCCCCCGCCAGTGGAGTAGTCGGAGTTCATGCAGGTTCGCATCTACAAGCCGGCCAAGACGGCGATGCAGTCAGGGCAGCGCAACACCAAGGAATGGGTGCTCGAGACCGAGCCGGCGCCCAAGGAGATCGACCCGCTGATGGGCTGGACCAGCTCGCGCGACACCATGCAGCAGGTGCAGCTCCAGTTCGCTGACCCTCGAGGAGGCGAAGGCCTACGCCGAGAAGAACGGCTGGCAGCTACACCGTCGAGCTGCCGCAACGCGCGGCACGTCGAGACCCAAGGCCTACGCCGACAACTTCGCCTACAATCAGCGTCGGGCGCTGGACGCACTGACGGCGACGGCCCGGCGGCCCTCGGCCGCCGCCCCGAGCCTTTGCGAGGGGCCTTCCTGGGCCGGCACGTGGTATCCTGCAGATCGGGCGCCCGTAGCTCAGGGATTAGAGCAACCGCCTTCTAAGCGGTAGGTCGCTGGTTCGAATCCAGCTGGTGGTGCGCGCAACATCACGGGGTTAGACGAACTGAAAGGCCAACGCCACCGGCATGATTGAAGGAAATCACCGTCATGTGGTTAGCTAGTTGCAGATCAAAGCTTGCTAAATGAAATCGAGCTGACTGATGAACAATAAGCTTATCGCCTTCGGACAGCGAAATGTAAAAGATCCTACTGGACGCGGCAGAAAATTTATAGTTTGAGTTGGTTGTATGACTCGAGTTTTAACTAATTGCCTCTGCATTGAATTTATGGATCAAACATGGATGAATGATCGCGATGAGTGAGCAACATCAAATGTTAGCGACAGGTTAGCGCCCTGAACGTGATCCTGCAAAACAAGAAGGAAGGCCAGTGAGCTGTTGGGCTCTTGCGTAGAAAAGCCCATCGCGTTCAAGTTCGTCTGAGCATGAGGGGCTACCTCGCGCCACTTGCTGGCCTGGCAGGTGACTGGAAGACGTTGCGCCGCGATAGACGTGGTCGAGCCGGCTAACATGATCGCGCGCCGGAAAGTACAACCTGATTTCCGATGCTCGGGTGGTAACGTAATTCACTTTCAATTTCTGGCGCCGAAATAAGGAATCTTTGCGCAAGCGGGCACGGATCAATCGGAACAATCGGTGAGCGTGAGATACGTTCGAGAGAGCGCTGAGCAAGTGGTTAGGCATCCTGGCGGCCGCGACCTTCGCGCTCGCCGGCAAAGCCGTCGTAGCCGCCGACACGCTCACGATCCTGTGGGCAGAATGGGATCCGGCGAACTATCTGCAGGAGCTGGTCAAGGACTACGAGAAGCAGACCGGCGTGAAGGTCACGGTCGAGACCGTGCCCTGGCCGGATTTCCAGACCAAGGCGTTCACCGAGTTCAACGCCAAGGGCGACGCCTATGACATGGTGGTCGGCGACTCGCAATGGCTGGGCGCCGGCTCGACCGGCGGCCACTACGTCGACCTCACGGATTTCTTCAAGAAGCACAAGCGTCGACCAAGTCGATGGCGCCGGCCACGGTCACCGGCTATGCCGAATACCCGCCCGGCAGCAAGAAGTACTGGGCGATCCCGCTCGAGGGCGACGCCAACGGCTGGGCCTACCGCAAGGACTGGTTCGAGGACCCCAAGGAGAAGGCCGCGTTCAAGAAGAAGTACGGCTACGACCTCGGCGTGCCGAAGGACCTACACGCAGCTGCGCGACATCGCCGAGTTCTTCCATCGTCCCGACGAGAAGCGCTACGGCGTCGCGCATCTACACCGACAACACCTACGACGCGCTGGCGATGGGTGTCGAGAACAGACCATCTTCAGCTTCGGCGGCGAGCTCGGCGACTACTCCGACCTACAAGGTGCGACGGCATCATCAACTCGAAGCAGAACGTCGACGGCGCTGAAGTTCTACAAGGAGCTGTACAAGTTCACGCCGCCCGGCTGGGGCAAGGTGTTCTTCCTGGAGGACAACCAGGCCATCACCGAAGGCCTGGCGGCGATGAGCATGAACTTCTTCGCCTTCTTCCCGGCGCTGGCCAACCCGGCGACCAACAAGAATGCCAAGGGCACCGGCTTCTTCGCCAACCCGGCCGGCCCGGCGGCAAGCCGCGCTTCGCCGCGCTGGGCGGCCAGGGCGTCTCGGTCGTGAGCTATTCGAAGAAGCAGGACGCAGGCGATTGAAGTTCCTCGAGTGGTTCATCCAGCGACGACGTCGCAGCAGACGCTGGGCGGAGCTGGGCGGCTACACCTGCAACGCGAAGGTGCTGAAGTCGGACGAAGTTCCGCAAGGCCACGCCCTACAACGAGGCCTTCTATCGAGACCATGTTCATGGTCAAGGACTTCTGGGCCACGCCCGAGTACGCCGAGCTGCTCGAGCAGATGAACAAGCGTCTGCATCCCTTCGTCGTCGGGCGGCAAGGGCACCGCCGAGGAAGCTCTCAACGGCCTGGCCGACGACTGGGAAAGCACCTTCAAGAAGTACAAGCGGTACAAGTAATCGTCGCGAGCGACGCGGGGAAGGCTTGGCCTTCCCGCGCATCCGGCGAGCGTCAGCGAGCGAGAGCAGCCGGGTAGAGCCGTTCAGTCGGAGGAGAGCGCGATGCTAGCAGACTCGATCCCGGCTCGCCGGCGGCGCGGCGGGGCTGAGCGATCTCAGCATCCGCAATCTGTTCATCATTCCGACGATTGCGTTCCTGATCGTCTTCAACATCTTTCCGCTGATCTACTCGCTCGGCTACTCGTTCACCGATTTCCGCGCGTCGTCAACGCGCCGGCCAGCTTCGTCGGGCTGCAGAACTACCGCGACCTGCTGAGCGACGACCATGTCTGGAACAACTTCAGCGTCACCGCGCAAGTACGTGCTCGTGTCGGTCGGCGGCCAGGTGCTGGTGGGCTTCGGCGTGGCGCTGCTGCTCAACCGCAAGATTCCCGTTCAAGGGCCTGGTCACGCACGCTGCTGCTGCTGCCGATGATGATGTCGATGGCGGTGGTCGGCCTGTTCTGGCAGCTGCTCTACAGCCCGTCCTGGGGATCATCAACTACGCGCTGGGGCTCGGCGATTTCGCCTGGCTGTCGAACCCCGACGTGGCGCTTTACGCGGTGGCGCATCACCGACATCTGGATGTGGTCGCCCTTCGTGATGCTGCTGTCGCCTGGCCGGCCTGTCGGCCATTCCGCAGCACCTGTACGAGGCGGCGGCGATCGATCGCGCCAGCGCGCTGGTACACCTTCACGCGGATCACGCTGCCGCTGGTGGCGCCGCTGCTGCTGATCGCCGATCATCTTCCGCACCATGGAGGCGTTCAAGACCTTCGACCTGGCCTTCATCATGAGCAGCCAGGAGACCACCGAGCTGATCGCCATCCGGCTCTACAAGCTGGCGTTCCAGGAATGGCAGACCGGCAAGTCCTGCGCGCTCGCCTACATGGTGCTGATCATGGTGCTGGCGATCACCAACATCTACGTGAAGTACCTCAACCGCGCGAAGGAGCGCTGACGCATGGCGGCCGTCCAGTCGAATCGCCAGAAGCGTCTTGAACCGCGCGGCGATCGCCGTCGGTGCTGCTGGTCACGCTGATCTACCTGGTGCCGATCTACTGGATCACCTCGACCGCCTTCAAGCCGCGCAGCCTGGCCACGACGGTGCCGCCGACCGTGCTGTTCCAGCCCGAGGTCACGGCCTTCGTCAAGCTGTTCACCAAGCGCGTGCAGATGCATCGGCGAGGTCGATCCGGAGGTGTACGCAGAAGGCGCCGTGGTGGGAGAAGCGCATCTACGATCTGGGCGAGCGCTTCATCAAGGATGCCGACGGCAACATCGAGCCCTCGGCCTACCCGAGCCGCTTCCTCAACAGCCTGATCATCGCGGTGATCAGCACGTTCCTGGCGGTGGCGATGGGCACGATTGACGGCCTACGGCTTCTCGCGCTTCCGCATGCCGGGCGAGCAGGACTGGCTGTTCTTCATCCTGAGCACGCGCATGCTGCCGCCGGTGGTGGTGGCGATCCCGATGTTCCTGATGTACCGCGCCGTGGGCCTGGTCGACACGCACATCGGGCTGATCATCCTGTACACCGCGTTCAACCTGTCGTTCTCGGTGTGGCTGATGAAAGGCTTCATCGACGAGATCCCCAAGGAGTACGAAGAGGCCGCGCTGGTCGACGGCTACACGCGCATGGAGGCGTTCTTCAAGATCGTGCTGCCGCAGGCGGCGACCGGCATCGCGGCGACCGCCGTGTTCTGCTTCATCACGGCCTGGAACGAATACGCCTTCGCGCTGATGATGACCAATACGTAACTGAACGCATAC